>Ga0302278_10001374_pt1 | contig 30094 bp, 18 predicted proteins | sample III_Bog_N3_2_FD_194543 | JGI IMG/M metagenome (GOLD analysis project Ga0302278, IMG submission 194543) | Peat permafrost microbial communities from Stordalen Mire near Abisko, Sweden - III_Bog_N3_2 | ecosystem: Environmental > Terrestrial > Soil > Wetlands > Peat | place: Sweden: Abisko... | reverse complement strand
CCAGTTCCACCCGCTCTTGACCGGACAACGCCTCGCTCGATACACTCATAACTATATTATATATCAACTATATAGATGTGAAATCATGCAGGCGGTTGGCTCACCGAATAAAGTCACAGCCTCTCAGAATGACAGCCCGTCTTGTGTTGCGTATTTCAGACTCAGGACACTAGCCGCAAAGACAAGAACGCGGCGAGGATGGGGCGCCCGGTTTACTTGATCAGCCCCGACGGCTTCTTTGGCTCAGCGATCATCTCGATTCGGCCGTGCTTCCTGTAGTCGATGATGTTGGCGTTGAGGAAGAGGTTGAAGGCCTCCGTGCGGCGCTGGTCGAGAATCTTCTCCCGTATCGGGTCCAAGTTCCTGTCAATCTCCTCGGCGGTGGGTTCCTGCTTGTCGAGGATCTTCGCCACCACGCCGGTGCGCTGCGCGAGGATGGGTCCGCTGATGTCGCCCACGGCGAGGTCAAGGAGCTGGGGCGCCACCTGGCCAATCTGGCCGAGATCGGGCACCTGGCCGGCCATGCCCACCATGTCGCTGGACTTGAAAGCCGCATCCGCCTCCTTCGCGGCCCCAACCAGATCGTTTGAGGCTTTGGCCTTCTCCGCCAGTTGCGTGGTCTTCTGGCTGAGCAGGAGGCCGAGTTGCTCGTTGCGATAGTCTTCGGCAATCTGGCTCTTCCAACCGGCAAAGGCGGGCGCGTGAGCCGGGGCAATGGCTGCGACCTGGAAGATGGCGTAGCCCTCGCCCGTAGGCGCATACTGCGGCGGGTCGCCCTGCTTGGACTGAAAGGCTTTGGCGAGGACCTGGGAGGAGTCAGCGAAGCCGGGGATCAGGCCCCGCGCGCCGACCAGCGGCGTGGTCACCACTTGCAGGTGATGAGCCGCGGCGGTTTTCTCCAGGCCGTTTTTGCCTGCCTCGGAGGCGAGCGCCTTGGCGTAGCTCTCTTCAGCGGCGGCCGCCTTCTGGCGGGTGAGCATTTCCCGGATGGCAGGCTCAACCTCGCTGAGCGGCTGGCTGTGCGCCGTCTGCCGCTCTTCCACCTGCACGAGGTGGTAGCCGAAGGATGTCTTCACGATCCTGGTGTCGCCGATCTTCTGGGTGAAGATGGCGTTTTCAAACTCCGGCACCATCATGCCGCGCCTGGCAAAGCCCAGTTCGCCGCCCTTGTCTTTGCTGCCGGAGTCATCGGAGTTCTGCTTTGCCAGTTCGGCGAAGTTGGCTCCGCCCTGAATCCGCCTGAGCAGCGCCTCCGCTTTGGCCCGGGCGGCGGCATCGGTCTTGGCGTCCGCGCCGCGGGCCACCTTGATGAGGATGTGGCGGGAACGGGCTTGCTCCGGAACCGAGTATTCGGCCTTATGCAGCTCGAAGTACTGCTGAATCTCCTGCTGGGTGGGCTGCTGCGCCCCGCCGGGCGCCTGATCGGCGGCAAAGGCAAGGTAAGCGAGCCTGCGCTGTTCCGGGATGGCCGAGGCATAACGCGCGGCGTTCCTGCTGAAGAACGCTTCAAGATCGCTGTCGGAAGGATTGATCGTCTTGCGCAGATCGTCGGCGGAGATCACCGCATAGTCAAACCTGATCCTGGTGTTTTGCCTGCGAATCATGCCGCGGACCTCGGCATCGCTCACCGTGACCCCGGCGGTAATCAACGCCTCCAGCCTCCGGATGACGATGTCGCTTCTCAACTCTTCCTCAAATTCCTTGACCGGAATATTGAAGTGTTCCTGGATCAGCTGGGCGTATTTCTCGTCGCCGATATACTGGCCGTCGGGATAGAGGACCGCGCCGATCTGGCCCTGGTGGAGGAACTCGTCCACATCGTCCCTGGTGGCGTGGAAGCCGAGCCTTCCGGCCTCGGCGAGCAGGATCTGCTGCTGGATCATATGCTGGCCAATCTGGCGCTCAATCAAGGCCTGGATGATCGGGCTGTCAGCGTACTGCGGGTACTGCCGCTGCGCCTGCTGGCGGGCAATCCGGCTCACCCGCTGCCTGCTCACAAACTCGCCGGAAAACAAGAAACGGCTATACCAGTGGGGGTAGATCGCGGCATATGCATCGGCGAAGACGGCGGCCCGGCCGGAAACTTCAAAGATGAGAAAGCCCAGCGCGGAGGGCAGCGAAAGCGCAAGAAAGACAACAAGGCCGGCAATGCCAACAAGAAGGCAATGATGGTTGGGCCGGATGCTCTCACCGGGAGACACGGCGCTTCCCGCCTTTTGAGGTTGGGCCAGAGCCTTCGAGTACCCCGTGACCTTCACCCAGTAGCTGATCCAGCAAATCAGGCCGGCGAGCGCCGCGGAGATCCAGGTTCCTCTCAGGATGAGCGGCAGAACGCCGGTTCCGGGGTCATGAGCGAGGGCGAACCAGCCAGCGGCGAAGACAGCCAGCGAGACAAGCGGCAGAATACACATCGCCATGCCGATCCGCTTCCCTGGCCTGGATTCGGCGTTCGGCAGATTCCTGCCGCTGAACTCGCTGCCCAGCGATGCCGCCAGCCTGGAGACAACGAAAAAGTGCCAGAAAAAGCTGAAAACCGGAACCAGCAGGAGCCACAGGGCCTCCGGGGAGATGGCTCTCAGTGCCGGAGAACACCTCTCCAGGGCGCGTTGAAGGCTGCGAATGTAGAGAATCCAGAGCAGAACGGCGGCAAAGATCAGGAGCAGTGGAAGGAGCCCCAGGGCGATTTCAGAGAGGAGGGACGCTTCAGGAGCTGGCAGAGGGCTAACCAGACAGTTCAGATATGCCATGAATCGATATTATACGGACCCCATGGGCTATCGCGCCGGTCTCCGGGCGCGGATTGCGGTGGCGGCGCGGGAGCGAAATAGGCCGTGGCGGCTATAAGCCCGAAAGGGCGCGGCTGAAGCCGCGCCCTTTCAAGACGTTGACTTGTTCAGAGTTTTTTAGCTTCCTGGTATCTGAGGCGTTTGCGACTTGGCGCTGAACTGGATGCGCTTGTTCTTCTTGTAGTCATCCATGACGGTGCTGAGGAAGACATTGAAGGCTTCTGAGCGGCGCTGGTCGAGCATCTGTTCGCGGGTTTGGCCGAGGTTTTTGGCAAGCTGATCGGCGGTTGGCTCCTGCTTGTCGAGAATCTTCGCCACCACACCGGTTCGCCCCGCGTTGATGGGGCCGCTGATGTTTCCCACCGCGAGGTCGAAGAGTTGCGGGGCGATCTGTCCCACCTGGCCGAAGTCGGGGACCTGGCCGCTCTCATCCACCAGATCGCTGGTCTTCATGGTTGCGCCCATTTCCTGGGCAGCCTTGGCCAGGTCGTGCATGTTGATCGCCTTTTGAGACATTTCGGTGGTCTTCTGGCCGAGCAGGGCGGGGGTCTGCTCATCGCGATAGTCTTCCAGGATGTGGCTCTTCCAGTCGGCAAAGGTGGGCGCGTGGGCCGGAGCGACCTCGGTGACCTGGAAGATAGCGTAACCCTCGCCGGTGGATGCGTACTGCGGCGGATCGCCCTGCTGGGACTGGAAGGCTTTGGCGAGGATTTTGGAGGAGTCGGACATGGCCGGGATCACGCCCTGCGCGCCGAGAAGCGGCGTGGTGGCCACTTGCAGGTGATGAGCCGCGGCGGTCTTCTCCAGCCCGTTCTTGATGGCCTCGGAGGTGAGCGTCTGCGCGTAGTTCTCTTCAGCCGCGGCGGTCTTCTGGCGGACGAGCGTGGCGACGATGGCGGGCTCGACCTCGCTGAGCGGCTGGGGGTGCGCCGGCTGGCGCTCCTCCACCTGGATGATGTGATAACCGTATTGGGTCTTCACGATCTTTGTGTCGCCGATCTTCTGCGTGAAGATGGCGTTTTCGAACTCCGGCACCATGGCGCCCTTCTTGGCAAAGCCCAGCTCGCCGCCCTTGTCTTTGCTGCCGGGGTCGTCAGAGTTGGCCTTGGCGAGTTCGGCAAAGTTGGCGCCGCCCTGAATCTGCTTGAGCAGGCCTTCCGCCTTGGCCTTGGCCGCGGCATCGGTCTTGGCGTCGGCGCCGGGAGCCACTTTGATGAGGATGTGGCGCGAGCGGGCTTGCTCCTGAATCGTGTACTCGGACTGGTGCGCGGCAAAGTACTGCTGAATCTCCTGCTTGCTGGGCTGCGGAACGCTGCCGGAGGCCTGGTCGGGGCTGAAGGTGAAGTAGGAGATTTTGCGCTGCTCGGCCACGGCGGTGGCATAACGCGCGCCGTTCTTCCTGAAGAAGGCTTCAAGGTCGCCGTCCGAGGGGTTGATGGTCTTTTTCACGTCGTCAGAGGAGATCACCGCGTACTCGAACTTGATTTTGGTGTTTTCCTTGACATAACTTTCGCGCGCTTCCTCGCTGCTCACCGTCACCCCGGCGGTGATGAGCGCCTGCAGCCGGCGGACGAGAATGTCCCGCTTGATCTCCTGCTCAAAGTCCGGCACCGACATGTCGGTCTGCGTGGCGATGATGTTGGTATACCGGTCATCGCCGATGAACTGGCCGTTGGGGAAGAAGACCTCGCCATACGGAGCTCGATGCAGCATCTGGACCACATCGTCATCGCTGGCGTGAATGCCCAGCTTTTCGGCCTCAACCAACAGAATCTCCCGCTGCACCAGCTGGGAGGCAACCTGCTGCTCGATGTAGTGAACAATCATCGGGTTGTCGGCGTATTGCGGGTTCTGGCGCTGGATCTGCTGGCGGGCGCGCTGGCTCACCTGCTGCTGGGTGATCTTTTCGCCGGAGGAGAACAGGCGGTTGTACCAGTGGGGGTAGATCACGGCGTAGGTATCGGCGCTTGAGGAGCCCATGCCGGTAAGGCCGGGAATGAGGTAGACCACCATGCCCACTGAGGCGGCGGCGATGATGACAACGAAGAATCCCTTGGTGAGGCGATTATCTCTTTGCAGGAAACGGATCATGGATGAACTCGAACCTTCAACTCTCTACGCGCAACAGGCTGAACTCCCAGGGCCGGCAGAGTTGCGGCTGGCGGGCTGAGATCTGCCTGATTGCGCAATTGTCGCGCAATTGTCGCTGGAAGCGATTCTCTGCCATTATAGACGAACGGGGACCCCGGAGAGGCTGGATGAGAATCTCCGGCCCCAATCGGCCGGATCTATATGGCGGAAACAGCGCGGGCATCCCGAAGACTGGGATGCCCGCTGTTGTTCAAGCCGATTCACAGGCTTTTACCGCCAGTGGTAGTACCCGCCAACAAAGACGAATGGACGGTAGTAGGGCGGCGGATAGCCATAAGGATAGCTGGCGTAATAGGGGTATCCATAGGGACCATAGCCGCGCCGGTAGAGGGTTGGACCGCCGGGATAGAGCCCCTGGGCCAGCCGGGCCGCCTCTTGCGCGCTGACCGGCGTCACCGTCAGCGGCTTGCTGAGGTGGAACTCCACCTGCGCCTCGGCGGGAATCCAGACATTCGGTCCGGGAGAAGCGGCTGAAATCGCCGTGCCCGCGGCCACGCCCGCCCCGGCGCCGATGGCGCAGCCCACGCCGCGGCCAGCGGCACAGCCGATGATGGTGCCAATAATCCCGCCGCTCAGGGCGCTGCCCACCGTTTGGCCGGCCTTATTCGGCCCCTTCACCTTGAACAGACCGGTTTCGAGGGGGTAGTCCTGGCCGCCCAGATCCAGCGAGGTAAGTTTCAGAGCCAGTTCAGAACTGCCACCCAGATCTCCTGTCTTCTTGGATTCGGTCACCACACCATGCACGGTCGCGCCGCGCGGAATCGCCAGCACGCCGCCTACGTTCACGTCCCGAATCACGGTGAACTGAACGAGCGTGCCCTCCTTGGCATGCCTGGTGCTCACCGGCTCATTGGTCCGCAACTGGAGCAGAGTTTCCTGGGGAATGGTCACCGGGCCCTTGGGCGCTTCGGCCTGGAGCGGAGGCCGCGCGGGCTGGTACTGAGGCCGGGTGGAGGGCTGGCGCGGAGCGGCCGGAGGCTGAGACTGGTCGGGGGGCTGATTCGGAATCGCCATGGGTCCGTCGCCCGGAGCGGGCTCGGCGGCGGCGTTGTCCGGATTGTCCGGGGAGGGCTGGCTCTCGGCCGGCGGCTCGGCGCTGGCCTGAGGATTGCCTATCCTCAGGTTGTTGATCACCTTTGTCACGCCCGGTGTATGGCTGGCAATCGCTTCGGCCAGTTCACTGGAGGCCTCGGTGGAAACCGTGCCCGAGAGCGTAACCTCGCCCTGAATGGTAGCGGCGGTGATCGATTCGTCCTTGAGAGCCCGGGAGGCGTCGAGAGCATGAACCAGGTTCGTCTCGATCTGGCCGTCGGTGGGGGTGGAGGCCGCCGGGGCCGCAGCGATGGTGGAAGCTGTGGCCGCGTCCGTGGCTTTATCCTGCGCCAGCGCCATCGCGGGGAAAAGTGCAATGAAGACTGCCCACGCCAAGGTCTGGGGGAGAGCTTTGCTGAACAATAGCCAATTCATGGTTGTGTTTCTCCTGCGCATGAAGTCTTGCTCCCGCTTCACCCTGATTAGACGGGGAATTTCGGGAGCCGTCATCGGGATAGACCCGGCGGGCGGGAAAAAGTTGCGCCGAAGAGGAGAAGAGCCTGAGGCAAGGCTCAGGCTCTCCCTCCTGACCGCTCTCCCGGCGCTGCCTTTACTCGAGCGCCTCATCGACCGCCGCGGCCAGCGTCTCCAACCCGGCGGCGATGTCGGCGCCCAGGTGGACCCGCAGGGCGCGGCGTCCGCGCGACTCCAGCACCGCCAAATCCCCCGCGGCCTGGGCATCAATCACCACGCCAAAGCTGTATTTCTTTCCCGGAATCTCCACATCGACCTCATGATCGGCGGTGATCTCGAGGAAGACGCCGCTGTTGGGACCGCCTTTGTAGTCCTGGCCGGTGGAGTGGAGGAAGCGCGGGCCGAAGCCGAGGCAGGTAGCCACGCGCTTCTGATCGCGCACCTTGTGGCGCAGACCCTGAATCACCGCTTCGTGCTCGGAGAACATGGGCAGATAGGCCAGCGCCGCAAAGTAGTCTCCAGGGTGAATCTGGTCGAAATGGGCTTGCAGATAGGCGGCCAGGGTCTCGGCGGGAGCGGCGGCTTTGAGAGTCGCCGCGTAGGCTTCAGTGGCGTAGACCTTGATGCCCGCATCTTCAAGAACCGGATCGCGTTGCGCCAGCTTGCCGGTTTTCTCGTAAGCCTCGGTGAGGGCGCGGGTCGCGATCTTGGCCGCTTCCACATCCGGCTGATTGAATGGGTTGATGCCCATCTCCGAACCGGCCACCGCCGTGGCTATCTCCCAGGTGAAGAACTGCCCGAAGATCTCATAGAGGTCGGCAATCTCGATTTGAATCACCGGATGACCGGCAGCCTCGATAGCTGCGACCTTTGCGTCCAGCGTGCTGGCGGCCGTGCCCGCATAGCGGATGTAGACGAAGATGCGGTCGCTGCCATAGACCTCCGGCGCGGCGATGGCCTCCCGGTCCACGGGAGTGATTCCCTTGCCCAGCTTGCCGGTTGATTCGGCAACCAACTGCTCCATCCATGCTCCCAGGTCATAGATCTCCGGCGAGGTGAAGATGGTGAGCTTGTCGCGTCCGGCGTTGGCGGCCAAGCCAAGGAGCAGGCCTAGTTGAACCGCCAGGTTCTCAGCGACGCCCAGTTTGGCTGAAGCCACAGCTTTGGCTGCTTCAGCGAGCAACTTCTCCGTGTTCAGGCCGGCCAGCGTGGCTGCCACCACACCAAAGGGCGAAAGCGCCGAAAAGCGCCCGCCGATGGTGGCATCGCCGTAAAAGATATGGCTGAAGCCGTCCTCTTTGGCCACCTGCTCCATCTTCGAGCCGGGGTCGGTGATGGCCACGAAATGGCTGCCGGCCCGCTCCGCCCCCACGGCTTCTTTCATTTCATTAAAGAAATACTGCTTGAGGATGTTCGGCTCCAGCGTGGAGCCGGACTTGCTGGCGACGACGACCAGGGTATTGGCCAGGTCGGCGTCGTTGCGGGCCGTCCAGACCTGCTCCGGATCGGTCGAATCCACAATACGCAGCTCGGGAAAGTTCTCCTGCTGGCCAAAGGTGAGGCTCAATACCTCGGGACAGAGGCTGGAGCCGCCCATGCCGAGCAGCAGAACCGTTTGGAAGTCGGAGGTCTCGATCTCGGCGCCCAGTGCCGCATAGCTGGCCAGATCCGCCTGCTGGCGCTCGACAATGTCGAGCCAGCCCAGCCACTTCTCCTCGCCATCGCCGGTCCACAGGCTCGGATCCTTCTGCCACAAACGGGCAACTTTGTTCTTGTCGGTCCAGTCGGCAACGGCCAAGGCTACGGCGTCGCGAAGTTCGTTGGGCAGTGCGAATCGAATGTTCATCTCGCTATCAATTGTGCATGAAAGACGGGATTGAGGAAACGTGCAGCCATCACAGACGGTGGACGGCGCGGTGAAAAAGGAGAGACCAGGCTCTTGCGGCAGAAAGAAACGCCTCGGGCTCAAGCGGCGCCGAGGCGTTCAGGGACGAAAAAGTTCGATTACTTCGAGACCGCTCCGGAGAGCATCTCCTCTTCGATCCAGGCCATGGTCTTTTCCATGCCGTCGCGCAGGCGGATGGAGGGCTCCCAGCCGAGCAGCTTCTGGATCAGCGTGTTGTCGCTGTTGCGGCCGTTCACGCCCTTGGGAGCGCTGAGGTTGTAATTCCGCTTCAGCTTGACTCCGGCAATATCTTCAGCGATATCCACCAGTTGATTGATCGTCACCAGTTCGCTCGAACCGAGGTTGATGGGCTCCAGAATGTCGCTTTCATAAATATCGACGATGCCCTTGGTGCAGTCGTCGATGTACATGAAGCTGCGGGTCTGATGGCCGTCGCCCCAGATTTCGATTTCATGTTTGCCGGAGTGCTTGGCTTCGAGGACCTTGCGGCTGACGGCGGCAGGCGCCTTTTCGCGTCCGCCCATCCATGTGCCCAGCGGGCCATAGACGTTGTGGAAGCGGGCGACGCGGGATTCCAGGCCGAAGTCCTCACGGAAGTGGCGGCACATGCGCTCGGTGAAGAGCTTCTCCCACCCATAGCCGTCTTCGGGCAGGGCGGGGTAGGCGTCCTCTTCCTTCAAGGGAACCACTTCGTATTCCTTTTGCTTGTCACCGTTGTAAACGCAGGCCGAGGAGGAGTAGAAGAGGCGCTTGACGCCGCAATCGCGCGCGGCCACCAGCATGTGGGTGCTGGTGAGCACGGTCAACATGCAGAGGGCCTTGTTGTTCTCGATAAAGCCCATGCCACCCATGTCGGCGGCAAGCTGGAAGACCCCATCCATGCCTTTGGCGGCTTGCATGCAGGAGTCGCGCAGTTGCAGATCGAGGACACGGTTATCGGCGGCCGGATTCTTCTGGTACCACTCGTCGAACGGTTTGATATCCACCGCGCGAACGCTGGCCGCGCCCTGGGCAAAGAGCGTGTTTACCAGGTGGCCGCCAATAAAGCCACCAGCCCCGCAAACCAAAACATGTGCATTACGGATAGCCATCTGTTCCATCTCCCTTGGTAGTTAAGGCGTGAAGCGTTCAAAAGAATTCGCGACAAAAAACATGCGCGGAAAAGACTTGACTGCCGGAGCGACGACGAAGCGAACCCCCGCAACGCGCCGAATCAGTATTTCATATGAGCGGGCAGCAGGAAAACCCCCTGGGCAGTCGCATGAACCTGATTTGCAGATTATTTCCGGCATCCTGCTACCCTGAAGCTGGGTCGGTCGTCCAGGACGGGTTGATCTGTCAGGGAACTGGCCAGTCCGTACCACCCCCTTTGGGCACCCCACCCCCCTATATACTGTGAAGCCGTGAAACTGTGATGCGATCTGCCCCCACCCCGGGGGTTCCATTCCCTCTTCGTTCGCTTTTACCCAGGCAATGCTTTGACTCTGTGTGGTTTGCGGATCCCGTAATTCCGGCATTCGTTCAAAATGAGGGTATATTTGCACGAAACACGGTGCATTGCGTGGCGCCTCCAGAGACCAGCCGAGCCGCTGCTGCTATCCTCCCGTGTATGTCTGTTCTGAGCGACTTCCAGCGCCTCACCAGCCCGCAGCGGCACACCTTCCTCGCCGCTTTCCTGGGCTGGACGATGGATTCGCTCGACTACTTCATCCTGATTCTCTGCGTTCCGGCGATTGCGGCCGAGTTTCATACCCGGCCTTCGGCGGTGATGGGCGCGGTCTTTCTGACGCTGGCCTTCCGGCCGGTGGGCGCGGTGCTCTTTGGGCAGCTCGCCGACCGCTACGGCCGCCGCCCGGTGCTGATGGCGAACATTCTCAGCTTCTCGGCGATTGAGCTGGCCTGCGGCTTTGCACCCTCGCTCGGCGCGCTTCTCGGGCTGCGCGCCGTCTTTGGCCTGGCGATGGGCGGCGAGTGGGGCGTGGGCGCGGCGCTGGTCTTCGAGACCCTGCCCGCCGAGGGCCGAGGCGTCTTCTCCGGCATTTTGCAGGAGGGCTACGCGATGGGCTCCATTCTGGCCGCGGGAGCCTATGCGCTTTTCTTCCATGGATTCGCCTGGAGATGGCTGGCCTGCCCTGCGATTGGCTGGCGGGGACTCTTTATCCTGGGAGCCATGCCGGCTCTGCTGGTCTTTTATGTGCAGGCGCGGGTGGCCGAGTCGCCGGTCTGGCTGGAAGGAAAGAAGAAGCGCCTCGCACGGAGCGCAGCGGACGCACGGAGCGCCAAGGCTCGCGAGTTTGCCAACTTGCTTGAGTTCCTGCCCACCTTTCTTTTTCTGGTGCTGCTGATGACGGCCTTCATGAGCTTCTCGCACGGAACCCAGGACGTCTATCCGACCTTCCTCGCCACCCAGGCCCGACTCACGCCGCAGATTGTTGGGCTGATCGGCGTGCTCTATGGCTTCGGCTCCATCGCCGGCGGCTTTGTCTTTGGGGCGCTCTCTGAGAGGTGGGGCCGGAAGCGGGCCATCGTCACGGCGGCGCTGCTGGCGATTCCGGTGATTCCGCTCTATGCTTACGGCCACTCCGCTGTCACGCTGGGCATCGGCGCGGTGCTGATGCAGTTCATGGTGCAGGGAGCGTGGGGGGTGGTGCCGGCCTACCTGACCGAACTGTCGCCAGCTCCGGTGCGCGCCACGGCTCCGGGTCTGGCCTACCAGTTGGGCGGCCTCATCACCTCATGGAACGGCAAGGCGCAGGCTCTGATCGCCGAGCGTACCGGCAACTACCCGGCGGTGCTGGCTGTTAGCGTGATCCTGGTGGCATTGTCGCTGGCCGGACTGGCCCTGTGCGGTCGCGAAGCCAAGGGACAGGAGATGACGGCAGTGTGAGGCTTTAGGGAAGACGCGGGTACCGCAAGCGGCGGTTTTGGGCGTACCCTGAAAGAGGGAGGAGCGATTCATGGCAAATCTCGACTGGTCCCAATGCCCCGCCGTCGAAAGCGTCCCCGGCAAGGTGAGTGGCGCCTGGGTGCTCAAGGGAACGCGGATGCCCGTCTCTGCGATCTTCGAGAATATCGCGGCCGGGGCCAATATTGACGACATCATGGAATGGTTCGATGGGCTTGATCGCGAGCAGGTCAAGGCAGTTATCGAGTTTGCCGCGCACAGTCTCGAAAAGGAACCCGCGTACGCGGCCTGAATGCGCATCCTATTTGATCAGGCGACGCCCGTGCCGCTCCGCCCGTATCTTGCGGGCCACACCGTACGCACAGCCGCCGAACAAGGATGGGACCGGCTCAGGAACGGCGACTTGCTGGCCGCGGCGGAGGCGGCGGGGTTCGATCTGCTGCTGACAACTGACAGGAATATGCAGTATCAGCAGAGTCTTGAGGGACGCAAGATCGCGGTTGTGATTCTGAGCCGGCAACAGTGGCCGCATCTTCGGCCGTTCGTTCAGCTCGCAATCGATGCGGTCAACGCGGCGAAGCCTGGTAGTTTTGCAGAAATCGAGATTCCTTTCCAATAAGCCCGCCCTATCCCTAATGTGAGCCTTTTACGCCGTTAGACTTGGCTCGTTCAGCTTCTTCGCAGAGAATTGACAGGCCACGCGCAATCACTTCGTGGAATAGAGCAATATGCCCCGCGATCTTGGCACGATCTTCAGTTTTTGATTCTTCTGAAAGGCCGCGAACTTGGACCACTCTTGCGAATCGCTTGAAGTCTTCAGGAAGCAGCACCGGGTTGTGCAGGAGTTCTTCGTGGCATTCATAGCAGAACAAGGCAGATTCGCCTTCGTATCCCCATGGGCAGGAGGCGAATATGCCCTCCGTTTGTGTGCCAGGGCGATTGCTGGAGCGCCCAAAGAACCGTTCGGCGACAAAGTGATGTTGCGTAGCGTGGCCACGGCCCTCGGTTGTAGCACGCGCATATGTGTCCGGCGTGCGGTGCGGACCACATCCACAGATTGCGCAGTACTCAGCCATGAGATGAATTCTACTTCGGCCGGACGAACTCAATTCCGGCTCGCCTCCTAAGCAAGGCGTTGTCGGCTTTCGGCCCCGCCGCCAAATAAGGCGCGTCCACTTGCCGCGACTTTTCCGGATGCGCCGGGTCAAAGGCAACAGAGTCTCCGGCAAGGTTTGACACCGGATACAATCCATCCAAAGGATTTGCCTTCATGCACGCTTTCCGCATTTTTCCGCTCGCGGCCCTTCTTCCTGCTTTGCCGCTTGCTCTGGCGGCTTGGACCCAACAGGCGGCCGCGCCGCCGCTGCCCGAGATTCACCAACTGATGCGCGAGGTCGAGGAGCACCAGAAGCAGCTCGACAAGGTGCGCGAGAACTACACCTATACCTCGCTGCAAACCACCCAGGACATGGATGCCAACGGCCAAGTGAAGAAGACCGAAACCCGGGAGTGGGAGGAGTTCTTCGTTAACAGCCACCAAGTGGCGCGCATGGTGAAAAAAGACGGCAGGCCGCTCACCGACGAGGAGCAGCAAAAAGAGACCGAGCGGGTGACGAAGGCCGTGGAGAAAGCTCAGCAGCCAGATCCCGAGAAGCCGAAGGAAGGGAACAACGTCACTCTAAGCCAGTTGCTGGAGATCATGGAAGCGAGCCATCCGCGCCGCGAGGTCTTTCGCGGCCGGCCAGCCATCGTCATCGACTTTGCAGGCCGAAAGGACGCGAAGACCCACGGCCTGCAAGAAGACATGTCCAAGAAGCTCCAGGGGACGATATGGATCGATGAGGCCGACCGCCAGATCGTCCATCTGGATGTTGTCTTCGACGACGATTTTCACATTGCCGGCGGGCTGGTGGCGAATGTCCAGAAGGGCTCTAATTTCCACTTCGATCAAGCCTTGATCAACGGCGAGATCTGGCTTCCCACCGGTGTCGATGGAACGGTCTCGCTGCGCCTCCTTCTGGTCAAGGGCATTCGCCAGCACTTTACCGAGCGGGACTCCGACTACAAGCGCTTCCGCGTGGAGACCGAGCAGGGGAAAGACGCGAAGGCGGTGGCCGAGAAGAAGCAGTAGCTCGATTGCGGCGCGCGCCTCGGCGGTTCCATTACAGTGGAAGGATGTTCGCGCGCAGAATCTCGATTGAGCGAATCGACCCGGCCGGCAGCCGGCACGCGTGCCCCATCCACTGGATCGACAACTTCGCCATGCGGAACTTTACCAACGACCCGGTCTTTGACGACACGCTGCCCGTTGCCGACGGAGTGCTGGAAGCCGGGACGCGCGTGCCGCTCACGCGGCTCCAGACGGCGATGGAAGCGTGGTTTCGGCGGAAGGGTTATTTAAAGCACGGCGAACGGCTGGAAGTGGAGGAAATCGGCGGGACAAGCCAGCCGGATGAGCCCTCCTCCTATAAGAATGGTGAATGAGGCTCGTGGTCTCTCAGATCCATCACAGTTCCACAGTTTTACAGCAAATAGGGGGGAGGGGGTCAGGCGGCTATCCGATGCTGTGGCTGGGCGCTGCGCCAGAGCTCGGCCTCAGCCTCGCGGCGGGCCTTGAGGGCGTCGATCTCGTGCCCGCCGGCGTGGTCCCAGCGCAGCAACTGCTCCGCGGCGTCGTCGTAACGCCCATGATTGAGGAACTTCAGCAGAGTGGAGGCCGTCAGCTTTGCCGCGCCCAGGTTAAAGCAGAAGTCGACCAGCGCATCGAACTGGCCCTGGGTGAGCGGCACCTTGACCAGGCGCTCGACGGCCTGCTCGGCGTCGCGGAGGTCGCTGGCCAGGATTTCGGCAGCCTGGGGCTCGTCGATGCCATTGGGAAACGATGCGGGGTTGAGCAGCCGGTGACCATAGCCGATAGTGGCAAATCCGGCTGCATCCGCGTAGACGCGACTGCGAAACCCCTCCGACTTCTTGAGCAACTCCATTCCCGCGGCGCTGAATCTCATGTCTCTCTCCTGCCGATATGAATCGGCAATTCCACGCTAGCAGGATAGGAGAAATAATCTGCAAAAGGCGGGTTCGACAATTGTCAGTTGTCAGTTGTCAGTGATCAGTTGTCAGTTCGGGCGGTTGGGGTTCGTGGTTTCGCAGGCCTCAAAGGCGAGACCTGGGCTACCTGCCAAAAATGACGAACTCTTCATTTGACAGGGTCTGCAAGTATCACCAAGATAATGGTTAAGCAAGCCGGAATGACGCATGGCCGCGTCGTTCATTCCCCGAACCTGGTTACGAGAAACCTCGCTTCCCCATTGCCGGCCATCCCCAGGTCCCCTGAGGTTGTCTCGTCTCCCAGCCATCGCGAAATACAACCTTTCAGGGGTTGCCCCCCTTCAAGGTTCGCGCGAGGAGGACAACATGCGCAACAACGTGACTTTTCTGTGTCTGATGGCGGCGCTTGCACTGGCGGTCCCATTGCATTCGAATGCCGACAACGGTTCTTACAGCGGTGCGGGCGGTGCTTTCAGCACCGGCACAGGCAGCGGCCAGAGCATCTCGGTTCAGGGCCTTCCGCTGTCGGGAACCACTGCGACACTCTCGTTCAATTGTCCGATTACGTTCTATGGCGCGGGTACCTATCAAATCAAATGGACATGCAGCGGCGGGTCGATCAGCATAACGAGCACGGACAACTCAGTTGCCTTCAATGGCACGTTTTCGTCCGGCTCGATGACCTTTTCAGGCGGCGGAGGAGGGCGGGGCGGCCATGTCACTTATTGGTATGAGTTCTCCGGATCGGTAACCGGAACCATCACGGCGGGCGGCGTTACCGAGGGAATGATCGGCTCGATCTCGCAAGCAGTAAAGACCACAAGCCAACTTGGTTCGAGCTCGGCGTCTGTCACGGGTCTCTCCTTTGGCTGGAACTCCGCGTACAGTCCCGTCCTTGTGGGCGACCTGACCAACAGCCGCCTGCTGAAGGCGGACAACATCACAGGAGCGAACCTCGTCAAGTACGGCAGCAGCGGGAGTGGGACGGGGCAATTCGGGACCATTGCGGGGTTGGCGCAGGACGCCAGCGGCCGGATTTACATCACCGACTCAGCGCAGGACCACCTGGTCAGGATTTACAACATGACCGGCAGGAACTGGGCCGAGTTGGGGAGTTCCGGCGCGGGGACCAATCAATTCAACCAACCGCTGGGCGTGACGATCGACAGCTCTGGCAAGATCTGGGTGGCCGACTCCGGGAACAACCGCATTGTGCGCTTCGACGATCTGACCGGGAAGAACTGGACATCGTTTGGGACGTTTGGATCCGGAGCGAACCAGTTCAATGCCCCCAGCCACATCGCCTTCGACGCGCAGGGCCGTATTTACGTGACTGACGACGGCAACCTTCGCCTGGTGCGCTTTGACGACCTGACCGGGAAAAACTGGGTCGCCCTGACTCAAGTCAACATCGATCCCTACGGCTATCCCATCGTCTCGGCGGTTGGCGTAACCGTTCGCCCGAGCGGGCTCATCGAGATCGCGATGGCCAACGGAAATCTGTTGAGCTTTAGTGACATGACCGGAGCCAATGGGACCGCAAGTTCCTGGGGCAGCGCGCTCTCAGGCATGAGCGTTGACAACGCCGGGACAATTTACGTGACCGGCAGCTTTGTTCCTGGCATGGCGCAGGGTGTGAACGCTTCGGGAGAAGGCTACTTTACTTCCGAACTGGGCGGCTCAACGTTCCAGGCGGGCCCGATTTTGGCTTTGGCGTCTTCTTCGCCAACCCCGGCTGTGCCGACCGTCTCCACCAAGGTCCTTTCGTTTGGAAGCCAAAACGTGGGCGAACCTGGTGTTGCCCAGCAGTTCTCCCTTACGAACATTGGAGCTGATTCGCTGACCATCTCGCAAATCTCCGCGGACGCCGACTATAAACTTGCAAACGGTTGCCCCGCCTCTCTCGGGGGCGGAGAAACTTGCATCGTAACCATCCAGTTTGACCCGGCCACGACCGGATTCCGGAAGAGTTTTGTCTCGATAGAAACCGCGAGCCCCCACCCCCTCCTGAGCGTGGCCCTGAGCGGCACCGGCACTGCTCCCAACGCTGTTGTGGCCCCTGGAACGCTGACATTCCAGCCGCAACAGACCGGGACTATCAGCGGCGCGCAGACGTTAACCTTAGCCAACACGGGAACCGGTCCGCTGACCATTGGATCGATTACGGCGACCGGAGACTACTCGGTGACAAACAATTGCCCTGCGGTCGTAGTTCCGGGGGACGGTTGCACCGTAAGTGTGCTCTTCAAACCGTCGGCAAGCGGGCCGAGCACCGGGAGTCTGACAATAACGGATGATGCGGCACCCGGCGGAACCCAGCAGACGGTCACACTGCAGGGGACAGGGATTCCCACGGCTCCGCCCTTCACGTTGACGCCCGGGAGCTTGTATTTCCCGGATCAACAGCAGGGAAGCACGAGCACTGCTCAAACATCCACACTGACCAACAACTCCGGGTCCACCGTTTCATTGACCGCCGCCGTGATTCCCGCTGGTTTTAAGGAAAGCACAAGTTGCGGAGCAACCTTGAAGGCCGGCGCGAGTTGCGTCTTTCGCATCCAATTCGCTCCTACGGCAGTGGGGCCGGTCTCTGCTTCGGTTTCCATCCCCATTACCAGTCTCCCTTCTTTGAGCCTTGAGGTGTCAGGAACGGGAACGCTCGGGGGAACTTCCCCGGCGCTCTTCGTGAACCCGGCAAGTGTGAATTTTGGCGCCATGCAGGTGGGCGACAATCCATCTCTTTCCGTGACCGTTACGAATACATCCGGTTTGCCAACAGGAATCCAGGGGATTTCGCTTACAGGTTCGGCGGCCTTCACGCTGACCGGAAATACCTGTCCGGGTGTTCTGGCAGGAGGAGCAAGCTGCACCATCCAGGTGACCTTCCAGCCAATTGTTTCCGCCACTTTCAGCAGCAATCTGCAGGTGTCGGAGAGCTCGGGAGCTCATACAACCGTGCCGGTATCGGGATCTGCTACCATCAACGGCGGAATGTGAGATCTAACGCCGGGAAACTCGTCGACGACGGATCGGAACTCATAAGTCTTAGAGCTGGATCTGGAGTGCTGGCGGCAGGTGGCCCAAGCATCGATTCGACCTCCTTCGATCGGTAGCCAAGATGGAAGCCTTTGCCCCATTCATCGCGGTCTTATCGCGATGAATGGGCCGCGAAGTCTCGCCGTCCACTCTGACTGTTTTGAAAACACGAACGGTCGGGGTTCGTGGTCCACCCAAGCCTCAGCGGAAGGGCGTGACCGGTTTGCCGGCGAGTTGCTGGAACTTCTCCATCAACACAAAGATCGCGGCGTCGAAGTTGCGGTCGTGCGTTTTTTGCGTGTTGGCGGCTCCGACCGCCTGTGTCAGGGTCCAGAGCACGTAGTGGCTCTTACGGTCGTAGATCACCAGCCGGAAGAGGGGCCACGGCTCGACTGCGCCATTGACCTTATTCACGTTGTCGTCCCAGGATGGGCCGCTGGGCGCGGTGAGCTGCAGTTCCAGCACCAGGTCGGCATCTGCCGGGTCGGCTGTCAGCTCAAACTGTCCGGCGGCCTTGAACGCAGCGTAGAGCTAGGTGTAGCCGCGATTCGGATCGCCGGAGAAGGGTGACGGAAACAGACCGCTGTCAGCGCCGGCGTTGGAGACGAAGATCTTTTTGGCGGCGAAAATGGCCGGAGGTACGGGGCCGGCGCCGGCCTGTGTCGTGGCGGGCTGCTGGGCCAGCGCAGCAACCGCGGAAAGCAGCGCGGCGCATGCGACGAAGCGGAATGAGAAACCAGTGCGGATCATCGGAAGTTCCTCCTGATGAACAAGCGGATTGGGTGGGGCGGTTTCATAACAAAATCAGCAAGTTAGCCACCGCTGCGCGGTGATCGCGAGTTAGCAAGTTGGCGGCAGTTCATTCAAGTCGTAGCTCGATGCGGCGAGTCAGGCCGCTCCTCATGTGAAAGATACCTTGTTGGAGCAGACCCGGCGGCGGGAGAAATGTTGCTGTGCGGGCGGCGGCTCGGGTTGCGGAGCGGGGATTGCGGGTGCGGGATGAGTCGGAGCGGCTGAGGGGCGCGAAATCGCCTCACTGTGGAAAAATGGCTAGATTTGCACCATTTGTGGTGCAAATCTGCAAGTTGCAGAGGGGGAAGGATTTAATCAGGAAATGCCCTGAAAACTGTTCCTTTTGGGGTAAAGATTCCATTGTATTTCTAGATAATAGTTGAGAGAAGTAGTGTCGAATCAGTAAAATGGGTAGATGGTGAAACGACAGGTTTCAAGCAACACGAACGTGAAATCTCCGCTACGGTTCTGGCTGATGGCGGGAGCTTCGTCTGTTGCACTGGCCGCAGTGGTGGTAGGAGTTTCCACGCGGACGGTGCACGCAGATGCGCGGCTTCCCCGGCCGGCGGCGGCCGCGCTCCCCGCGGCCTCGGTAGCGGGAGCGACGCCTGCCTTGCTTACGCCGGACGAACCTGTGGCAACAGAAAGGGCCGATCTGCTCCGCGGACACGCGTCCTGGTATGGCGGAGTCTTCAACGGCCGCCGTACGGCCAGTGGAGAGCGGTTTGACATGTATGCGATGACCGCCTGCCATCCCACCCTGCCCTTCGGCTCGATGGTTCGCGTGGTCAACCTCAAGAATCAGCGGTCGGTTGTGGTGCGCATCACCGACCGGGGCTACCTCTTCAAGGGGCGAGTCATTGACCTGTCGTTCGCCGCCGCCCAGAAGCTGGCCATGACGAAGGCCGGACTTGCAGAGGTTCGGCTGGAGGTTCTTTCCCTGGGCGAGTCTCACCACGAGAAATAGACGACCGGAAGCCTTGAAGCGCAGCAGCGGCCAGCCCTCGGGCTGGCCGCTGCTGCCTGGCGGGGAAGACCTTAGCGCGCCCGCGGCGCGCGATAGGTTCCGCCCGCGACCGAGAAGCTGGGCGCGGGCGGCAGGAACATGTAGACATTCGTGACGATGGGGCTGCTGGAGTAGCCGCCGGCCAAGGCGAAGGCCCGAATGACCTCAGTGGAGGAGACCGAGATCGGGCCGGTGTACCTTGTCGAGCTGGTGGTGGGGGTGGATCCATTGGTGGTGTAGTAGATGGCGGCTCCGGGGGCCGGATCGGCCATGGTCACAGTCTGTGGCGTGGAGTAGCTTCCGGGCGGGGGCGAGAAGCTGGGCGCCAGGGTCGGCGGCAAGATAACGTAAACGGTTGTGACAATGGGGCTGCTGGAAGAGCCGCCGGCCACGGCGAATGCCCGGACGGCGCTTGCAGCCGTAATTATGAATGAGCCAGTGTACTTTTTCGAGCTGGTGGTGGGCACGGTTCCATTGGTGGTGTAGTAAATGGTTGCGCCGGGGGTGGTGTCGGCCAGATACACGACCTGCCCCGCTGAATAGTTTCCGGGCGCGGGCCAGGAGGTCGGCGCGGCGGTTTGGGCTGCAATTGTGTAGGTGGCAGTGGCATAGGCGCTCGTGGTGCAGCCCGCGGCGGAGGCAATGGCCTCGATGGTCTCCGTGGCCGAGACCGCGATGGGGCCGGTGTATATCGTCGAAGACGTTGTGGGCGTGGTTCCGTTGATGGTGTAGTAGATGGCCGCGCCGGGGGTGGCGTCGGCCAGGGTAACGATCTGCGCGGAGGAGTAGGCTCCGGCCGCGGGCGAGAAGGTGGGGGCGGCGGCTTGCACCGCAATTGTGTAGACGGCCGAGGCGACTGCGCTGCTGGAGTATCCGGTGGCGACGGCGATGACCTCGATAGTTTCCGTGGCCGAGACCGCGATGGGGCCGGTGTATATCGTCGAAGACGTTGTGGGCGCGGTTCCGTTGGCCGTGTAGTAGATCGCAGTGCCGGGAAGGGCATCGGCGAGGGTGACCATCTGGGCCGAGGTGTAGGTTCCGGCCGCGGGCGAGAAGGTGGGGGCAGGGGCGGGGGGCGCGATGGTGTAGGTTGCCGCGGCCACGGTGGAAGGCGCGGAGCCGCTGACCAGTGCGATGGCCTGGATGGTTTCAGTCAGCGGAGACGCGGCCGGAATCGTGATCGCGGCAGTGTAGAGGGCGGAGTTGGCCGTCGGGGCTGATCCATTGGTGGTGTAGTGAATGGCTGCGCCGGCTGTCGCGTCAGAGAGGGTGACCTGCTGCTGGGTGGTGTAGGTTCCAGCCACCGGGGAGAAGACGGGCGCCGCGACGGGCAGAACCTGGATCAGAATCTGCGCGGTGTGTACGTGTCCTCCGCCCGTAGCGGTGACGGTCAAGGGATAGATTCCGGAGGCTTTGCCGGCATTGACTTTGATGGCGAGTTGGGCAGTGGAGGGGGCGCTCAGGGTGAGAGAGGGTGTGGCCGGAACTGCCGTGATGCCGGCGGGCGCGCTGGCGGCGAGGGTGACGGTTCCGGTGAATCCATTGACCGGCACGAGCGTCAGGGTGCTGGTTCCCGATCCGGAGGGCGAGATTTGAATCTCGGCGTTCTGGGTGGTGAGCGAGAAATCCGATTGGGCGATGGTGACGTTGACCGCATTGGAGGCGGCCGAGTTGTAATTGGCGTCTCCCTGGTAGACCGCGGTGAAGATGTTGGTCCCGTTGGCCAGGGCAAAGCCGGGAATGACGAGAGTAGCCGAACCCTTGCTGAGGGTTGCGAAGGCGTTGAAGCTCTGGCCGTCGGAGAGAAAGATGATGGTCCCGGTAGGGGTTGGCATGCCCACGGGGCCGGTGAGATTGGCGGTGAGCGTGAGGGTCTGGCCGGGCGCCGGATTGGCCGAGCTCGAGGCGAGGGCCACGGTGGGCGTGAGCTTGCTCGAGAGCGCGATGACCGTGCCCCCGTTGGCCGCGCTGGGGAGCCAATTGCTGTCTCCGGCGTAGGAGGCAGTGAGGGGCAGAAGGCCCGCGGGGAGATTGTTGAAGGTCTCCACCGCCTCGAGATTGGCGTTGCCGGTGGGACCGAAGGCCTGCCAGGGGGCTGTGACCGAGTTTCCGCCCAGGGTCACGGTGACATTGCCGGTGGGGAGCGTTCCGTAGAGGGAAAGGTAGCCGGTGGTCAATTGAACGTCGACGGCCAGGCTGGCGCCCGCGGCGACGGTGGCGGCCAGCGGCCTGACGGTGAGGCTGGTGCTGCCCGGAATCACGGTGAACGAGGCGGAGGCAGTGGAGGGATTGTAGCTCGCGTCTCCGGAGTAGGACTCGCTGACGGCATGGCTGCCGGGCGCGAAGACACCCGTGGACCACTCCGCCACGCCGGCGGAGTTGAGCGGCTGCGTGGAGGCGGCCGCCGCCGTTCCCAGGGTGTCGGTGAAGGTAACGGTCCCGGTGGCCGGGGTGGGCTCATTGGCAATGGTGGCGTTGGCGCTGACCGGTTGCGCATCCAGAAAGATCTGCGCTCCGTAGGGCAGGGTGACGCCGGAGGAAAGCGGGTAAAGATTGAGGTCGAAGGGGTTCCAAGCCCAGCCGATGGCGACGAGAGTGTCGTTCTCCGGAGTGATGGTGACGGTGACGGGCTGGGATTTGCTGGCCGCGAAGGTCCCGTCGCCTCCGTAGACCGCGGTGAGCTGATAGGTTCCGCCGGGCAAGTTGTCCACCTGGGCATAAAAGCTGCCCGCGACCAGGGAGGGATCGTCGATGGCCGCGTAATGGGTGATGCCGTCGTTGCCGGTGAGGCTCACCAAACCGGTGGGCGTGCCGGAGCCCTTGGAGGGCGCGACCGAGCCCTTGACCGTGGTGGTCTGGCCATGAACAAGGCTGGACGGGTTCACGCTGAGCGTCGTTGTGGTGGGCGTGAGCGCGACCGAACTCCAGTAGTTGATGAGGTTGGCCACGTCCACCGAGCCGAGCCCGGTGGCAAGATCGTAGCCGGCGCCGGCGGCATAGCCGTTCTCGACGAAGAAGCCGCTGGAGTTGCCGGCCGCGGAGCCGGCCACGCAGTTGGCGGTGCTCAGGTAGCAGAGCACCTGGTTGCCGCCCACGGCGACGTCGTGAAAGACAGTCGATTGCCTGGCGGCGAGCGGGTAGTAGATGAAGTTTGGCTGCCCCTGGCGGCTGGCCTTGCTCTGGTTGACGAGTGCCTGGATGCCGGCCATGGCCTGGGTGCTGGCCGAGGTGCCGCCGGCGCCGGTGACGACGACCGCCCCGCCGCTGGTGAGGTTGGAGCAGTCGCCGGGAAAGGCGCAGATGGGATAAAAGCTGTAGTTATAGCCATTTGCGGCAAAGAGAGAAATGTCGGGAATGTCGCGCACTTTATCGGAGGGGACGCCGGTTCCTGTCTGCCAGGCCGGCTTGGGGTAGCCCTGAGGAGCTAACCCGCTGGGATAGAGCGCGGCGCTGCTGGCTCCGCCGCTTCCGGCGACGATGGTCTGGGCGGGCTGATTGGCGGGATTGCCTCCATCGGGCAGGTTGTAGCCGAAGAAGTTGTTCCAGGCCTGCTCGGCGATGGGTTGCTTGAGGGAGACTGAGGGCGCAGTGGTGGAGCTGGACCAGTACGCGGCCAACTGCGTGTTGATGGCCGAGGGCGAGCCGGCGTATTGGCTGTAGTAAAAGTCGGTGCCGCCGACGGCGACGTTGTAAGGAGTGGAGGCAATGCCGTTGACCTGGAGTCCGCCGTAGGCGACCTGCTGTGCGTCGAAGTTGTCGCAGCCGGCCGAGCCGCCGTCGCCCGCCGAAACGAAGACCGACTGGCCCTGGGCGGCAGCCTGCTGCCAGAGCGCGCTCCAGAAGGCATTGCCAGCCTGGCCCAGCTCCATTTCGCACTCGCCGTAGCTGACGCTGATGATTCCGGCCTGGTTGTCTTCCACGGCGCGATAGGCGGCCAGGGCGAGGCCTTCGGTGAGGGCTGTGCCCGCCGAGGTGTAGAGCATCAGCGTGGCGCCGGGCGCGACCGAGCTTGCAATCTCGAGGTCGAGATAGGCTTCGGGGGCCCCGTCATTCTGGCCGGGGTCCTCACCGTCCACCACCACCTGGGGCAGGTTGGCGTTGAGCCCGAAGAGTGTCTGGTAGGCCTGGACGAGGCTCAGGTCCACATTCGATGTTCCGATAATGGCGATCGACTGGCCCGTACCGGTGATTCCGGCATTGTAGACAGGATTGATGTCATACTGCGCGGCAAAATCTCCGGGGGCCAGCGCGAAGAGCACTCCGCTGCCCGCCGGATAGGTCCATTGCGGCTTGGCCTGGTGGGTTCTGGCATTGAACTGAGCTTGTCCGAGTACCTTGAGGTGCGGCTGGGGATGGAAGCCGCTTGCCGGCGCCAGGCCGGCGATGACCGGGGCCAGCGCGGCAGGAACGGAGGGTTCGGTGGTGTTGGCCAGGCGCGTCTCGCCGTTGACCAGATAGCGATGAAGCGGGGTCTGAAAGGCCTCGCGCACCTGGCCCGCGGTTCCGGAAAACTCGATAGCGAGCCGCCCGGCATGAACCTGATTGATGGTGAGGCCGTGCGACTCCAGCCACGCGGCAACGGCGGCCACATCCGAGGCGGCCGGCCCGTAGAGACGGCCAAACTCCGCCGGCGTGAGCCATTGGTGAAAGGAGGGATTGCCGGGGGTGTGCGCGGCCTGGATGAAATCCCTGAGAGCCGCCTCCTGCGCCGGGGAGCGGGCCAGCAGGAGCAGCATCCGCCCGGCGGGCATGGAGTCTTCAACGGCTCCCTGATCGACGCCAGCCTGGATTACCATGTTCACGTTACCGTAAAGGACGACGCGCGGGCCGTCATCGACAGAGCCCTGAACCCGCGGAGCGGCCTGCAAGGCGGGATTGCCCGGCGCGGCCCAGACGGCTGCGGTGGCGAAACTCAATGCAATGAACAAGGGGGAACGGAGCAGGAAACGAGGCGGAATCATGCTCGAATCATCGGCTGAGAGGCGGCGAGCAGTAGTTTCGGGCAAGGACGGTCACGTTACTGAGGTATTTATGGCAGGAGCGCAGGTGTTGCGAAACGGGACAGTGGAGGGCGGCGCCGGAGGCGGTCTGAAACCATGCGCAAAATTATCAGAATTATTGGAGTTAATAAGATTCCCGATAGACTCAATAATTCAAATAATCTTGCCATAGCCCCGGATTTCTCCGGGGCTCTCCCGCGGCGAGCATTACTGGATGTCGGGCGCCTTGTATGGCTTCTGGAGCCATTGGCGAGCCTCGTTGACCGCGCCCTGGGTGTTGTCGTTGGTCTGCACGGCCAGGCGGTATTCATTCACGGCCCGGTCGCGCTGGCCGGTGATATCGAAGATCTTGCCGATGGCGATGTGGCTCCAAACCTCGGTCCAGCGGGGTTCGCCGTCGCCGCGCAGCGAGTCACGATAGGCGTTGACGCTGGCCTGGTAGTTGCGCTGGGCAAAGAGCACTTCGCCGATGCGGTAATTGGCCAGCGAACTCTGCGAATTGGCCTTGAGAGCTGCCTGGTACTCGGCCAGCGCGCCGGGCAGGTCGCCCTGCGCCACCAGTTGCTGGCCCTTGAGGATGGCGATGCGCACCTGCAGGTCGGGAGTTGATTTGAGCACCCAGTTCTGCGGATCGATGCTGATGCGGCGGGGGCGGCCGAAGGTGTCCACGACGAATTGCGTATCCGTGCCCACGATCTCGATTCTCTTGGTTTCGGTCTTGCCGTCGGTCTCGATGCGCAGCTCCACCGGCATGCGGAAGAGGTCAAGATCCTGGCCGATCTCGCCGATGGTCCGGAAGCCCTTGTTGTTTCCCAGCCGGTAGACGGCGTACTTGTTGTTGAACTGCGGCGCGCCGGTGCCGTCAACCCATTGCGCGAAGAAGGGAGTCAACTCCTGCTGGCTCTGCTCGTCGGCCACCTTTTCGAAGTCCGCCGCGCGGATCGGCTTGTCGGTGTACTGGCTGAGCGCCCCTTTAAGCGTGGCCAGGAAGGCCTTGTCGCCGATCTCGCCGCGCAGCATGTGGAAGATCATGGCGCCCTTTTCCAGGGTCATCGATTGGAATTCGGGCGAGAAGGGGCTCATGCGGCTGACGCTCGACAGGGGAATGGTGTCGTAGGCCAGAGCTCCGGCTGATACATCCTGAAGCGCGGCTTTCAGGGCGCTTTTGCTGCTCTCATCCTCGACATACATCAGCTCGCCGTAGCGGGACATGCCGTTGGTGATCCAGGCGTCGTTGAGGGTGCGCGGGCTGACTTCGGAGCCCCACCACTGGTGGGCGATGGTGTTGGCGAGCAGGCGGACGCCGCTCTTGTCGCCGACGGTGCGGCCCATGATGGCTGCCAGCTCCGGCGCCCAGGCGGCGGGCAGTGTGTCGTCGGGCAGCTCGACGACATTCAGACGGCTGGACTCGGGCGCGCCAAAGCTGTCCGTGAAGAAATCGAATTCCTTGGCCGCTGTCTCCGCCAGATTGTTGGCTGACTGCTGGTGGCTGATGGTGAGATAGACCTTGACATTGCCGGCTGAAACCGGGCTCGCGTAACGGCCGGCAATCAGGGTGCCGGGAAAGCCGGGCTTGTCCCAGTTGAAGTCATACTGGTCGCCGTCTTTGCCGTTGGCCAGCGTAACAGGCTTGGACTGGCCTTGCGCGCCGCTGGCGAGAACCCGCATTCCTTGCGGCACGCGAATGTGCATCTCGGCGGTGAACCGGTCAGTCATATAGCCTGACATTGGAAACCAGCGCGCCGGGTAGAGCAGATAAGTAATTGGCTCCTGGATGGCGGCCAGCTTCAGGCCCTCCACCGGGCCGTCCTCGTTGCCTGTGATCACTCCCTCGTACTCGAAGGTCCAGTGCTCCTCCACTCCCCGCACGATCGGCGTTGCCGGCGTCACGCGAATGCCGCCGTCCGCCAGGCGCTCTCCGGTGAGGATCTGGCCGGTCAGGTCTGAGATTCTGGTTACTTTGAGCGCCGGGTGAAAGCCGAAGGTGACTTGCTCCGCGTTCTCCGGCGCGGTAAAGGTCACCGTTGCCTTGGCCGTCAAATGGTGCGTGGCCGTGTCAATCTCGGCGTCGATGACGTAGCCGGAGATGGCCAGCGCGGGGCGCTCCGCGCGCTGGGCCCAAAGTGGCGCTGCGACGAGAAGCGCCGCCGTCAGGATGGCCAGCGCTCCCCGGAGAGCGGGGAATGCAGTGCGCAACTGCTGCTTTTGTTTTTGCATGGCAATCTTCATCGTTCTGCGGTCCGGGACCTCGGGGTCGGTTATCACATCAGATCTTTTGCGGATTCGGACAATTCTCCGGCGTCTGCCTACGTTAGGATAGACGCAATCGATTAGAAGCGGGCAACGGCTGAGGGGAAAAAAGCCGGATAACGCCCGTGATCCTCCTGTCGCGCGATCGGTCCGAATCCCTAGCGGCAAACCTAAAGTGCATTAGCTCAGCGATTTGCGTGCCGCCAAGCCATGATCTCCCAGGCGCGTGATAGATTGACGATAACATTCAGTTTCCGTGCAGGGGGTTGGTTGATGAGAGTTGGGATTCTCCGGCTGTTCTTCGTTGCGTCAGTTCTTTGCTGGTTAGCCGCCGCGGCCCAGGCACAGGCTGGGTTGCAAACGTTTCCGCATCTGCTTCGCCCCGAGGTTTCCAGCGGCCGGGCGGTTCTGGTTGGTTCGCTGCCAGCCGAACGGCGCATGAATCTATCCTTCGTGCTGCCTCTGCGCAATCAAGCCGAACTCTCTGATTTATTGAACCGGCTTTATGATCCGGCCAGCCCCGATTACCACCATTTTCTCAGCGTGGAAGAGTTTACCCAGCGCTTCGGCCCCACGGCGGAGGATTTCCAGGCGGCGGTCGATTTTGCCCAGGCGCATGGGTTGACCGTGACCGGTCGGCCCGCGAATCGCAGGCTGGTTTCAGTCAGCGCCTCGGTGGCGCAGATGGAAGAGGTTCTCCATGCGCGAATGAATCTCTACCGGCATCCAACAGAGGGACGGAACTTTTATTCGCCCGATCGCGCTCCCGCGCTCGATCTGGATATTCCGCTGGCGGAGATTGCCGGATTAGACAACTTCTTCATTCCGCGCCGCATGACGAGAAATCATCCGGAGGCGCAGACAGGCCCAACTCCCTCCGGCTCCGGCCCCAACAACAACTATCTTCCCAGCGATCTGCGCGCGGCTTACTACGGCAACGGGCCGCTGACAGGCAGCGGGCAGGTCTTCGCGGTTTTCCAGATGGATGGCTACGAGATTGCGGACACGGTGGGAACCTTCAACGGGGCGGCAAGCGCAACCCCATTCGGAGACGATTACCTGCTGACCTACACGCCCGCCACCGGGGGAGCCACCTACACGATCCCCATCCTCAACGTGCTGCTGGACGGCATGCCCGTCACTACCACCGGCAGTGAATGCACACTCAAGGAATGTGCCGATCAGGATAATGCGAACGACATGGCGGAGATGATCGGCATGGCGTCCGGGATCAGCCAGGTTCGGCAATACATTGGGAATCTGAAAGCGGATGTTTTCAACGCCATTGCTTCAGAGAATCTGGCCAAACAGATCAATTGCTCCTATGAAGACACGACGAGTTCGGCAGACGCCTCCGTCTTTCAGGAGTTTGCCGCGCAGGGGCAGAATATCTTCATTTCTTCCGGGGATGCGGGAGCTTATCCGCTCGGTGGCGGCGGGGCCTTTTGGGGTTTGAATCCCTGGATCACGTCGGTGGGCGGAACCCAGCTTTATACCAACGGCGCGGGCGGAAGCTGGAGTTCGGAGATTTCATGGTCGGGGAGCGGCGGCGGAACCGCCGCAATGGACGATCCAATTCCAAGCTGGCAGATTGGCGTGGCGAATTCCTCGAATGGAGCATCGGCAACCCAGCGCAATGGTCCGGACGTTGCCGCCGAAGCCTCTAACACATACGGCGTTTCCTTCGGAGAAGGCAATGTCACCGGGGGAACCAGCTTTTCCGCGCCGCGCTGGGCGGGCTTCATGGCGCTAATCAATCAGCAGGCCGTGGCAGTGAGCGGATCGGTCGTTGGATTTGTGAACCCCGCTCTCTATCAGGTCGGGCTGGGTTCCAACTACAACGATGATTTTCATGACATCGTCAGCGGGAATAGCGACAACTATGGAGCACTCACCTCCTTTTACAATGCCGTTCCCGGCTATGATCTGGTGACGGGATGGGGAAGCCCGAATGGGCAGAGTCTCATCGACGATCTGGCGGCATTGCAGCCCGCGGCTTCGGCGGGCTTCCTGCTCTCGGCTTCTCCGGCCAGCCTGACCGTCGCTCCGGGGGCTACCGCTGCAACTACCATCGCGATTCAACAGTTGGGTGGTTTTACCGGCGGCGTCAGCCTCTCTGTATCCGGCTTGCCCAGTGGCGTCACGGCATCGTTCAGCAAAAGCGCCACCACGGGAAGCAGCGCACTCACGCTCACGGTGGGAAACTCGGTGAGCCGCGGAATCTATACGATCATCGTTACGGGAACCTCCGGCGCATTGACCGGGAACGCTGTGCTGTCCGTGGCGGTCGATGGCGCGGGCTTCAGCATTGCCGCCTCGCCGGGCATCATTATGAATTTCTACAACGGCCCCTCAAACACCATCACGGTGACCAGCTATGGCGGCTTCGCCGGTACCGTGGCGCTCGGCGCCGTTGGCCAGGCATCGAGCAGCTCGCAAGGTAATGGCGTCGTACCTGGCGTCGTGTTTGGCTCGAATAGCTCGATTGCCCTGACCGCCAACGGCACTGGAGAGGTAACCCTGGCCATCATCAACCTTCCTGCCCCGTCGTCCGCCCAGGCTTCTCCAGCGCGCCCTGCGCGTCCCTGGCTCCCGGCCGGGAGTGCCGCACTGGCCTGCCTGCTCATCTTTCTCCGGCCGGCGCGGCGTCGCGGCTGGCGCGCGGCGGTGGGGATCTTCGTGCTTCTGGCGGCTTTAGCGGGAGGAGTCTGCGCCTGCGGCGGCGGAGGAGGCAGCAGCGCAGTCACAAATCCGCCGCCATTGCTGCCGCTGCAACCCGGGACTTATTTCGTCACAGTGACCGGAACCTCAGGCTCCATGACGGCAAGCTGCACTATCGTGGTCCTTGTGAAGTAGAGGGGCCGCGACGTGAGCGGACACGCATCTCAACTGGCCGACGGCATCATTTCGAGCGTAACCTCAGCTACCCGGTCGATCGCTCCTCCATCTGACTGCTTTTGCAGCAAGCCCCGAGTCCGCGCCAGCTCCTCCATCATGGACTGGCGGGGCTCGTCGTCGGGGATCAGCCGCTCAATCTCTTGAACGATATTTGCCCTCGTAAAGTCGCTTTGAATCAGCTCCGGGACGATCCGCTTGCCGGCGATCAGGTTGGCCATGGCCACGTGGGGAACCTTGACCACCCGTTTTGCGATGGCATAGGTCGGCGCCGAGACCCGGTAGACAACGACAAAGGGATTGCCGACCAGCGCCGCCTCCACTGTGGCCGTGCCGCTGGCGACGACCGAGGCGCGGGAGTGGAAGAGGGCGGCTCGGGCATCATCAACGAAGCGGAGATGCAGGCCTTCGCCGCGGTCTTGCGCGAGCCGTTGCACTTCTTGCCGCTGCGCGGCGTTGAGCGTCGGAGCGAGGGGGATGAGGAATTCCAAGCCGTGGGAAAGCTCCTGCGCCGCTTGCAAGATCGTCGGCAGGTGGTCGCGAATCTCCCTGGGGCGGCTTCCGGGCAGCAGGCCAATCCAGGTCTTCGCGGGGTCCAGGCCGCTTTCGGCGGCAAAGCGCTCGCGGCTGATTGACTGCGCGGGCAACTCGGCCAGCGGATGGCCGACGAACTCGGCCTGGACGCCCTGCTCGCGATAGAACGGCTCCTCGAAGGGAAAGATCACCAGCATCCTGTCGATGTACTTTTGGACGAGCTTGATGCGGTGCTTCTTCCAGGCCCACAACTGCGGGCTGACGAAGTAGACGACGGGA
>Ga0302278_10001370_pt1 | contig 30184 bp, 23 predicted proteins | sample III_Bog_N3_2_FD_194543 | JGI IMG/M metagenome (GOLD analysis project Ga0302278, IMG submission 194543) | Peat permafrost microbial communities from Stordalen Mire near Abisko, Sweden - III_Bog_N3_2 | ecosystem: Environmental > Terrestrial > Soil > Wetlands > Peat | place: Sweden: Abisko... | reverse complement strand
GAGTTTCATTGGCTATTCCCGAGCCAATCGTACACCTCGTCACCTCGGGGAGCTCCCATCGGCGCTGCGACCTCTGATTGCCAATCCAGCAACCCCCGCATACAATCCTCCAATCGTTGACCGAGTCGTCAGCCGAGGCCTTGTGAAGCGCATTAAAGCTATCTATCCCGGATCGTTTGATCCCCCGACCAACGGCCACCTCGACCTGATCGAGCGTGGCAGCAAGATTTTCGACGAACTCGTGGTTTCCATTCTGCGCAACCCCGAGAAAGATCCGCTGTTTAGCGTGGCCGACCGGCGCAAGATGCTCGAGGCCATGACAGAGAGTTTCGACAACGTCTCGGTTGACACCTTCGACGGGCTCACTGTGGATTATGCTTTGCGGGTTGAAGCGAGCGTCCTGCTGCGCGGCATTCGCGCCATCAGCGATTACGAATACGAGCTACAGATGGCCTTGATGAATCGGAAACTGCAGCCCGGCCTCGAAACCGTATTCATGATGCCCGCCGAAAAGTATTCTTACCTAAGCTCACGCCTGGTGCGGGAGGTCGCGCAACTTGGCGGATCGATCGATTGCCTGGTCCCGGAGCTCGTGGCGCAGAAACTTCGTGAGAAAATGGATGTGGCTCACAAGTTCGGGAGCGGGCAATCGGTAAGCCCGGCGTCTTCCGCGCCGAAGAGCAAGTCCAAAAAAAAGAAAGCTTGAGTCGAGTCCATGAGCACCGTAAGCGCGCCAGTCGCCCACCCCGTCCGACTAACGGAACGCATTAATCGCATCGAACCTTCCGCGACCATGGCCGCCGTGGCCGAGGCGGAAAAACTGCGCCAGCAGGGAATTGATGTCGTCGACGCCACCGCTGGAGAGCCGCATTTTGCCACGCCGCAGCATGTCAAAGATGCGGCTATTGCGGCCATCCAGAACAATTTTTCGAAGTACACGCCGGTGGGCGGCACGGTCGAACTTAAGGACGCGATCATTCATCGCCACGCAGCCGATTTCGGCTCGGACTACAAGCGCGAAGAAACCTGTGCGTCGGTCGGAGGTAAGCACGCGCTGTTTAACGTGATCTCGGTGCTCGTCGATCATGGCGACGAGGTGATTCTGCCCGTCCCCTACTGGGTCTCGTTCAAAGACATGGTGCGCTACGTCGGTGGCAACTGCGTGCTGCTTGAAGCCGACGAGTCGCAGGGATTTCGCGTCACCGCGCAGATGGTCGAGCGCCTGATCACTCCGAAAACGAAACTGATTATTTTGAACTCGCCCTCGAATCCTTCGGGCGCGGTGATGAGCCCTGAGGACATGACGGCCGTCGTCCGCTTGGCGCACGAGCGCGGTATCTGGGTGATTTCCGACGAGTGCTATGTGTATCTCAACTACACGGACAAGAATTTTTCGGTTGGGTCGTTAACGGAATATCGCGACCGCTATCTGGTGGTCGGATCTCTGTCAAAAACCTACGCCATGACCGGCTGGCGTCTGGGATACGCGCTCGGCCCTGCGTCCGTGGTGAGTGCCGTACAGAAGTTGCAGAGCCAGTCGACCTCGAATCCGACCTCGATCGTGCAGAAAGCGGCGGTTGCGGCTTTGAATAGTTCGCAGCAATGTGTAGCCGACATGCGGGCGGAATACATCCGGCTGCGCGACCACATTGTCGGGGGATTGCGGGCAATTCCGGGTGTGAAATGCACCATGCCGGAAGGCGCGTTTTATGCTTATCCGAATGTCTCGGCGTTTTTCGGCAAGAGCGGCATGAACTCGGGCGCCGACATCGCCCACGGGCTTTTGCACAAGGCGCACGTTGCGACCGTCGCGGGAGAAGGTTTCGGCACGACCGAACATGTTCGCATCTCGTACGCCACGTCGCTGGAAAACCTGGACAAGATGCTGGTGAGAATGCGGAAGTTCTTCGGCGAGCTATAACATTGCGCTCCCCGACTTCGCGAAAGAAGTTTGTATTTGTCATCCTGACCGCGGCGGCAGGTGCCACTTTTCTTGAATTGTCATCCCGAGCACAGCGAGGGATCTGTAGTCTGCCGCGAAAGTGCAAATTCCTCGCTGCGCTCGGAATGACAGGATATTGAATTGAGGGGTGGTGGAAGCTTTCGAAACGCAGCGTTGATCAACCGAACTGCATGACCCAACTTTACCCACTCCTCATGTCCCCGGCCTTCGACCCGCGCCCGTGGGGCACCCTCGACCTGTCCGCGATTTATCCGAATGCGAAGTTCAACGAGCGCATTGGAGAAGCGTGGCTCACAGGCGATGACTGTGTGGTGACGAACGGGCCGCTGGCGAAGCGGTCCCTTGCGGATCTCAGCAAAGAATTCGGAGCGGAGTTAGTGGGCACTGCCGCACGCGATCCAGAGCGCTTTCCACTGCTGCTGAAGTTTCTATTTCCGGAACAGCATCTCTCTGTCCAGGTGCATCCGGACGATAAAACTGCGCAGGGCTTTGGCGAGCCTTGGGGCAAGACGGAATGCTGGTATGTCGCTCACGCCAAGCCGGGGGCGAAGATCGCGCTCGGCCTAAAGCCCGGCGTCACAACTGCGCAATTCGAGCAGTCCGTCCAGCAAAATCGCGCAGAGGAATTACTCAACTGGGTCAACGTCTATCAGGGCGAAATGATTTACGTTGCCGGAGGAACGGTGCATACGCTGGGGCCTGGTGCCATCATTGTCGAGACGCAACAACAATCCGACACCACGTATCGCCTATACGATTACGGCCGCCCGCGTCCGTTACATCTGGAGCGAGGTCTGGCCTCAGTGAAGGAAAAAAATGCGTCGGGAAAAGTGATTCGTCCCGCGCCTCTGGCCATTCACGGAGGCAAGAGCCGCCAGTCGTCGATGATTGCTGCGCCGTATTTCACCGTGGATCTGTTCGAGTTGAAGGAGCCGCACGTATTTTCAACTACTGATCGTTCCAACAAAACGTCCGTGCAAATCCTGGTTGCCGTAGAAGGTTGCGGGGTTGTCGAGACGCAGGGACGCGATCCGGTTACGCTGGCGAAAGGCGACGCGGTCGTCATTCCGGCGGTTACGCAAGGCTTCACCGTCCGACCGCAATGGCAAGTCGAGTTTTTAAAGGCGAGCGTGCCCGGTGCGGTGGTACCCGAGCCCGCTACGCGCTTCTAAGTCGAAATCTACGTACCATAGCGCACATAAACAGCGCACACAGGCGCAGGCTAAACCATCATCCCATCCAGCCTTTCGCCAGCAGCGGCGTAAATGTTAGGCTTTGTATTAAGGTGAAGACGAGTCCCCACTTCTATCCTGTGATCCTTGCCGGAGGCCGCGGCACGCGCTTTTGGCCGCTCAGTCGCAAGCGCCGCGCCAAACAACTGCTGGCTCTTGATGGCAAGCACACGATGATCCAACAGACAGTGGCGCGTCTCGCGCCCATGGCTGCTCCCGGACGTTTCTGGATTATCACCAACGACGACCTTCGTTCCGCGATTATCGGTCAACTGCCGAAACTTGACCGCAAGCAAATCATCCCGGAGCCTGTCGGACGGAACACGGCTCCCGCGATTGGCTTGGCGGCCTTTCTTTTGCTTCGCCACGATCCCGACGCGGTGCTCGGCTTATTTCCCTCCGATCACGTCATTGCCGATCCCGTCCAATACCGCAAGACGCTGGCGCGAGGAATTGAGATGGCCGCGGCAGGAGAGAATATTGTTGTGCTCGGCATACGCCCTACACGGGCAGAAACCGGTTACGGATATATCGAAGCAGGAGAGCCCGATCAGGACGGCTCTCTACAAGTGAGACGCTTTACCGAAAAGCCCGACCTCGAACGCGCCAAACAATTTCTCGACGCGGGCAATTATTTCTGGAACAGCGGAATGTTTTTGTGGCGAGCCGACACGCTCGTGAACGCCTTACGGGAGCATCTGCCGAATACCGCGCCGCTCCTCGAAAAAATTGCTGCCGCGTATGGCACGCGCAAATTTGCCGAAACTTTCCGCAAACTGTATCCCAAGTGCGAAAACATCAGTATCGATTATGCCGTTCTCGAACCCCGTTCGGCCAAAGGTGAAGCAAACTCCCGCATCTTTTGCTTAGCTTCTGATTTCGGATGGAACGACTTGGGTTCGTGGGCCGCACTGCACGAGCACCAGACCTCCAAGGCGAAAACGAACGACCGAAGCGCGGCGCCCCCGGGAAAGTTTACTTTGAATGCGGCAAATAATTACGTTCACGCCCCCGGCAAGTTCGTTGCCCTGATCGGAGTTAGCAATCTGGTGATCGTCGAAACGGAAGACGCTCTGTTGGTGACAACGCTGGATCGGTCGCAGGATGTCGGCAAAATCGTCAGATATCTGGACGAGAAAAAGCTGAAGAAACTGGTGTAGGAGCAGTTCGCGGTTTGCTGCTCGTCGTTGGTTGCTCGCGAATGGCTATTCGCAATTCGTATTACCTTCGCGATTCATCCGAACTTAGCAGGGGATGTATTTGCGAACCGCGAACGACGAACGGCTAATCGCAAATAAAACCAAGGAACACAAGACCAAAAACTATCCCATGACCCAAATTAAATTCGGTACTGACGGCTGGCGAGGTCTGATCGCCGACGACTTCACGTTCGATAATGTTCGTCTGGTGGCCGCCGCCATCGCTGGCTACGTGCTCAAACACGAAGATCCGAAGCATGGGGTTGTAATCGGTTACGACACTCGTTTCGCCTCGGATCGTGCCGCCCGAATCGTCGCGCAGATGATTGCCGGCGCGGGCATTCCCGTCGTACTCGCCAACGACTATGTGCCCACTCCAACCGTTTCTTACAACGTCAAAAAGCTAGGCGCTGCCGGTGGAGTCATGATCACGTCCAGCCACAATCCGTGGAACTGGAATGGCGTGAAGTTCAAAGCGAAATTTGGCGGTTCGGCGACGCCCGCCATCATGAAGCTGATCGAAGAAGAACTGGGATCCTCAACGATACACGAAGGAGATCATGCGGAAATCAAAGAAGTCGATTTGAAGCCAGCGTATGTCGAGGCCGTGTCCGCGTTTGCGGACCTTGATCTCATCCGCCGGGCCAACTTTAAATTCGCGATCGATTCCATGTACGGGTCGGGCCGGGGAATTCTAACCAAGATATTCGATGCGCACGGAATTCGGTATGTCGCCATTCGCCAGGAAGTGAATCCTCTCTTTCCTGGAATCAATCCCGAGCCAATCATCCCCCATGTGGCGTTGCTGCAAGAAACAGTGGTGAAAGAAAAATGCCATGCCGGCCTCGTCACCGACGGAGACGCCGATCGCATTGGCGCCGTGGCCGAAGACGGCAGCTTCGTCGATTCACATAAGTGCATGGCCGTCCTGCTGCGCTGGTTGCTGGTTCGAAAGAAGTGGCCAGGGGATGTGGTACGCGCTTTTAATACGACTGGCATGCTCGATCGCATCGCCGCGAAATACGGCCGCAAGCTGCATGAGACCTCGATCGGATTCAAATACATCGCCGATCTCATGATGGATCATGAGATTCTGATTGGCGGAGAAGAATCTGGCGGAATCGGATATGGACGGTTTCTCCCAGAACGCGATGGCATTCTGAACGCACTCTTGCTGGCGAATGTTATGGCCGAAGAAGGCAAGCCGCTGGGGCAATTGGTTGCCGATCTGCAACACGAATTCGGAGCGCACTATTATGGACGGCGCGATCTGCATATCCCGGATGAGATGAAAAATGGCGCTGTGCGCCGCGCGGCCGATCCTCGGACGAAAACGCTGGGCTCTTATGCGATCCTGCGAAAAGAAAATCGCGATGGAGTTAAGTTCTATCTGGATGCTCCAAAGTACGGCAATGGCGCCGATGCCTGGGTATTATTTCGAGCGTCTGGCACCGAACGAATGCTGCGATGCTACGTAGAGGCAGCAACGGCCGAATTGGTGGAAGAGATTCTGCAGTCGGGCGAAGACTTTGTAAGGCGCCCGTAGGCAGAGACGCATTCGTCCGTGTGGTCGGAGCGGGGACCGGTTCAACCACCGCGCGAGCGCGGCGCCCGTTCCACGCACGCAGGTTTGGAACGCGATAGGATAATGTCACCTGAGACAATGGTCGCAAAAGAAACTACACCAGTTCTTGCAGATTCACCGGAATCGCGCCATTACAACCGCATCAAGCGGTGGTTAGGCCTCGCCGACTTCGCTATCGGCTTTGGCCTGCTCGTGGCGTTATTGGCCTTCGGATGGACCGGGTGGTTGCGGGATCTCGCCGAACGCGGCGCTTCTCAGAATTATCCCTTCGCCGTATTTCTTTATGTGCTGATGTTAATGACAATCAGTAAGGTCATCGGCACTCCGCTGGAATACTACGGATTTCGGCTGGAGCACCGCTATAACCTTTCCAACCAGAGATTCCGGTCGTGGCTTTGGGATGAAGCGAAGGGTTTTCTCATCGCCTTTGTCATGGCCACTGTCGTCGTCGAATTGCTTTACATGCTGATGCGCGAGAGCCCGCAGCACTGGTGGCTCATTGCCTGGGTCGTCTTTCTGGGACTGGTAGTTCTGCTCGCGCAACTTGCGCCAGTCGTGCTCTTCCCAATTTTCTATAAGTTTGAACCGCTGGAAAATGAAGAACTGAAACGCCGCCTGATCGTGCTCAGCGAGCGCGCGGGAACCCGGGTGCGCGGCGTCTATAAGTGGCACCTTTCCGAAAAAAGCAAGAAAGCGAATGCGGCGCTAACCGGCCTGGGCGCGACTCGCCGCATCATTCTCGCCGATACTCTACTCGACAATTATTCAGACGACGAAATCGAAGCCGTACTGGCCCACGAACTTGGGCATCACGTGCATCGCCACATTCTGAAGAGCATTTTCGTGCAGGCGGGAATCACACTCTTTGGCTTCTGGCTGGCCAACGAAGTCTTGCGCTTTGCCGTCGAACGCCGCAACATGTTCGAGACCATGTCTGACTTCGCTAGCCTGCCGTTATTGATTCTGGTCGCAACCGTGCTTTCTTTCTTACTGATGCCCGCGCTGAACGCTTACTCGCGCTTCAACGAGCGACAGGCCGACCGTTATTGTTTTCAATCCGTCGCCAGCGTCGAACCGTTTATTTCGTCGATGAACAAATTAGCCGATCAAAATCTTGCCGAAAAGAAGCCGGCGCGGTGGGTAGAATGGTTGCTTCATTCGCATCCGGCGATTGCGCGACGAGTAGCCGCCGCGGAATCATGGGCGAAATCGCACTGATCGAACCCACTGATCTAACCTTGGAATTGACCGGGTTTTGATTTACAGATTACCGATTACAAAATTACAAATTCTTTTCTAGGATATCCTCGACGCGCCGCAGATCCTCTTCGGTATCGACTCCCACGGTGTCAAACGGCGTTTCCGCGACGTGAATCGAAATTCCATTTTCCAGGAAACGCAATTGCTCCAGTCGCTCGCTGCGCTCGAGGGATGACTCCGGCCAGCGGACGAACGCATCCAGCGCCGGCTTGCGATAGCCGTAAAAACCAAGATGCTTGAAGTATGCTGGCCCGACGCCGTCGCGATCATGGGGAATCGTGGCCCGCGAAAAATAGAGCGCTCGCCCGCTCGCGTCCGTCACTACTTTTACTGAGTTGGGATTGTTGATATCAACTTCGGCGGCGGGTGTCTTCAGTGTTCCCACCGCTATTGCTTCATCCCGCATGACGGAGACAAGCGCGTCGATATGTTCAGGGCGCGTCAGCGGTTCATCTCCCTGCACGTTCAAATACACGTCGGCGGAGGTCAACGTCGAAATTTCATGGACCCGCTCCGTGCCCGACCGATGATCGGAAGAAGTCATGCGCGCTATAAATCCACGCTCTTCGCAGAAGCGCAGAATTTCGCCGGAGTCCGTAGCCACGATTATGTTGGCGAGCGATGTGCATTTCTGGACCCCCTCGTAGACGCGAGCCAACAATGGGACGCCTGCTATCTCGCGCAGCATTTTGCGCGGCAGACGCGTCGAAGCGAGACGCGCCGGAATCACGGCAATCACTTTCATGTGCACAGTTTCGCACGAGGACGTGGATTGCACCGCATCGAATTCATCTCTTGCCAAAGTTCGATGTCAGCTTTCGAGGTTGCATTACTCCGTGGGACTGGGCGCCAGGAAGGGTGAACAGCAGGGTTTCAGCGACGGCTGAAACTCCATCAACTCTGCTCGTATGCCATCGGGATCGAACATGTTGAACTGCCACTTACCGTCACGTCCAATCTGAGGCGGCGAGTGTTTCTCGCTGACGCGATCGCCTTCATACAACAGCGTGACCGCTTTTTCCATGTTCTGCACGCCCAGCGAAAAGTGGTCGAGCACGCCCAACCTTTCCAGCGACATCGACGGCGGAATCCCAGTCTTCTCCGGCCCCTGCACGACCATGTATTCGATCCAATCGGTCCCGTCTGGAACTTGCTGCGAGATCCAATCCACTTCGCCGTCTTTCATGCCGCCATGCCAGTAGGACCGAAATCCCAATAAGGCATGGTAGAAGCCGTCTTCGGCCGAGGGATCGTGCACAAGATATCCAACGTGAATGATGTGCCTGCTCAACGGGTTTGCCGGCACCGCCACGGGACGGGCTGGCGGCTCGACGAACTGAATCTGGTTTCCTTCCGGATCCTTGACTTCGAAGTATTGACTGCCATCACTGGGCTTGGTTACAGCCGCGGGCACAGCGACTCCGTGCGATCCGAGATATTTACGGAGACCCTCGGCGCTCGCCGTGTTGTATCCAACATGATCGAGACGATTGATCGAGGTGGGCGCTTGAGGAACGGGCAACACTTCGATGAACTGGACCGGGCCAAAGTAGTAACGAACGCCCGAGGGGTTTTGCGGGTCGGATGCCTTCATCGCTCCCAGGTCGTGTACATAGAACTGCTCTGCCTTTGCAGAGTCTGATGTATACACGCTCAGATGAGAAATGCCAGTAATCTTAGGACGTCCCGGCATGGAATCCTGACCGAGCGCAAAAGCTGCCAGAACGAAACCAACCGCTGCGAGTCGTGTCGCCGCTTTGAGTTGCATTGTTCACTCCTTCTCGCCGGAACAGCGGTCAACCGCGTCGTCAAAACCTAGCGTGCCCACTTTACGTACCATGCTACTCCGGCAGCTTTTGTTTTCCGTGCACAGAAAAGCTGGCCGCCATCCCGGGAGCGTTGGTTCCCGGCTGTCCGCCTCCAACGCTGATTGCGTACGCGCCCTTGGCCACGATTCGGTCCCCCTTGTCGTCCACCTCGCTCAAGTCTCGTGCATCGAGATTGAAATGAACGTGCTGAGTCTGGCCAGCGTGCAAATGTACGCGAGTGAATCCTCGCAGCGCCCGAATCGGAGCCGATGCCGATTTCGGGAAACTTAAATATACTTCCGCAACCTCATCGCCGTCCCGCGGGCTCGCGTTCTTCACGTCCAAATCTACGCCCAAGGGATCGCCGGCCTTCAAGTTCGTAGTCGACAATTTCAAGTTGCTGTATTCGAATTTCGAGTAGCTGAGCCCGTAGCCAAACGGATACAGTGGCTGCCCATCGAAATAGCGATAGGTGCGATTCTTCATCGCATAGTCTTTGAAGGGCGGCAATTGATCAATACTCTTATAAAACGTCAACGGCAATCGCCCTGCGGGATTGTTCGTTCCGGCTAGGGTCTGTGCAATCGCCCTTCCACCCTCCTCGCCGGAATACCACCCGTCGAGCACGGCATCCGCGTGTTCGCTGGCCCAGTTCACAGAGAGAGCGCTGCCGTTCATCAGCACAACCACGAGCGGCTTGCCGGCCGACTTCAAAGCTTCCAGAAGTTCCTCTTCTTCTTTGGGAAGGTCGAGGCTGGTGCGGTCGCCTCCCTCAAACCCCGGCACATCCACTTTCATCTCTTCGCCTTCGAGTTGTGAGGTGATGCCAACGACCGCGACAGCGACGTCGGCCTGCTGCGCTGCGGCGAGCGCTTCCGCAATGGGATCGGGGATGATTCGCAGCCACACGAATTTCGTGCCGAACCCGCCGCGCGTAAATTCGATTTTTACGGAATAGCGCCGCCCCTTTTCGAGATCGAGAGTCTTGGTCGAGGGTGTCGGATCATGCAGTTCGGGATCATCAACCAGAAGCTTTCCGTCAAGCCAGAGCCGGTTCATTGAACCCACCAGTCCGATCTGGTAAGTGCCAGACTCGACTGGCGTCAGAAAACCCGTCCAGCGTGCAGAGAAATCTTTCATGCCCGCGGGGGGCGCCAGAGCCGACGATTCCGGATTAAAAAGTTGCAGGTCGACAGTCTTGTCGACTCGCGTGCTCCCGGGCGCTCCTTCAAACTTTTCACTCGAAAAATATTCTCCCTTCAATCCGCCCTGTCCGTCGTCGGTAGAAAGCATTTCCGCAGGAATCACTGTGGGCTGGCGCAGGAAGTTCATTCCCGGGGTAAACGATACCTCGCCGGGAAACTGCTGTCGCAATCCATCCAGAGCGGTGGTTGCATGGGAGGCCGTCCCGCTGTAATTTCCGTGCAGCACTCGAACCGACTCGGCCAGTGGCCCGAAAACCGCGATCTTGCGAACGTCCCCGCTCAGAGGAAGCACTCCGTTATTCTTCAGCAGCACAATCGATTCTTGCGCCGCCTTCAGGGCCAGCGCACGGTGGGCCTCGCTATCGACCTCCGAATCGGGCGTCTGCGCGTACGGCACCATTTCGGGGGGATCGAACATCCCCAACCGGAAGCGCGCCGTGAACAGGCGTTTCATCGTCACATCGATATCTTTTTCGCTCAGCAGACCCTGCTTCACGGCGTCCAGATAGGGCGCGTAGTCGGAGTTGTCATTCATCTTAGTGAAGAAATCGGCGCAGGCGTTGTCCGTACCGGCCTTGAGCGAAACCGCCGCGGCCTCGGCTTGGCTCTTGGTGAATTGGTGGCCCTTGAAGATGTCAACAATAGCGCCACAATCGGACACAACATATCCCTGAAACTTCCATGCGCCTCGCAGCTGGTTCTTCAGTAGAAACGTGTTGGCGCAAGCGGGCTCGCCGTTAACCCGGTTGTAAGCGCACATGATCGACTCCGCCTTGCCCTCGGTGATGGTGGCGCGGAAGGCTGGTAGATACGTGTCCTCCATGTCGTGCTTCGATACTTCAATATTGATGGTGTGCCGTGTAGGTTCTGGCCCGCTGTGCACCGCGAAATGTTTTGGAGTAGAGATCACGCGAAAATATTTTGGATCGTCGCCCTGCATCCCGGTAACGAAAGCGACTCCCATCCGTGCGGTCAGGTACGGGTCTTCGCCATAGGTCTCCTGGCCTCGTCCCCAGCGGGGGTCGCGGAAAATATTGATGTTCGGGGACCAGAAATCCAAGCCCTCCATGATGTCTCGTCTGCCAGCGCGTACGGCTTGATTGTGCTTGGCTCGAGCCTCCGTGCTGATTACCACCGCCATGTCATGGATTAATGGCGAGTCGAACGTGGCTGCCAATCCGATGGGCTCGGGAAAAACCGTAGCGGTACCGGCATTCGCCACTCCGTGCAGAGCCTCGCTCCACCAGTCGTAGGCAGGAACCTGAAGCCTGGGTATGGCTCGCGCCTGATTCACCAGTTGTGATGCTTTTTCCTCCAGTGTCATACGGCCTACGAGGTCGTCGACGCGCTGTTCGATCGGGAGCGTCGAATTCAGATAGGGCGGCAGGTGAGAACTATCCGCGGTTTGCGCAGCTAAGCGGCAAATCTGCGAGAGGAAAAACACGCCAAGAAATGCGAACGCGGAAAAGCGATTTCTATTCACGATGGACTCTCTTAATTCAGCCTGACAGGCACAATGGATTTTCGGGGTGAAGTATATCACCGTCAACGTACACGAATCTTTAACGTAGATTGCCATTCGAGGGGCTTTGAAGCGTAAGATGATTGCGCAGTCCGGGCGGCCAGCCATCTTGCGGCTAACAACGTGAAGAACAGAATGGGAAAACCGAATCGGAGCGGCATCCACCTGATCGCCGAGATGGCGGAGGTCTCGATCGGGACCGTCGATCGCGCCTTGCACGGGCGGGATGGAATCCGAAAATCGACTCGCGACCGCATTCTGCAGATCGCGCAGCAGATCGGCTACACGCCGAATCTCGCAGCGCGCGCACTATCCGCTGCCAGGTCGGGGGCGCGTATTGGAGTTTGCATTCCGCGGGAGATCCACTTTTTCTACGACCAGCTATGGGGCGGGGTGCTCGATGAGGCTCGCCGCGTAGCCCAGTTGGGTGTCTCTTTCGAATACCGCCCGGTTCGCAGCTTGGGAGAAGACGATACCGAAGCTTTTCAACAACTGGTACAAGCAGGGGTTGACGGAATCATTCTCACCGCGGGGAATCCGTCGGGTCTCTCACCCTTGATCGATGCGGCGGAAGAACAGGGCATCCGAGTGGTATGCGTTTCGACCGACGCGCCAAAGAGTCGGCGCTCCAGCATCGTCGGCGTCGAACCCATGCTGAACGGCCAACTGGCGGGCGAATTGATGGGAAAGTTCGTGCCGCCAAACTCCAGGGTTGCGGTCGTCGCGGGCATGTTGACCGCCATGGATCATCGCACCAAGACCGAAGGTTTTTCGTCGACGTTTCCCAAACACTGCTCGGGCGGAGAAATCGTGAGTGTGCTCGAAGGCCACGAAGACGAAGACGAGAGCTTTCAAAAGACCTTCGAACTTCTTGGCCGCGTGCCGGAGCTGGCGGGACTTTACGTAAATACCGTCAATTGTCTCCCGGTCTGCCGGGCCCTCGGAGCGCGGCATTTGGCGGGCAAAGTCAGATTAATCACCACCGACCTCTTCCCGGAAATGGCTCCCTACTTTCAAAGGGGGACGATTTCTGCTTCGATCTACCAGCAACCCTACCGGCAGGGCCAACTCGTGGTGCGAGTGCTCGCGGATAATCTGATCAGCAAGCAAGCGTTTCCTGCGAATGCCTACCTTAGCCCAGGAGTTGTTATGTCGTCTAATCTGCATCTCTTCCGGGAAATCAGAAGAGCGGAGATGAAATTCGATGATTCTCTGCTGGCTCCGCTTAGTCGGAAAGCATGACGTGAAATCGTGAGATGCACGACAGCTACGAATCAAAAATGTTGCGCGTCGCGCCATACACTTTTCGATACGCTTTGTAGTTCCGGTTCAACACGGTGACGACCTCCGCGCTCGGAGCGACTCTTTCTGCTACGCGGACGACCGAAGTGCATGCCTCATCCACGGAAGGCCAAATGCCGGCTCCGACTCCCGCGAGCAACCCGGCACCATATGCCGCTCCCTCCTCCGCTTCGACAATCTCCACTGCATGCCCATAAACGTCGGCCTGAATCTGCCGCCACAACGGTGACTTGGCGCCGCCTCCGCCCAGGCGCACGTTTTTCACCGGAACCTGCATCTCGCCAAAGATGCTGAAAGTATCCCGCAGACTGAAGGCGACTCCCTCGAGAATTGCGCGAATCACGTGTGCCCGCGTGTGCGAGGCGGTCAGTCCCACGAGCGCGCCGCGCGCCTTTGCGTCCAGATGCGGAGTGCGCTCGCCCATCAAATAAGGCGTCCACAAAAGATCGTTACAGCCCGGAGGCGCACTCGCCGCTTCTTCGGTCAGTCGTTCGTAGGGATCACGAGCACGACCGTCGTCAGCGCCTGCGCCAAATTGATCGCGAAACCAGCGCAACGAAAGCCCTGCCGCCTGCGTAACTCCCATGACGTGCCAGCGTCCCGGGATGGCATGACAAAACGTGTGCACGCGACCGAGGCGATCCAGTGCCGGAGCATCGGTTGCCGCGAACACAACTCCCGATGTGCCAATGGTCGCACTGACGGCGCCCGGAGTCACGATCCCCATCCCGACTGCGCCCGCCGCCTGATCCCCTGCGCCAGCGACCACTGGAGTTCCAGCCTTCAGCCCTGTGGCCGAAGCGGCCGTTACCGAGATTTTTCCGCATACTTCGGGTGACTCATAAAGTGCAGGCAACAGGTCCTGCTTGATCTCGGCGGCTTCGAGCATTTCTTTCGACCAGCGCCGGTTCGCGACGTCCAGCATCAGCGTGCCCGACGCATCGGCCATGTCGGTCGCGCGTTCTCCCGTCAGACGAAAGCGAACGTAGTCTTTCGGGAGCATGACGGACCGTACGCGTTTCCAATTCTCCGGCTCGTTTTCGCGTACCCATAACAACTTTGTCAGCGTGAAATTGGTCAGTGCTGGATTGCACGTCAGTTGAATGATGCGCTCGGCACCGATTTTTTTCGTCAAGAAGCGGCACTGAGCCTCGGTGCGCACATCGCACCATATCAGCGCTGGACGCACGACATGATCGAACTCGTCGAGCATGACGGCGCCATGCATCTGTCCCGAGAAGCCCACGCAAGCGATGTCCTCGCCCTTCAGTCCCGCGAGTTCCAGCGCTTTCGGCACAGCAATCATGCAGGCAGCCCACCAATCCTCAGGGTGCTGCTCAGCCCAGCCGATTTTTTCGGATGTAAAGGGAGCGTGTTCCTCGGTCGCCGACGCGATCACACGCCCATGCTGATCCACGATCAGCGCCCGCGTTCCTCCCGTACCGACGTCAATGCCCAATAAGTAGATAGGTCAGTCTCCTTGCAGATGCCGCGGATTGCGATGAGGTTGGGAAAATCTCAGCTTCACGGCAGCCGATTCCTTTTCGTGTACGTTAACGAACCAAACATACTAACACCAAACGAAATGTGGATTTCGAAGAGTCCTACGTCGCCAATAGACCGTGTCCCCAACTTACCTGTGACCTCCTCCTACCTTGCGGCCTCAAGCCCATTTTTCGCAGAGCAGCCGCCCGAGGATCGTCCTCGTCTAACGCGGTTTGATAGAATCCAAAAGGGCCTCTGTGCGTCATGATGCCAATCGTGGTACGCACCGCTTGCTCAGCAGAATACAACGTGGCGGCGTAGCTCAGGTGGCTAGAGCGACGGTCTCATAATCCGTAGGTCCGTGGTTCGAGTCCACGCGCCGCCACCAATACTTCCAAGCGCTTGCGGCAAATCTGGCGGAACCGTTGTGCCGATGAGAAAAATCGTTCGCGCTCGCCTGGCGTACGAAGGCCTTGGGGATCGCTAACTGGTCATTCGCGCCGTTGTGCTGGCATGATTTCCGAGAGCTGAAGTTGTCTTGCTTCGTATCTCCGGCCACTTTAGATTATGCGCCACTCGCGACGAGGGCGGAACTATCGCCGCTCTGCGGATCGGAGAACAGGTCGCCGAGCGTCCGTAATCGCCGCGTCCAGTACGGTTGCGATCGAGGCGAAGGCGGGAGTCGGGCCGTCCCAACGCAACTCGTCCACATCGTCGAAGAGCCTTATGTCCGTCCGGAGCGTGGCGAGTATGCGAAATAGCTGCGCGTTTTTCCTGTCACGGGACAGGGTCCCTGCGAGGGCACTGGCATTGACTACGTTTACGTGCCAATCTCGCCAGTCCGGGGGAATGGATTCAAGATGGCCGAACTTCGCTAGAACGGCGGCCGACGACTTCGCGCCCCAGCCTCGCAGACCCGGATAACCATCCGCGGCATCGCCCACGAGCGCAAGGTAGTCGGGAATCGACGCAGGCACGACGCCATACTTCTGAATGACACCTGCTTCGTCTATGGTCACTCGCGTCCGGCGATTCAGTTGCACAACGCGCGTGCCCCTGACGCATTGGGCGAGATCCTTATCGGGCGTGCAGATGATCACCCGTCCGACACGCTCATCGCGATCCGCTACTGCCGCCGCTGCCGCAAGAGCATCGTCCGCCTCGAATTGAACCATTGGCCATACGAGAATGCCGGCAGCAGCGAGGACTTCTTCGAGCACAGGGAATTGTGCCAACAGGTCGGGCTCGATGCCTTCGCCGGTTTTGTAGGCTGGCCACAAATCGTTGCGAAAAGATTCGATGACGTGGTCGGTCGCAACCGCGATGTGGGTCGCCCCAGCCTTCATCATGCCCAGGATTGAGGCGAGAACGCCTCGCACTGCAGCCACTTCCCGCCCATCCGAATCTCGGGCCGAGGGCAGCGCGTAATAATGCCGGAACAGTTCGTACGTGCCGTCGACCAAATGGATGTCCAAGGAAAAGCCCCAAGGAAAACCTTATAGGACTGGTCAGGGGTCATTCAACTGCCTGGGCACGAATGAGTAGAAGTCCACCTACGCGTCACGGTGGGCGCCCCAGGCCATATCGAGTTGTGTTCCGGTAGTTTGTTTGCGATGATCGCTCCAATTTCGTTCCCATAATCGGTCTCGGTACTTTTCAAGGATACGCATGATTCAAATTTCGACAGTTCGAACGCTGTCCCCAGCTATGCTTTTTCTGGTGGTGGCGGCCATCGCTCAACCGCGGTCGGGAAACTGGCTCACGGTTTCTCGTAGCAATCTCTGTGTGACCGAGGGCGTGATTGAGAAGACGTCGGCGAACCGGTTGTCGGTGAACGTTTCCAAGATGCGCGCCTATGTCAACATATGGACCGCACAGTCTGCCGAAATCCGCTTCACCTATTTGGGAGGCACGAAGCAACAATCGGCGCTGGCTTCAGGGCAAATGCGCCGCCAGTTTGGGTTGAAGCTGCACGCGCAGGATGCCTGCAACCTCGTATACGCGATCTGGCGCGTCCAGCCGGAGTCGAAGGTTGTCGTGTCTGTGAAAAGAAATCCTGAGGCGCACAGCAGTTCCGAATGCGGCAATCGCGGATATGTAACCGTCAAGCCGCGGAAAGCCTCTGCCGTTCCCAGTTTGCAACCGGGACAGTCGCATGTATTGCGCGCAGAAATGAACAATTCACAATTGCGGATATACGTGGATGATCGCGAAGTTTGGGAGGGCGATGTTGGATCGTATGCAGCCCAGCTCGTGGGCCCGGTGGGAATTCGCTCGGACAATGCGCAGCTCGAATTTGATCTCGCGGCTCGCGAATACGAAGGCACTCACCCCGACTACGTGGAGGCGTGCAAGACCGGGGCCACAGATTCTGACTAGGGCCAAGTCTCGCGCACGGTAGTTGATGGTAGATCCGTGGTTCGAGTCCGGCGCCGCCGCCAAATCTCATTTTTTCCGTGCGTTCAGCCGGTCGAGCGCGCGCTTCAGTTCTTCCAGCTTTTGTCCCGCCTCGCCAAGTTTGCCTTCTGCGGTCAGGCGCTGATATTCGGCAAGGTCCTTGGAGGCATCCGAGATTAGCGCGTTGAGATCGGCCGCTGGTTGTGGTGCCGCGCCGGGCGTTGCCGCCGCGGCTGGCGTCGTCTGGATGCCGTTCGTTTGCGGACTTCCCTGGTTGGTGGTCGGCGCAGTCAAAGACGATACTGCACCGCCGAAAAGTGACGCCATGGCCGACTCAAAAGTCGGACCATACGCCAGACGATCCTGCAATGCGAGCACCACCAGCCGCAACTCTGGCATCGGACTCCGTTCAGCCTGCAGATAAATCGGCTCCGCATACAAGAGCGCGCGACCGGTGGGGATGACCAGGAGCGCGCCACGCCGCACGTGCGAACCTTGCTGGTTCCACAACGTCAATTGGCCGGATAGTTCTGCATTCTGATCGATTCGAGCCTCGATCTGGAGCGGGCCATCAACCAGTTTCGTCTTCGGGAAGTTGTAGACCACGGACTTCCCATAGTGCTCGCCATCGCTACGGCCCGCAATCCATCCAATTAAATTGTTGCGGTTGGCGGGCGTGAAGGGCAAAATCTCGGCAAACTCCTCCCCCGTTTCGCCGGGCAGTTTCATCATTACAAAATTGGGTTGCATGGACTGCGTGGTTTGCGCGCCTCCGTCGGCCATGCCGACTTCGGTTGCGACCGTCCACAGATCTTCGCGGTTGTAGAACACCTCGGGATCAGTCATGTGATACAGCCCATAAACCTCAGCCTGCAATTTGAGCAGCATCTCGGGATAGCGCACGTGTTTCCGCAGTCCCGCTGGCATCGCCGACGCGTCCTTGAACAGAGTCGGAAAGATGCGGCGATACCCGGCAATAATCGGATCGTCAGTATCGAAAACGTAAAAGGTCGTCGTCCCATCGTAAGCGTCGATCACCACCTTGACGCTGTTTCGCATGTAATTGATCAGCTCGTTGTCGAGGTGATAGTGGCTTGAGTAAGGATAGCTATCCGAAATCGTAAATGCGTCCATGATCCACGAGAGGCGGCCATCCTCGCCAAGAACGACATATGGATCTGGATCGTAGGTCAGGAATGGCGCAAGCGTAGTGACCCGTTCGCGGAGGTTGCGCCGCATCAACAGCCGGCTCTCCGGATTGACGTCGTCGCTGAATGGCAACTTGGCCAGATCGTCGCGGTCGAGAGCAATCGTGAGCCGGCGGAAAAAACCTCCGAGCAAAATTCCGCCCGTGCCCTCGTACGAGGTCAAATTATTCGTCTGGCCCTGCGGGTAATCGAATTCCTTCTGTCGCGTCTTTACGTAGACATCGGTGTTGGTCAGCTCGCCAAAATAAATTTCAGGACGCGTTACGTTGAGCCCACGCACCGTACTCTGGACCGGCATATTACTCAGCATCAGTGTGGGCAGGCCTTCCGATGTGAACCCGTTCACCGGGTTCATGGTGATGCCGTAACCATGCGTATAGATCAGCTTCTCGTTAATCCAGTTCTGGCTGCTCTCAGGAAGTTTGTCGACATTCAGTTCGCGCGCCGCGAGCATTACTTCGCGGGTGGTGCCGTCGATGTTGTAGCGATCGATATCGATATCGGGAAAATCGTAATAAGTTCGGATCTCCTGAATCTGCCGCAGCGTGTCTTGCAGCGCGTGCCAGTCCCACAGCCGGATATTTTGCAGCGTCGCCTGATTGTTGGCCGCATCGGCCGACTCGACAGTCGTTTCGGCAGGGAACTCGCGCTGGGTGATTCGGTTGAATCCGTAAGCTTGCCGGGTCATTTCGATGTTGTGCGCGATAAAAGGCTGCTCGCGAACCAGTTCGTTCGGCTTCACGATAAAACTATTGACGTACCAGGCGATGCCCAGCAAAGCGATGTAGCAAACAAGTGCCGGCAAGATTGCCGCGATCAGCCAGCGTCCCGCTGAAACACGCACCGCATTGACTGCGGCGACGACTGCGCCGAGCACCAGGGCTATGCAGACGATCAGCAACCCGGTGAGCATGACGTGCGCGTCGGTGTAAGTGATGCCGCCAAAAATGGTGTGATCATCCAGCAGCAATTCGAAACGGCTGATGTAAACCCGTATCGCAACCATCAGCAAGAGGAAGGCGACGGTCAGCGAAAGCCCGCGCCAGGGCAAAATGACCGACCGGCTCAGTCGTCCTGCTAACACGCGGCTTCCGCCTGTGATCAGCAGAAAGAACCCCGCGAGCAAGCAGGAAATTACGGCCAGAGTGAGCAACCATCCCGCAAGCAATTGCCAAGCGGGCAAAGCGAACAGGAAGAAATTCAGCGAGCGCCCAAAGATTGGATCGACAACGTTTCCGCTGCTCGATGGTGATGTCCAGTAAAGTGCGAGCGTAGGCCATTCGGCCATCATCCCGGCCCCGGTGGCCGCGGCGATGACGAGCGAGAGTCCGAGCGCAATCAGTTTCAGCACAGGATCAACCGGCAATTTCAGAGGTTGTCCACCAATGAAAATCGTGTGGCCGCTGGGCAGATCAGGAAGGTGCGCTCGCTTCAGCGCCAGAAAAATTCCATACAAGACCAGAAACGTGGCGACGGTAAAGCCGGCGAAGACTCCCCATTGCAGACCCTGGGTTTTCCAGAATACTTCCGCGTAGCCAAGTGATCCGAACCAGAGCGCATCCACATAATAGGAGAGCGCGGTACGGCTTCCGAAGAAAATGATGGCGAGGATAACGAAAATAACAACATATCGGCGGCGGCCTCGTGGAGCGTGCGGCGGCGGCCAGTCGATCGACTCAGGCATGATTCAACTCCAGCGCTCAACTCTAGTATTCAACTCTAGCGTTCTTCAACTCTTGGTAATCATTCGAATGATACGCTTCTCCCTCTTGTATGAATTGCGGACGTGCGCCAATCAATTGCGCGGGCTAATGAGCTTTAAGGTGACACCTAAATCCGCGCTCACCGCTCTCGATCAACGAGTTCGCTGAGTCGCTGCTTCACATCCGGCCACTCGGCCGCGACCATCGAATAGCGAGCTGAATCCCGAGCAATGAAATCCGCTGCCATTCGATGAGCGCGGAGAATCCCTTCGAATTTTCCGCCAATGCGCTCGATCGCCGCCCGGGAACGCGCATTTCGAACATCCGTATGCAGGCACACCCGCAATACGTTCCACGTTTCGAAAGCATGAGTCAGCATGAGCAATTTTGCTTCGGTATTCGCTCCAGTTCGGATCGCGGCGCGGCTCAGCCACGTATAGCCAATCTCACATGCATCGGGAGTGCTGCGGCCGTGCAGCGGATGTCCCGCCGGCCAGGCCCAGCGCTCGATATTGAAGAATCGCGTAGATCCGATGACGACGTTATCCGCCATCCGAATGGTGGCAAACGAAACCGCCGTTCCTGCCTGCAACCAGGCAAGAGTCGTATCAACGTAGCGGACAGCTTCATCTTTTCCCTGCGGGACGGGACTCCATTGATACAGGCGAGAAGAAGCATCAGGAAATTGGTCAACCGCCGAGGCGGCTACCAGGCCGTCGACATGACTATGATTCAGCGGTTCGAGACGAACCCGCCGGCCGGACAAAATAATATTTTCCGTTTCCACATTTCCAGTATGCAACGATCGGCATACCGTGGCAACGAAACGTGATGCGCAGTGAGAGAGTTCGAATTGCTCTGAAAGGGCACAGCTCTGGCCGTGCCGAAACACCCCGGAAACGCGTACGAAAGAATGTTCATGGAAACCGACTTCCGCCTATTGTTGTTGCTGCTGTTCTTGCTCGGAGCGCGAATTCAGTCGCGCATAGACCGGACGAGATTGAATGACGACAACCGGGGGAGCCTGCTCTGGGAGCGGATCATCCGAGGGACTGACCGTAACCGACACGCTCATTCCGCTCTCGGCATCGCCCTTGTAGACTCCGCGCGTCGGAGGAACGTCGGAATAATCGCGGCCGATGGCGACGCGGATGTGCCGGTCTCCACCGATCCTATTATTTGTCGGGTCAAATGCCGTCCAGCCCAGTCGCGGCACGAAAGCCTCCACCCAGGCATGCGATGCACCTTCCAGCGATCGATCCTGCCGCCCATTTTCCTCGCGATGAAAGAGGTAGCCGCTCACGTATCGGCACGGGATCCGCAGGGGCCGCACCAGCGCAATCATGATGTGCGCGAAATCCTGGCACACCCCCTTGCGGGTCAAAAGCGCCTCCTCGATCGGGGAATCCACCTTTGTGCTGTTGGGCACATAGGCAAACAGCTTGTAGATCCCTTCATTCAGTTCGGTCAGAAGTTCCAGCGGAGTGCCGCGGCGCTGGCAACGTAATTCCTTAGCCAGTTGTTCTAACGCCTCGCTGGAGTGCGCAAACTGGCTCGGCAACATCATTTCCCAATAATCGTCGGCAGCGGTCAAGGCGTCCAAGTCGGCCCAATCGCCAGCCTCTGAAGCTCTGGGAGCCGGCACCGCCTCCACTTGGACCAGTGATTGGGCGGTTACTTTCACCTCTTTGTGCGATCCCGCAATATCGAAGTGATGCACGATATTTCCCGTGAAATCGAAGTACTGCGTGATATTCGCGGGAGGATACACGTTCAAGTTGAAACTGAGGCAGTGCTGAATGCCTTCGCTTCTCGGCTGCATGCGCACTTCCATCACGCTCTCGCGCACCGCAGGCTCGTATCGAAATGTCGTTGTATGCCGGACCGAATAAATCAAAGGCGCGCCCTCTTATTTAGCGAAATTTGTCCTCCCGAGCGAAGCGAAGGATCTGCAGTTTGCAGCGCCCTCGCTTCGCCCGGATGACATTAAGGGGAGGTAACGTCGAACTCAGCGGCCATCAAAACGCCAGCTCCGCTTCAACCGGATAATCAAAATAAATCTGATGGATCGCGGTGTGCGCCTGCCCGCACTGCTGTCGCACGCTCTCCACGTAGTGATTGGCGCCCGATGCCATGATCTCGTCGATCTGGCTGAAACTTAGCGTCGCCCGCAACCGTCCCGCCAAGCGAACGGGTTGCTCCGCTTTTCTTTCCGTCAAATCGGCGATTGCGCGCAAGGCCGCATGTACCTTGTCGACGGAGAAGCGTACGGAATGCGGGAACTCGGGATTCAATAATAGAAATTCGGCGACCCGCAACGGCCGTAATTCGGCCGTGTGCCTCTTGCAGTACGCTTCGAACGCGGCGCAGGACTTCAGCAGCCCTACCCATTCCAGATATTCTTCGCTCTCCACCGCCTGATCGAGCGCCTGATCACCGCCGCGCTCTTTGGAATAAGGAAGCCGGCTCAAGTACGCCCCGATCAGCCGCGCAACGGCGTCTGTACGTTCCACGTATCGTCCCAGTTGGATGTACTGCCAGCCTTCCCCATGCGACATCGTGGAATCGGTTACACCCTGAAACAAATGGGCGCCTTCGCGCACCGCGCGAAAAAACACGTAGGAATGCAGCAGCCACGCTTCATTCGCCGTGGTGCTGTTTACCTGAAGATAGAGACGGTTGAGTTGCTCCCACATCTCTGTGCTGCATTGTTCGCGAACCTGCCGCAAATTCTCGCGCGCCGATGCAACGCAAGAAATAATAGAAGACGAATTCGACTTATCGAGCGTGAGAATGTGCGTAAGCGAGGTCGCATCGATCTTGCCATCCTCGGGAGCAGGCGCCTGCAGTGCTTCCAGAAGCCGCCACCATCGCCCCGACCCGGCCTCGGGAGATTGATCGAGGCGCAACTGCAGATCGACGTCGATCAAGCGCGCGGTGTGTTCGGCGCGCTCCAGGTAGCGGCTCATCCAGTAGAGACTGTCGGCGACGCGCGACAGCATGGTCGTCTGCCGCTTTCCGGTCATGCGCGCAACACCCAGGTATCTTTGCTGCCGCCGCCCTGCGATGAGTTTACGACGAGCGAACCGCGCCGCAACGCAACCCGGGTTAGGCCGCCCGGTACCAGCGTGACATTTTCGCCGTAGAGAATATAAGGTCGGAGATCGACATGCCGTGCCTGCGCTTCCCCATCCAGAAAACATGGCGCCCGCGAAAGACTCAGCGTGGGCTGCGCAATGTAATTTCGCGGCTCCGCCAGAATTCGTTGCCGGAACTCTTCCCGCTGTTCCGCCGTGCTGTGCGGACCAATCAACATGCCGTAGCCGCCCGACTCGCCCACCGCCTTGACCACCAGTTCGCCGATGTTTTCCAGCACAAACTCGCGCTGCAACCGATCGGTGAGCATGTAGGTTTCGACGTTCGGCAAAATCGGATCTTCGCCCAGGTAGTAGCGGATAATCGCGGGCACGTACGCATACACGGCCTTGTCGTCGGCTACGCCTGTTCCGACCGCATTCGCCATGACTACGTTGCCGGCCCGATACGCGTTGAATAGGCCCGGCACACCTAATCCCGAATCGCGGCGGAAACAAAGTGGATCGAGGAAATCATCGTCCACGCGCCGGTAAATCACATCGACGCGCTTCAGTCCAGCCGTGGTGCGCATGTACACCACGTTGTCATGCACCAGCAGATCGCGCCCTTCGACCAGCTCAATTCCCATCTGCTGCGCGAGAAAGGTGTGCTCGAAGTAGGCCGAATTGAAAACTCCCGGAGTCAGCAGAACGACCGTCGGCTCGTGCCGTGTCGTCGAACTTGCCGGACTGAGCGCCCGCAGCGTGGCGAGTAGAGCCTGCGCGTAATGATCGACCGGGCTGACGCCGTAGTCTCGGAACAGAGTAGGGAAGACTTTCTTGAGCACCTTGCGGTTGGCCAGCATGTAGGAGACGCCGCTCGGAACACGCAGGTTGTCTTCCAGCACGGCAAAGCTGCCGTCCGGAAGCCGCACCAGATCTGTACCGCAGATGCTGACGTATATTCCGCGCGGCACGGTGAGATTGCGCATCTCGCGCCGGAAGTGGCGGCAGCTGTAAACCAGTTCTCGCGGCACAATTCCGTCTGCCAGAATTCGCCCGCGATGGTAAACATCCTCAAGAAAGAGATTCAGGGCCGCAATTCGTTGCGTGAGTCCGCTTTCAATCTTGCGCCATTCGTGGTGAGGAATGATGCGTGGCAGCAGGTCGTTCGGGAAAACTCGTTCCGTTCCTTCGTCATTGCCATAGACCGTAAACGTGATTCCCTGATGCAAAAACGAGAGGTCGGCGGCCTGCTGGCTCTTCCGCATCTCCTCCGGAGGAAGCCCTAAAAGGGTCTGAAAAAGCGCCTGATAGTGGGGACGGGGAACGCCCGGAGCCTCGAACATCTCGTCATACGCTGAATCGAACTGATAATTGCGAAAAGGCGGGCGGAATAGCGCGCGAGTCGGCTCCGAAACGGGCACGGGTCTTAGGAAACTGCGGGTTCTGGTACGACTGTGAGGCACTCGGCAACTCTAGGCGTATGAATAGGTCAAGTCCAATCGAAATCTTTTATCCTTACAATTCAACTTTCCGCGTCGGAGGATGTATTCGAAAAAACGATCTGCGTATCCCTCCTGCCGCTCTTATTCCGGCGAAGTCCTTCGCGGGCGCTGCTTGGCCGCGACCGACCGAATAATTGTCCGTCCCTTTCCCGTTTTCGGAAGCGGCGTCTCCGCCTGCGCCACCGCAGCCCCTATTAATTCCTTCACCCTCGGATCGTCCAACTTCGCTGCGCTTTCGAGCCGAATGAAGCGATTTTGACTCCCACTCCCCTGCAGCAATCCATAGGGATCAGGCACCGTCGATCCGTAATAAAAAGAAAGCCCGATACCCTTCGCATTCGCACACAAAGAAAAGATGCAGTCGGATGGCCGCTCGGTGCTGCAGAATCCAAAAACCAGAAAATTGTAATTGTCATACACCAGTTCATGGGCTGCGGGGAAGCGCTTCCGCAAAGCCCTGCGCGCGGACCGAATCAATGCTGCGACCCGGGGCTCGAACTTGGCGATGAATTCCGCGACCTGCGCGGCGGGTGATTCAGGCGAGGTTAGGATCGACTTTTTCTTTTTCTTCTTCTTTCTTGCCGTCACCCCGAACCCCCAAGATCGAAATTTCATCTCGCTTTGCGAACATCACGATTGCGCCCTGTGAAACACAAAAAAGAATATCGCAACAGTCAGGCTGCCGAAGGCGTAGATGATCGACGAGAACAGAGCGACGGGAGGAACGATGCCATGCAGCACATTCAACAAGGTAAAGAGAAAGTTCCATAGCAGCAGGGCGGTCAGCAAGAGCGTTCCGACCAAGGCCAGGAATGACGCGGTCTTAAGTTTCATGCGCGGAAGTATGAACCATGGTCGCGCCGTCTGCAAGAAAGTTTACAAGAAGGATCGTAAGAAGGATCGCAAGTAGGTTCGCAAGGAAACCCGCGATCACTGCCTGCAACACTCCGCCGTGCTGATCACTTCAAGGTTCGGGCCAGAACCTCAAAGCCCTTCCAGGCGATCTGCACTCCAATGCACAACAGGATAAACGCAATGACCCGCAGGATCCCATGCACCGTTTCCGGCCGAATTTTCTGTGTGATTCGAATCGCATAGCGATAGCAAAGAAACACGCTGAGACTTAGCACCAAGACGGCCAGAAAAATCCCGACATGCGCCAGCGTGGTATCCAGAAAGGTTGCTCCCGTGGCGTGCGCCGTCAAGGTCAGCATCACCACAATGCATCCTGGGCCCGCCGTCACGGGAAAGGTGAAGGGATAGAAAATTTTGGAATCCAGCGAGCCGAAATCATCTTCCGCTACATCCTTGCCGCGCGTCATGGGAACGGAATCACTCTCGTGGAGCAGTTCCCATCCCCTGGCCGCCAGTACAAAACCGCCAGCAACCTGCACCACGGGAAGAGAGATTCCAAAAAACCGCAGGAGCGCCGCGCCTACCAACTCGATCACCAGAAAAAAGAGAGTGGTCGAGACCGCAATCCGGCGCGCCAGGCTGCTGATCACGTTCGACGGGACAAATCCCACCAGCCCCAGGAAAACCAGCGACGATCCTAACGGATTCACGACAGGAAGCAGTGCGCTGAAAGCCAGCGCGAAAAATTTGAGAACAATCATCATTTCGGAGACTGTAATTCAAGAAGAAATTCAACGATAAATCAGCGAGCCACGATGGCAGCAACTCGCGGAGCGTTTCTGCGGACTCTGCTTTTAGCCCCAAGACAGCATAGCATCCGACGCGGGTGCCCCACGCTCAGCTGCACTTGACGCCGTTAGCTTCTTGCGCCGAACAATCGATTCACTGCGTTTGTGCGATAGGCAAAAATCGTTTCCACATCTCTTTTGACCTTTACTGCGTGGGCGATCGATCCCAGGATGCCGAACGGAAGCATGTATTGCACTTCATCGGTGATCCGCGTGCCATCGCCTTCGGAGATAAAGCGGTGTTCGTGATGCCACAGCTTGTACGGCCCTTTCAATTGCAAATCGACAAAGCGGTGCGGTGGCTCCCATTCCGTAATTTCTGTCGTCCAGCGAATCGGGAAAATCCTCCAACGCAGCGCGTAGCGGATCAACGTTCCTTTCTGTACCGGAGTCGGATCGACGGTCAGAATCTGAAAATGCAGCCACGGCGGCGTGAGCTGTTCCAGATTTTCGGCTTTGGAGAAAAATGCGAAGACTTCCGCCAGAGGCCGCGGCACATACTGCTCGGCCCGAAGAATGTAAGGAGTCATAAAGGTCCGGAGCGACAATCTGGTTAAGCGGATTTCGGCTTTGTCCGAAAGTTTGTTGTTGAGCGAAGTAGGAGCTTTATTTCAGATGCACCGCGGCCTCGGGGCGTTTCGGCCCGTCAAGATTTTCTCCGCGCGCGGCAGCCTTGGCCGATTGCGGCATCGCATATTTCGGCCGGATCGTATGGCAGCCTTCCTCACAATACACCCCACCGGCCGCCGATTCCGGAGTCGGCATGGGAGAATTTACCGCTCGTTTTCGATCCACTTCCAGCTGTTTCTCGACACCGCCGATCAGGTCCACATTCTCCGCCGCCGTTAGCCACTGTTTCTTTGACACCAGATAATTCTCCAGCCGCGCAATCGGATCCCGACGTTTCCAATATTCAAAGAGCGGCTTCGGAACATACTCCGCCGCATCATGGATGGCGTGTCCCTTCATCCGCATCATCTTCGCTTCAATCAGCGTGGGACCTTCGCCCCGCCGCGCCCGCTCGCAAGCCTCATGGCAGGCGTCATATACCTGGCAGGCATCGGTGCCGTCGACGATCACTCCCGGGACTCCATAAGCAATCGACCGCTCCGCCAGGTCTTTCACCCGAAACTGCATGTCCGCCGGAGTCGAATATCCCCAAAGATTATTTTCGACAATGAGAACCAGGCCCAGATTCTGCACCGCCGCAAAATTCAGTCCTTCATACGTGACGCCCGTGGACTGCCCGCCATCGCCGATATAAGTCATGCAAGCGATATTTCGCCCCTGCAGCCGAGCCCCAAGAGCCACGCCCGCCAGCACTGGAATCAAATCTCCTAACGTAGAAATTGGAGAGACCACATTGCGCGTTTCTATATCGCCAAAGTGCGAAGAAGCATCGCGCCCTTTCGTGGGCGACCCCGCCTTCGCCATGTACTGCATCATGATGTCCGCCGGAGAAAAGCCGCGGACGAGCAGAGCTCCCTGATTGCGAATCATCGGCCCCAGCCACTCGTCTTTATGAAGCGCGTAAGCGGAGGCGCACGAGCAAGCCTCCTGCCCCAGCCCAAAATAAACTCCTCCGACGACCTGACCTTGTTTGTAGAGATTTTCGAGGGCTGCTTCCATGCGTCGGTTCAACAGCATCCAGCGATAAATTTCGATCACCTGCTGCTTCGACAAATATTTCGATTCGCGAATGGGAGGCGCCGGCCGCGAGAGATCTCCACTCTCGACTTCATAGCGAACCTCGTCGCCAGCGCGCACTTGGCGCAGGGTGAAAGATGGTTTTTCCAGCCGGTAGTCGCGGATGGTGTAGGTGCGGAGATCGCTATCTGGCAGCGGGTTCGCAGCCTTCGGCTTTTGGTCCTCGGATTTGACGAGCCTTGCGATGGACGCAATTTTCTTCTTCGCCATGATCGATTTCGTCGGACCAGTGACCAGTCCGCGAACATGCTACCACTTGGCATTCTTGCCCGCGAAAACAGCGCCAGGCGTCAGCCCCGAAACAGCTCGTCGTCGCCATGGAATCGCCGCAATTCCTCTGGCGGTCTCACCGGAACTCCAATGGTGTTTCCCAGCAGCGCATCGACCGTTTCTACCCAAAGCATCTGGCTCCCAAACACACTGCCAAAATTGCGCGACACTGCCTGCGCCACTTCATTCAAATCGAGTTCGCGGCCCAATTCCTTAGCCATAGATGTCACGGGCTTCGCGGTAATTCCGCAAGGGACTATCAGGTTGAAATAACTGAGATCAGTATTCACATTCAGAGCGAATCCATGCGAAGTAACCGATCGGGAGATATGTACGCCCAACGCCGCAATCTTGCCTTCGTTGTTTGTGTGGTGGCGGGGCTCCGCCCCGCAATCGGGCCGTAGGCCCGACACCACACGAGCATCGTTGTTCTCGCAGGTTGTCCACACGCCAGTCAGCCCGGCGACACGTTTCGTAGGAATTCCAAGATCGCCGCAGGTCCGAATCAGAACTTCTTCGAGATTCCGCACATAGTCGATCACCCCGAGAGTCTTGCGCTTGAACCGAGCCGTTTCCGCCGTCAAACCAGAGAGCTCTAACTGAGAACTGACAACTGAGAACTGAGAACTAGGAAACCCCCGCAAATCAAATATCGGATACCCCACCAGCTGCCCCGGCCCATGAAACGTCACATCCCCGCCGCGGTCGCATTCAAACACCTCAACCCCGCGCGCCGCGAGCGTCTCCGTCGAAGCGAGCACGTTTGCCGCCCTGGCATTGCGTCCCAGCGTGATCACGGGAGAATGTTCCAGCAGCAAAAGCACATCGCCGATCTCTCCAGCCTTGCGCAGATCAACCAGCTTTCGCTGCAGCCGCAGTCCTTCGCCGTAATCCAGCACACCGAGTTGGACGACAGAAATCATCATTTCTAGAACGATTATAGGTCGTGAACGGTTGTGTGGCGCGGGCGCCCTCGCCCGCGAAACTCCGCCAACGCAAGTCTAAGCGGGCTGCCATGTCGGTTGCGGCGCGCCCTCCAAATCGCCCAAATTAATTTTTTCGATTTCCCTCTTGCACAACGACATTCACTTTGGTATAACAAACCAGTCGAGGACAAGTGAACAAGTGTCTGAGCTTCCCGTTGAATCCTCGCGGTAGCTCGCGGCATCAAATTCAGTAAAGCCTCCAACCAGCCCTTATTCTGGGTTTGCATTCGGGAACAAAGTTTCCTGAAGGGTTTCCGCGCATAGCAGAGCCTCCAAGCGATCTTTAATTTTTGAACCGTCTTCTGCTTTCGGGCTGCTCCGGATTATCTCGAGCACCTGAAATCGGAAGAGTGTTTTCCGACGCGCTGCAAAAGAGTCCTTCAAGCCGCTTTAAGTCGAGCCTGAAACGAACTCCCCGTACTGTTGAAAATCAGGTGGAAATCCTGTGATATCAGAGGGTTGACAGCAGTCGTGTAAGACGCGTAGCTTAGTGAATCTTGGCTCAGGTGTAAAAGCTCTGACGATCGAGTGCTAAGCCAAAACAAGTTTAGTAACACAAGTTTCGAGGACGCCTAAAGCCCTGCAAAGGGCCTCGGCGGATTGAAAGCGCACCGCTCAGGCGGAAAGCGGATCGGTCTTTGACAAAAGGTTGAACGTGCCAGTCGTGAGAAACAAATGTTCGGGCTCAAGTCTGAACGTACTCACAAGATGGACCTGCGCTTTAGCGAGCGTAGGTTGTCGGTCTACCCAGACCGACTCAGGTTTCAAATGAGAGTTTGATCCTGGCTCAGAATCAACGCTGGCGGCGTGCCTAACACATGCAAGTCGAACGAGAAAGTGGAGCAATCCATGAGTACAGTGGCGACCGGGTGAGTAACACGTGACTACCTACCCTTGAGTGGGGGATAACCTCGGGAAACCGAGGCTAATACCGCATAATATCGAAAGATCAAAGGAGTAATCCGCTTTTGGAGGGGGTCGCGGCTGATTAGCTAGTTGGTAAGGTAATGGCTTACCAAGGCGAAGATCGGTATCCGGCCTGAGAGGGCGCACGGACACACTGGAAC
>Ga0302278_10001362_pt1 | contig 30285 bp, 39 predicted proteins | sample III_Bog_N3_2_FD_194543 | JGI IMG/M metagenome (GOLD analysis project Ga0302278, IMG submission 194543) | Peat permafrost microbial communities from Stordalen Mire near Abisko, Sweden - III_Bog_N3_2 | ecosystem: Environmental > Terrestrial > Soil > Wetlands > Peat | place: Sweden: Abisko... | reverse complement strand
GGCCATCCGCAGTTACATCGACCACAACAACCAGTCACCAAAGCCACTCATCTGGCATAAAACCGCAGACCAAATACTCGACTCAGTCGCAAGATTTTGTACGCGAACTTTAGAGACAGGACACTAGGGATGCATATTAGAAATCCGATGAGTGTCAGCGGCTGAAATGTCCGGTCAGATCTCCCAAGCGGACAGAGGCAAGAAAGCTACGCAAGTCCTGAGTCAACTGCTGACGGGCGGCATCCGCGGGGAGCGTCGTGTCGACTGTCTCAGCCCGCAGCAAAACGGGAATCGGCCGCTGGGTTTCCTGACCGAGAAGACTCTTTGGGTCCGGACGGCTGTAAACAAATCCGAAATGAGTCCGCGCGGTAGCAAACTCTCCACAGTTTCCACCGTTGCACTGCGTCGACGCCTCAACATACTGGGTCACGCCATCCGTATAGAAGGCCGCGCTAAAATTGATGGGAACGACATCGGCGGTCGCAACCGTCAGTTGCCCCTGCCAGAGTGGGTGATCTCCTCGAGTGGCGTGGCAGAGAAGTGGGTCGTGCCAGCCAAGCATGGGTGATACTCCGATGGCGACCGGCGTGCCCCCCCCAGCAGGTTCATATTCGGCCCAGAAGTAAACGACCGGCCCGGTGATTAATGTCTCGTTCCAGGACCGCACCAAAGTGAAGTTGCCGAGGCTCGGTGGAAACCGCGCCCCCGCCACTTCAGCAGCCATGGCAGCAGGATTAATTGCCGCACTTGCTCGCCAAAGCGAGGAACAGCCGAGGAGAGCCAGCGCTCCCATCGCCGCAATTCGCGAATACTCCATTGGAGATGTTCCGGCATGCAACCCGCCTAGTTTGGAAGCAACGGCGTCCCCCATCGCATTAGGAACTCTGGCATCGCGCAGCCAATGGACAACTGTAAACAATAGAACCGTGGCAAACAGAAAAAGCACAGCCCCAATTATGTAGTCTGCATTTTCCGCCTTATCCTGCAACCATGGGAAGTGCAGTGCCACAATGTAATACAGGACCAGCATGCAAAGCCGTGCGAGGTTGAACGCATAACCCAGCAATACCGCTCCCACAACAACCAGGGCGTTCGTATACCAGCGAAATCGATAAATGTAGCCGGCGATAAGCGCTATAAAGCCCATAGTTACCGAGCCGCGAATGCCATCGCACCCAGGAGCAATGAACATCCCAAAGGCCGGCGTGAACATAAGCCGAAGGTGGTCAGGGGTCAGAGAATGGCCTAGATGCATCGCAAACGACCGCGCGATATGCGCCGAGGCATGCTGCAGAGGCGCGTCCACAAGCAAGCTGAACCGGCTTGGAACCGGGTTCGCAAACCACAAAAGAATAATGGGAAATAACGCCGCCCGATACAGCCGCGTACCTCCAACCAGCAAAACCACCCCAGAGCCGTATGCCAGCAGTACCATAGAAGGAGGCGGCAGTACCGTAGACCAGTGAGGCGAGATAACCAGGATCAGGATCGCCTGCTCTCGCACCCGTACCACTCCGACGGCCGCCACGAGAACGACCAGTCCCCACCAGGTTCCGTCCACGCGCCACCCCAGACCTCTCCATACCCGCAAGATGAGGACCAGACTCACAACCGGAACCAGCATGCCAACGGACTTCAGCGCATCGGTCGTCCAAAGATGCCAGAGCGTAAGTAGACTGGGCCAGATTGAGGTCAGCCCAAGCAGCGCAACCGACGTCGCCAGTGCCGCAAACTGTCGCGGAGTGAGTCCCTTGCGATACACAACTGGAACAGGAATTTCTAAATCGGGAAAAGCGGACATACCTCGGCTCCTGCGTGGAACTGCGGGCAATCAGGATTCAATTCTCAGGTCAAAGGAACTTGCCCTGAGGTCGGAAGTTTCGGCCCTCCAGGAGTCGTACCTGCTCCCTCCGGAGTCTGGGTTTCGTCCCAGAACCGCTTGTGATACGAAAGCTTTCTGGACCATTCCTTGCCCACTCTTGATCCGTGCAACCCGAATTGATACGCCAACGCCTTAGATATCTTTCGAAGAAGAGCCTCCGGGATCAGGCCAAGATCGCGACCGCAAAGGTACGCAAACTCCGACCGAACATACCGTCCGCCTTCGCTCCGGCCCTTCCGAACTGTTCTCGCAACCACGCTTCGCGCCGGTGACACACTCCAATATCAAAGTAACGTCGAAACTCCTGCCCAATGGTAAATCAGTGGGAGTGATAGACCTGCGCTTCGGCAACATATGCCGTCATCCATCCCGCCAGCAATAACCTTCCAGCGACAAGAGCATCTTCAGCCATAATCACATCCGAGGGAAATCCTCCCACCTCCAGCAATTGCTGCACCCGGTACGCCGCATAGCTGTTCGAAAGAAAAGCAGTCTTGATCCCAAGTTTGTGGCGGCTCTCCAGGTCTCGAACATCGCTTTGCGGCGGATAGTTGAACAGCCGCGCATGCGCCTCGATAGGTCCCGCACCCGGCCTCGGTAACTGCCTCCCATAGGCCGCAGCTACGCGTCGATCCTCAAACGCCGACAGTAATTGGTCCAGCGAATCGGCGGTTGCCAGAACCGCGTCCTGCGTGAGATACACCACCACGCTCGCCCAGGGCATTAACTCCACAGTGAGCTGACGCGTCCCGCCATGATTGAAATCCCGGCGCTCGATTCGATAGAACTGGTAGCCTTCCGCCTTCGCAAGTTCGCAGGTTCCGTCGTTGGAACTCGAATCCACAATCAGAATCTGGTTGGCTGGGAGTCCCTGAATACGCAGCCCCTCACGCAGGCCCGTCCACTGACTTCGAGCATTGCAAGTCGGGATGACCACGCCAACCCGAGACCGATCAAACCCCTGATCGACGGGGAGGCACGCTCCAAGAGTCGTCGCCATGGCAGAGATTCCTTTCAAACCCGCTTGCAAGTGGAGACCTCGCACGACTCGTGAAGTCTCGATAAATCCATCGCTCGTCTATCTGGAATGGGCTGCATCGCGGTCGGTGTTTCCCGTTTAATCTACTTTGTTGGCAACCTATGGAAAAGTGCCCTGAATGGCGTTCGAGTTGCTTGACTCAATTATAAGGCGATCTTGCGGCAAATGTTGCGGTCGATTCATTGCCGGACCCTTTACGAAGCTCCGGTTCGCGTGATCCGACTATTTCCCGCCCTCCAGCGACTTCTTCCGCGCCCCATCACGTTCCTCTAGTCTAGTTCACCCAAAGCTCGGCCGCCTGAAAACCCACGCCAGCCCAAAGCAAACTATCGCCTCATCTTTGTCCTCTCTGTTCCTCCGTGATCCCCGTGATCTCCATGATTCGCTGTTACCTCCCCGCTCTCCCCCTCGAAAGAACTAGAATTCCCCAATGAACATCGACGCAATCCAAGCCGCGCTGCTCGATTCCAACATCGACGGATGGCTTTTCTACGACCATCACTATCGGGACCCGCTGGCTTACGGCATTCTGGGGCTCGATGCTGGCATGCACGTGACGCGGCGCTGGTTCTATCTTGTTCCGGCAGTCGGTGAGCCGCGGAAGCTGGTGCATCGTATCGAGGGCGGGCGACTGGACACGCTGCCCGGCACGAAGGCTGAGTACTCGTCTTGGCAGGAGTTGGAGGCACGGCTCGAAGAGATGCTGGCCGACGTGCTGCGGATCGCGATGCAGTACTCGCCGCGCAATGCCATCATGTACGTTTCCATGGTCGACGCGGGCACCGTGGAGATGTTGCGCGAAATCGGCAAGGAGATTGTGAGCTCCGCGGACCTGGTGAGCCAGTTTGAGGCGGTCCTGACCGACGATCAGATCGCAACGCACTCCGTCGCCCAGGAAAAGATAGACCGCATACTCGCCGAAGGCTGGAAGCAGATGGGCGCAGGCGCGCGCGGATCGGGCACCGACGAGTTCGCCATGGTGCAGTGGCTGAGCGAAGCCATGCGGCGCGAGGGCCTGGTGTGGGAGCATGGGCCGAATGTGAGCTGCGGGCCGAACTCCGCGGACTCGCACTACGAGCCAACGGCGGAGAACTCGACGGCGATCCGGCGCGGCGACTTTGTGCTGATCGACATCTGGGGCAAGCTGGACCAGCCCGATTCGGTGTACTACGACATTACATGGACTGGCGTGGTGGACCGCGAGCCCACCGAGCGCGAGCAGCAGATCTTCCACACCGTGCGCGACGCTCGCGACGCAGCCATTGCCAAGGTGCAGGCGGCCTTTGCCGAGCGTAGGCCGATTGCCGGCTGGGAGGCAGACGACGCGGCGCGAGCGGTGATCCGGGCCGCGGGCTTCGCCGAGTGGTTCACGCATAGGACAGGACACAACATCGGCAGCAACATCCACGGCAGCGGCGCGAACCTGGACAACCTGGAGACGCACGACGTGCGGCTGATTCTGCCGAACACCTGCTTCTCGGTCGAGCCGGGAATTTACTTTCCCGGCGAATTCGGCGTGCGAAGCGAGATCGACATGATGACACGGATGGGACGCGCCGAGGTGACCGGGCGCATCCAGACCGAGCTGGTACGAATCTAGAAGCGCCCAGCGACCGACTATTCGCTGGTATGATGGGTGAGAATGACGACTAAGGTGCAGGCGCCGGCGGTAGCTGGCGGTACGACAAATACAGCTGGCGGCGTATCTCCCATGGTGGCGCTGGTGGCGGGCTGGCTGGTTCCCGGCGCGGGGCACGCGCTGCTTGGCAAGTGGATTCGGGCGGCGCTGCTGATGGCGTCGATCCTGGGCATGTTTGCCATCGGCGTTGCGCTGCAGGGCAAGCTATATTCGCCGAACACGGGCGAGCCGTTGGACATCCTCGGGTTCCTGGGCGATCTGGGCGCCGGCGTGCTGTACGGCGTGGGGCGGCTGCTGGGCTGGGGACAGGCGCCGGTGCTGACTGCCGTTGCCGACTACGGGACCAAGTTCATTGTGGTGGCCGGGCTGCTGAACGTTGTGGCGGCCGTGGACGCGCACTCGCTGGCGAGCGGGAGGAAGCAATCGTGACCATCTCCCACTTCAGCGCGGTGGTGCTGTTTTCGCTGTTCACGTCCACCGTCTTCGGCATTACGCAGCGGTCGGAGCCGAAGATGATGATCCGGTTTGGCGCGTTCTGCTTTGCGCTGTTCGTTTGCGGCACGATTGCAGCGAGCTGGATGATGTGGCTCATCAAGCACTGATTCGTGCCTGTCCTCTTCCTCATTCCTGCCGGTTTGTGATCCCGCGTTGTGTCGGGCCTTTCAGCCCTCGGATTTTATGGGGGCGCCAACCTAGGCCTGCGGCCTAGGCTGGTATATGTCGCGCTTTCAGCGCTTACGACAGTGATCGCCTGAGCTAAAAGCGCTTACGACAGCGACCGCCTGCTTCCTGCCGGGACCGCCTGGGCTAACTGGAGGGAGTTATCTCGTGTCTTCGCTCCTGCCTGCGGTACCGCCGTGCCCCGACTCCGGCCCGCTCCCCCCCTCCCCCCCTATATGGTCAAAGTTTAAGAAACAAAGGAGATGACGGAGGGGAGTCATAAACTGGTTAACACCCTCCCGGCGAACTGGCGATCGCATTAAGGAAAAGCCCGGCGGGCAGCCGGGCCTTCCTATTCTACTCACTACTTGCAGTATATCAAGCGGAGCATAACTCCTATGCATCTATATTTCATGTGGAATGAGGGAGATGGCAGCGTTAGGGGTTGACACCGCTGGGGCTATGCGGGAGCGGCGCCGGTGTCGGGCGGGGGCGCTGCGGCTTCGGGCTTGGGGGCGATGGGCGCGGCGGGCTTTTTGGGCGCGGCGACTTCGGCCTTCTTGGAGGGGGCGATGATGGCATGGAGGGTGGTGCCTTCCATACGCGGCATGAACTCTACGATGCCAGCTTCGCCGATGTCCTGGATGAGCCGGTTGATGATCTTGTAGCCGAGGTCGCGGTGGGCCATCTGGCGGCCTTTGAAGCGCAGGGACGCCTTGACCTTGTCGCCATCGCCGAGGAAGCGGACGGCCATGTTCTTCTTGGTCTGGTAGTCGTGCTCGTCGACGGTGACCGAGAACTTGACTTCCTTGATGGTGATGACCTTCTGCTTCTTGCGGGCTGCGCGTTCGCTCTTGTCCTTCTCGTAGAGGAACTTGCCGTAGTCCTGGATGCGGCAGACGGGCGGTACGGCGTTGGGCGAGATCTCGACCAGGTCGAGCGCGCGCTCACGGGCCATCTTGAGGGCCTCGAAGGGAGGCATGATTCCGAGCTGCTCACCGTTTTCGTCTATGACGCGGATTTCGCGGGCGCGAATGCGTTCGTTGGTGCGGATGAAAGATTTTGCGGAACGTTTATCGATCGGTGGGATAGGTTGCCTCCACGGCGTGCCTCTCAGGCCGCCATGTCTTTAGTGATTGGATTGCACGCCTCTGCACAAGGTTGCGTATATAGCGAGAAGTATAGCATTGTGGGCGTTCTAGGCAGCAGCGCGTCATCACCTGGAAGATGATTGTCGAGCAGTTTGTGTCGGGCTTTCAGCCCTCAGGGCTGTTGGGGGGCCGGGCACCTGGGCCTCCGGCCCAGGCTGGTATATGGCGCGCCTTCAGCGCTTGCGATCATGGTCGCCTGAACCGACTCATATTCATTCCCTGGAATTCTCCTGCCATGCGATTGTTGCGCCGTGCAGAACCTTGGTGGCCGTTGTTTGGGCGATCTGTTTGGCTTTTTCGACGGTGGGCCAGACCCCAGCGCCCGTGGTGTTCTGACGGCCGTCCCCACTGAATCGGATGCTTAGCATGAACCCGCCCGCGATAAAGGGTTCTATCGAGACCTCGAACTTTTCCTTCTCGTCGTTCGCCTCACCCTTTACCACGGGCTGTCCATGCCAACTCATTGCAGGCCTACTTCGCTGCCGCCATCTGCTGCTGGTATTCGGCGTAGGGGCCTTTGAAGTCTTCGATGCGGAAGCTGGTGGGGCCGCCTTCGAAGTGCCAGATGCGGGTGGCGACTTCGTTAATGAGGTCGAGGTCGTGGGTGACCAGGAGCACCGTGCCATCGTATTTTTGCAGCGCCAGGTTGAGCGCGTTGATGGCTTCGAGGTCCAGGTGGTTCGAGGGCTCGTCGAGCACGAGGACGTTCGGCTTCTGCAGCATGAGCTTGCAGAAGAGCAGGCGCGCTGCCTCGCCGCCGGAGAGGGCGTCGGTCATCTTGAGGCCCTCTTCGCCCTTGAAGAGCATCTGGCCGAGGATGCCGCGGATGTCTTCCTTGGTGGCGTCCTCGTCGAACTGGTGCAGCCAGTCGTTGACGGTAAGGCCGAGTTCGATGGAGGCCTTGAGGTCCTGCGGGAAGTAGCCGATCTGGGCCTCGTGTCCCCACTTGACGACGCCGGAGTCGACCGAGACATCCTTCTCGTCGACGCCGGGGGCGTTGGCCAGCAGCGCCTTGAGCATGGTCGACTTGCCTTGCCCGTTGCGGCCCATCAGGACGATCTTGTCGCCGCGCAGGCAGGAGGAAGAGAACTTGTCGATGACCTGAAGTGGCGAGCCGTCCTTCTGTTCGTAGGCCTTCGATACCTGTTCGATCTCGAGGATGTGCTTGCCGGAGGGGCGCTTCTGCTCGAAGCGGATGTAGGGGCGCTGGATGTTGGAGCGGGCGAGCTCGGTGGTGGCGAGGCGCTCGACTTCCTTCTTGCGCGAGTTGACCTGGCTGGAGCGGGTGCCGGCGGAGAAGCGGGCGATGAAGTCGTTGAGCTGAGCGATTTTCTTTTCACGCTGCTCGTTCTGACTCTCGATGCGCGAGCGGATGGCGGTCTTCTGCTCGACCATGTCGTCGTAGCCACCGTTGTAGGTAATGATGGTCTCGTAATCGATGTCGGCGATGTGGGTGCAGACGGAGTTGAGGAAGTGGCGGTCGTGCGAGATGGTGATGAGCGTGCCGTTGTAGCGCACCAGAAAATCCTGCAACCAGAGGATGGAGTCGAGGTCGAGGTAGTTGGTGGGCTCGTCGAGCAGGAGGGCCTGGGGCTCGCCGAAGAGGGCCTGCGCGAGCAGTACGCGGACCTTCTGGCCGCCCTGCAGCTCGGACATCTTGCGGTCGTGAAGCTCGTCCACAATATCGAGGCCTTGAAGCAGGATGGCGGCGTTGGCCTCGGCCTCGTAGCCGTCCTCTTCGCCGACGATGCCCTCGAGTTCGCCGAGGCGACTGCCGTCTTCGTCGGTCATCTCCGGCTTCTCGTAGATGCGCTCGCGCTCTTCCAGTGCGGCCCAGAGGGGCTTGTTGCCCATGATGACGGTGTCGATGACGCGATAGGCGTCGAAGGCGTACTGGTCCTGGGAGAGCACGCCGAGCTTCTTGGGGCGCACGACATCGCCCTTCTGGGCGTCGAGCTCGCCGGTGAGGACCTTCATAAAGGTCGATTTGCCGGAGCCGTTGGGGCCGGTGAGGCCGTAGCGCCGTCCGCTGGTGAACGTGACGGAGACGTCCTCAAAGAGCAGCTTCTGCCCGTACCGCATGGTGACATTGGAGACTGAGATCATGGTATTCCTTCAATTTTACAGGCTCGCGCGCACTCTGAGCGCAGATGCACTGCATTCCTTGTGAATGGATGACGGGGATGGGAAAAAATTTGCAGCCTTACGATTGCCCGATGAGGACGCCGGCGGCGGCAAAAACCAGGCCGTCCGACATCAAGCAAGCCGCCCCGCTGCTGGTTGGCGAGCGGGGCGGGCCAGGAGGATGGCTACACTGTAGCGCGGGTCTTCAGTCCGCTCGGATACGGTGCACGCGTACCTGGGGCGTTTGCCCCAGGCTACCGTAGCGCGGACGAGGGATTCAATGGCGGCGCACCCCACCCATGCGATGAAGCCGCATTAATGGGGCACCCAGTGGGGTTATTGACCGCGGCGGGCGGGGCCGGAACGGCTGGCGCCGGAGCGGTTGCTGGCGGAGCGACCGGGGCCACCGGGACGGCCGCCGGAGGGACGTCCACCGCCGCCGGAGCGGCTGCGGAATCCGCTGCCATTGCTGGACCGATAGGGCGCGGCCGAGGGCTGAGCAGCGGCATCGCCGGATTTCCAGGAGCGGGTTTCGAGCGCCAGGAGATCGTTGCTGGGCTTGCTGAGATCGAGAGGCTTGTTGCGCTCCTCTTTCTCCAGGTTCTTGTCGGCCTCGCGCCAGTCGAACTTGACCTTCAGCTCGCGCTCCATCTTGCGTGCGTCGGAACGCTCCTGCGGCATGACGAAGGTGGTGGCGATTCCCGATGCGCCCGCGCGACCGGTGCGGCCGATGCGGTGGACAAAGTCGTCCGAGCCGTTGGGCAGGTCGTACTGGACCACATGGGCGATGTCCTGCACATCGATGCCGCGAGCGGCAACGTCTGTAGCGACCAGCACGCGGTGCTTGCCGGTGGAGAAGCCTTTAAGCGCGGCGGTGCGCTGCGACTGCGAACGGTCGCCGTGGATGACGTCTACGTCGTGGCCGAGGCGCTCGAGCTTCTTGGAGATGCGGTCGGCGCCATGCTTGGTGCGGGAGAAGACGAGGAAGGTGCCCTCGTGTTCGCGCAGCATCTGGTCCAGCAGGCCGAGCTTCTGGTCCTGCATGACGGTGATGGCGCGGAGCTCCACCTGCTCGCACGGATGCGAGGTCTGGCCGATCTCCACGCGGACGGGATTGCGGACGTAGTCGCGCACGATCTCGCGAACGTTGGCGTCCAGCGTGGCGGAGTAGCACATGGTCTGGCGGGTGCGGGGCAGCGCGCCGACGATGCGGCGAATGGCGGGCAGGAAGCCCATGTCCAGCATGCGGTCCACTTCGTCCAGCACGAGCATCTCGACGGAGTTGATGTTGACAGCGCGGCGGCGGAGGAAGTCCTCCAGGCGTCCCGGAGTGGCGACGACGAGGCGCGGTCCGCGGCCAAGCTGATCGAGCTGGGTGTTCTCCGACAGGCCACCGCAGACGAGCACCGCGTCATGCTTGGAGTTGGGGACGAGTTTGACGTACGCCTCCAGCACCTGCATGGCGAGCTCGCGCGTGGGCAGCAGGATGAGGGCACGGATGGGACCGCGCTTGCCCTTGACGACCGGGATGGGATTTGCGTCCATCTTCTCGATCATGGGGATGAGGAAGCTGAGGGTTTTGCCGGTGCCGGTGGAGGCGGTGGCGAGGATGTCCGAGCCGAGCAGCGCGGGCGGAATCGCCTTGGCCTGCACGGGCGTGGGGATGGTGTAGCCGGCGAGCCGCAGACGGCTCTTGAGGGCGGGGGAGATGCTGAAGTCGGAGAAGTTGACGCCCTTGAGGAAGGGGAGGTGCGTGGTGGGATCGATCTCGATCTCGGAGGAGTCAACAGTGGTGTTCAGGGATGAGGGACTGGGTACGTCGCTCACGGACGGTGCAAAGCTTCCATTCGATGCATTGGTCATAGGGATTGCAGAAATAGCCTCAGGCTCAAGAATTGCGGTAGTCAAAATGTTCCTTTTCAATCAGTCGATGTTGCGGCAATAGGATGCAGCGGTGCCGGGGCACCTTGGGTTCTGTTAGTCAGCATTGCTCACTTTTTGAAAGCGCTGCTGCTGCACGGCGAGACTCGTCCAATGGACGTGTCTTCCAGCCAGAGCAACCAGCACATCTTCTCGTTTGGCTCCCGGTTTTGTTTTGGTCCGGGAGGCGGCTACAGAAGGGATGCGGTGGGAAGAGCGCTCGCAGTCTCTGGCCAGACCTGGGATATTTCCCCGAAGCTTGCCTGCGGTGCCCACGCCCGTCTCAATCAAGCGCAAGACCAGTCTACCACATACGAACGATTATCGCCTATTGACGAATGAACTTCCTCGCAGCTTCGTCTTCGCACGCCAAAATCGGGCGCAGGAGAGCACCAGTTCTACCGACAGCATTGCCCGCAAGCCCGGGGGCAATGCGGGCTGGTTCGCGATGCGAGTGGTTTGGTAGGGCGAGAAAGAAGACTGGCCCGCATCCGTTGCGGGATGCGGGCCAGTCTATGTAGAAGCAACGACGTAGTGGAAGCAACGGCGTGCTGGATCGGTTAGAAGTTCTCGGGCTCGGCGGGGAGGTCGAGGTCGTCGTCCTCATCGTCGTCCTCATCCTCATCGTCGTCATCGAAGTTGCCGAAGCTGGCGGCGAGGGTGGCGGCGGGAAGAACGGACGTGGGTCCGGGGACCGGGTTGCCCTGGTCGTCGATCTTCATGCCGAGCGAGAGGCCCATCTGCGCGAGAATTTCCTTGATCTCGTTCAGCGACTTGCGGCCGAAGTTCTTGGTCTTCAGCATCTCGGCTTCGGTCTTCTGGATGAGCTCGCCGATGGTGGCGATGTTGGCGTTCTTCAGGCAGTTGTAGCTGCGGACGGAGAGCTCCAGCTCCTCGACCGAGCGATTGAGGTTCTCATTGCGCAGGGCGGGACCATCGAGTGCGTCGTGGCCGGCCTCCATCTCCTCTTCAAAGTTGATGAAGATGCTCATGTGGTCCTTGAGCAGCTTGGCGGAGAGGCCGAGCGCGTCCGCAGGAAACACGGTGCCGTTGGTCCAGATCTCGACGGTGAGCTTGTCGTAGTCGGTGATCTGACCGAGACGGGCTGCCTCGACGAGGTAGTTGACCTTGCGCACGGGCGAGTGGACGGAGTCGACGGGGATGAAGCCAAGGCCGAGGTCGGCATCGAAGTTCTTGTCGGCGGAGATGTAGCCGCGGCCACGCTTGAGACGCATCTCCATGTCGATCTTGCCGCCTTCGCTGACGGTGCAGATGTAGACGTCTTTGTCGAGGATCTCGACGTCGCCATCGGCCTCGATCATGCCGGAGGTGATGACGCCGGGGGCGTCGGCGCGGAGGTAGAGGGCCTTGGGGCCGTCGCCTGCGAGCTTGAAGGGGATCTGCTTGAGGTTGAGGATGATGTCGGTCGCGTCCTCAACGACGCCGGAGATGGACTGGAACTCGTGCAGCACGCCCTCAATGCGGACGGCGGTCACGGCTGCGCCCTCGATGGACGAGAGCAGGGTGCGGCGGAGCGCGTTGCCGATGGTGGTGCCGAAGCCGCGCTCAAACGGCTGGGCGGAAAACTTTCCGTACTTTTCGGTGAGCGATTCGGTGTCGACGGCAAGACGCTTGGGTTTCTGAAAGCCTCTCCAAAGCATGGGTGGATCTCCTTTTCCGACTCATTCGCGATGCATTTTGCGAAGGTGGGGTGGTTCGGTTGCGGGTTAAGTTGTGGTGACGCTGCTTGTGCATTCGTGGCGCAGCGAAGAACAAATGCGGGGATTCTTCGCTGCGCTCAGAATGACAAACTTAAGAACAAAGACAAAACTAAAAAACAACGGCAACCCTTGAGCAAGGACCTGCGTGCGCTACTTGCTGTAGAGTTCGACGATGAGCTGCTCGTTGACGGGCAGGTTGACGTCTTCGCGCCTGGGCAGGGCGAGCACTTTGCCCGACAGGCCTTCGCGGTTGATGTCCAGCCACTGCACGGCACGCTGGCCGCTGGCGAAGTTGCCCGACTCTTCCAGCACGATGAGCTTCTTCGAGCCCTCGCGGATGGCGATCTCGTCGCCGACCTTGCATTGGAACGACGGGATGTTGACCTTGCGGCCGTTGACCTGGATGTGTCCGTGGCGAACGATCTGGCGGGCCTGGCGGCGCGACATGGCGAAGCCGAGGCGGTAGGTGACGTTGTCGAGACGGGTCTCAAGCTGCTGGAGCAGGAGTTCGCCGGTGACGCCGGTCTTGTTGGCGGCCTTCTGGTAGTAGGCGCGGAACTGGGTCTCCAGCGTGAAGTAGATGCGCTTCGCCTTCTGCTTCTCGCGGAGCTGGAGGCCGTAGCCGACCACCTTCTTGACCTTGCGCGACTGGCCGTGCTGGCCGGGGGGGAAGTTGCGCTTCTCGATGGGGCATTTTTCCGAGAAGCATTTTGCGCCCTTGAGGAAGAGCTTGGTGCCGTCGCGGCGGCAGAGGCGGCAGACGGGTCCTGTGTAACGTGCCATTCGTGTTGCTCCTTTAGTTCAGGTGACGATCGGTTTACACGCTTTGCGTTTCATCCCGATCCAAATGAGGGAACAGGAAACAGGAAACAGGGATCAGAAAAGCGCCGAAGCAACTGTTCCCTGATCCCTGGACCCTGATCCCTGAGAATCAGACACGGCGGCGCTTGGGCGGACGGCAGCCGTTGTGCGGCATGGGCGTAACGTCGCGGATGCTGCGCACCTCGATGCCGGTGGTGGCGAGAGCGCGGATCGCGGACTCGCGGCCGGAGCCGGGACCGGAGACGCGCACATCGACCGAACGCAGGCCGTGGTCGCGCGCCGCGGTGGCAGCGCCGGCAGCAGCCTGCTGCGCCGCAAACGGGGTGCCCTTGCGGGAGCCGCGGAAGCCGAGCGAGCCGGACGACTTCCAGGAGAGCGTGTTGCCCGCCTGGTCGGTGATGGTGACGATGGTGTTGTTGAAGCTGGCCTGGATGAAGACGAGGCCGAATGGAACGTTCTTGCGTTCGCGCTTCTTGAACTTCTTGTTCTTGCCCGCGGTCTTGGCGCCGGCTGCTTTGTTCTGTGTCTTCGCCATGATCTATTTCGTCGCTTTCTTCTTGCCGGCAACCGTTCCCTTGCGAGGACCCTTGCGCGTGCGAGCGTTGGTGTGGGTGCGCTGGCCGCGGACAGGCAGAGAGCGGCGGTGGCGGAGACCACGGTAGGACTGGATTTCAATGAGGCGCTTGATGTTGAGCGAGATGTCCTTGCGGAGGTCGCCTTCGATCTGGCCCTGGCCCTCGATGACTTGACGGATGCGGTTCAACGCATCCTCGTCGAGCGTGCCGACCTTTGCGAAGGGATCGACGTCCGCGGCGGTAAGAATCTTTGCCGCGCGCGAGTCGCCGATGCCGAAGATGTAGGTGAGTCCGATGCGCACCTGTTTGTTATTGGGTACGTCGACTCCAGCAATACGTGCCATGGGGTTCCTTTTCGTTTGGGCTCGAGAGCGCTGATGGCCACGGGAGCGGATTATCGGTTTGCGGCAGTGTCCACCAGGTTCAACGCAAGCCTTGACTTCGGCTAACTAGCCTGGCGGGGCCGGGTACAACAGGGAACAGGAATCGGAAGGGCGGGATTTGCTGATCCCTGTTCCCTTCCCCCTGTATTATCCCTGCCTTTGTTTGTGCTTGGCGTTTTCGCAGATGACGCGAACCACGCCGCGGCGGTGGATGACTTTGCACTTGTCGCAGATCTTCTTGACTGACGCGCGGACCTTCATGTGAATCCCTTCCTGAAACTTGATGCTGACCTTGACAGAGGGCATGTCTCAGGGGCTAAAGCCCCCTTCACACATGACCTTTGAATGTCAGGGCTAAAGCCCTGACCTAATCCCAAGAGCAGAGCACTTGAGGGTTGCTGAAGCGGAGAGATATCCCGGGTCGTCTACTTGTAGCGGTAGACGATGCGGCCGCGGTTGAGGTCGTACGGGCTGAGCTCAATCGCGACGCGGTCGCCGGGGAGGATACGAATGAAGTTCTTGCGCATGCGTCCAGAGACGTGTGCGAGGGCCTGGTGCTTGTTTTCAAGCTCGACCTTGAACAGCGCATTGGGCAGCGTCTCCACGACGACCGCCATGACTTCAATTGCATCTTCCTTCGACAAACGCTCTCCTTTTGTGGGGCGGGGACGAATACGGACACGGCCCAACACCCTGTTGCCGCATGCTTACACACACAGCATCTCTGAGTATACCTCGAATCGGGGCTGGAATTCCACGCCATTTAGAATGTTTTGACGGCTACTGTGCTGTCCCTAAAGCTACAGACATAATCAGGAAGCTGAGTTGGGCGCGGGCGACAGCAAAATGCGGGGATTCTTCGCTTCGCTCAGAATGACAAACGGTGAAAGGTTTGCTGCTTATTTCGGGGACAGCACACTATCGTGTGAGGATCAGCGGGCCGTCCTTGGTAATGGCGACGGTGTGCTCGAAGTGGGCGCTCAGGCTGCCGTCCACAGTGATGGTGGTCCAGCCGTCGGGCAGGACTTTCACTCCGCCGCCGCCGGCGTTGATCATGGGCTCAATGGCCAGCACCATGCCGGCTTTGAGCCGCGGGCCCTTGCCGCGAGTGCCGAAGTTGGGAACCTGGGGGTCCTCGTGCATGGACCGTCCAATACCATGGCCGACGAATTCCTTGACGACGCCGAAGCCTTCGGCCTCGCACATCTCCTGTACAGCGGCGGATATGTCGCCCAGCCGGCCGCCAACCTGGGCCTGCTGGATGGCCTTGTAGAGCGAGGCCTCCGTGACCTCGAGCAGCTTGCGGGTGGCCGGGGAGGGTGTTCCCACGGCGTAGGTTACGGCCGCGTCGGAGTAGAAGCCGTCGACGATGACGCCGCAGTCGATGGAGACGATGTCTCCGTCGGCAAGAACAGATTTGGGCGACGGGATGCCGTGGACGACCTGGCTGTTGACCGAGGTGCACAGGACCGCCGGGAAGCCGTGATAGCCCTTGAACGCGGAGATGGCGTGCAGCTCGTCCATCTTGGCGGCGGCGGCGTTCTCCAAGTCCATGGTGGAGGCGCCGGCGACCACCAGCGGGCGGACCGCGTCATGGACCTGACGCAGCGCGATGCCGGAGCGGCGCATCTTTTCGATCTCGGCAGTGGTTTTGATGAGGATCGCCATGCTCAGGCGCCCATCGTCTGCTGGCGAAGGTCGTACAGCGCGGCCCCAACTGCGGCGCTGACGGCGTCCACGTCCTGGTTTCCATCTGCCTCGGCAAAGCGGCCCAGAGCCCGGTAGTGCGCAATAACTGGAGCCGTCTGCTCCTCGAACGTCTTCAGGCGTTCAGTGAACACAGCTTCCGTATCGTCCGTCCGCTGCACCAGCGTCGCCTTTTCGCAGTCGCAGATGCCGTCGACCTTAGGCGGATTGGTATAGATGTTGTAAATGCTCCGGCACACCGGGCAAGTCCGGCGTCCCGTGATGCGACGCACGAGCTGATCGTAGTCGGCAACAATGCTGACAGCGATCAGAGGAGACATGCTCGCCATATTCGACGCGAGGTGCCGATCCATCCATTCCGCCTGCGGCAGCGTGCGCGGAAAGCCGTCGAGGATGAAGCCGCGCGCCGTATCTGGCTCGGTCAACCGCTCGGACACCAGCTTGTTGACGAGCTCATCCGGAACCAGCAGACCCTGATCCATAAGCCGCTTGGCCTCAGAACCTTCCGGAGTCTGTGCCTTGGAAGGGTCGTTGCGGATGGCGCGGAGAATGTCGCCCGTTGAGATCTGCGGGATGCCGTATTGTGTGACCAGCAACTGCGCCTGCGTGCCCTTGCCAACTCCGGGCGCGCCTAAAAGCAGAACCGGCCCCGGCAAGAAGGAACTGTCTGCGGGGGCCGTCGGTTGGGGATTGCAATGATTCGTGCTCAACGTATTGTTCCTACCAACTGCGCCGCCCGCGGATGCGGCCGCTCTTCGGAGAGAAGCCGTCGTAGTGACGCATAATGAGTTGCGATTCAATCTGCTGCACAGTGTCCATCGCTACGCCGACAACGATCAGCAACGATGTTCCGCCGAAGTAGAAGTTTACACCCAACCCGTTCGTCACCCATGCAGGAAGTGAGTCAAAAACTCTGCCAATGCCCGGAATGTGGTTGAAGTGGATGCCGCTGATGAGCAGCGTGGGGATGATGGAGATGATGATGAGGTAGATGGCGCCGACCAGGGTAATGCGGGTCAGGACATCGTTGATGAAGTCCGAGGTGCGGCGGCCGGGTCGGATGCCTGGAATGAAGCCGCCGTACTTGCGCATATTGTCTGCGATATCGTCCGGACGGAAGACGATGGAGATGTAGAAGTACGCAAAGAAGACGATGGCCGCCATGTAGGCGATCTCATACCACGGCTCGCCGGGGGCCAGGCCGCGCAGGATGGGTCCGAAGAAGGTGGTCTCGTCGAGCTGCGGCCCGCCGAAGAAGTGCATCTTGGCGAAGAGCAGCGGCGCGGACAGGATGGAGCTGGCGAAGATGACCGGCATGACGCCGCCGGAGTTGACTTTGAGTGGGAGATGGGTGGACTGGCCGCCCATCATCTTGCGGCCGACGATGCGCTTGGCGTACTGGACTGGAATGCGGCGCTCGGAGCGCTCGACGAAGACGATGAAGGCAACGACCGCGACCATGGCCACCACAAGGATGACGACGGCGATGGGGGTGAATGCGCCCCAGGCGTTGTCCCGCACCTTGCTGTACAGGTCCATGATGCCGCGCGGCAGGCCGACGACGATGCCGGTAAAGATAAGCAGCGACATACCGTTGCCGATGCCGCGCTCCGTGATCTGCTCGCCCAGCCACATGATGAAGGCCGTGCCCGCGGTGAGCGTGATGATGCACATGGGAACGAACTCGCCACGCGGGATGGTGACCATGTTGGAGCCGGACTGGGTGAGGGTAAGCGAGATGGCGAAGGACTGGATGACGCCGAGCAGCACCGTGACGTAACGCGTCCACTGAGTGATCTTGCGGCGGCCGAGTTCGCCTTCCTTCTGCAGCTTGGCCAGTGGCTCATAGATGACGGTGAGCAACTGGAAGATGATGGACGCGGTAATGTACGGCATGATGCCGAGCGCGAAGATGGTGAGCCGGCGAAGGTTGCCGCCGGTGAAGAGATCCGCCAACCCGAGCGCCGAACCGGAGTTCATGTTGAAGTACTGCATCAGCGCTTCAGAGTTGATGCCGGGCGTTGGGATGAACGCGCCCAGGCGATACACGGCCAGCAGGCCAAGCGTGAAGAGCACGCGCTTGCGGAGGTCGGGGATACGGAAGATGTTGGCTAATTTCTCGAACATCGAAACCTCTTCGGGGCCGAGGCGGCTGTTTTGGCCGTACCCTCAGGGGCTAAGGCCCCGCCCTATCTCGTCATTCTACGGCACGACGGAAGCTGTGCCTTGGGCAAAACAAACACGCCGGATCAATCCCGGCGCGGAACTAGCCGATCAGGATCGCCTTGCCGCCAGCCTTCTCGATGGCTTCCTGCGCCGTCTTGGAGAACTTGTGCGCGTGAATGGTGACCGGTCCAGCAAGCTCCCCGTTGTTGAGCACCTTGATCAGGCCGTTCTTCTTGCGCAGCAGGCCGAGCGAGACGATGGTCTCCAGCGTGAACTCGGTGCCGGGGGCGGTGGCGAGAATTTCTGCAACGCGGTCCAGGCCGAGCACGGTGTACTCGGTGCGGAAGATGTTGTTGAATCCGCGCTTGGGCAGGCGTCGGTGCAGCGGCATCTGGCCGCCTTCAAAGCCGCGCATCAGCGACGAACCCGAGCGCGAACCCTGGCCCTTGTGGCCGCGGGTGGATGTCTTGCCCATGCCCGAGCCCATACCGCGGCCGACACGCTTCTTGTTTTCGTTCGCCTTTTTGGGAGCGCGCAGATTGGAGAGATTACGGATTGCCATTGTGTTTCCTCGCTATAGCGCCGGAAGCCCGAAGGCTGGCCGACTCGCATGTGTGCAGGCTGTTCCCCGCGGAATTGGATTAGTCGACGACGCGGACCAGGTGCGGCACCTTGGCCACCATGCCGCGGATCGACGGTGTGTCTTCGCGCTCCACAATCTGGTTGAGGCGGGTGAAGCCGAGGCCCTTGATGACGAGCTTGTGCTTGATCGGGGTGCAGATCTTGGAGCGGTGGTACTGCAGCTTGATCTTTGCGGTGGCGGTTTCGTTTGCCATGAGAAGACTCCTGTTGAACTTGATACTGACCCCAGGGGCTAAAGCCCCGAATCTGTGGAGTGTCAGAGTGTCCGGGCTAAAGCCGGGACCTATCTAGAAGCGAAGATAGCTGCTCTAGAGGCGACGGTAGCTGCCTATAGCCAGCTACGGGAAACTTTACAGATCTTCGACCGCTTTGCCGCGCAGGGCGGCGACCTCAGCCTTGTTGCGGAGCTGAATGAGCGCGTCGAAGGTGGCCTTGATGACGTTGTGTGGGTTGGCGGTGCCAAGCGACTTGGTCAGCACGTTCTGCACGCCGGCGGAGGTCATGACGGCGCGAACCGTCTTGCCGGCGATGATTCCGGTGCCCTCTGGAGCCGGCTTGAGCATGACCGAACCCGCGCCGAAGTGGCCGAGCACCTGGTGCGGAATGGTGGTCGCAGTCAGGTTGATCTTGAACAGGTTCTTCTTGGCCGCCTCGATGCCCTTGCGGATGGCCTGGGGAACTTCCTTGGCCTTGCCCGAGCCATAGCCGACCACGCCCTCGCCGGGATCGCCGACGACGACGAGCGCGGCAAACGACATGTTCTTGCCGCCCTTGACGACCTTAGTGACGCGATTGATGGAGACCACCTCGTCCTTCAGGTTGAGCCGGTTCGCGTCAAACTTCTTCTTCATGATTGCCATAGTGCATCCATCTTTCTGGCTGCCCGCAGGGGGTGCCCAAAAACTGAAACTAGAATTGCAGCCCTGAGCCTAAAACTCCAGACCAGCTTCGCGGGCTGCATCGGCCAGGGCCTTCACGCGACCATGGTACAGGTATCCGCCGCGATCGAAGACGACCCGCTTGATGCCCTTCTCCTGCGCGCGCTCGGCGATGAGCTTGCCAACCTGCCTGGCCGCGGCGACGTTGCCGCCGTAGTGCTTCTCTTCAGTCTTCTTGCCGAAGGAGGACGCCGAGACCAGCGTGACTCCGTTGAGATCGTCGATGAGCTGCGTGTAGATATGGTTCAACGAGCGATAGACATTGAGGCGGGGACGCTCGGCGGTGCCGGACATCTTCTCGCGGATGCGAGTGTGGACGCGCTGACGAATTACGTTGCGTTCGCGGGGCTTGAGCATGATTCTCTTTCCTTCCTAGTGGCGTCGCCAGAGTGCTGGAGACGTTCGGTTAAGTAGTGCTGCCGCCAGCTTCTAGCTAGAAGCTAGCGGCTAAAGGCTATTTCGCGCCGGTCTTGCCGACCTTCTTCTTCAGCTTCTCGCCGGTGTAGCGGACGCCCTTGTTCTTATACGGGTCGGGCTTGCGCAGCGAACGCATATCGGCGGCCACCTGGCCGACCTTCTGGCGATCGATGCCGGAGATGGTGAGGTGCGTCTGCTTGGGGTCGATGGCGACTTCGATGCCGGTAGGCAAGGGAAACTCGATCTGGTGGGAGTAGCCGAGCGTGAATACGACCATGCTCTTGCCCTTCAACTCTGCGCGGTACCCGATGCCGACGATGTCGAGGTCCTTGGTCCAGCCGGTGGTGACGCCGGTGACAGCGTTGAAGACCAGCGCGCGGGCGAGCCCGTGGAATGCGGCCTGCTTGTCGCTCTCGCGCTCGGCCAGCAAGACGCCGTCCTTCTGCACCAGCGTGATGCCGCCGGGAAGCATGGCGGAGACCTTGCCCTTGGGTCCTTCGACGAGCACCGTCTTGCCGTCCTCTTGCACTTTGATCTTGACGCCGACGGGCAGCGGAATTGGCTTCTTGCCGATACGTGACATAGTTCAAATCCTTTAGTGGCTTGCGAGTCGCAGGGTAGCTCCCTGTTCCACTGCAGCCGGTGCTTCTTGAATCGCTCTCCGCGGCTAAAGCCGATGGAGAAGTAAATCAGATTCGTTCTGTGTCGGGGCTAAAGCCTCGACCTGGATTACCAGACTTCGCAGAGGATCTCGCCGCCGACGCCTTCGCGCCGTGCCTGGCGGCCGGTCATGACGCCCTTGGGGGTGGTCATGATGGAGATGCCGAGGCCGCCCTGCACACGACGAATCTCGTCGCGGCCGAGGTATACGCGGCAACCTGGGCGCGAGACGCGCTGCAGGTCGCGGATGACTGCCTCGTTGTTGGGGCCGTACTTGAGATACACGCGCAGGACCTTCAGCCCGCCCTCTTCGGTCGGCTTGTAGTTTGCGATATAGCCCTCTTCCTTCAAGATGCGGGCGATCTCTGCCTTGAGCTTGGAGGCGGGGACGTCAAGCTTCTGGTGGCGCGCACGGATGGAGTTGCGGATGCGGGTCAGAAAATCGGCGACTGGATCGGTGAGGTTCATTCATTCTCCTTCATTCCCCGTTCGCTCGGCGCCGAGGTTGCACGGCGAGAACCAGCGGAAATGTTGCTGCTAAACTTTGGGGGACCGGTGTGCGGCCCTGGGACAATCCAACTCCTTCCAGACTTCAGCATCCTTGGCGGATGAGGTCTCTGAAAGGGTGAGACGGATGCGACAACACCTGAATTATACAGGTTGCCGTGGCCTTCCGCCTACCAGCTTGACTTGACGACGCCCGGGATCTCGCCCTTGAGCGCAAGCCCGCGGAAGCAGAGACGGCAGATCCCGAACTTGCGCAGAAACGCGCGGGGACGGCCGCAGAGCTGGCAGCGGTTGTGCTGGCGGGACTTGAACTTCGGCTTCTTTGCATCTTTGACGCGCTTTGCGGTAGTTGCCATAGTGATTGCTCTCTATCCTGTTACAAAATACGTGCTATGCGCCAACCCGGAACGGCATGCCAAAGCTCTTCAGCAGAGCGCGGGCGCCGTTGTCGTCGGCCGCGGTGGTAACGATGGTGACGTTCATGCCCTTGAGCTTGTCCACCTTCGCGTAATCGATCTCGGCGAAGATGAGCTGGTCGCGCAGGCCGAGCGTGTAGTTGCCGCGGCCGTCGAAGCTCTTGGACGAAACGCCGCGGAAGTCGCGAACGCGCGGAAGTGCAATCGAGATGAGGCGGTCGAGGAACTCGTACATCTTGTCGCCGCGCAGCGTAACCATGGCGCCAATGGGCATGCCCTCACGCAGCTTGAATGCGGCGATCGACTTCTTGGCCTTGGTGATCACCGGCTTCTGCCCAGTGATGGCTCCCAGGTCGGCGACCAGGGGGTCCATGATCTTGACGTTCTGCGTGGCCTCGCCCAGGCCCATGTTGATGACGATCTTCTCCAGCCGCGGAATCGCCATGGGGTTGGTGATGCCCAGTTCCTTGGCAATCGCCGGACGGATCTCGCTGGTGTACTTCTCTCGGAATCGTGCTGCCATGTTCTTTCTTCGCTTTCTCCACGGTGTCCGGAGTGGGCGGTTGCCCGTGTACCGATTCGTGGGGTGAACCTGTGAGTTAGAGAAAACCAAGTGCTCTTTGTTTATTTTTCTTTACTTCTTCTTCTCGGGGATCACGTTGCCGCTTACCTTCGAGACACGAACCCGCTTCTCGCCTTCGAGCTTGGTGCCGACGCGGGTCTTGTTGCCCTCGCCGTCCACCAGCATCACGTTCGAAACGTGGATGGTGGACTCCTGCTCCGCGATGCCGCCCTTGATATTGCGCTGCGGGTTCGGCTTGACGTGCTTCTTGATCATCATCACGTGCTCGACCAGCAGACGGTTCTTGTCGGCGATCACACGGAGAACGCGACCTCGCTTGCCCTTGTCTTTGCCGGCGATCACTTCGACGGTGTCGTTGCGCTTAATCTTGATGCCTGCCATTGCCTCGCTCCTTGATGCTTGCTTCCAGCGCTTGACTGGAGCCTCGGCTCTCGCCGGTCCTGCGTTGCCGCTGCTAAATAACTTCAGGCGCGAGCGAGACGATCTTGAGGAACTTCTTCTCGCGCAGTTCGCGGGCCACAGGTCCGAAGACGCGGGTCCCGACCGGCTCGTTGACGTCGTTGATGACGACGGCGGCATTCTGGTCGAAACGGATGTACGTGCCGTCGCGCCGGCGATACTCCTTGCGCGTGCGGACGATGACGGCCTTGACCACCTTGCCCTTCTTGACGGTGCCATCGGGCGAAGCTTCCTTGACCGCGGCGGTGACGACATCGCCCAGCCCGGCCTTCTTGCCCAGGCCGCCGCCGAGCGGCAGGATGACCTGCAGCTTGCGGGCGCCGGAGTTGTCGGCAACGTCGAGGATGGTTCTCATCTGTACTGACATGTTCGTTCTCCTGGGCCAACCGGCCCGGGGCCAAAGCCCCTTGAAGCTCTCATCTGCTGCGTGCGTCTAAGCCCGCACGCCAATCCTAAAAACTACTTCGCCTCGGCCACCGGCGCCTTCTCGTCGAGCTGTGCGAGCGACGAACGCCGCACAATCTCTTCGAGCGACCAGCGCTTGAGCTTGGACAGCGGCCGCGCTTCGCGGATGCGGACCATATCGCCCACGCGCGCGGAATTCAACTCGTCGTGCGCGTAGAACTTTTTGTTGGACTTCATCACGCGCTTGTACTTGGGGTGCGCCTTGCGGATCTCGATCTCGACCACGATCGTCTTCTGCATCTTGGTCGAGACGACCAGGCCGATCTTCTCGTTGCGGCGAGAGGCTTGCGCTTCAGGAGTCGCGGCTGCTGCGGTGTTGGTTGTGTCTGCCATGTGTTAGTCCTTCTTCGCTTTCTTGCGCGCGGTGCGGGTGCTGGCGGCCGGAGCCTGGGCTACCACTGCGGGCGATGCGGCCTTGTCAGCCGCGAGCGTGCGTTCGCGGGCGATGGTCTGGATGCGGGCGATATCGAGCTTGAGTACGCGCAGCTTCTTGATGCCTTCGTTGTTGCCAAGGCTCTTCTGGAAGCGCAGCCGGAAGAGCTGCTCGGCAGACTTCGCCTGCTGGCTCGTGAGCTCATCGTCGCTGAGGTTGCGGATCTTTTCGAGTTCCATAGTTTTCTTCTTTCGTTACTGAATCTGTAAACCGGGCCGCGTCTACTTAGCTGCTACGGTCGCCTTGACGTCGTGACGCATGATGAATGCAGTCTTGAGCGGAAGCTTGTGCGCTGCCAGCCGCATGGCTTCCTTGGCCAGCTCCGGCGAAACACCTTCCATCTCGAACAGGATCTTGCCGGGACGGACGACGGCGACCCAGTGGTCCGGTGCACCCTTGCCCTTACCCATACGGGTTTCGGCCGGCTTCTTGGTGATCGGCTTGTCCGGGAAGATGCGCAGCCAGACTTTGCCGCCGCGCTTGATGAAGCGCGTCATCGCGATACGGCTGGCTTCGATCTGGCGGTCGGTGATGTAGCCGCACTCCTGCACCTTCAGGCCGTAGTCGCCGAACGACAGATCCGACCCGCGCCATGCCTTGCCGCACATGCGCCCGCGCTGCTGCTTGCGATACTTGACCTTCTTTGGCATCAACATAAGAACAATCCTCTAACTCTCGGGCCGCCACTCTCGGCAAGCCAGCGTCGGAAATCTAACCACCAAAAACCAGCAACGAACAACTACCCCTGGAACACGCCGGTCGTGGTGCCCTGGTCGCGGCGCTTCTTCTGCTCGTAGATATCGCCGCGGTAGACCCAGGTCTTGACGCCGATGATGCCGTAGGTGGTGTGCGCCTCGGCAAAGCCGTAGTCAATGTCCGCGCGCAGCGTGTGCAGCGGCAGACGGCCCTGGAGGTACCACTCGGAACGGGCGATTTCATTGCCGTTCAAGCGGCCCGACACGCGGACCTTGATGCCCTTGCAGCCGAAACGCAGCGCCGAGTCAACCGACTTGCGCATGGCGCGGCGGAAGCTGACGCGCTTCTCCAACTGCAGCGCGATGTTCTCGGCGACCAACTGCGCATCGAGCTCGGGCTTGTTGACCTCGAGGATGTCAATGAAGACCTCGCGCGAGGTGCGCTTCTGGATGTCGGCCTTGAGCTTGTCGATCTCCGCGCCCTTGCGGCCGATGATGATGCCCGGACGCGCGGTGCGGATGATGAGACGCAGCTTGTTGCCGGGACGCTCGACTTCCACCGAGCTGACGCCTGCAGCCTTCAGCTTCTCGCGCAGCTCAGCCTTCAGCTTGACGTCTTCGACCAGCAGCTTGTCGTAGCCGCGCTCGATGAACCAGCGTGACTTCCAGGGCTTGTTGACGCCGAGGCGAAACCCATACGGATGGACCTTCTGTCCCATAGCTTCCCTAACCTTTGCCCCGGTACCGGTTGAGCCGGAGGGGCATGATGCAAAACCTTAAGTTTACCGAATGTTCCCGGCCCTGCTGACTGCAAACTCGTTTGCTACTCCGCCTTCTTGGCGGCCTTCTTGGCCGGGGCCTTTTTTGCCACGGCCTTCTTTACCGCCGGCTTGGCTGCCTTCTTCTTCGCCGCCGTTGCATCCCCCTTGGGAGTGGCGGCTGCGCTGGCCGACTTCTTCTCTGCCACCGTCACGATGATGTGGGCGAGCCGGCGCTGGTAGCGGAAAGCGCGTCCCATGGGGGCAGGGCGGATACGCTTCATGCGCGGACCTTCGTTCGCCACGGCCGTGCGGACGTAGAGGTTGTCGACATCGACATCCAGGCCCTGCTCCTGCGAGACGTAGGTTGCGTTCTGAATCGCCGAGCGCAACACCTTCTCGACGATCGGCCCCATCTTCTTGGTGGAGAAGTGCACCGTGTTGAGCGCCTGCTCCACGCGCATGCCCTTGATGGTGTCCAGAACGAGCTTCGCCTTCTGCGGACTGGTGCGCTGGAACTTAGCCTCAGCGCGGAACTCTCGAACTTTTTCTACTGCGATCTTCGACATAACTTTGATCCTTCAATCGAACTCGGTACGCCTGGCTTCGGCGAGATGCTGCAAGAAACTACTTCGGCTTCGCGGAGGTCTCGGCGGCACGCGCGGAGTGGCCCTTGAACGTGCGCGTTGCGGAGAACTCTCCCAGCTTGTGGCCCACCATGTTCTCCGTCACGTAGACCGGGATGAACTTGCGGCCGTTGTGGACGGCGATGGTGTGGCCGACCATGTCCGGGAAGATCGTCGAGCGGCGCGACCAGGTGCGCACAACCTTCTTGTCGTTGGTCTGGTTCATGACCGTGATCTTCGTTTGAAGATGGCCGTCGATGAAAGGACCCTTCTTTGCGGAACGTGACATTGTGGTGACTCCAGAGTTCTGCGCTGCCGGTTACGGTGCTGTGTACGACGAATCTCTCAGGTGCGAGACTTGGTGTTGCCTGCGATTCCAAAAACTAAGAGCGTCTTGCTGAAATGCTTTCTCTACTTGCCTTTATTGCGACGGGTGACAATAAATACGTCCGTCCGTTTGTTGTTGCGCGTCTTGTATCCGCGCGTCGGCTGGCCCCAGGGGGTAACCGGATGCCGTCCGCCGGAGGTCTTGCCTTCGCCGCCGCCGTGCGGGTGGTCGACCGGGTTCATGGAAACGCCGCGGTTGGAGGGGTTGATGCCCTTCCAGCGGTTGCGTCCCGCCTTGCCGATGGAGACGTTCTCGTGGTCCGTGTTGCCGACCTGGCCGATGGTGGCCATGCATTCCACCAGCACCTTGCGGGTCTCGCCGGAGGGCAGCTTGAGCAGGGCGTACTCGCCCTCCTTCGCCACCAGGTTCACCTGCGCGCCCGCCGAACGCGCCATCTGCGCGCCCTTGCCGGGACGAAGCTCGATGTTGTGCACGATCGTTCCCAGGGGAATGTTTTTGAGCGGCAGCGCATTGCCGATCAGGATGTCGGCCTCGGGGCCGCTCATGATCTTCTGGCCAACCTTCAAGCCAACCGGCTGGATGATGTAGCGCTTCTCGCCATCCGCGTAGTGAACCAGAGCGATGCGCGAGCTGCGGTTCGGATCGTACTCGATGGTCGCGACCGTACCCGGAATCCCGTACTTGTCGCGCTTGAAGTCGATCAAGCGCAGCTTCTGCTTGTGGCCTCCGCCCTGGTGGCGAATGGTCAGGCGGCCCGTGCTGTTGCGTCCACCGGTGCGTGGCTTGACGGAGAGCAGCGGCTTATGCGGCTTGTCCGTCGTCAGGTCATCGTTGACCAGCTTGGTCTGGAAGCGGAGAGTCGGGGTAATCGGTCGAAATGATTTAATCGGCATTTTTATTTAGCTCCTAGCGGTTAGCTCTTAGCTTCCAGCTAGTTCTTTCTCGAAATCTTGGGCCTGCAGATCGTTGGCTTAACTCTGATAGCAAACGGGTGTCTTACAGGCTGTTCAGGTACTCCGGCATCTTCTGTCCATCTTTCAGCCGGACATAGGCCTTCTTCCAGTCGGGGCGATAGCCGCTGAACTTGCCGCGGCGGCGCTCCTTGCCTTCGACGGTCGCGGTACGGACACCGACCACCTTGACCTTGAACAAGGTCTCAACGGCCTGCTTGACCTCGGTTTTGGTGGCCTTGCAATCCACTTCGAACACCAGCGTGTTCTGCGTCTCTTTGATCGTCATGCCCTTTTCAGTGATCAGCGGGCGACGGATAACGGTATAGAGGGTTGGCATTACGCAACCTCCTTCTGCGCGCTCTTGCTGCGCTTCGATACAAATTTCTTCAGTGTGTCCTGGAGCGCTTCAATCGCGTCCTTGGAAAAGACCGCGTGCTCGTAGCGGAGCAGGTCGTAGGGATGAACCTCGGAGCTGAGTACCAGCTCGACGCCGTCGAGATTGCGCGAACCGAGGTACAGCTTCTCGCTCAACTGGCGGCTCGATTCCACCAGCAGGGTCGTCTTACCGGCTTCGAGCTTGTTCAGCGCGGTACGGATGAGCTTGGTCTTGGGCTCAGCCAGGTCGAACGACTCGACGATGGTGAACTTGCCGTCTGCAACCTTAGCCGCGATGGCCGAGCGCAGCGCGCCCATCAACTTCTTCTGCGGGAATGCATACTCGTAGCTGCGGGGCTTGGGGCCGTGGACGGTGCCGCCGGAGCGCCAGAGCGGGCTGCGGATGGACGCGATACGCGCGCGGCCGGTGCCCTTCTGCTTCCACAGCTTGCGGCCTGCGCCGGAGACCAGGCCACGCGTCTTGGTGGACGCAGTGCCTTGCCGCAACGCGGCGCGGTAGTGCTTGACCGACTCCCACAGGAGCGCGTCGTTGATCTCGCCCGAGAATACTTCGTCGAGGAGCTCGAACTCTCCGACCTTCTTCCCGCCGAGGTTGACTACGTTTACGTTTGCCATCGTTCTTCTCTCTTCATGCCTGCCATCGATGCGGTAGGCGTTTCGTTTGTTAGGCTGCGTGCCTCGGTCTGTTCTCCGCGCAGCGTGTTGCTGGATTCCAGGAAGCAAAGGCTAAGGACTTTGCTTATTTTTCTTTACTTCTTCTTCGGCGAAGCCTTCTTTGAAGCCTTCAACGCGTCCTTGGTGGCGGCTCCGGCAAAGCCGCGACGCTCACGCGGCGGAGCCTTTGCCTTCGAGATCAAAACATACCCATCGCGCGGGCCGGGGACGGCGCCCTCGACCAACAGGAGGTTGTCCTCCAGGTCGATGCCGCGGATGCGCAGGTTGCGGACCGTGATCTGCGCATGGCCCATGTGGCCGGGCATGCGCTGGCCAGGGAAGACGCGCGACGGAAAGGACGAGGCGCCGATGGAGCCCTGCACCTGGAACATGTGTCCGTGCGCCTTCTGCCCGCCGCCAAAATGATGGCGCCGAATGACGCCGGCAAATCCGCGGCCCTTCGAGGTGCCGATAACGTCTACAAACCTGTCGTCGTTGAAGATGTCGACCATGACGCGATCGCCGGCCTTGACCGCAACCTCGTCGCCTTCCTTGGCGACTTCGACCGGGACTTCCTTGATCATCCTGACGGGCGGCACGTTCGACTTGGCGAAGTGGCCAGTCATGGCCTTGTTCACCTTCGATGCCTTGATGAAGTCCACATAGCCGATCTGCGCGGCGTCGTAGCCGTCCTTCGCCAGCGTCTTGAGCTGCGTAATCACGCACGGGCCGGCCTTCAGCACCGTAACCGGGTGAACATCGCCGCGGTCATCGAAAATCTGGGTCATGCCAATCTTCTTGCCGAGAATTCCTGTAACGGACATCGTGTTTTCCTTTCCTCATCATGCCGGGCCAAAGCCCAGCACTGCCGGTCATACTGGATCAAAACGCAAACGGCGCTTTGTCTTTAAGGCAAAAGCTTCTTACTTCTGGACCGTCTTGATCTCGACGTCGACGCCGGCGGGCAGATCGAGCTTCATCAGTGCGTCCACCGTCTGTTGCGTCGGCTCCAGGATGTCGATCAGCCGCTTGTGGGTGCGGATCTCGAACGCCTCGCGCGACTTCTTGTCGACGTGGGGCGAACGCAGCACGCAGTACTTGTTCTTCATGGTGGGCAGCGGAATGGGACCCGCAACCTGGGCTCCGGTGCGCTTCGCGGTGTCGACGATCTCGCCGGTCGACGTGTCGAGGACGCGGTAGTCATACGCCTTCAAACGGATTCTGATTCTCTGTCCTGCCATGGTCTGTCTCTTTTCTTCCTGCTCAAAGATCGCTTGGAGTGGCTGCCGGTCATTTCCTGCTCACATCTTCAATGGGCCGGCAGCCCTCGTTCGTCTCAAATTTCCGAACTACTTGATGATCTCGCTGATGGTGCCGGCGCCCACGGTGCGGCCGCCTTCGCGGATGGCGAAGCGCAGGCCCTTCTCCATGGCGACTGGCGTGTGCAGCGTGATCTCCAATTGAACGTTGTCGCCCGGCATCACCATCTCGGTTCCGGCAGGCAGCTTGGCGGAGCCCGTGACGTCGGTGGTGCGGAAGTAGAACTGCGGACGGTAGCCGTTGAAGAACGGGGTGTGACGCCCGCCTTCTTCCTTGCTCAGCACGTAGACCTCGCCCTTGAACTCCGTGTGCGGAGTGATCGATCCGGGCTTGGCCAACACCATGCCGCGCTCGACATCTTCCTTGGCAATACCGCGCAGAAGCAAGCCTGCATTGTCGCCCGCAAGGCCTTCGTCGAGCTGCTTCTTGAACATCTCGACGCCGGTGCAGACGGTCTGGCGGGTCTCGCGGAAGCCGACGATCTCGCAGGCCTCGCCCACCTTCACTTTGCCGCGTTCAATTCTTCCGGTCACAACGGTTCCACGACCGGAGATCGAGAAGATGTCTTCGATCGGCATCAGGAACGGCAGGTCAAGCGCACGCGTCGGCTGCGGCACAAACGTGTCCACCGCCTCCATCAGCTCGTCGACCTTGGCCTCCCACTTGGCTTCGCCGTTCAGCGCGCCGAGGGCAGAGCCGCGGATGATCGGAGTGTCGTCGCCCGGGTAATCGTACTTCGAGAGCAGCTCGCGGACTTCCATCTCCACCAGCTCGATCAGCTCCTCGTCCTCGACCGCGTCGCACTTGTTCAGGAACACGACGATGTACGGAACGCCAACCTGGCGCGCCAGCAGCACGTGCTCCTTGGTCTGCGGCATCGGGCCGTCGGTGGCCGCAACCACCAGGATTGCGCCGTCCATCTGCGCCGCGCCCGTGATCATGTTCTTGATGTAGTCGGCGTGGCCGGGGCAGTCCACATGCGCGTAGTGGCGGTTCTTGGTCTCGTACTCCACGTGCGCCGTCGCGATGGTGATGCCGCGCTCACGCTCTTCCGGAGCATTGTCGATCGAGTCAAACGAGCGGAACGAATTCTTCGGGTTGTGCTTCGACAGAACCTTCGTGATCGCCGCCGTCAGCGTCGTCTTGCCGTGATCGATGTGGCCGATCGTCCCAACATTCACATGCGGCTTTGACCGGTCAAACTTTTCCTTGCCCATCGCTGTTC
>Ga0302278_10001359_pt1 | contig 30311 bp, 25 predicted proteins | sample III_Bog_N3_2_FD_194543 | JGI IMG/M metagenome (GOLD analysis project Ga0302278, IMG submission 194543) | Peat permafrost microbial communities from Stordalen Mire near Abisko, Sweden - III_Bog_N3_2 | ecosystem: Environmental > Terrestrial > Soil > Wetlands > Peat | place: Sweden: Abisko... | reverse complement strand
GAGGAAATCCTTGATCTCGCGCCGGTCAAAAAAACTCTGCCCGCCGATGAGGTGATAACGGACATTGGCCTTGCGCAATTCCGTTTCAATCGGTCGCGACTGCTGGTTCGTGCGGAACAAAATCGCACAATCCTGCCACGGCACGCGATAGGCTAGCCGCTTGAACTCGATTTGCGCCACGGTCTCCCGCGCCTCGTCCTCGTCGTTGCCGTAAGTCTGCAACAAGATTTTTGCGCCCGCGCCTTTGCTTGACCACAGCGACTTGCCGCGCCGGCGCACATTGTTTTTGATGATGGCGTTCGCGGCGTTAAGAATGGTCGTGGTGCTGCGGTAATTCTGCTCCAGCTTGACGACTTTGATTTCTGGAAAATGCTTCTCCATGTTCAGCAGGTTGGCCACCTCCGCGCCGCGCCAGCCGTAAATGCTCTGGTCATCATCGCCGACCACGCAAAGATTCTTGTGCTCCTGCGTCAGCGAGTGCACCAGCTCGAACTGAGCGGCGTTGGTGTCCTGATACTCGTCCACCATGACGTATTGGTATTTGGCGCGGCAGGCGGCGAGCGCGTCGGGATGCTCGCGGAACAGGCGCAGCGTGAGCAGAATCAGATCGTCGAAATCCACGGCGTTGCAGGCGTGCAGCGCGGATTCGTAGCGCTTGGCGATGTGCTGCGCCAGCGCGCGGACGCTGGGGTCGCCGAACACAGCGGAGTTTTCGCCGCCGTTCTTGAACTTGCTCAACATCGCCAGCACCGCGCCGGGATCAGTTTTCTCGCCCTTCGCGGAAATAGCGGAAAGAATTTTCTTCACCGCCGCGAGCTGCTCCGATTCGTCGTAGATGACGAAATTCTTTTTGTAGCCCAGCTTGTCAATGTGCTGCCTGAGAATCCTGACGCACAAGGAATGAAACGTGCAGATGGTCGGGCGGTTGCCTTTGTCGTCGGCTTTTGGTTTGGGCAGCAGTTTGCGGACGCGCTCTTGCATTTCGCGCGCGGCCTTGTTCGTGAACGTCACGCCAAGGATGTTCATTGGCGCGATGCCGCGCCCGACCATGTGCGCAATGCGGAACGTGATGACGCGCGTCTTGCCGGTGCCCGCGCCGGCGAGAATCAGCACCGGGCCGCGAATGGTCTCGACGGCCTGGCGCTGCTGCGGGTTGAGCGTGAACAAATTCAGCATCGGGCGCGGAGTTTAATTACGAGGGCAAAAAGGTTCAAATTCATTAGGTTTTCACTATGATGAAGCATAGTGAAAAACAATGATTTGCTATCACCCCTATATTGGGGGGTATGGCATGGCTATACAAGCATCCGAAATCGGGGCGCTGGTTTCTTGGCTGGCGCGTTGGCAAAAAAGCATTTAATCGTTCTACAGGAGCGACAGATCGAAAGGAAGCTGAAAAGCAACTGACGACGGCGAGAATCATGGTGTCGTCCAACCGTGAAGGAAAATTGACCGAGGCTGTTTATGGCTCGCTCACCGGCAATCGGTTTGGCGTGTCGCTTTTAAGCCAGCAATTGAAGATTATCTGGCGCATAAGGCTGGAGCCCAGCCTCGGCACGGCGCTGCTGGGCTATTACGGCTTTCAAAACTTTGGCATCCGCATTGTGGGAGCATTTGACCACGACCCCAAAATCATTGAAAAGTGGGGGGCCAATCACCACGAAGCTGCAATTGCCTAATGGCGTGGTGAGTCAGAAGGAGGGTCTTGCGGAAGGTCTCGCGGTTCTTTCTCATCGCCTGCATCAAATCTGAGTTGTCCGGTCAAGTAAGACTTTAAAGTAACCTCTAAAACCTCTGAAAGGATCCGCAGTCCTATTAACATTTATAGCACAGAATGGAGGGGCTGTTGCGTGAAATGCGCCTAGGTCGTGCGTGCGACAGATTGCGACAGTGTTGGCATTTAACTTAAGGCTGCGATTGACAGGGCAAAACTCTTTATTCTCCTGTAGAATCGGTGGACTATATGATTTTTTGGAACCTTTTGGTGCGTTCTGAATGCGGGGGAATATATAAACAGTTGAAGAAGCTTCAGCCGTAAATATTGAGCCTTTTCACCCGGAAATATTTTGCAACGTCCAGACGAGAGGTGTTTTTGCACTTGTAGCGCGCATCAATGCCGATAAAGATTTGGCGAACGCACCGGGCAGTGCCGCCATGAAAATCACCTTTGTCTATCCACGGTTTGAAAAGTTCCTGCGCAGCGTGCCGGAGTTGGATGCGGGCTTGATAGATTATTTTCTTGGGGATTACACCACGCCGCCGTCGCTCGGCATTCCCCTGCTGGCCGCGCTCACGCCGGAGGAATTTGAAATTGAATTGGTGGACGACAACAGCGGCCAGCCGGTGGATTTCAACGCCGACACCGATCTCGTCGCCATCAACTGCTTCACGCCGCAGGCCACGCGGGCGTTTGAATTGGCGGACAATTTTCGCGCATGCGGAAAAAGAGTCATCATGGGCGGAATTTTTCCCTCGACCATGCCGGACGAATGTCTCAAGCACGCCGATTCCGTAAATGTCGGCGAAGGTGAACCGAGCTGGCCGAAAATTCTCGCTGACCTCAAGACGGGCAAGCTTCAGCGCCGCTACGACGGCGGCTGTTCGATGGACGCGGCGGAAATCCCGGCTGCCAAGCGTGAGATTTTTTACCGCAACGAACATTACGACTGGGACGAGGATTTGATCCAAGTCATGCGCGGCTGCCTTTACAACTGTCCGATGTGCCCGCTGCCGCAGCAGATGGGCGACCGCATCCGATTTCGCCCGATTGAAAATGTTGTGGCCGAGATGCGTTCGCTCAAGCATGAGAATGTCTATCTCGCCGACGACATGCTGTTCTTTCCGCACCGCCACGTCCGCGAATATTCGCAAAAACTTTTCGAGGCGCTGGCACCGCTGGGGAAAAAGTATTTCGTCAACTCCACAATGGGCTTGAACATGGAACCGACTTTTTTCGACGTGGCGGCGCGCGCCGGCGTGAAAAACTTCTACTGCACGATGAACGTCGAGCCGGTGTCCATCCGCGCGCTGCAAGGCGGCAAGCGTGAGCGGCAAATCTTGATTGACCTCGTGAAAGCGACCGAGGATCGTGATATCCGCTTCTTCGCGTCCGTCGGCATGGGCCGCGATTGGGACGACTTGGGCTTTGTGGATCGCACGCTGGATCTGCTGTCGGCGGCGAACATCCACACCGCCGAATTCTTTATTTTCACGCCGTTTCCCGGCTCGCCACACTGGGAGCGGATGCTGAGCCAAAAACGCATTTTTGATTTTCAGTGGTCGCGCTACAATGGCTCGCACGTCGTCGCCACGCCGCAAAACATGACGGTGGACCAACTACGCGAACAATTCATCCGCCTCTGGCGCGAATTTTTTCAAATGCAAAAAAACCGACACGCCGCCTCGCTGGAACCCTCGACGTGGCAGGATGGCATTCAAGTGCTGGGCAAACCGCTTCAACGCCAGGGCACGCGCGACGAGGCCGCCATCACCGGCATCGGCCTGCTCAGTCCCATCGGCCACGACGCGGCGACTATCACCGCCGCGTTGCGTTCCGGCCAGCACGGCATCGCGCCGGTCACGCGTTTTGACGCGAGCCATTTTCGCGCGAACCTGTTTGGCGAAATAAAAAATTTCAACGCCGCCGACTGGTTCCCGCCCGCCGAAATCGCGGAATACGAAGATTTGTATTTGCGCTACGCCATCATTGCAGCGCGCCGCGCTTTGGAAGACGCCGGGTTGGCACCGGTCAACGGCGAAATTCGCCGGAACATCGCCATCGTTCTCGGCACCTGCAACGGCGGACTTGCCTCCGCTGAAGCTGAATATGCCTGGAAACACGGGCGCAGCTCGCGGCCGTTCGACGAGGTTATGAATTTGCAGGCGCAGCTTTACGGCTTCGGCAAGGCGCTCGCGAGCGCGCTGAAAATCGGCGGCGAAACGTGGGTCGTCACCACCGCCTGTTCCTCGACCACCTTGGCGCTCGGCCTCGCGCAGACGCTCATCAATCGCGGCTATTACGACACCGTGCTGGTCGGCGGCTCGGACGCGCTGTGCGTCGCGAACGTCTCCGGCTTCGACGCGATCAAGGCGACTTCCACTAAGCGGATGTCGCCGTTCTCCGTGCCGCCCGGACTAAATATCGGCGAGGCGGCGTGTTTCTGGGTAGTCGAAGATTTGGAAAAAGCCATTTTGCGCCAGGCGCATTGCCGTGGCCGGCTCATCGGCCACGCGACGACTTCCGACGCGTATCATCCGACCACGCCTGATCCGCGCGGCAGCGGTGTGGCTCGCACTTTGATAAATGCGCTCGCCGATTCCGGGCTGGCCGTCACCGACCTCGGCTGTGTCAACGCCCACGGTAGCGGCACTGAGGCCAACGACCGCGCGGAGACCAAAGGCATCGTGAAATTTCTCGGCGAACACAATTTGCCCGTCGTCTCGACGAAATCATTTTTCGGCCACTGCATGGGCGTGACCGGAATTCTCGAAACCACCTGCCAGTTGCTGGCGATGAATGAAAATTTTATTCCGCCCACGCTCAATTTCACGGAGCCGCGTCCCGGCTGCACTTTGGATCACGTTCCCAATGTGCCGCGAGAAAAAAAATACGACGCCTTCATCTCCGCCAATTACGCCTTCGGCGGCAACAACGCGGCGGCGGTGGTTTGCAAATGGGACGCCGCCATTCCGCCGCGCCCGAAAAAATCCGAGCGCGTCGTCATCACCGGCGTCGGCGCGGTCACGTCGCTCGGTCTGGGCGTGGCGGCGACGCTGGAGCAACTGCGGCGCGGCACCGTGGGCATTTCGCCCGTCACAAATTTTCCGCTGACCGGCCAGACCTCGCGGCTCGCCGGCCAAGTGGCGAATTTCTCCGCCGCGCAGGTGGACCGGCGGCTGGATTTTTCCATTTTGAACCCCATCAGCAAATTCGCCGTGGCCGCCGGCCGGCTGGCGCTGGAAAATGCCGGCCTGAAAATCACGCCCGCCAACGGTGACGACATCGGCGTGGTCATGGGCGTTTGCAACGGCCCGTCCGAAATGGGCCATATGGATAGCGTGTTCACCAGCGACAACTTCGCGGCGAACATTCCGAGTTTTTCCAACATCACGCCAAATTCCACCGCCGGCTGGGTTTCGATGCAGCTTTATCTCAAGGGCGTGAATTCGTCGCTCTGCGCCGGGCCGCACGCCGGGTTGCAAGGCCTCGCCTACGCCTTCGATGCGCTCGCGGAGAAGCGCGTCCGCGCCATTCTTGCCGGCGCGGCGGACGAGGTTTACGGCCAGACGTTTTACAATTATGACGGAATGGATTTTCTGTTTTCCGGCGAGGAAGAAAAAAATTATCAACTCCGGTTGGAATCTGAAAAGCGCAAAGTTCTTGGCGAAGGCTCGGCGATGTTCGTCATGGAAACCGCCGAGTCGGCAACGGCGCGCGGTGCGAAAATCCTGGCCGAGTTTGTCAGCTACGGCATGAGCATGGACGCCGAAGGTTTTCTCGCGGCGAACCTCGGCACCGCCGGCCTGAAGCACGCCGTGCAGCTCGCACTGACTCGCGCCGGCCTTGCGCCGGAACAAATCGGCCTGCTCGTCTGGGCACCGCAGGGAAACCGGCAGGATGAAAAAGTTCTCCAAGTCGGCGCGGAAATTTTCGGCGAACGCTTTGCGCAACTGCCGCTGGTCACCACGACGTTCAACACCGGCTATATCGAATCCGCCTCGATTCTCGTAAGTCTGGCGGCGGCCTTGACCGCGCTGGCCGGCGGCCCGGAACTTTGGCCGCAGCGCACCGGCCTGTCCGAACTGGATCAGCGTCCGCTGACCACGCCGCCGGAATTCATTCTGGCGCTGGCAAGCTCGGATGTCGGCTACAATTTTGCCGTAGTCCTGCGGTGCGAGTTGCCAGGCTCGCACGACAATGGTTCAAAAAATGAAGTTTAAGCCAGTTTCGGTTTGATAATCGCGCGTTTAACGGCAAAAATCACCACTCACCGGAACCAACGGAAAACAGCTTAATGTCAGAAATTATTAATCAGACCATTGCTCGACGGCGGCAGGTGATTGACACCTTCAAGCAGGAATTGATTCGTCGCCTGAATTTGCCTTACGTCCCGGAAGATTTGCACGAGGACGTTTCGTTGCTCGGCTCCGGCCTCGGCTTGGACTCGCTTGACGCGCTGGAAATCGTCCTGTGCGTGGAGACGTGCTTCAAAATAAAAATTCCAGACGAAAACATTTCTGTGCTGCGTTCCATCAACACGGTCGTGGATTTTGTGATCGAACAGCAGGACGCGAAAGGAGGCCAGCCGTGAGAATTTCGCTGCTCAAAGACCAATTGGCTACCGCCGGTGCCGTTTTCCGCGAACGCCACGGCGTCGAAGTGGTTTCGCATTTTGGCAATTTGCATGCCGAGTGTGGCGCGGTGCGCGATGCGGCGGCGCTGGCGGATTTTTCCTTCGTCCGCATTTTCACGCTGCCGGAAACGCCGGGCATTGATTTCCTCGACGCTCTGCTCGCGGGCAACGTGCCGAAAATCCGTTTTGGCCGTGTGCTGCACACGTTTCTCGCCGACCAAAACGGCAAGCTGGCGGCGGATTGTTTCGTGGCGAACAACGATCAGGAATTTGTTTTCATCTGCGAAAGCATTTTGCCCGACGCCGAACTGGATGCGCTGCTGGCGACGAACAGCGGCGAACCGGCGCTGAAAGATTTGTCCGCCGATCATGTCGTGTTAAGCCTCGACGGCTTCAAGTCGTGGGAAATTGTGAAGAAGATTTTCGGCGCGGACGTCATCGCCTTGCCGTATCTCTCGATTGAAAACTACCAGTTCGCCGGCGAGCCGGTGCGCTTCATCCGCGCGGGCAAGACTTCCGAGTTTGGCTATCTGCTCATCGCGCCATTAAAAATTGCGCCGCAGTTGTTCGACACGCTCAAGGCGGAAGTCGAGGCGCGCGGTGGCCGGTTGGTCGGCGCGGATGCCCATGACGCGTTGCGGCTCGAAGGCCGTTTCTTCAACCTTTTCCGCGAAGGCGAACGCGTGCGCGATCCGCTCCCGCTCGGCCTGCAATGGATGATTGATTTGGAAAAAGAAAATTTCAGCGGCAGCGCAGCCATCAAGGAACGCCGCGCCGCGGGCTTGAAACAAAAAATCATCGGCCTCGCGGCGGACACCGGCTGCACAACTTTGCAAACTGGCACAAAAATATTCCACGACGGCAAAGCTGTCGGTGAAGTCGTGACCGACTGCATTTCCTATGTTTTGAACCAGCCGCTCGCGCTCGGATTACTCCCGCTGGAAATTGCCTTTTCCGGTTTGGAATTCCGCGTTGGCTCCGCTGCCGGCGCGGTGGTGCGCTCCATTTCCATGCCACCGATCATGCCGAAGAGCCTGACAGTGAAGCTCGACGAAATGTAATTTCAGCGGCGTATGTTGAAACCATCGCCCCACGCCAAAGGCCGGCTCATCAAGCGCAAGCTGGCAATTCAGCCGGCGTTTCACGAGACGGACATGATGGGCGTGATTCACAACTCGAATTATTTTCTGTGGTTCGAGCGCGGGCGGCTGGAAATCATGCTCGAAGTGCTGCCGGTCGAAGAGGCGATGAAACTTGGCGTGTTTATGCCCGTCGTGGAAAACATCTGCCACTACCGCAAGCCGGTGAAATTCGGGATGCCGCTGCTGCTGTTCACCACGCACAATATCCAGCCGAACTACGAAGGCCGGCTGGTGTTCAGCCATTATCTCATTCACGAAAAACTGCGCACGGCGATGGCGTTCGGCCAGACGGCGATGACGCTGGTGGACGCGGCGACGAACAAGCTAGTCAAGGAATGGCCGGCCGAAATCTGGCGGCGATATCAGGCGTTGAGATAAATTAACAAGACTATGAGCCGCGAATTTGAAGGACAAGTGGTCGTCGTCACCGGCGGGTCGCGCGGGATTGGCCGCGCTATCGTGGAACGCTTTGCCGCGCAGGGCGCGAAGGTTTATTTCACGTTTCACCAGAACGCGGAGGCCGCCGCGCAGGTCGCCGCCGTCGCGCAGGCTGAAGCTATTCAGTGTTCGCAGAATGATGCCGAGGCCATCAACGCCGCCGTGGAAAAAATTATTGCCGCCGCCGGAAAGATTGACGTGCTGGTCAACAACGCCGGCATCACTGCCGACACGTTTCTCATGCTCATGCCGGCGGACGACTGGAACCGCGTGATTGATACGAACCTCAATGGCGTTTACCGCTGGTGCAAGGCGGTGACGCGCCCAATGCTTGGTGCGCGGCGCGGCATCATCATCAATCTCGCGTCCATCGCCGGCCTCGTTGGCGTGATGGGGCAGACCAATTACGCCGCGTCCAAAGGCGCGCTGCTGGCGTTCACCCGCGCGCTGGCGGCGGAACTCGGCGCAAAAAACATTCGCGTCAATTCCGTGGTTCCCGGCTTTATCGAAACCGACATGTCGGCGCGTGTGCCACGCCAGATCAAACAAAAAAATTTGGATCACATCGTCCAGAAACGTTTTGGCAAACCGGAGGAAGTCGCATCGGTGGTCACGTTTCTCGCGTCCGAAGGCGCAAGCTACATCATGGGGCAATCCATCGTGGTGGACGGCGGCTTGACGGCCACGGCGGCCTGATTGGTGATGAATATTTTTCTTTTCCCCGGCCAGGGTTCGCAGGAAATCGGCATGGCGGCGGATTTGTTCAAGGCGGACGTGTTTTTCCGCGAACTCATCCGCCGCGCGAGCGAACGCACCGGCGGCGATTTGGAAAAAATCTGCCTGCGCGGGCCGGAACGCGAATTGATACGCACCAAAAATCTCCAGCCGCTCCTGGTCTGCGTTTCGCTTGGCTATCTGCGGCATTTGACGGAAAAAGGAATCCAGCCGGACAAGGTGCTCGGCCATTCGCTCGGCGAAATTTCCGCGCTCGCGGCGGCGGGCTGCGTCAGTTTTGAAATCGCCGTGGACATCGCGGCGAAACGCGGTGAATTGATGGACGCCGCCGCCGCGCGCGTGCAAGGCGGAATGATCGCCGTGATTTCCACCCAGCGCGAAACGGTGCTTGAGTTGCTGGCGCAAAAATTCTCAACGGCACAACTCGTTCTCGCCAATGACAACACGCCGAACCAAATCGTTTTGTCCGGCGAAATCGCCGCGCTGGAACAATTTGCCGCGCTCGTCACGGCGGAGAAGCTCGGTCAGTGCCGCCGCCTCGCCGTGGCCGGGCCGTGGCACAGTCCGCTGATGACGCCGGCGCAGCAGGAATTTTCAAGCTGGCTGGAAACCATTGAATTTCACCCACCAAAAGTGCCGTTGGTTTTCAATGTCACCGCCGCGACCGAAACTGACCCGCAAAAAGTCCGCCAGCTCATCGCGCGCAATCTGGTTGAGCCGGTTCGCTGGCGGATGGCGATGGATTCGTTGCGCGGCGCGGCGAAGCTGGCGTTGTTCGAAATCGGGCCGGGACGCGTTTTATCCGGGCTGGCGCGTGCGAACGGCTTTGGCGAAGCGGCAAAGATTTTTAACGTCAACAACCTGCGGGGCGTTGAACTTGCGACGGGCATTGACTAGCATCCTTGCGTGCCATCAGAAGCCGTTCAATCCAACGATGTCGCCGCCTACACCGACGGAGATGTTTCTGCCGCCCGCCGGCTTGTTATCCGCATGGCGGATGAGCGCGACCGCGAGCGGATTTATCAGATCCGCCACGAGGTTTTTGCCGCCGAATTGGGCCAGTATGCCACCAACTCCGTCAGCCGGTTGACCGATGCACTGGACGCGTTCAATCATTACATCGTGGTCGCCGATGGCGAGCGCATCGTGGGTTTCGTGGCCATCACGCCGCCGAACAGCCCCAGCTATTCGATTGATAAATATTTCAAGCGCGAGCAACTGCCGTTTCCCGTGGACGACAAGCTTTTCGAGATTCGCCTGCTGACCGTGCCGCAGGAATCGCGGCGCAGCCTGCTGGCCTCCGCCCTGATGTATGCCGCATTCCGTTGGAGCGAGGCGCGCGGCGGGACGGGGATTGTGGCCATCGGTCGCCGGGAAATCCGCAGCATTCATCTGCGCGTGGGCTTGAAACCCACCGGCCAGGACGTGCAGGCCGGAGCCGTCACTTATGGTTTGCTTTATGGGACCACCGCCGACATTCACGCTGCCTTGCCCGGCGTCCGGCCGATTCTTGACCGGGTGAAGGCGGAAATGACCTGGCAAATCGGCGTGGCGTTCGATCCGCCGGTGCCCTGTTACCACGGTGGAAAATTCTTCGAGGTCGTCGGCGACGATTTTCAAAATCTTGAACAACTTGACAACATTATTGCCGCCGACGTGTTGGATGCGTGGTTTGCGCCGTCGCCAAAGGCCGTCGCCGCGCTCCAAAAAAATCTTCCGCAACTTCTTCGCACTTCGCCGCCGACCGGCTGCGAAGGACTGGTGCGGACGATTGCGCGGGTTCGCGGCGTGCGCGCGGAAAATATTCTGCCCGGTGCCGGCTCTTCCGACCTAATTTTTCTCGCGCTGCGCCACTGGCTCACGCCGGCCTCACGCGTGCTGATCCTCGATCCGACCTACGGCGAATACGCGCACGTTTTGGAACACCTTGTTCGCTGCCGCGTGGACCGGCTGCCGCTGGTGGTGGATAATGATTACCGCGTGGATTTAAGCCAGTTGAAACAGGCCCTCGCCGGCGGTTACGATCTGGTGGTGCTGGTCAATCCGAACAGCCCGACCGGCCAGCACGTTCCGCGTGAAAAACTGGAAACGGTTTTGCAAACCGTTCCGCCCGCCACGCGCGTCTGGGTGGACGAAACCTACGTCGAATACGCCGGTGCCGATCAGTCGCTGGAAAAATTTGCCGCGCACTCGGAGAACGTCATCGTCTGCAAATCCATGTCCAAGACCTACGCGTTGAGCGGCGCGCGGGTGGCGTATCTCTGCGCCGGACCGCAGCAACTCGAATCGCTACGCCCGCTGAATCCGCCGTGGGCCGTGAGCCTGCCGGCGCAGGTCGCCGCCGTGAACGCGCTCGCCGACGGAGATTACTACGCCGCGAAATACGCCGAGACGCAAAAATTGCGAGCAGAACTAGCCCAAGCGCTTGGTTTGCTAGGCTGGCAGATTATTGCCGGGGTGGCGAATTTTCTGCTCTGCCGCCTACCGGAAACCGGGCCGGACGCCGAGACGCTGATTGTCCGTTGCCGGGCGCGCGGCCTTTTTCTCCGCAATGCCGGCTCGATGGGCACGAATCTGGGCGAACGCGCCATCCGCATCGCGGTGAAGGACGCCGCCACCAACCGGCGCATGGTAAAAATAATTTCCGAAACGCTCGCCGCCTGAAGTTGCGCCGCTTCAGCCTTCGACCATTGCCAAAGTCAGTGAACCGCTGGCGATTAAATTTCTTCCCGCCGTTGCCTCCACATTGAAACGGAACAGCGGGCCGAAATTCCGCTCGGCGGTGGCGCGCAGCACGAGCGTGTCGCCTGGCCCGGCGGGATGCGTGAATTTGATGTTCGTCACGGCGAGGAAAAACGCCTTCGGTTTTTCCGGCGGCGCGCTGGCGGAACGCATTTCGCTCAAGCCAATGAGCAACCCGCTGGTCTGCGCCAGCGCCTCGGCGATGAGCACGCCGGGCATGATTGGCCGGCCCGGAAAATGCCCGGCAAAATGCGGTTCCTCCGCGCGCAGCCGGCGTTCTGCGACGATGGATTTGTGCGGGTCGAGCTTCGTAACGCGGTCCACGAACAAAAACGGTTCGCGGTGCGGCAGCAGGTTCAGCAGGTCGGCGAGTTCGATGACGGTGTTTTTGTTCATGGTATTAGTGGTTTGATTTCCCAAGTCGTCCCGGCGTCGAGCTGTTTCAATTCCTGCGCGATCCGGCGGTGGACGCGGTCGCAGATCCGGGCGGCGTCTTCGCCGGCGCGGAGCGGTTCCGGATCGAGAAAGCGGATGCGGTAGAAAATCTTCCGTCGCGGAAAAACGCTGCCCGGCACCTTGCCCATCAGCGGCTCAGTGGAATGGACCACCACCGGCAGCACCGGGACGTCGGCGGCCAGCGCGAGATCGAAGGGCAGGCGGTTGAACGGCTGCAGTCGGCCGCTGCGGGCGCGGGCGCCTTCGGGAAACACCACCAGATTTTTGCCGGTCGCCAGAATCTGCCGGCAGCGCTCAAAAGCCGAGGTGACCGATTCGAGGGAATTCCGGTTCACGCTCACGAGGTCAAAATATCGGACGAGCAAATAATACATCGGCTGCCGTGCGTGGTTGGATTTGGTCAGCGCCCCGGTGCGCGGCGACAGGCCCAACAAAAAAATGGAGTCCATGAAACCGCGATGATTCGCCACGATGATGGCGGGCCGCGCGGCTTCAATTTTTTCGCGGCCGGAAATTTCCACAATGTGATACACGCGAAACAGCGGCAGCCAGACGCGCGTGAAGAATCCAAGAAAATGATGCAGCACAGACTGAAACAGCCGCTGCCGGGCGCGCGGCCACGGCGTCAGCAGCAGAAAAAGTGGCACGCCCAGCGCCACAAAAACACACTTGGAAAGAAAATAACTCGCGTAGCTGAAACCGTTCAGCAGGATCATCAATGGATAAAAACGTTCGCAGCCGGATTTCATTTTTTTGCGGCGATCCGGCCGAGCAGTTCCTGGATTTTCCGCCGTTCGCCAATCAGCGCCGGTTGGCCGTCCAATGCCCGCCGGCACGCCTGCGCGGCCTCGGCGGGTTTGCCCTGCCGGAATAGCACTTCCGCCAGCAGCCAGGAATTCTGGTAAAAGCCCGGATTGTTTTTCTCCGCCGCTTTTGCAGATACCATGGCCGCTTCCAAATCGCCTTTTTTCAAAGCTTGCCGTCCGTCGCTCAAATCATTTTTGGCGGCGAGATAATTTTTGAACCCGCCGTCCGCCAAAAAGGAATCTTCCGGCAGCGCCGCCTCGGGCAATAATTTCTCCGGCGCGTTCAGGTCGAACGCCACAAATTTTCCGAGCTGGTGCGGCGGCGTGGCGGCCCAGAAAATTCCCGCCGTCAAATCCATCACCACTGCATGCGTGGCGATGAGCGGGTTCAGCGAACCGCGATGGCCGTCGCCGGCAAGCTGGCCGCCGGGCAAACGCCGGTCGCGCAAAATCGCCGCGCACGCTGCCGCGTCCAGGCGGTTGGTTTCCGCGCGCAGGAGTTCTGTCATGCGTTCAAAGCGCGACATCGAGGTGTCGGCGCGTTTGTAGGTGTCATTGATCGGGTCGTCCTTCAATTCCGCCGTGAGATAATGGTTGGCGCAGACGAGCGAGTCCGCATTTTTCTCCGGCTCGCGCACCGCCGTTTTTTCCGGCGTCTTCTCGACCACGATGAATTTTCCGTCCGCGCGGCTGCCGACGAGAAACATCGCCGAGACAAAAACTTTCCGTTTGCGGATGATCTCGGTCGCCTCGGCGAGGTTGTGCGCGTGCTCCAGAACTTCGCGCGCCACCAGGCACGTCGGCGTCGCGGAATCGGCGGGCAGATGCGACGGCGCGCCGTTGACGGTGATGGAAATGCCTTCGCGGTTCATGCCCGAAACGCAACCAGCCATGCCGGCCCAGGCGAGCGAGATGAACGCGATGCCGTTTTTCGGTTCGCAAATAATCAAAATTCTGTCCTCATCAAAAACCGGGTCGGCTTCCCAGTCGAAATTGCGTCCGCACAGCAAATGATTTTCCACCGTGGCAGCGCCCCATGCGCCGAACGCCGTGCAGCCGCGCCGGATGAGCGGGCTGTTCATCAGCATGTAGGAAATGTCCTGCGCGCCGTGATAGTTCAAAATCCGGTTGTAATACGGCCCCATTTCGGGATGCGTGTCCGGACAGCCGCGCGCGATGCCGAGCATCTCCAACTGCAAATCCGGCGTGATGTTTTCCGTCATGTGCCGGTTTTTGTAAGTGACAAAAAATTCCAGCATGAACTTGAGCCAGCGATACGGCGCGACGTGATTCACCAGTGCGACCACGGAATCTTCCTGCTGATGAATCTGCTTTTGCGTCAGCACGCCGTTCGCGTAGCCCATCTCAAACGGCGTGCCGGTAAGATAAAGCACCGGCAGTTTGTCGCGTTTGCCAAACCAGTTTTGCCCAAGATACACGCGGTCGCCACGCGTTTCCGGCGCGAGTGAAACAATGGCCGGCGTTTCCGCCAATACCGGCTCTTTGGCCACCCAGTTATACATGAGCGTATACATCACCGCCCACAAAATCAGCAGCGCCACGACACTGCCGCCGGCCAGCCACAGCAGCCGTTTCAGCCACTTGCGGCGGCGGCTCACGGCGACACCTCCGTATTCGGCACGGTCAGTTCCGCAATCCGCAGTTCCAGCCGGTAGGCTTCCGCGCTGACATCAAACTCATCAGGAACTTCGGCGGGCGTGCCGGCAAATTTCCGAAAATGTTTCGGCACCACCCGGTAAAAAGTTTTCCCGTCCTGCCACAAATCCAATTCCTGCCAGCGCGTGCCGTCCGGAGAAAAAACATATTGCGCGGTGACGCCAGCAGAATCCTCCGCCGTCAACAAATTCAATTTTCCATCCGCAAAATGGCCAGCCGGGCGCAAATGCGCCGGTGCCACGAACAGCCAGCGCAGATCGCGGGCGACAAACCGGCGGCTCCAGTCTTCGCGAAGCAACGGTGTGACTTTGAGCAGTTCGCAGCCGCCGTCGGCCTTTACGCGCAAATCGGTCACCACGCCAAAAGTGCTGACGATGGCCAGATGATGGCCTTCGGCGGGTGAAACTTTCAGCAGGCCGTCGCAGGTGAATTGCTTTCCGCCCGCCGTCACGATGGCGCGTTGCGTCGCCCGATATTCCGCCGGGAAAAGATTTTCCATCCTCTGCTTCGCGCGGGAAAATGCGGCGCGGTCGGTTCCATCGTTTGGTAAAACGTCGAGCGGGGTATAATGCTTTGGAGTCGCGCAGCCAGTGGCAAATGCAGCAATCAGCGCAACGAACAAAAGGTGTTTCGCAGTTTTAAAAGACATCGGGTCAAGGTTTGGCATTGGCTGCGGCTGCACGAATCTTTTCAATGTCCACCGGCGTGCTGCGGTCGAAAGTTTTCAGCGGCAGTTCCAGATTCACAAACTGTTCGCTGAACTGGATGTCCGTGTAGTCGCCGCCGTTTTCGCGCAGCACCACGCGGCGTGTGCCTTTCAAATCCGCCGTAAGATGCACTTCGATCGCTGCCATCATTTTGCGCATCGTCTCGTTTTTGGGGATGAGCGTGATGACCAGTTCGTCCGTGCAATTCGTCACGGTGGCTGTGTAGTTGCGGCTGTCGCCGGCGTAGCGGCCATCCATCACGCCGGCGATTTGCGACACGACATTTTGCAGCGCGTCGCCGAGGCCAAGGTCGAGCTTCTGCCATTTTTCATCTGTCCACTCAAACTGCGCGACGCCGGAGCCGTCGGAGACCAAAATGGATTTGTAAGGCGCGGTTGTTTCCCAGCGGATGCGGCCGGGTTTTTCAAAACATAAAAATCCTTCCGACCGCAGCGGCTCGGTGAACAGCGACAAATGCCGTTCCTGCACAAACCGCGTGAACACCGTCTGCGCCCGACCCATCGCGCCGCTGATTTGCGCCAATGAAACCGGGGCATTCGTCTGCGCGCTGGCGGTCAGCAAGCCCAGCGCCAGCAGCAGCACGCCAAAAATGTTTTTGAGATCGGGAAATGTTTTCATTATTCAGCCGTCAATTCATCCAGCCGCACGAATTGGTAGCCGTCAGCCTCCAGTTTGTCCAACATCAACGTCACCACGGCCAGCAACCGCTCACGCGGCACGCCGGCGTCGTGCAGCAGAAAAATCGCGCCAGGCCGGAGTTTTCGCAGCAGCCGGCCGGCGATTTTTTCCGGAGCATCGGCGCGGCGATCCAATCCGCGCGCCGTGTAGCCGACGACTTTCAAACCGAGTTCGCCGGTCACGCGGAAAATGCGGGGATTTGTCAAACCCACCGGCGGACGGAAAAATTCCGGCGCGCGGCCGGTGGCGCGTTGGATTTCCGCCTGCGTCCGCGACAACTCATCTTGCAGTCGCCTCGCAGAAAAAATATTTGTGGCCGGGCTGTGCGCAAAAGTGTGATTTTCAATTTCGTGGCCTTCCGTCGCCATGCGCTCCGCCAGTGCCGGCTGCTGCGCGACGCGTTTGCCGATGCAAAAAAAAGTGGCGCGGACTTTTCGCGCGGCCAGTAAAGCAAGCAACGCCGGCGTGTTCTCTGCGTCCGGGCCATCGTCGAATGTCAGCGCGACCACTTTCCGTTTTGCTGGCACGGCGCAGAGGCTTTCGCCAAACATCTGCCATTGCGGAAACGAGACACCCAAGCCGACCACGGTGCCGGCCAGCGTGCACAGCGTCACGAACCACCAAAAGCGCGCGGCTCCGTGGGTGAAATTAAAAACCAGCAATTCCGCCGCAAGCGTGGCGAGGAGCAACACTTGGTATCTGGTCAGGCGCGGATGCAACACATTCCTTTCGTTCCCGTCGGTGAAAAAGTGAGCAGCACGACCGTCCGGCACGCGCCGGGTAAAGCTGTTTTGTCAGCCGTGCAAAACTCCGGCGCGATTTCACCTCGCACCAAACCAACCGCCGTGACAAAGCCAAAGGCCGACGCGGAATGGTGTTCACCGCAGACGTGCATGTAAGCGCCGCACCCAATTTTTTTTCCGGCCAGCTTCGACAATGCTTCCGCGACAGCGCTATAAAAATCATCCGGTTGCGCCAAACCATTGGCGCCGGTCAAAAGCAAATCCAATTCGCCGACGGCAATGCCGTCGCGCGCCAGCGTCTCCAAAATCCAGCGCGCCTCGGTTTCGGCGTTTTGGTTTTCCGAACGGCCAATGCGGATGGCAGAAACGAATGCGAGCGGTGACGCGGCATTTTCCGCACGGCCAAGCGTGACCACTGCACCGCCTTCGCCGGGCAGCGGACGCTCGCGGTTTTTCAGCGCGCCAGCAAACGGGCGGATTTTCAGCAACGCCTCGGGCCACCAGCCCCAGCGCATTCCGGCGACAAGCTGATATTGGTTCAGTTCGTCCGCCGCGCCAACCAGCGCAAGTTCCGCGCGGTCAGAGGTGAGTTCGGTTGCACCCTGCCAGAGCGCTGTTTCAAAAGAAATTTCCCGCTGGATGGGCGTGGAATTCAGCCCGGAAAAATTCAGTTCGATGGCGATTTGCGACGCGAGCGAATTATGGACGGAGCTGGTGAACAGCGACGGACGCGGCGCGCGTTCGTCCTTCAAAATCATGTTCTCCACGAACGCCGCCGTGTCGGTGAGCGAGCCGAGGCCGGTGCCGACGGCGACGCAGATTTTTTCCGGCGCGACATCGGCGAGATCGAAGTTGAAACTCTTCCGCGCGGCAACGAGCGCCATTTGCTGCAGCCGGCTCAACTTGCGGCGTTTGGCGGGTTCGATGAATTGCTCCGCGCCAAATTCGCCTGCGGCATAAACTTTCGCCTGCTCGGTTGGTGAAAGCGTTGGAATGGCGAATGGCGAAATCGTCGCGCCACCATTGCGAAAGGTCGTTGCGATTTCCATGAGTGAATTTCCCGCCGCGCTGACGGCACCAATGCCGAGAATGGCAAAACCTCTTTTCGTAGCAGCCGACGTGAGGAGGCTCTGGCTTGAACTTTTTTTGGAATGAGCCTCCTCACGTCGGCTCCTACAAGATGAATCGGCACGCTCGAAAATGAGCGCGACATTGTTGCCGCCGAAGCCGAACGAGTTGCTCAAAATGTGCTCGACGGGCAGCGCGCAAAATATTCTCATCGGTTCCAAACCGAGTTTTTCATCGGCGACTTCAAAACCGGGCGTGCCGGGCACGGCTTGTTCGTGAAGCGATTGCACGGCGAGCACGGCTTTGATCGCGCCGCTGGCGGCGAGCGTGTGGCCGAAAAATCCTTTCATAGACGAAACGGGCGGCACAGCTGCGCCGAAAAGTTTTTTCAACGCCCGCGTTTCCATCGCGTCGTTGTCCGGCGTGGCGGTGCCGTGGGCGCTGACGAAATCAATTTCGCCCGGCTGAAGCTGGCCGCGTTCGAGGGCGCGCTGCATCGCGGCGAGCGCGCCACGGCCCTCGGCCTGCGGCGCGGTGGCGTGGAAGGCGTCGCAGCTCGCGCCCCAGCCGGCGAGCCGCGCGAGAATTTTTGCACCGCGAGCCAGCGCGGTCTCTTCGGCTTCAATGACGAGCATCGCCGCGCCTTCGCCGAGGCTGATGCCGGTGCGCCGCGCATCGAACGGGCGGCAGCCGTTTGGGTCGAGCAGCAGCAGCGAGCCAAAACCGTTCAGCGTGAGCCGCGACAGCGAATCGCCGGCTCCGGCGAGCATTACGTCCGCTTCGCCTTGCTCAATTAATTCGGCGGCGGCGAGAATCGCCATCGCCCCGGCGGAACAGGCGGTGGAAAGCGTCGCCACTGGGCCCAGCGCGCCGATTTTCTTCGCGCACAAATCCGCTGCGCCCGCACATTCGTGAAAGCGCAAAGGGCCGAAGCGGTGTTTGTTTTCGCGGAGCAGCGCGGTGAGAAATCTTTCCGTGCCCAACATTCCGCCGACGGTCGCGCCGAGCATCATGCCGACGCGTTCGGAATTTATTTTTCCGAAGCCGGCTTCCAGTCCCGCTGCCGCCAGCGCCTCGCGCGCGGCAATCCAAGCAAGTTTGTCCGAACGCGAGCCGCGAACGTTGCCGGCGAGTTCGTCCACGTTTTCGCGAACCTGGCCGACCAGGTGGTTGGCGTAGCGCGGCGAGGAAAACAGCGTGAGCGGGCCGAGGCCGGAGCGGTTGGCGCGCACCGAATCCCAGACCGATGCCACACCACAACCGGCGGCGCAGATGATGCCGGTGCCGGTGATGACTGGAGCGCGCCGGGACATCAGGTGCGGTTGGCGGCGACAAATCCGGCGAGCGCGCGGAGCGAGGCGAAGGCCTTGTCGGCGACCGAGCGTTCAAGGATGACGATGCCGTAGTCCGATTCTAAAATCGCGACGAGTTCGAGCGCGTCAATGGAATCCAGCTCCAGCCCCGTGCCGAAAATCGGCTCGTCGGGATTGATGTCGGCGGGCGTGACGCCTTCAAGGTTGAACCCGGCGATGATTTTGGCTTTCAGTTCTTCAATCAAGGATTCCATAGCTGTATGGCGCAAGCGTAACTTTCGGTGAATTGCTTTAGCAAGCGTGTTCCGGCACGGAACACAGATTTCGGCAAACTTCCAGCAGCCTGCCGGTAGCAAAAGTCTTTTCGCGCGGTGAATTTTCAGGCCGGCCCAGCAGCAGCGCCGCGCCGTGCCAGCCGCGCGGGAAAAGGTTTTCCGGTAGGGAAATGGAATTGGCCGTGGACACATTCATCGCCTCGATGCCGAGGCACAAAACCATTTCGGCATCGCCGGCGCGCAGCCATTCGGCGGCCTCGCCGAGTAGGTTTGCGCCGTCCGTGTCCGGCGAAATGAGCGACAGCACCGGGCCTTTCAGCCGGTGGCGGATGCAGATCTCGCCGATGACGGTGCTGGGCAGCGTGTAAGCGAAAATGCTGGGGCGCGGCGTCTGCGCGAAACGAATGTCCGTGTCGAGCGAGCCGGTGAAACATTCGACGCACACGCCGAGGTGTTCACGGCGCGCGGCGGTCAGGGTGTCGAAATTCACGGCGAGCAGTTCCGCCGCCATGAAGCCGAGGCGGCACATCAAGTCCATCCGCAAAAATCGCGACGGATCGGAAGCGGACAGCAGTGACCAGTGCAATCCATCCAGCTCGCCGCGTGACAGATTTTCTTTCAGCGGCGACGGCCACGCGCGCAAGCCGCTCAGGTCGTTGCCAAAACCTTCCGGGCCGAGATAGCTGGCGGCGTGGATGGTCAAATCATTCATGGCAATTCCCTTTCCAGCACCAGCGCGGCATTCGTGCCGCCGAAGCCGCAGTTGATTTTTAGAATGCAATTCAGATTCGCCGCCTCGCGCGGCTCGACGAGCAATGAGTCAGGCGCAACCGGATCGCGTTCGCGCAGACGTGGCGTGCCGGGCAAAAAATTATTTTTCAGCGCGGCCACGCAGAGCGCGGTTTCCAAAACCCCCGCCGTGCCGAGCGTGTGGCCGAAAATGCCTTTGCTGGAACTGAACGGCGGCACGTGGTCGCCAAAAACCGCGCGCAGCGTGAGCGATTCCATGGCGTCGTTGTAAGGCGTGCCCGTGCCGTGGGCGTGAACGTAATCAATTTGCCCCGGCGCAATCTGTGCCTTCGCCAGCGCGCGCTGGATGGCGAGGGCGAGACCGGAGCCGTCGCGCGACGGGCCGGTGAGATGGTTGGCGTCGTTGCTCGTGCCGGCTCCAGAAATTAAAATGGCCGGTGACGAAAGCAGTTCGCGTTTCGCCAAAACGAGGGCCGCCGCGCCTTCGCCGAGGCTTAAGCCGAGGCGCGCTTGGTCAAACGGCCGGCAACCGTCAGGATCGAGCGATTTCAGCGCGTTGAAACCGGACAGGACAAATTGCGAAATGACATCCACGCCGACGACAAAAATGACATCGGCCAGTCCGCGCCGTATAAGCGCAGCGCCCTGCTGAAGCGCGCTCAAGCCGGAAATGCACGCGGCGGAAACGCACTGCACCGGGCCGCAACAGGCAAACGCCGCCGCGAGATCGGCGGCGAGAAACGCGGGCTGGATTTGCCGCTGCGCCACGGCGGAAACGGGCTGCTGGCGGACAAGCTTGTCGAGCGCTTCGATGTTGGCCTTGGTGGTCGAAAGCACAAATCCACGTCGGTTGGCGGGAACAAAATCCAAAATTGTCGCCGCATTATTCGCCGCTTCTTTTAATGCGGCGGAGGTAAAAAGAAAAGCGCGCGAGTCAGCGTGCGCGGCATCGGCAGCGCGTAGTTTTCCAATGATTTCATCCGCCACAAAACCGGCGACGATGGGTTGGCTGGTCTTGCCGATGACTAATTCACGCCTTTGCAGTGCGCTGGCATTGGCGGCGACGGCGTGTTGCAATGGCTCCATTCCCAGTCCGGTTGCGCAGACCGCGCCGCAACCGGCGATGGCGATGGCGGATTGGTTCACGGCAGTTTCCACAGCGATTCCCACGACTTGAGCCGTTCGAGCATGAACGGCGGCCAGTTCAAAATCAGTTCGCCCGCCGGCGTGGTGAAAACCTGGCTGGTGCTGCCGGTGGCAAGCAGCGCGCCATCTGCGGCGCGGCGGATTTCGTAGTCGAAGTCTAGCCGGGCGCTTTCCGACTTGAGCAGGCGCGTGGTGACGGCGAGCGTGTCCGGCAGTTTTGCCGGCGCGAGAAAATCCACTTCGACATGGATGACCGGGATGGCGATGCGCTGTTCGATGAACGCGGGATAATCAATGCCGAGCCGCCGGCCAAGCGCGCGCCGACCTTCCTCAAAATAATTCACATAATGTCCGTGCCAGACGATGTGCAGCGCGTCCACCTCGTTGAAACGGACAAGGACCGCCGTTCTGTCCTCAATGAAGGCGCGCGGCGCACCTCGCCGGATGGCGCGGCTGCGGGCGGGGTTGTCAGGCGAAGTCATGGCGGGATTTTGCCGGAGCGGTGGCGGCGGCGGAAACTAATTCTGATTCTTCCGCGCCGGAGTTTCGTCCCAGAACGGATAAATGTTGAACCACTGGAACGGATATTGTCTGGCGACAGCGGCGAGGCGGGCGGCGTATTCGGCAACGTGCGGTTGCAACGCCTCCGGGCCGGCGCGCAGGATTTCGCGCGGGATGAATTTGGCCGGGCAAGAAAAGAACCGGTAATGTCCAAGCTTTTCACGCACGACAAATGTTTGGAAAATCGGCGCGCCGCTCGCCGCCGCGAGCAGATACGGGCCGGCGGGAAACCGCGCCGGGCTGCCCAGGAACGGCGTGCAGACGTCCGCGCCGCCGAAGGAGCGGTCGCCGAGCAAGCAGACAATTTCGCCGCGCCGGAGCGCCGCCGAAATCGGAATACTACGCAGCGGATGGCCGTCAGTGGCGATGAGATTGAACATTTTTGCCGCGAGCGCGCGGTCAAAAAGCTGCCGCAGTCTCGCCTCGTCTTTTTCTAGCACTACGACATTCACTGGTTTGCCTAGCCGGCCGAGCAGGTGTCCGCCGATTTCCCAACTGCCGACGTGCGCGCCGAGCAGAATGACGCCTTTGCCGCGATCCAAAAAATCCTTGAACAGAAATTCGCCCTCGTGCGTGCATCCGATTTTGGCGCGGCCCATGATGACGGCGAGGCGGTCCAGCAGCGTGACGCCGAAGGAAAAAAAGTGGCGATAGACGAGCAACGGCCATTTCCAAAACGGCTGCGGACCGAGCACGCGGCGGAGAAATTCCTTGGAACAGCGGTAACCAGCGGGATTGCAGAGCGCGAAATACCCGGCGACAAAAATCAAAAGCACGTAAGCCCAGCGGACGCCGAGCCGGCGGATGAGCTGGACGAAAATCCAGTTACCGAAATAGCCGCCGCGTGTGCGGCCCGACCAGCGGACGGTTTTTTTTTCAGGAGGATTGCCGCCGCTCATAATTTTTCATGGTGCCGGAGGACGGGGCGGCAGCAGTTGCGTTTGCGCTTCGCCGGATTCCAGCAGTTCGCAGACGCGGTTGATGTCGTCGGCGAGTGGACGGTCCACAGAAAGTTTTTCCGAGACACCGCGGATCAATTTATGCAGCCTGGCGTAATCTTCGCCCATCAGATCACCGCCGCGCAGATCGGCGGCCTGCGCGAGCGCGAGCGCCTGGATCGCGGCGAGCTTCCAGACTTTGCCGGTGAGCTGGCGCGTCAGGCGGGTGGAAATCATGCCCATGCTGACGACGTCCTGGTTGTTCGCGTTGGTGGAAATTGTCTGGACGGACGCAGGCGAGCTCAACATCCGGCATTCGGCGGCGAGCGAGGTGGCGAGCAGTTGCACGCCCATGAAGCCGGAGTTCAGGCCGGGATCGCCGCCGGAAAGCAGCGGCGGCAGGCCGAGGCTATAACGCCAGTTCACGAGCCGTTCCAGCTGGCGTTCCAGCAGCAGCGCACATTTGGCCAGGCCGATGCGCAGGTAGTCGCAGGCCATCGCGATCTGCTGGCCGTAAAAATTGCCGCAGTGGATGATGGACTGTGTTTCCGGGAACACGAGCGGGTTGTCGGTCGAGGCGTTGAGTTCGCGTTCGACGACCTGCTCGATGTGCCAGAGCGCCTCCTGAAACGCGCCGAGAATTTGCGGCGAACAGCGGACGGAATATGGATCCTGGATTTCCACGCCGGGCTCAACGGGCTTGGCGTGAGAGCCCCACTGGTGCTCGTCAATTTCCTTTTGAAATTTCGGATGCGTGCGCAGATGCGCGGCGATGCGCGCCGCCACCAGCGATTGCCCGCGAAAACCGCGCGCCTTGTGAACCTGCTCGCAGAGCACTTCCGGTGACGACCAGAGCGCCTGAAACAGACAGGCGGAGAGCAGTTCCATCCAGCTCAAAAGCTGCGCGGCTTCGCGGGTGGCGAGCGCGGCCAGCCCGGTCATCGCCGACGTGCCGTTGACCAGCGCCAGACCTTCCTTGCACTGGAGCGTGACGGGCTGCAAACCGTTTTGCGCAAGCGCTTCGGCGGCGGTCAGACGCTTTTCGTCAGCGCGAACATGGCCGAGGCCGACGAGAAATCGCGCCATGTGCGCCAGCGGCACGAGGTCGCCGCTGGCGCCAACGGAGCCTTCGCTGGGAATTTCCGGTAGAATGTCGCGGTTGAGCGCGGTGACGAGCAGTTCAACCACTTCCGGTCGGATGCCGGAAAAGCCGCGCGCCAGCGCGTTGGCGCGGGCGGCCATGACGGCGCGGGTTTCGGTTGCTGACAATAATTCGCCCTGGCCGACGGAAAGATGATGCAGCAAATTTAATTGGTGCTGCTCCAAATCCTCCGGCGAAACGCGCGTGCCGCTCAACGGGCCGAAACCGGTGTTGATGCCATAAACCGCGCGCGGTTCGGCGGCGACTTTTTCCACCAGCGCACGGCTGGCGCGCATGGCCGTGCGGGCGGTGGCCGGCAGTTCGCAGCCGCTTTGGTAGTGCGCAATTTCCCAAACGTCGGCGAGCGTTAGGTCGTGTCCCGTCAGTTGAATCATCGTGTCCCGATGGTATTTGGTTTGTGGTTGTGACGGCAACAGATTGTTGCGCGTCAAGGGAAACCTTGACGTTGTCACGCAGTCACAGTAAGGTCTTTTGCAAGCCGGAACAGAAATGTTCCGGCTTTTTATTTTGCTTTTGAGTCCGGCCAGACGGGGACAAAATGAAACCACTGCTCCGGGTGGCGGTGGATTTCCGGCTCGAAGGCGGACATGATTTGCTGTGTGAATTGCCGACGGTTTTCGCGGTTGCCCAAGGCGGCACGATCATAGGTAAACTCCGGCAGGACTTTCGCGGCATATCCGCCGGCATCGCGGGCGATCACCACACCAATCAAGGCGCAACCGGAGGCGCGGGCGAGCTCCGCCGCCGCCACCGATGCCCGGAAGGGCTGGCCGAACAATTCCACTTCCACGGCTTTGATTCCCGGCGGACGGTCAATCAGTAACGCCACGTTTTCACCCGCCAGGAGCCGTTTGATGATTTCCACAAAATCGAAGCCGCTGTTGCCGATGATGAACGTCTCGATGCCCCAGCGCGCACGCGCAGTCCGGCGCAGTTCCGTCAGCCCGCTGCCCGGTTCCGCCTGCGTGAGCACAACCACCTTGATGCCCCGCCGCGCGAGCAGCGCGCCGCCCAGCTCCCAGTTGCCAAGGTGCGGGGTAAGCAGCAACACACCTTGTTTTCGGGCGCGGGCCTTTTCGAAGATGTCCCAGTCCGAGCCCGCCAGGAGCCAGCGTTCCATGGAGACACCGCTTTCAAACCGCCAGAGTTCCGCGAGTTTTACGGCAAACCGGCGGAACAATTCATGTGCCTTGCGTTTCGCCAGCCGCCGGTCATGGCCGACCACGGGCAGCAGGTTGCGCACGACAATTTCCCGCCTTTGCGGATGCAGCCGGTAATAAATTTCCGCCACGCTGACGCAAATTATTTTTAGCGCGAAATCCGGCAAAATGCGGACGCAGATCAAGCCTGTTTTCCACAACCATACACGGTAAAAAACCGACGGCTTGGACTTTGGACTTTGGACTTTGGACTTTGGACTGAATTTCACCCACCACGCCGGCAACAGGAAAATGGAAATCAGCATGTTTGCAGCGATGCCGGTGGCGCAGATTTTGCCGAGACTTGCCATGCCGGCGTTGCCCGACCACGCGAGCGAACCAAAACCGGCGATGGCCGTGCCGCCGCACAACAGCAGCGCCCGACCGATGGAACGTCGCACCATGACGAGGTCGCCGCCGTGCCGCCGCAATGCGAGCTGCATGAAGATGCCGTAATCCACGCCTGTGCCCAGCAGCAGCGGCGCAGACATCAGGTTGAGCAAATTCCACGACCAGCCGGCCGTTGCCATGACCGCGAGCAGGCAAAGCCCGCTCAACAGCAGCACCGCCAAGCCGAGGAAAATTTCTGTCGGTCGGCGAAATGCGAGCCACAGCGAGGTCAAAACCAGCAGCACCATCGGCGTGACCACCGCCCACATTTTTTCCTGCACGCGCTGGAGCGTGGTGCTGCCGAGCAGGCTCCAGCCCGACAGCAGGATTTTATTTTGCGCGAGCTGCGAAGATAAATTTGCCAGCGCTTTGGAATCGGTGTGATTGGTTGCCGGATAAACCAATCCCATGACAAACCACTGGTCGTCGGCGCGCGACACAAAGCGTTTCAGCAGCCAGCGGCTAACGTCGTTGGTCGGCCAGACGGTGCCGGTGGCGGCCGCGGCGCGCGACCAGATGCGGGTCAATTCATCCGTGAGCAGCAGCGCATTGGTGTTGAAGCCCGCCGCCAGCGCGGCCTCGCTCAAGCGTGTCCGCTGCCCGGCGAACCACGCGGCGGTGACGCGGTTGGACGCCTGAAATTCCGGTCGCGGCCACAGCGCAGTCGGCAGCAGAAATTCACCGACGATTTTTTGCGTCCGCGCCGTGTTCAGCGTCTTTTCCGCGAGCGTGAGCCGTTGGTAAATTTCGTCTTCGTCCCGACCGGAGAGGATGACCCACAGCGCGTCCTGCGGAATGCCCATTTCGGCGGTGATTTCTTCCAGCGTGGTTTGCGCCTGGCTGTGCTGCGGTTTCAGGGCGTCGGCGGTCTGGTCGAGCTTGGGCCGGCGAAAAAATAAAATCGTCCCCGCGACAATTACCAGCACTGCCGTCAGCCATAAAATTCTACGGCTGGAAGAATTGTTCGCCGGCGCGATGGCAACGGCGGTTTCGCGCGGCGGAATAAAATAGCTCCACCAGTTCGCGGTGAACGGCGTTGCGGCTTTGCGCCGGCCCGGAAACAGCGGCGGCAGATAAATCATCACCATCACCAGCGCCGCGAGCGCCACGCCGATGGCCACGAGCGTGCCGAGTTGCGCGAGGCCGGGCAGCCCGCCGAAGTTCAAGACCAGAAACGCGCTGATCGTCGTGATGGCCGCCCACAAAATGCTCGGCGCGATGGCGCGGCGGATTTCCGGCACGCTCAAGTGCGGATGCGCCAGCGCCTCCTGGTAATGCACCACCGCGTAATCCACCGCGAGGCCGAGCAGGATCGCCGCAAAGCCCATGCTCACGATGCTGATGGTGCCGAGAATCAATCCGCCGAGCGCCAGCGTGGCGGCGAGAATCAACAGCAGCAGTGTCAGCAACCACAGCATTGGCAGCCAGCGCCGGTGCGTGAACCAAAAAAGAATGGCGATGACCATCGCCGTGCCGGTGACGGAGCCGCTCAAATCTTTCTGCATCTGCGAGGAAATTTCCGCCACGAACACCGGCCGGCCGGTGAAATGAATTTTTATATCCGCAAAATTCGTGTCGCTGGCTTGAATATTTTTCACCGCCGCCGTGATGGCTTGCAGCCAGCCGGTGCATTCGCGGTAGCCGCCGAGTTCCGGTCTTGCCTCCACGAACAGTAGCCGGAACGTGCCGTCCGCCGAGGCGAACATTTTCTGGCCTTGATCCATCGAAAGCCCGCTGACATTGGTGAGCGCCGGCAGTTCCAGCAAATTGAACGGGTCGAACGCGCGGCGGGCCAGGTCGGTGGGCGAGAGCGAAGTGGCGAGCGCCTCACGCGTCTCGGCCAGCACCGCGCCGATATTTCCCGGCGCGAGCCGGTTGGTCAGCGCGGCGAAGTCTGCCGGCGGCTGGTTGAGCCAGAGGCACGCGAGAATTTCCGCAAGCTGGCCCGGCTGTTCCAGCCACGGCGGCTGCCACGTCACGCCGCTGATAAGATTGGTCTGCTCCCGCAGTTTTTCCGCCAGCACACCGGCGAACTGCTCCGCCGTTTCCGCGCTGGTGGCCTGGACGGTGACGACCAGTTCCCGCGCGTTGGTGAAATGTTTCTGATAAATCTTCAACCCCTGCACGGACGGTTCTTCCGGCGGCAGCAAATCCAGAATCTCCACATCGAAGCGCAGCCGCCACGCGCCGACAGCAATCGCCACCAGCAGCGGCACCCACCACCAGCGTTTCAGCAGCGCCCTCATGGTGAAAGAAAACCGGCGATGAATTCACCCGTGCGCCGGTTTTCCAGCCGCCAGCCATTGTCCGGTGACTGCGTGAATTGAAATGTTTCCGGCAGTGTTTCGCCATTCAGCGCGGCGGACAGGTAAAGCCAGGTGAACCGTTGCGGCGGCCGGCCGTGTCCGGTGAAGCCAAGCTGCTGTGATGGAAACTGGATGAGCCAGTTCGTTGTCGTCGTCTGCGCCAGCGTGACCGGCAGCAGTGTTTTGGTGAATTGCAGGCTGCTGCGGCCGTCGGGATTTTGCGCCAAAACAATTTCACCGGCGAGTTCGGGATATTTCAAACCGGGTTTCCAAATCGCCTGCCCTTGCCGCACGATCCAGCCGGAGCCGGCGGTGGTGAAAAGTGTTTTGTCCGGCGACGTCATGCAGCCGCCGCCAAACACGGCGAACGCCGCCAGCACCAGCCAAAAAAAAGATTTTTGCACGCTGCCGCTCACTTCGCCGCGTCGGGATTGGCGCGGTGCTGGACGACCGCCACGGCGATGGACTGGACGTTTTGCAAAATCTGTTTCGCCGCTTCCGGGTCCTGGATTTTCAACCCGAATGTTTTATCGAGCGCCACGACGAGTTGCAGTGCGTCCACGGAATCCAGCCCGACGCTGTCGGGGCCGAACAGCGGCTGCTGGTCGCGAATTTCCTCCGCCGTGATTTGGAGCATGAGGTTTTCGATGAGCAACTGTTTGATTTCAAGTATGAGTGCGGGCGTGATTTCCATGATGTATTTCTTCAAAGCTTGTCCGACTTGTCGGCGCCGGAGCAAGCCTGAAAACGGACGCCCGCCGCCTGCTGGTTGCAGCCGACGAGGCTGGCGATGGCGGACGGAAATTTCTTTTCCGCCACGGCGGCGCACGCGGCCACGCATTGCCAAGCGGCGGCGGCCACGAGGCCTTCGCCTAAAATTGTTTTCGGACTCAATCTTCTGCCGGGCCAGTTTTGCCACGCGGCAATTTCCGGCGCATCCGTGCGCGGGCTGTCGCCGAGACCATCGCAGAGCAGTTCATTTTCAATCGGGCCAAAGGCTTCACGCATTGCCCGCGCCGCTTGTGTCCGGCTTTTGCGCGCGGAATAACTTTGCGGCTTGGTGATGGCGCACAATTCCGCGCCACAAGAAGATTCCGCCTCGCGGCACAACGCCACCGCGCCCGCGCCGGCGCTGATGATTGCGGCGTGTTCGAGGTGCCAGAGCGCGTCGGCGCGCAGCCAGTTGATTTCCTCGGTGCCAACAACGACGGCCACGTCCACGCGGTTTTGCCGGAGCCAATCCGCGCCGAGCGCCAACCCTTGCGCAAAGGTCGCCGGGTCACCCATGAGCGTGCTGACGAGCGGCGTGTTTTCGAGCAGCGCGGCCAGATGACTGGCGGGCGCGGCAAAAACGGTTTCCGGAAACAGCAGCGGGCTGGCCGTAGCCGGATCGGCCAGCGCTTCCTCAAAAAAACGGTGGGTGTATTGCACGCAGCCGGATTGCAGGCAGACGATCAGGCCGATGCGCCGGGCGGAATCCGGCTTCAGGTTTTTCAAGGCTTCCAACATGGCCCCCGCCGCGTAATGGGTGATCGGGCTGCTGCGCCGCAACCGCGGATGTGCGAGAAAAGCCGGCCGCACGGCGGGTGCCGGCACGGCGCGCATCCGCAACGGTTTTTCCCAGCCGGGTCGTTCCAGCGGCTGCACCGGCAACGGTTTTCCGTCGGCCAAAACTTTTTGTATTTCCGCCGCGCTCCAGCCCGCTGGCGAAACCGCGCCGTAGCCAGTGATGAAAATTCTGCTCATGCCCACCTCCGAAAAATTAAAGTCGCGTTGATGCCGCCGAAGCCGAACGAATTGGAAAGCACCATGTTCACCCGCGCATTTTGCGGCTGCGTGACGAGCGGAAATTTGCAAACCGGATCGGGCGTTTCCAGCGCGAGTTCCGGCGGCAGCCATTGGCCGCGCAACGCCATCAGGCAGACGACCGCTTCCACCGCGCCTGCGCCGCCGAGCAGATGGCCGACGCTGGCCTTGGTGGAACTGACCGGCAAAGTCGCCGCGCGGGCGCCGGCCCATTGGTTGATGGCGGCGGCCTCGGCGCTGTCGTTGAGCGGCGTGCCGGTGCCGTGCGCGTTGACGTAATCAATTTCCGCCGGCGTCACGCCTGCGGTGGCGCACGCCTGAGACATCGCGGCGAAGGCGGCGTTGCCTTCGGGATGCGGCTGCGTGAGATGATGGCGGTCAATCGTCGTGGCGTAGCCGATGATTTCGCCGAGGATTTCCGCGCCGCGCCGCTGCGCGCTTTCCAGCGTTTCCAGCGTGAGCATCGCCGCGCCTTCGCCCACGGCCAAGCCGTCGCGGTTTTTGTCGAACGGACGGCAGCGCGTTGGCGACAACGCCTGCAACGCATCGAAACCGGAAAAAACCAACTGGCTCAGAACATCATAGCCGCCAGCAAAAACTTTTTCCGCCGCGCCGCTGCGAATGAGTTCCCACGCCTGGCCGATGGCGCAGGCACCGGACGCGCAGGCGTTGGAAATGATGTTCACGGAACCACCGAGACCAAGCGCGTCGAGCACGATGCGGCTTTGCGAATGGGATTGATATTGAAAGGCGCGTGTCGGCTGGCGGCGATGCAAACGCGGCGTGCGCACGGCTTGCCGGAAATAATCTTCGCCCAGCGGCATGCCGCCGGAAGTCGTGCCGAGCACCAGCGGAATTTCATCGGAAGCCTGCCAGCCGGATTGCTGCCACGCTTCGAC
>Ga0302278_10001355_pt1 | contig 30361 bp, 21 predicted proteins | sample III_Bog_N3_2_FD_194543 | JGI IMG/M metagenome (GOLD analysis project Ga0302278, IMG submission 194543) | Peat permafrost microbial communities from Stordalen Mire near Abisko, Sweden - III_Bog_N3_2 | ecosystem: Environmental > Terrestrial > Soil > Wetlands > Peat | place: Sweden: Abisko... | reverse complement strand
ACGCGGCGTACCCAATGGCAACCCATTTTGTTACTGTTGACCCATGCCTGAACTCGCAGCCCAAACCGACCAGACCACGCTCGACCTTGAATCCCTCACCGCCGACGTGGTTGCCCTGGCCATGAAAGCCGGCGCCAGCGACGCCGAAGCGGTCGTCCGCGAAGGCGACGAGTTCAGCGTCAACGTCCGCATGGGCGAGGTGGAGACGCTGAAGGAGTCCGGCTCCCGCGGCCTTGGTCTGCGGGTCTTTCTGGGCAATCGCTCGGCCTCCACATCCACTTCCGACCTGACTGCCGACGGCATTCGCCAGCTGGTCGACGGCGCCATCGCCCTGGCCCGCGTCACGGAAGAAGACCCCTTCACCGGCCTGCCGGAGACGGCCGAGTTCGGCTCCGTGCCCGGCGACCTGCACCTCTACTTCGACGATGTCTACTCGCTCACCGGCCAGGAGCGCATTGAGTGGGCCCGCCGCTGCGAGGCAGCCGCGCTGGCGGCCGACCCGCGCATCACCAACTCCGACGGCGGCAGCTTTGACGCCGCCACCGGCCGCAAGGTCATGGCCAACTCCCGCGGCTTTGTGGGCGGATACCGCACCAGCTACGCCGGCGTCTCCGCTGCGCCCTTGGCCATGGACGCCGACGGCAAGATGCAGCGCGACGGCTGGTGGAGTGGCGCGCGCCGCATGGCCGACCTTGAATCGCCGGAGGCCATCGGCAAGGAAGCCGCCCGCAGGGCCATCCGCCGCCTGGGCGCGCGGAAAGTCCCCACCCAGCGGGTGCCGATTGTCTTTGCGCCGGAGGTGGCTCGCTCGCTGATCGGCTCCATCTTTGAGGCCGCCTCAGGCGACTCCATCTGGCGTCACTCGTCGTTTCTGGTCGGTAAGCTCGGCGCGCAGATCGCCGCATCCTCGCTCACCCTCATCGACGACAACGCCATGCTGCTGCCGAACGGCGCAGGCGGCTTTGGCAGCTCACCCTTTGACGGCGAAGGGCTACCCTCGCGGCGGACTGTCGTCCTCCAGAACGGCGTGCTCCAGACCTGGCTGCTCAACACCTACTCGGCGCGCAAGCTGGGGTTGAAGTCGACCCACAATGCCTCGCGCGGATTGGCCGGCACGCCCGGCATCGGCTGCGGCAATCTCTACCTCGAGCCCGGCAAGCACACGCCCGAGGAGATCATTGCCCAGACAGGAACCGGCCTCTACGTCACCAGCCTGATGGGCTTTGGAACCAACATCGTGACCGGCGATTATTCCCGCGGCGCCACCGGCCTGATGATCGAGAATGGCCAGCTCACCCATGCAGTCGAGGAAGTGACCATCGCCGGCAACCTGGCGGATATGCTGCTGAACGTAACCGCTGTCGGCAACGACCTGGTCTTCCGCGGCTCGGTGGCCTCACCCACGCTGCGCATCGACGGCATGACCATCGCCGGAGCGTGAAGGGGTTTGCAGGGAGGGAGGCCAGTGGAGGGAAATGCTCGAGGACGGTTCGACTGGCTGATCGTAGTGGTGATCAATGTCGGAATTGGTGCAACGCTCTACGTGCAGGTGCGTTTTTCCGACACGACAGTGTCGAATGCAATCATTTCCGGCATCATCGTCTTCCCGCTTCTCAACGGCTCCTTTCTGTGGAGCATCGTTCGTCGCGACCGTCGTATTCCTCCTCAGACCACGCGCGGATTCCTCTTTGGCGCATCCGCGCTGGCCCTCGTGGCAGCCACTGGGACCCTCGCAGCGCTGGCAGCCATGCCAGAACGTTCATATGCCAGGCTGGCTGTTTCAAACGTGCCGTTGGGGAGGATCTATCCTGAGCGGCGAAGGATCTTTGTAGAGTTCCTGCGTAACAGAATTGAAAACGCAAAAAGGCAAAGTGCGGAAGCACAGACAATTAAGCAGCATCCTCTATCGTCTCCGCTGTACTCACCTGCGACATTTGCAAGTCCACAGAGCGTAGATGAGGTCCTTCATGTGATTCGGGAGTCTAGCCGCGAAGACCTCGACTACTACGAAAGGAACAAAACAGACTGGAGCGACTTCTGCACAAGAATGGCTCCTGTGGATGAGGCATTTCTCGAATCGATGCAGCGGAGCCTGGCTCAAGAGAATTCAATAGCAGATCGAGCTGCCGATATAGAGCGCCAGTGGTACAGCCATACAGTTGCGCTCTATACCCTGGCGCGCAATCACACCAAAGAAATTCAGATTAACGGTGGTGCCGTCAGGTTTCCAGTCGGGATTGTTGGCGAGGAACTCGACAATGAACTCAGGGTCAGCCGGTCACTCTACGACCGGTTGATGGAAATCGAGGCAGAGCAGGCGAGAAAACAGCAGAGCGGGATTCAGCGTGAGGGCGCGCAGTAATAAGGTTGAGGAATCCCACAATCTCAACGGGAGAGCGGTGAAGAGAGCGTTCCAACATGGTGCAGGAATGAATTCGATCGCCTTTGATCCCTCGGACCCCAAGGTCGCGCTCAGCCAGCTGCCCCACACCGCCGCCGTCTTTGCGCTTTACGGCGCGGAAGCCCACGCCGAGCCCTACATTGGCCGCACACCCAACCTGCGCGCACGCCTCGAAAGACTCCTTCAACCTTCCGCCAAACACCCGCGCCGCTTGCAACTCACCGGCCGCGTGCGCCGCATCGAGTTCCGCCTCACCGGCTCGGAGTTCGAGTCGCTCCTTCTCCAATTCGAAATGCTCGAAAAGGTCTACGCCGCGAAGTGCCTGGAGCGCATGCACCTGGGCGCGCCGGCCTTCATCCGCTACCTGGGCTCGAACGCCTATCCGCGCATCACGGTCACCAACCGCCCCAGTCAGCGCGAGGCCGGCTGGGCCTACGGGCCGTTCGCCTCCCGCGCCGCAGCCGAGCGCTTCGCCGACGAGGCGCTCAAGCTCTTCCTGCTGCGGCGCTGCACCTTCGAGCTCGATCCCGACCCGAGCTATCCCGGATGCGTCTACTCCGAGATGAAGATGTGCCTTGCTCCCTGCTTCAAGGGCTGCACCGATGAGCGCTACCAGGAGGAATCCTCCGCCGTCGAGCAATTCATGGCCACGCGCGGCGAGAGCCGCCTGGCGACGCTGCGCGCCGAGCGCGACGAAGCCTCAACCGATCTCGACTTTGAGCGAGCCGCTACGCTCCATGCGCAAGTGCAGCGGGCGGAAACCGTGCGCGCCCTGGCGCCCGAGCTGGTGCGCCCCATGAGCCGGCTCCGCGCCGTGATTCTGCAGGCCGGCGCAACTGCTGACGAGGTCGCGGTTTTTCTCTTCGAGGGCGGCCTGCTGCGCGGACCCGCTGCGTTCTCGACGATCGGCATGCGCATCCAGAACGAGCAGTCCGGCTCAAGCTCGCTGTTTGCGCAGCCCATGGCGATCGAGCCCATCCCGGAGGCGAGCCCGGCACCGGCAGCAACGACGCAAGGCTTTGTATCAGGGCACGACTTGAGTCGTGCCGATAGCGCGGCTGGAGAGATTGGGGCTTTAGCCCCCGAGGGCGAATCCGCGCTGCAGCAGGCGACCGTCACCGCAACCCCCGCAAAAGTTCCCCGCAGCCTGCTTGAGTCCCGCATGGAAGCCGCGCTGTCCGCTCTTGCGGAAGCGACCCCGATCCCAACTGCGACGCAGCGCCAGGGCCATCTTGCCCTGCTCAAACGCTGGTACTACCGCCCCGAGGTTCGCCGCGCCGGGGAGATCTTCTTTCCCGACGCGGAGGACCACTGGCCGCTCAAGGCCATGCTGCGCGGAGCCGGCCGCGTGGCCGCAAAGATGCTCATGTCCACGGGCAAGCCGGCGTAACCATGCGCAGCACACCTGATCTCCGCGCGCTTCTTGCACAAGGCAAACATGGCCTGTCGCTGGGCCGCATCCCGGAAGTCGTCGCCCTGCTCGCGACCAGGCCGGCCCTTGCTCCGCGGCTGATCGAGTACCTGTGGGACGAGGATGAAGGAGTTTCCCAGCGCGCCGCCGATGTGCTGGAGCGCATCTCCCGCAAGCCCTCGCCGCCGATCCAACACGCGATGGCCGACGCCAAACAGGCTCTCCTCGGCTTGCTCCCGGAAGCAAGCCCGAAAAAGCTGCGCTGGAATCTGGCGCTGATGGTTGGCCGCCTGTGGCTGACGGTTGCCGAAGCGCACCGCTCGGCCGCAGTGCTGCAATCGTGGCTGGGCGATTCGTCGTCCATCGTCAAGACCGCGGCCCTGCAAGGCGTGGCCGACCTCACTCGCCACGATCCTGCACTGCTACCCGCCGTCCTTGACCTGTTGCGCCTGCATGGCCGCAGCGGAACACCCGCCATGCGCGCCCGCAGCCGGCTGCTGCTGGCGCGGCTTGAAAACACGCAGGGAAAGCAATCGCTTGGCGGGCGGGCCGCGCCCTGACCGTTTCAGGAAGAATCCGGAGTGGAACGGACCGAGACTGCAAATTTCCGCAATTGCGGCATTGGTCCGGCGTCAGGCTCGAAACCCACCTACACTGAGCCCATGCCACGGTCCCGGACTCCCTCGCCAACCTTGCAGCCAAGGACTGTGCGGCAAGCGCCCACGTCCATTCTGGATGGCATGCTGGCGCGCGGCTTGAAGCATCACCAGCAGGGCCGGCTTGCGGAAGCCGAGAGCATCTACCGGCAGATTCTGGCCATCGATTCGCGCCATGCAGGCGCGCTGCACCTGCTGGGCATGCTGGCCCACCAGGTCGGCCGCCACGACGTGGCAATCCAGCTGATGAGCGCCGCCATCGGCATCGAGCCCGGGCAGGCCGCTTACCACTGCAACCTGGGCACTGTCTTGCAGGCGCAGGGCCGGTTGGATGTCGCCGCCGTCGCCTACCAGCACGCGATCGAGCGCAATCCCAATCTGGCCGAAGCGCACATGAACCTGGGTACCGTGCGCCAGGCTCAGGGCAGGGCTCCGGAGGCAGCCGCGAGTTTCCGCCGGGCGCTGGCGCTCAGGCCCGATCTGGCTGAGGCGGCCATGAACCTGGGCAATATTCTGCAGGATGAAGGCCGGCTCGCCGAAGCTGCAGTCAGCCACGAGCAAGCCCTCAGGGCAAGGCCGGATTTTGCCGAGGCGCACTATAACCTGGGCAATGTACGCTACAGCCAGCAGCTGATCAATGAAGCCGCAGCCTGCTATGAGCGCGCCATCCAATTGAAGCCGGATCTGCCCGAGGCGCACTATGCGCTGGGCAACGCCCGCCAGGCGCAGAACGAGCTTGCCGCCGCGGAGGCCAGTTTTCGTCGCGCTCTGGCGCTGCGGCCCACCTACGCCGAAGCCCACTACAACCTGGCCTGCGTCTTGCAGCAGCGGGTGCGGATTCCGGATGCGCTGCCCCACTTTCAGCAAGCCGTTGATCTGAAGCCGGGCTATGCGCAGGCCCGCTTCGGCCTGGCGCTGGCGCAGCTCCAGAACGGCGACCTGGAGCAGGGCTGGCGCAACTACGAGTCGCGCTGGCAGTCCTCTGATCACGACACGCCCAACCGCAACTACCCGCAGCCGCTGTGGACCGGCGAGCCGCTCGCGCACGGCCGGCTGCTCCTGTGGGGCGAGCAGGGCGTGGGCGACGAGATCATGTTCGCCGGCCTGGTTCCGGATGCGGTCCGCACCGGCAACCGCATTACGCTCGACTGCGATCCGCGCCTCAATCCTCTCTTTGCGCGCTCCTTTCCCGCCGTGGACGTGGTCAGCAGCGCCGCTCCGCCCGGAGCCGCTGCGGAGAGTGCGCCCGCGCCATCTCCGCTGCCGGCCGTCGGGGTCTCCGTGCAACTGCCCACCGGCAGCCTGCCCGGCCTCTTTCGCATCAATCGGCCCATTTCGCCGGCCGATCTTGAGCCTTACCTCGTTGCCGACCCGGTCGTGACAGACCAATTCCGCAGCCGCTATGCCGATGGCCGCCGCCTGGTGGGCGTGGCCTGGAAGACGCGCAACCAGAAGACCGGCAACCGGCGCTCGGTTGATCTGGCCGCTTTGGCCCTGCTATTCGCGCTGCCCGGCATCCGCTGGATCAGCCTGCAATACGGCGACCTCGACGCGCTGGAGGCGGAGGCGGACGCGGCCGGTGTCGAGCTGCTGATCGACCACAGCGTCGACCCGTTCAAGGACATTGACCGCTTTGCCGCGCAGGTTGCGGCCATGGACCAGGTGCTGACCATCGACAACTCCACCGCTCACCTGGCCGGTGCGCTGGGCATGCCAACACTGCTGCTACTGCCCTACGCCGCCAACTGGCGCTGGCTGCTCGATCGCCCGGACAATCTCTGGTACGGATCGATGCGTCTCTATCGTCAGCCCAGCCCCGGCGCGTGGCTGCCCGCAATCGAGGCGGTCCGCGCGGCTCTGGCGGACGGCATTCAATAGCGCGCACAGCCCTTCGACCGCGCTCGCCAAGGCCGCCTGAAGATGCCGGCCAGGCGCTCACACCAGTTCATCGATCCGCGTATCCAGGTTGTTCTCAGCCGCCTGCGCTGAGGCGCCGGTCGCTGTCGCGCCGGGAAGATTGGGAACCGAGGCCGTGTACTCGCCGTCACTCGCAACCACGCTGCCCGAATATTGTTTGCCGGCTATGGTGGTGGTGTAAGCGGTCGCCGTTTCAAGCAGAGTAGCGCTACTGGTTACGGCCGCCGCCGCACCGCCGCCGCCGCCTCGCGCGCCGCCCCCGGTTGGCCGCGCCGGCGCAGCCGCGGATTGAGCGGGGCTCAGGGCAGCGGGGCTCGGCGTAGTCTGCGCCGTGGGCGCCGACGTTGCGCTGGCTGCGGCGGACGGCGGCGCTGCCACAAATGGATTCAACACGGTGGGTGCGGTATTGGAAATCAACAGGCTGCCAAATGCCATGATTCTTCCCTCCCCTGTGAAAATGGACCTTGCCCAAATCGCTTATCGGCGGTTTCGCAAAGGGCATGAGAACTATTTCGAAGATTCTTTGCGGTAACCTTCGTCATCGGCAGTCATCGAATCAACAGAGCCGTGCGTCCCTGGCCGCATGACCGCGCCCAGCCCGCCCGAACAGGATGATGCGATGAATCGAACCCGTCTGCTTACGGCTGTTGCGCCTGTCCTGCTGTGCGCCGCGCTCGCCGCGCAATCTCAGGCCGCGGCTAGGCCGACGCCGATCCTCATTGAGCTGTTCACCTCCGAGGGCTGTTCCAGCTGCCCTCCGGCCGATGCTTTCCTCAAACAGCTCGACCAGGCCCAGCCCATCCCCGGCGCCGAGGCCATCGTCCTCAGCGAGCATGTGGACTACTGGAACCATGACGGCTGGACCGATCCCTACTCCTCCTCCGCACTGACCAACCGGCAAAACAGCTACGTTGGCGCATTGGCCGAGTACTCGCCCTACACGCCGCAGCTGATTGTGAATGGCAGGACCGAACTGCATCTGGCCAACCCGGCGCAGGTGAAAGATACGCTGCTCAAAGCCGCCCGGGCTGAGCAGATTCCCGTCTCCATCGGCAAGCTTGGCATCGACGCTGCCTCGCTCACACTGCGCGCCCATATCGACGCGGACGGGTCAGCGAGCCGGCACAACGCCGACGTGTGGGCAGTCATCGCTCTGGATCACGCCGAGTCCCAGGTGACGCGGGGAGAAAATGGCGGACGCCGCCTTGAGCACGCCGCCGTCGCGCTCGATCTGATCCGGGTGGGAAAGCTGGAGAAGGGCAAGCCGTTCAGCCAGGATTTTTCCGCAAAGCTCAAGCCGGGGCTCGACCCGAACAATCTTCGGCTGATCGTCTTTGTGCAGGAGCCAGGTCCGGGGGATGTGCGGGGCGCCGCGCTCGCTGAGCTTGGCCCGGCGATCAAGGCTGCCCGTCCGAGCCCAGCCGCGCAATCAATGCCCTCGGCCAGGTGAGTCGGACCTTTTTCAAAGAAGCCGCGAAGCGCTGTCAGCGTCAGGCGATCTCACGCAGCGAATGGGCCAGCACCGCATGACCCGTCCCCTTGAAGCCGAACTCCCGCTTGCGCTGCGGCCACTCCTCGAGAAACGCGGCAAACTCTTCGGCCGGGACCGGGCGCTGGAACAGGTAACCCTGACCCGCATCGCAGCCGATCTCCCGCATTACCTCAAGTTCCCCCTGCTCCTCAATGCCTTCGGCCACCGTGCGCAGGTTCAGCTGCCGGGCCATGGCCACAATCGTCTCGCAAAGCGAGCGCATCCCCGGCGAGTGGTCAATGCCGCGGATGAAACACTGGTCGATCTTCATTGCGTCCAGCGGCAGCTGCTTGAGCACGTTGAAGCCGGTATAGCGGGTGCCGAAGTCGTCAATCGCTACGCGAACGCCGATGCTCTTCAACTGCCGCATCCGGGTCGTGAACAGCTCTTCATCCTCAAAGGCGAGCGACTCGGTCATCTCCAGTTCGACTTCGCTCGCCCCCGGTGGAATCTCATTCATGATCGTGCGCACCGAGCGCACAAAGTCGTCGGAGCGCACGTTGGCCGCCGATGCATTCACGGCGATCAGCGGCAGGCGCACGCCCAGGTTCTGCCAGCGCTGCACCTGCTCGAGCGCCGTGCGCAGGGCAAAGTCAAAGAAGCGGTGGATCAGCTCCGAGCGCTCGGCGACGGGGATGAACTCAGACGGCGTCACATTGCCCCACTCCGGATGGCGCCAGCGCAAGAGCGCCTCAGCGCCAAGAATCTCGCCCGTGGCCAGGTCCACCTTGGGCTGGTAGGCCAGCGAAAACTGGCCTTGATCGAGCCCGTTGCGCATGGCCACTTCCAGCTGGTGGTCGCGCACCACCAGGGTGTTCATGCCGGCGTGGAAGGCAACCACCGCCCGGCTCTTGACGTGGCTGGCGCGCGACGCGGCAAGGCTGGCAAAGCGAACCAGGTCTTCCACCGATTCGGTGTCCACCGGAAAAAACGCCACGCCGGCCGCAATCTCCGGCCGCGTCTCCGCGCCCCGGTTGCGCACCGGCATCAGCGCGTCCACCACCGCCTGAATCCGCTGCCGCCCTTCGCGGTCGTGCTTGCTGGCCTCCATGGCCACAAGGAAGGTGCGGCCGCCCACCCTGCCCAGAAGCGCCCCCGCATCCACCACCGAGCGCAGGGTCCCGGCCACGCGCCGCGCCAGAGCCTCAGCCCCCGTCCATCCCCACAGGGCAAACTCCCGGCGCAGGTTCACCAGGTCGATCCACAGCAGGGCCACTTCCCGCCCTTGCGCCCGGTTGCGCAGCATCTGCGCCAGGGCGTCCTGCAGAGCCTGATGGTTCATCAGGCCGGTTTGAATGTCGAAGCGCTGGCTGTAGGCTGCAATTTGACGGTCGAGCTCATTGCCCACATCGTTGCGCGGTAAAGCCAGCGACCCCTGCTCCAAGATCCGCTCCAGCTCTGCCGCAGCAAGTTGGTCGCAGGCCGGCGATTGCGCCTTGACGCCGGCTGCCACTGCTGCTTCGCGAATGTGCAGACGGGGCAATTCGAGATTGGAAAAAGCTGGCACCGTTGGTAATCCTTTGCAAGGTACTTCGATGCGGAAAAAGCTCGTGCGCGTCCGACATCCGCAAGACAATTTTCCCCAATGCGCGGGGAATACCCTTAAGTATTGACTCAGAATGGCGAGCGAAGGCAAGGCTAGAGTGCCCAAAGATACTACCACTTAAGTGGTACCGAGTCACGATGCGCCTCGTCGTTCCATTCTGCCGGAGGGGCATCCAGACGGGCGCTTTGCCTCGATCGGGTGCGATGTTACCAAATGGGTACTTGCGCGAAGAAAAGAGGAACATTTGAGCGTGGGTGCGTTACTTCTTGATCCGCTTGTCCGCGGCGTCCACACTCCAGAAATCCGCGGGCAGCTCCTGGTTATATTTCACGTGGACAATGTAATACTGGCGGATCTCGTCGTCGTTCTTGTAGCGCGAGATGGTGAACGGGGTGGGAAACCCGTCCATCACATGGTAGTCGTCGTACTCTTCGGCGTCGGTGTTCTTGTCCTTGTAGAGCGGATCGCGCCACTGGAAGGTGCGGCGCAACGGCAGATGCGTCTGGGTGTCGGTCTGGATCGTCACCGAGTCATTGTCTGCGGAGATCAGCGTGACCTGGTCGGCCAGGTGGCGCTCGGCAAGCCGCTGGCCCTCGTAAATGAGAATCGTGTTGGGGGCGTTGAGCCAGGTCTTGATCACCGTCTCAATGGAGTGATCGCGGCGGCGCAGGTAGTCGTCCACCTGGTCTTGCGGTAGCGGCGCCTTGCCCCTGTACGTCACTTCCTCACCGGTGCGCCCTACGTAAAACTGCACCACGTCGCGATGCTTGGTGAACTCGATGCGGTCGTGATCGGGGCCCTGGTGAAACTCAAAATACTCTGTGGTCCCCAGGTCGGGGCGTCCGTGGAAAAACGCCGCCACCTGGCCCTGCCGTTCCACGTTCCGGATGTCGAGCCAGGCCTGGCCGCCGAGCGCCTGCACCATGGCATCGAGCACGGCGCGCGCCTGGCGTGCGTTCTTGGCGCCCTCGCCCTCGGCGCCCTGCGTGGAGTTCTGCGCCCGCAGCGCCATGGGCCACGCCAGCGCAGCCGCAATCAGGCCCAGGACCCCTGCACGCACGATCGCTCCCCGCATTGGGATTGTCTCCCTCATCCATTCCATCGCGTCATCCCACCAGCACCGCGCCGCCATTCACGTTCAACACTTCTCCTGAGATAAATCCTGCCAGCGGCGTACACAGAAACAACACCGGCCCGGCGATCTCCCGCGCATGCGCCGGGCGACCAACCGGAATCGCCGCGGCAATCCGCGGTCCCCACTCCGGATCAGAGAGTGCGCTTGCCGACATCTCCGTCTGCACCCAGCCCGGCGCCACGCAGTTCACCCGGATGCCCTTGCCGGCCAGCTCGCTCGACAGGCTTTTGGTGAGACTGATCAGCGCGCCTTTGGTCACGGCGTAGTCGGCGTGGTTGGCCTCGCCGCGCTGGCCGGCGGTGGAGCTGATCAGCACGATGTGCCCCGCCGTCTCCGTCTCCGCACTGCGCGGCTGGCGCTCGAACTGGGTCACAGCCGCCTGCACCAGACCAAAGACCGAGTCCAGATTCACGCCCAGCGTGCGCCGCCATTGCGCGTCTTTCATCTCGGCGATCGGCGCGTCTGCCGGCTCCCAGATGCCGTGATTGGCAACCAGCGCATCGAGCCGTCCAAAGGCCCGCACCGCGGCGGCAACCAGGGCGCGGCCGTCCTGGGGCGTGCTCAGCTCCTGCTGGAAGGCGATACAGCGCTCGCGGCCGCCGCACTCGCTGGCAAGCGCCTCGGCCCGGTCGCGCGCTTTCTCGTAGCTGAAGGCCACGCGGGCGCCCGCCTCGACAAAGAGCCGGACCGTCTCCGCGCCAATGCCGCGCGAGCCGCCGCTGACGAGAGCAACCTTGTTTTCGAGCGCCAGCCGAACACCTGTCATAGGGCTCAAACTAACGCAGTGAGCCGGGCCCCCGCAAGGTGACAGAACAATGAGTAGGCTTTAAGGCTGCCCGGCATCCGGCACGCACAAAGCGCCCAGGTCATCCTCATCGGGCGGATCGGCGGCCATCGGCGACGAAACCGAGGGGAGATCCGGCACGACTGGCCAAGAATGAACCGGTTCCGATACCTCCGATTTGGAAAGACGTTGCGGACCGGGCGCAACGCCCCGTCCCGCAGAGGGCTTGCCGTGACTGTACGAGCGCTTCACCGGATTTGGATCTTCGAAGCGCGGCCTGGCGGTCAGCGCATCTGGAGAAGATCCCCTGCCGCCGCCCCCGGCAGCGCGCCTACGCATGCGTTCGAGCGCAACGGCATGCCGCAGGGCCGGGGCGGGGTGAGCTGCCTCAGGGCTCGCTGGCTTGGCCGAAGGACTGACCGGCGCGGGCTTGGCGGCGGCTGCGCTATCGGGCGCGGGTTTGCCAGCGGCAGCAGCAACCACCGGGGGGCTTGGCTTGATCGCGCTGTGCCGGCGGGCAATCACTCTGGGCGCCTCGGGAAGCGCTACCAGCTCCGCTCCCGAGTCGGGTTGAGCGGCGGCCGCTGCGAAAAAGTCATCGGGCAGCGCAAAGGGCACCGGAGGCAGCGCGCTGCCAGCCTGCGGTCCAGTTTCGTGATCCGCGGCCGGCCGGCTGGAAGACTCAGCCTGACCTGGAACACTGGCCACCACAGCTGATTCCGGCGCTGAGAGCGCAGCATGCGTGGGCAGGGGCGGAGGCGCGAGCGGAGGGGGCGGCACAACGACACCGGCCACATCGCCCTTTCTGCCCTTCACGAAGACCGTGACAACACCCGGAGCATCTTGAACGGCCGGGTCTCCGCAGCGATCGACCCCGCTCAGGCCCTCCATGCGAATGCGGTCCATGCTGAACGCCCCCTCGTCCGAGCCAGGCTCGCAGTTGTGCCGCTTCAGCACCTTCACCCGCAGCAGCGGCAGGTTGCGCAGCGTATTCGAGAGGCGCGCCTTGCCTTCGCCGTCGGTCACTGCCTCCTCGCGCCACAGCGCCAGGTCCAGGTCGCGGCGGTCATACCCGGCCACCAGCAGAACATGCTGATTTTGCAAGGGCTTGCCGCTGTTGCCGTCGGCTACGCGCACGGCGATGGGCTCGGTGTGCGCAACGGGAAACACCTCATTGGCCGCGCACGCGGGAAGCAGCGGAAGCATAGCCGCCGTGACAACAGAGAAGGCCAGGAATCGATTCATGAGAAGCGCCTCACCGAACCTATCGGCAGCGCACCCAGAATCCAGAGTTTTCTAATATTTGTTGGCCTTCAATGATTTGAAAATTCAAATCAAACTGCGCGCATGACGCGTACCGGCAGCAGGATGATGGCGCTCACCAGTTCCAGCGCTCCGCCCACCGCGATGCCCACCAGCCGGAAGGGCAGCAACAGCACCCACACCACCGGATAAAGCACCAGCGCCACGAGCGCCAGCGGCCAGCACAGCACAAACAGAAGGCACCAGAGCAGAAACTTGACCATGGCTTATTACCGCCTCACGCGCCGGGTTCCACGCCCGGCCTGACAAAGCATACGAACCTGTCCTCATGCTGGTTCCACTGAGCGTTTACAAAAGGCCCTAGTGGTTGAGCTCAAAGACCCGGAATCGCCGCTCCAGCTCCCACTGCGCAGTGGCTTTTTCGCTTCCCACCAGGAAGTCCCGGCAGGAGGGTGAGGGCACGTTGCCGCCGGCCTGCTGGCCGCCGCAGGCACCCGCCAGCGCTGTGAACCGGTCCGGCGCCGCCCACAGGCTCGGGCCGGGAAGAAAGTCATGTTCCATACCGGTGCGGACCATTTGCTTCAGGTCCTGGTAGGTCAGGGCGTAGTCAATTGCGGCGCGGACATACTCATGGGTAATGTCGATGCGGCTCACGCCCTCGTCGTCGGTCGAGAGCGCGACCGGTACGTGATTCATGCGATAGATCGGGAAAGGATGCTCGTCGCCCTTGATGTCGAGAATGCCTTCATTGGAGCTGAGGTTGATCTCGATCATGATGTGATTCTGCGCCAGTTCCTTCAGCAGTTGCGGTGCGTTGTCCTCGTACATCACGTCGACGCCGTGGCCGATGCGCTGGGCGTGGCCAAACTCGACGGCCTGGCGGATGTGAAAGCGCAGTCCCTCGGGCGGAACGAGCCCTGGAGCCAGCTCACCGGCATGCAGGCTGATGGGCACGCGTGGATAAAGGGCGTGCAGGTAGTCCAGCATCTTCATGTGGAGCGTGTAGTCGCGCATGGAGATGTAGCCGTCCTCGGGCATCACGAAGTTGATCCCAATGAAGCCCGGCTCATGTGCGTCCAGGGTCTGCTCGATGGTCTCGAAGCCGAGCAGCGTCTGCGCGAACACCTGCTCGGGCGAAAATCCGCGCAGGACCTGGTAGATGTAGCGCACCTCCACCTGGCAGGCCGGCGTGGCGTCGCCGCCGTCACAGTGCTCGATCTGACGGCGCTGCGCCTCAGCGTTGCGCACCTCGTCCCGGTCGGCGCCCACTTCTTGAAACAAGCCGTGGTCGATCAGCTTTTGCCGCATCGCGGGCAGGTCCGCGTTCCAGCCGATCTGGTGAGCAATTGCGCGCGCGTGGTCGAAGGGCGGCGTTTCCATCAGCTCAAGATACTGCTGGTTCTGGGCAGCCGAGCGCGCGGCAATCTCATCCACCCACTCGCCGGTATGGATGCCTTTGAGGCCGGAGAATCGGCCGAATGTGGAGAAGAACTGGTCGTGCCCGCTCAGGCTGGGCATGGGCACAAAGCTGCGCAGAGAAAACGCGTCGATCAGCTTGTCGTAGAGGTCCTGATTGGCGGACGTCATGTCGCCGGAGAGCGCAGACGCCGCAACCAGCTTGCCCTTGCAGGGAGGCTGGGCGAATTTGAGCGCTGCCGGATCGACGCACAGTCCATCCTCGGCCGCATCGCGGATAAAGGTCTCTGCATACACGGCGCCGGAGAGATGGACATGCAGGTCGGCGCCCTTGGGAAACTGCTCCAGAAAGGCGTTGAGCGCCAGCGGGCTCTGGTGGCTATAGCTGAGAAAGGCATTGGCCGTGCGCGCTTCGGAGTCCGCGGCGCCATTCCGTGGCGTGTGCGAGCAGGCAGTGAGCAGCGGGAAAAAACAGGCGAGCAGGAGGGCTGATCGGCGCATGATTGCCTTCCAGTGTAGTCGAGTCGTAGCCCGGCGTGGGGGCGGATTTCACGGCCGCAAGGCACAGACGCGCCAGTCCAATTCACAGTCCGGTTTGGCGGGGAGAATGGGAGTTGCTATACTGGTTGAGGTTGTTTTTTTGAAGCGCAGTGTTCGTGGACTCGCCTCCCTCTCTCCGGCGACGCCGGAATTCCGCGCAGAAAGCTCCAACCCACGAAGTTTGCACTGAGGCCAGATAGCTCAGTGGTAGAGCGCGGCCCTGAAAAGGCCGGCGTCGGCGGTTCAATCCCGTCTCTGGCCACCACTCCTAATGCCCTTCTCAATTCCGAGCCGCGCTCAAGCCGAGCGCAGCTCAGTGGTCTCGATCGCGGCCTTGAAAAGCCCTCGCGTCGGCGGTTCAATCCCGTCTCTGGCCACCACTCCTAATGCCCTTCTCAATTCCGAGCCGCGCTCAAGCTGAGCGCAGCTCAGTGGGTCAGCCCGCGGCCGCTCCGCTCAAATCCCCTCCTGAAACGTTAGAGCAGTTCTCCAATTCATGTGCTCTGTTTAGTTGCGTGCAAGGTGGCTCTTTCTTAAGGAAAAAGCCACTTATCATCGTGCTTTCGGTGTACAGCAATTGGAGAACAGCTATAGCCCCGGTTCACACGGTGTCGTTTTGTGTCTAATCATGGTTTATGCTTGACGCGAACAGCAAAATAGAGAATAAAAGTAAGATATCGTAAGTGCAATCGTGTTTCTTTTCCTTACGGCTTTGGAGGCATGCACATGAGAGCGCGTCTACAACCATCCCTGACCGGTGTACTCCTGGTGATGTTGATTGCTGCCATTCCAGCGTCGAGTCAATCCATCAACCAGTCCCAGCTGCGCGGCACCGTTACGGACTCGAGCGGCGCGGTGATCCCCGGAGCGACGGTCACCATGACCGATGTCGGCACGAACGCCGCACAGTCTACCGTTTCAAACGCTCGCGGCGGCTATGCGTTCACCGCGCTCAGGGCGTCGAACTACAAGTTGCTGGTCAACGCACCCACCTTTGGCGCAGTGGAGAAGAACGGCATCACGTTGGCGGTGAACCAGGAGACCACGCTCGATGTCACGCTGCTTCCGTCGAGCCAGACAACCAGCGTAACGGTGGAGTCGATCCCCCCGCTGCTCGATGCCGATTCGGCCACGCTTGGCACCGATATACCGAGCGAGTACCTGACGCAGATGCCGCTTGAGAATCGCGATCCATTCGGCATCGCATTCCTGGCTGCGGGCGTGACCGAGTCCGCCGGGTCCGGCGTATCGGATTCCTATCCGGCAGGAACCAACTTCGTGTCGAATGGACAGCGCAATTCGACCGCCAACATTCTGCTTGACGGCGTGCTGATTACCGCGCCGGAGCAGGGTGAGGGCGGCAACTCGAACCTGTATTACCAGGCGACCGTGGAAGGGCTGCAGGAAGTGAAGGTGCAGAACAACAGCTTCTCCGCGGAGTATGGCGGTGGGACCGTGGTCGACGAGGTGATGAAGTCCGGCACCAATCATGTGCATGGCAGCGCGTACTGGTTCAATCAGGATGCGATCTTTGACGCGAGGGACTTCTACAACACAGGCCCACGGCCGGGGCACGTACAAAATCAGGCAGGATTTTCGCTCGGTGGTCCGATTGTAAGAAACAAGACGTTCTTCTTTGCCGACCTGGAATCGGTAACCGCCAGCAATCCAATCAACATTGTGGCCACCGTGCCCACTCCGAATGAAGTCAACGGAGACTTTTCGCAGGCAATGACGTATGACCCGAATGGTAATCCGATTCTTGATCAGATATTCGATCCCTTCAAGATTGACGCTTCACAAAACCGCCCCGCATACAACAACAACATGATTCCGCCTGGGGAGATCGACCCGGTGGGACAGGCGATCATGAAGCTCTATCCGCAACCAACCAGCAGCGGAGATCCGGTGACGGGGGCAAACAATTACCGTGACGTGATTCTGGGCACCTCCAAGAGCCTGCAGATCGACGCCAAGATCGATCAGCAGTTCAGTCCCAAGTCGTCGATCTCCGTGCGCTACAGCAGCGTGTTCGGGACCGGCTCCACACCAACGGTGCTGGGCGACTACGAGTTCAACGACGGGACAAAGTATACAGAGCAGACTTTCAACGACGGCATCAATTACACCTTCATTCCGACCGCCAACACGCTCTGGACATCGACTTTCGGCCTGGATCGCGTGGCTGAGCCGACGCAAAACAGCAACTACACCTCCTCGACATCGGTTGGATTCCCTTCCTACCTAGCACAAGGCGGATTTTCCAGGATGCCCTCGATCATCATGGAAGACTCGCCCTGGACCTCACTCTTCGATCAGTGTTGCGTCGACACGCGGTTTGCTCATACCCTGCTGAACTATGCGTCTGCATTTTCGTGGACCAAAGGCCAGCACACCTTGAAGGCCGGCGGCCAACAGCAGATCTTCTATAACAATTTCTATCAACCCAACTATCCCACCGGCTATTTCAGCTTCGCGCAGGACATTACCGCGCAAATGCCGTACAACACCAACAACCAGACCCAGGGCAACGATTTTGCCGGACTCCTGATCGGGTGGGGAGACCCGGGCGGCAGCGGCATCAACGTGTCAGAGTCGGTGGCCGACAAATCCCTGGCGACCGGCTTTTATGCGCAGGATGACTGGCGCGTCACACCGAAGCTGACCGTGAACCTGGGCGTGCGCTACCAGTGGGACACGCCCTACACCGAGCGGCACAATAACAGCCAGTTCAGCGATATGACAGGAGACAGCGGCATCACCGTGCCAAATTTATATGGGCAGCCAGGGCCATTGAAAGGAACAACGATCTTTGCTTCCTCCAGCAACCGCAACGTTCCCGCCTACCGCAAGGATGTGGGCCCGCGCCTGGGCTTTGCCTACCTTGTGAACAAGACGACCGCCATCCGCGGAGGCGCGGGGCTCTACTTTGGCTACGGAGTAGCGACGAACTTCCAGTATCCCGGAGCCGCCTATACCTCTAGCCCGGAGGTGTTCTTTACCGAAGACGGCGAAGTGACGCGCGATGCAACGCTGGAGAACCCGTTTCCTGGCGGAGTCCCGCCGGCGGAGGGCCAGCAATACGGCAAGCTGGCGCTGTGGGGTTTATCCAATCAAAACAATCTGGGAACACAGGCGGCCAAAGACGCCAACATCTACCAGTGGAACCTGGGCGTCCAGCAGGCCTTCCCGAACAAGATCGTGATCAGCATCAATTATTCCGCCAACCGAAGCACGTTTCTTCCCTGGGCGGGAACAGACAATCGCAACTTCATTGCCTCGTCGGTGAGAAGAAAATTCACCAGTGACGAACTGAATACGCCGGTGAACAATCCCTTCGAGCCGCTGTTCTCCGGGCCTGGCGCGCAGTTCAGCGTGCCGTCTTCGCGATACGGCAATGCGCAACTGCCGCTCATCAACCTTCTTCGCCCCTATCCGCAGTTCGACGGCGTCTTTGAAGAGTACAAGGTCATCGGCGCGTCTTCCTGGTACAACGCACTGCAGGTTGTGTTTCAGAAGCGCGAGGGGAAGTACGTGAACTTCGAGGGCAACTACACATGGTCAAAGAACACCGACGATTCGTCGGCTGGGAACAATGACTGGGTTGGCAGCCTGGGGAACGGGTTTCCGCAGGAGCTGGACCACTTGAAGGCCGAGTGGTCTGCGAGCGCCAACGATGCAACCGATCGGCTCGTGATCGCGGGCATGTTTCAGCTGCCGGTTGGCCGAGGAAGTTTGATCGGAAGCAAGATGAATCGCGCGTTGGATGCAGTGGTGGGCGGCTGGCAACTGACGACTCTGATTACCTTCCAGTCCGGTCAGCCGATCGATGTTCATATGGGCAATCCTCGGATCGCGGACGGAAACCAGCGGCCCAACGTGCTGTGCAGCACCTACCAGCTGACGACAGGAATCAGCGTCCACGACGCCGGCAAGTACGGACTGCCTTATCTGAACTCCAACTGCTTCGCGGACCCTGGCGACCAGCAGCCCGGCAATGCGCCGCGCTATATTGCGCAGCTTCGCTCAGAGGGCATCCACCAGGCTGACCTGTCGCTGGAGAAGTCGCACAGCCTTGGCGGCGAGAAGAGGCAGTTGGAGATTCATGTGGACTGTTTCAACTGCACCAATACCGAGCGGTTCGGTTTGCCGGATAGCGGGTTTGAAGACCCGAGCTTTGGAGTCATTGCGTCCACCGCCGGCGGCGCGTTGCCGCGCAACATGCAAGTTGGGGTCCGCTATCAATTCTGACGCGCGCTTTCTGAAGGCGTCTTGAGGAGCCAATGCCTAAAGCCAATCCTGTTTCTCTGTGCGGATTCACTGCGTCCCTCGCACTGGCGCTGGTCTCAACCGGCGGCCTTGTCGCCCAACAGCCGGCGGACTCCCAGCAGTTCGGCGGCCCCAGCCGGGACTGGATGCGGCAAGTGCGCATTGCGGCCTGGGGGCTCGGCCCGGATAACGCAAAGCAGATTGTGCAGCAGGCCGCGGCAAGCGGCGTCTACGGTATTGAAGTAGACAACGACATTCCCGGACGCTACGAAAGTCTGCTTGATCCCTCGATGAAGCTCGAAGCCATTCGCAAGGTGGCCGCAGAGGCTCATCGCGCGGGCAACAAGGCATTCGTCTATGTTGCCGGCACCGAGTGCATCTCGAAAGAATCGGATGGTCCACACACGTTGGCCAAGGATCATCCGGACTGGCTGCAACGAAAGATCACCGGCGAGCCGGCGATCTTTAATTCCGGCGCCGCGTTCTGGATTGCCAAGGGCGAGGAAGACGTGTGGGTGTCGCCCTTCGCCGCCGCGTGGCGGAAGCTCTACATGCAACGCGTGCGCCAGATTGCGGCAACCGGCATTGACGGCATCTATGTGGACATCCCTTACTGGATGACGCACTTTACCGGCTGGGAAGATACCTGGGCCAGCTTCGACGATTCCACCGTGGCGGCATTCAAGAAAGAGACCGGTCTGGATGCGCGCAAAGATATCAAGCTCGGCGATGCGGACGATCCTGGGTTCAGGAAGTGGGTCGATTTCCGCATTCGCGCCATCGACGACTTTCTTATCGATATCCGCGCCAGCGCGCTTGCTGCCAATCCGAACATCGCCATCATCCCGGAGATCTATCCCGGAATCGAAGACGCTGCGCCGCGCGTCGGTGCCGATGTGTATCAGCTCTATCCGCTCGTGGACGCGATTGCGCATGAATACGAGTTCGGCGACGGCGACGACCACACGGCCGCGTCCCGCTCTCCCTTCGACTGGTTCATGTACCAGATCGGCATGCGCAGCTTCCGCGCGTTTGCGGGCGATAAGCCGACCTGGATTCTCAACTACTCATGGGATGGGGCGCCTCATGTTCAGCCGCGCGACGCGATGCTGAACCTGGCGATGTCCGAGCTGGCCGCCGGCGCGAACATGTGGGATGCGAAGGGCCATGTGATGTCTGGCTCAAACGATCTGCAGACGCGCAAGGAAATCTTCGCCTGGATTGCGAAACACGAAGACATCTTCGGAGCAGTGCGAACCCCGGTTGCAGAGACGGGGGTTTACTTCTCCGACGCAACGCGCAACCTCTACCCCGCGGAGTTTGTGAACTCCTATCGGGGCGACCTGCTGCTGCTGCTGCAAAATCACATTCAGTTCCAGATCGTGACCGCGCGCACCCTCGCAAACTTCCGCGGCAAAACGCTGGTGCTTCCCAGCGTGAAAGTAGTGAGCTTGGAAGAGGCCGCCGGCTTCGACCGCTATGTCTCGCAAGGAGGGAAAGCGGTATTGACCGGAGCCGTGGACCCCAGGCTTGATGCCCTGCACGACGCGATACGATTTGGAGACAAGCCGGAAGTCAATTACCTGAAGCGCGCAGACAAGAATTTCTCTGCGTCGGACCCGGCAAGCGAACCGGACCTGCTCAAAGCGATCGCGACCAGCACCGGAGTCGAAGTCCGCGCATCCAAAAACGTGGTCGTGCATGAAGCACGAATCGGCGATCGCACCTACCTGTTCTTTGCCAACTTCGACGGGCTCGAGGCCGGAGGAAATGCGACGCCGCACGCACAGCAGAACATTGAGCTCAGCGTTCCAGGCGGCTTCGGCGCAACCCTGCATTGGCTGCCGTTCATGGGCAGCGAGACCGCGTTGCAGGGCCACGCCTCGGAGGCAGGCCTGCGGTTCACACTTCCTGCATTGCAGCGCGGGGCGGTTGCCTGGTTTGCCTCCCCCAGCCCGGCCCAATAACGCTTCAGCCGCGGCTTGCAGTCCGCTCAGGTGCAATACACCTCGACAGTGATATACTTCGGGCCAATCAATGCTTAGAACCGCTTGACGGGAAAATGGCGCTGTGCTCAAAACTTGTTCTGCGCTTGTTGACGGCATCCAGCTTTTAAATTGAGCGAATCTAGTTTTCTTCGCAGTGACAGAACCTGGCGGTAAGGTTAAAAGGAGGTCAGCTCTTGGCAACAGCTCCGGTGCAGCCGCCCGCCAACAACGGCGTCAACGAAATAAGCCGAATCGCCCAATTCATCTTCGGCGTTTATATGGTCGCGCTCAATGTCGTCATCATTTCCCTCCTCATCGCAATCTGGCCCGACAAGACACCGTTGCCAGACGCACCAGAGACAGTCTCCGCGTTCTTCGGCAGGGTCCAGTTTGTCCTCTCCCCGGAAGTGCGATTGCTGTTGATCACAATCCTCACCGGCGCACTCGGCAGCTACATCCACGCTGCGACTTCGTTTGTGGATTTTATCGGCAACCGTCAGTTTGTAAAGAGCTGGACCTGGTGGTATCTGCTGCGCCCCTTTATTGGCGTAGCCCTTGCGTTGCTCGTCTATTTTGCGACGCGGGGCGGACTGATCTCAGGGTCGACGGGTGCAAACGGCATCAACCCTTACGGCATCGCGGCACTCTCAGGAATGGCGGGGCTGTTCTCAAAGCAGGCGACCGACAAGCTGCGCGAGGTTTTTGAGACACTCTTCAAGACAGACCATCCGCCGCTAAGAAACGATAAGCTGACCAATTGAACGCCGGTGAGCAGCCCTTTCAACTGCCTGTGCTATCAGTGCAAATCGCAGCTTTGCCATTGCGTAAAGTAGTGAACGCGCCAGTCGCGAAACCAATCAGTGTTCCATCGCGAGAGTCCAATGCCCGAAGCCAACCAGCCCGAGGTGCGCCGCGCCACTGCCCGGCAACTTGCATACCGGATCAAAGGATTCGGTGAAAACCCAACGCCCCGCTTTTCGTTCTTTCTTGGCGCAGGCGCGTCCTTTGAATCGGGTATTCCGCTGGCCTCTGCGATGATCAGCGACTTCTGCCAGCGCATTATTGAGGACGATTGCCCGGAGGACTGCACTGATCCTCAGCGACAGAAGGCGTGGCTGGAAGGCCAGGATTGGTACCAGAAATCTGCCGCGGCCGGCACGCTCTATTCTGACCTGTTCGAAATGCATGAACCGAAAGAACGCGGGCGGCAACGCTACGTCGAGCAGATGATTGAGGGCAAAAAGCCGTCATTCGGTTATGTGGTGCTGGCCAACCTGATGGCGCGCAACTATATCAACACCGTTCTGACTACTAATTTCGACGACCTCGTTTATAACGCGTGCTCGACTTTTACCGACATCCGTCCTGTGGTCTATGCGTATGGCACCATGGTTTCCGACCTGCGCATCACCAACGCGCGGCCCAAAATTCTAAAGCTGCATGGCGATTACCTCTATTCGAAGTTGAAGAACTCCGAAGGCGAACTGGCCTTTCAGGACCCGAATATGTCGCGCTATGTATCCATGCTGCTCAATGAATATGGGCTGGTGGTGGTTGGTTACAGCGGTTGCGATGCGTCCGTGATGGAGATGCTGCGCAAGTTTCCGCCCGACAATGACCTTTATTGGTGTGGGCGCGCAAACTCCCCCATCCCGGACAGCGTTCGCACGCTGCTGGTGGAAACTGGTGGATTCTATGTAGAGATTGAGAGCTTCGATCAGTTAATGAACGATATCCGGTCGGTGATCAAGTTCGATGTGCCCAAGATGCTCGGGTCCCTTGAGACGCGGCAGGAACAGATCATCGAACAGCTGAAGAGCTTCCCGCAGCGAACCTTGGAGGGGATGGTTTCGCTGCTGCGCGAGATTTACGATTTCCGGCAGATGGATGCCCTGGACAGGCAGAAAAAGGAGCAAAAGGAGGAAGCATTCCTGCATTATCTGAACGCCTGGGAAGCCTGGCAGAAGGGCGATTTCCCGGAGACGGAGAAGGAGTTTCGGGAGTCGCTGCGGCTCAATCCGGATGACGTGAACGCGCGCACTCTGCTGGCTGGAGTGCTGTCACAGGAAGGGCGCTATGATGAAGCGGCGCAGGAGCTGAATAGCGCGCGTCCCAATGCCAGCGGACCCGCTCTGCTGAATATTGAGTTGAACTCCGGGTATCTCACGATGCTGCAAGGACGGTTCGACGAGGCTCTCAAGCATTACACCGAGGCAAGCCTGCTTGATCCCCAGAATGCCGTTGTTCAGAACGCGATGGGCGTTTGCCTCATGCATTTGGATCGTCTGGATGACGCTGCCGCGGCGCTGCGCAAAGCGTCAGAACTCGATCCCTCCAGTTACTACTCGGCGTTTAATCTCGCGAGTATTCTGCTGGTCAAAGGCGATCAGGCTCAGGCACTGGAGTGGTGGAATACGGCGGCGTCTCGATGGCAGTTGCGCGATCAAATCGACCCCTACAACGGAGCAACGATTCAGGCCTGCCTCGGCAATGACAACGCGGCCGTTGCATCCATGAGTCAAGCAGCCGCAGCCGGCCAGCCGGGACTGGCGAGCCTCGCGCTCGAAAGCGTCGTCTTCCTGGAAAAAGCAGCGGCTTGCCCGCCGGTTATCCACGCGCTCCGGCAGATACTCGAAAAGGCGATCAAGCCGTGAAGTGCTGCCGTGTTGCAATTCCCTCAAAAGCCGGCATGAGCAAGTGCCTCCGCTTGCTGCAATGAAGAGGTCCCGCAACAGCAGCAGCTATCGACGATCGCAATGCCAGCGCGCTGGTAACGTTTCGATGCTTTCTCAATTCCCTGCCGCGACTTTCGAATGCGTGATCCGAAAGCTGAAGGCCAGCTCGTCGGGCTGTGTCCTGGGCAGTTTGATGTGCAGGCCGTCGGCTTCCTGCCTCCACTTGATCTCTTCCGCCGAGCCAAGCAGGCGCACCGAGGTTACCGGGCCGGCGAGATAGGGGTTGCCGTTCCACAGCGAGCGCAAATGCAACTCTCCATTTGCCGGCCATCCCAGTGCGATCGCATAGAGCGCGCCGTTGTGCGTGGTGTAGCGAACATCGTCGGCAGTGAACTCCTGGCGGTCGCTGTCGAGCGCGCTGCTGGTCACCTTGGTCGGCCCCTCGCCAAAAACCAGCCATGGCCGCGACCCATAGATCGCCTCGCCGTTCACATGGAGCCAAGCGCCCATCTGCAGCAGGATCGCGCGCGCCTCTTCGGGGATCGTCCCGTCTGCCTTGGGACCCACATTGAGCAGCAGGTTGCCGTTCTTGCTGACCACGTCAACCAACTCGTCAATCAGCGACTTTGCGTCACGGTATTCATCGTTCTTTACGTAGCCCCACGAGTGAATGCTGACCGAGGTATCGGTCTGCCAGGGTAGCAAGCGTACCGCGTCCAGCTTGCCGCGCTCTATGTCCAGCACCGCGGCGTTCTCTGGAAAGTCGTGGTCTTTATAGGTGAGCACCACGCCCTGCTGCCGCGCTGCACCCTGGTTGTAGTAGTAGGCGGCCATCCGCTTCAAATAAGGCTGAAACGCCGGCTGCCCAATCCACCAGTCGAAGTAGAGAAAGTCCGGATGGTACTTGTCGACAATCTCCGCACTGCGCGCCAGCCAATCGTCCATGAAGGCCGCGTCAGGAGCCAGCCAGCGCTCCAGATGGTTGGGGTCGGGCTCCTTCGAGTCGTCTTCGCCGGCCAGCACCATGGGCTGCGCGGGCCTGTAAAGCACTCCGTAACGCGGATCTTCGACGTCGGAATTGAACTTCATTCCGCCGCTGTACCACCACCAATGTTCGGCGCGGTGCGACGAGGCTCCAAAATGCAATCCGCGCTTGCGCGTAGCCATGGCCAGCTCGCCCACCACATCGCGCTTCGGACCCATCTTCGCGGCGTTCCATGGGTCGATCGCCGAGTCGTACATGGCAAAGCCGTCGCAATGCTCGGCAACAGGCACAACGTATCGCGCGCCTGCCCGCACAAACAGGTCTACCCACGCGTCGGAGTTAAACTTCTCCGCGCGAAACTGCGGAATAAAGTCCTTGTAGCCAAACTTCGCCTGCGGTCCGTACGTTTCCACGTGATGCTTGAACACAGCGCTGCCCTCGAGATACATGTTGCGCGGGTACCACTCGTTTCCGAATGCCGGAACCGAATAGACACCCCAGTGGATGAAGATGCCGAACTTTGCGTCGCGATACCAGGCAGGAATGCGATAGGCACCCAGCGAATCCCAATCGGCCGCGAACGGCCCGGCGCCCACGCCCCGCTGCACCCGTGCCAATTGCTGCTCCTCGACGGGCGTGGCTCGCTGGCCAATGAGCGGAGCAGCGAGAAGGGCAGTGGCGGCAAGCACCATGCGCGCGGAGTGCGGGATGCAGTTCCAGGCCATGCCAACAACCTAGCAGACCGGAACAGAGATGTGTATTGCAAAATAGATCTCGGTGCTGTATCACGATCAGTGAATGCTTCGTTCTGCAAGGAGGACTGTCATCGCGTCCCATCTGCTCGTGCTCCTTCGCCGCGTCACGCCAATCCTGCTGGCCATCTCTGCGCTTCACACGCTTGCCCAGCAACAGGAGGGGTCGCTTCAGACCGCGAACCTGGGCCGCTGCGCGCTCGATTCGGGCCAATTCATCGAACCTTGTGTGCTGGCTTATCGCACCTGGGGCCGGCTCAACGCGGATGGATCGAACGCCGTTCTCATGCCGACCTGGTACAACGGACGCAGTGAAGACCTGGAGCAGTTCTTCGGTCCCGACAAGCTTGTGGATACGTCGCGCTTCTTCGCCGTAGCTGTGGATGCATTCGGCGATGGCGTCTCCTCGTCCCCCTCAACCAGTGCGGCGCAGCATGGCGCTTCGTTCCCCGCCATCACGATTCGTGACATGGTGCGCGCCGAGCACCGGTTAGCCACAGAGGTGCTCGATCTGAACCATCTGTATGCGGTCCTCGGCGTCTCCATGGGCGGCATGCAGACCTTCGAGTGGATTGCGGACTACCCGGAGTTTGTCAGCAGGGCCGTACCCATTGTCGGCACGCCGCAGCAGACATCGTACGATCTGCTCAACTGGGATCTGCTGCGCCGGCTTGTTGAAGCGGACCCCGGTTTCGACGGAGGCAACTATGCAGCCGAGCCCGCGCTCACGCTGGCCAATGAGTTTGGCGCGCTGACATTGCCCTCGCCGGCCTATACGGCGCGCAAGGTCTCGCGCGCGGAATTTCCCGCGTTCCTGGAAAACTCATTGAAGACCTGGGGCGGCCGAGACGCAAATGACCGGCTGGTGCAGCTCAAGGCAATGATCGCGCACGATGTGATCCGCGGCAGCGGATCCGTGGACGACGCTGCGGCGAAGATTCAAGTCAAGCAGTTGATCGTGGCTGCGGTCAACGATCACCTGGTGAATCCTGCGCCTGCTCTTGCGTGGGCCAGAGCCGCACATGCCGAGACCTATGTCTCCACTGGTGATTGCGGCCATCGCATCTTCGAGTGTGACGGCCCGGCGATTACGCGCGCTGTCCGTGCGTTTCTCGCCGCGCCGTAGCCTGCTCGATCACCAGGGCCGGGAACGCGCAACCGACACCCCGCGCACCTCATTAGGCCACTTGCCGGAAACAGCACAATAGAAGTGGTAGAGAGCGCCGTCGTGAAAAATAACCGACGGTTTGTGCGCGTAGGTTTCATCCGCTGTGCCCGGCGCGCCTTCGTCGACCATGATCTCGTCGATCTTTGAGAAGTGATCGGGATCGCGGCCCAGCGCAAGCAGTTCGCGCGCCTTGCCGCGGGCATCGAAGCCGAAGTAATACATGCCCCACACGCCGCCGTTGCGCACCACAAACGGATTGCTGGCGAAGCGCGAATCCCGCGAGCCCTCGCCGCCATTGCGCAGAATCGGATTGCCCGCGTAGCGCGTCCATTGCTTCAGGTCGCGCGATGTGGCCACGCCGCTTTGCTCGTGCCATGCTCCGCCCGGCGCATTTTTCACTGCATCGGTCTTGGCGTTGTAGTAGAGATAGAAAACTCCGTCCTCTTCAACCAGGTTGGGCCGGTAGAGGCCGCCATGTTCCCACGGCGCGCCGTCCGCGGGGAAAAGAATGGGGTCCGTCAACTCCCAGTGCAGCAGATCGTCGCTCCACGCCAGTCCGATGACCGCCGCGCCTTCTTCATAGCCCGCGCTCGGATATGCGTTCCATGCGCCCAGATAGCGGCCGTGCACCTTCTTGAGCTTGCCCGGCGAGGTGAGCCCGGTCTCGCGCACAATGCAGCTCAGGGCCACGTTGTAGCGGGTGTACTTCGAGTTGGGATCGCGGCGGGCAACGCAGGCCACGCGCTCCCAATGCACCAGATCTTGGGAGCGCGCAAGACCAGTCTGATAGCCTGTTCCGTCGAAGCCGATGTAGAGCATGTGAAACGCGCCGTCGTGCAGAAAGACGAAGGGATCGTCCACTGACTTGCTGTCGAAGGCATCGTGCTCCGCGGATGCGCCCAGCACCAGTTTGCCGTAATGGTAAGGCGTGCGGAACGGAGCGATCTCGCGGTCTCTGAAGTCCGCAGCAAGCAGGCTGCGTGCCGACAGCAGCGGCATTGCGGCCAGCGCAGTTCCCAGCCCGCCGGCGAACTTACGCCGTGTTATTTGCTTCATTGTTGGTCTCCCGTTCCTGTTGCCTGTGAGGGCGAGTCGTCTTCAAGCACGGCCACGCCCTGTGTTTGAAGAGTTACTTTGCTCACGCTCGCGCCATCGCTGAGAAGATCGCTCATCGCGCGCGGCAGCTTGATCTCCGCGGCAGCTGCACCGTGATTGAGGAGCACGTAGATCGTGCGCCCCTCGCCCACTCGACGGCACACTTCCACGTCGGGCGGCAGAGCCGTGAACTCCGGCTCGACGCCGGCATCGCGCAGCATCCACTCCGTCGCCGTGTGCATTGCGGAGGCGTCCAGAACCGCGCCCAGATAGGTGAGGCTACCCTTGCCCACGCGATGAGAGATCATCGCCGGCTGGCCTTCGAGCCATCCGTCGCCCTTGCCGTAGCGCAGCAGGATCTGCTCGGCAGCATCATGCGTAGAGAGTTGCTCTGCCCACACCTGGGCCATGCCCGCGCCCGCTTCTCCACTCACCGGCACCGGCGTCTCCAGTGCATAATACTGCTCCACACGGCCGCCGAGCGCGCTGACCAGCGGCCCGGGCTGGCGCTGGATGTTCAGAGCGTCGTGCTCATCCTTCATACCCGAGCGTGGGCCCAGCACCAGATGCCCTCCCTGCTCAACGTAAGCAAGCAGGTGCGCGGCCAGGCCGTTGGAGATGACGTTCAAGCTGGGCGCGAAGACCACCTTGTATGCGTCGAGCGGCGCTTCGGGTTGGACGATGTCCACTGTGAGCCTGTCCTCGCGCAGCGGCGCATAGTAGCCGAGCAGAACTTCGAGCTGATCGTAGTTGCGGTTGTGGGGCTGGAAGTCGATGGCCCAGCGGCTGTCGTAGCTGTGCAGCAGGGCCACCTGCGCCACGGGCGCGGTGCCCTGGAGCGCCTTTGCCGCGCGCTCAAATTCGGCGCCAGTCTGCGCAATTTCGGGATAGATGGGTAACGGCTCGCCGTCGGGACCGACAAGCGCTCCGTGGTATTGCTCCTGGCCATTCAGCGCGCTGCGCCACTGCCAGTAGAGCACCGCATCGGCGCCGTGGCCGATGGCCTGCCAGGCCATGGCGCGCGTCTCGCCGCGATCGAGCGCGTTGTTCACCGGCGCCCAGTTCACCGTGCCCGGCTGTGTCTCCATCACCCAGAAGTTGGCGCGTTTCCAGCCGCGCACAAAGTCGTGCAGCGCCCCATTGCGCGCTACGTTCAGATGGCCCTGTCCTACATAGTCGTCCCACGCGGCAAGGTCGAGCTCCTTGTTGATCTCGTAGTGATCAAAGTTGTCTGACCATCCCAGGCCGCCGAGATTGGTGGTGATGAACTGCCGCTTCTCAGCAAATTTGCGAATGGCCCCCAGCTGCACATGCTGAAAGTCGCGCCAGGTATCGCTCACAAAGTGGCGATGCTCGAGCAGCAGCCCAGGATTTCCGCCGCCCGTGGGCAGCGGAATCTCATCCCAGCTATCGTAGGTCTGGCTCCAGTAGGCCGTGGCCCACGCAGCATTCAAGGCGTCCAGCGTGCCGAAGCGATGCTTGAGCCAGTCCTGAAACTCGTGCCGCGTCTCCGCATCGAACGACTCGTCGCTGAACTCGTTGCCGATCTGCCAGCCAATCACATCGGGGTCGCGGCCGAAGCGCTCGGCCAGCTGCGTTGCGATCCTGGCGCAGTAGACGCGATAGAGCGGGTTCGCGTAGTTGAACTGCCGCCGCTGGCCGTGCTCAGCGCGATGGCCCATTGCATCCACGCGCAGCGTCTCCGGGTGCGCCTTGGTCAGCCACGCCGGCGGCGCATCCGTGGGCGTGCCGATGACGACAGCGATGTGATGCTTCTGGGCCATGCGAACGGCGCGCTCCAGCCAATCCAGATCGTAGCGACCTTCGACCGGCTCCATGCGGCTCCAGGCAAACTCGCCCACACGGACCACGTGCAGGTGCGCCTCCTCCATCAATTGCAGATCGCGGTCCCAGCGCGACTCCGGCCACTGTTCCGGATACCACGCCGCTCCCAGCATTGCGCCGGTCTGGGCGTGCAGCGCGCCGCAGCAGAGAACCGCCGCAAGCAGCACCAGTCGGCAGCACGTGCCGCGAGCCAACCCCGGCGCGGTCAATCCAGTCTTCAGCACAAAGGTTCTCCCGCCCAACTTGTATCACACGCGCCGCCCGCAGAGCAGCCGTATGCAGCAAAAGCCCATTCGCTGCATACGGCGTCTCCGGCGTTTGCTGGGCAAGCAGCAGCAATCTCACTGCTGCGCCGTCTCAAACTATGACAACGGCTGCGCCGCCAGTTCCACTGAGCGGAATTCTCTGTGCCGCGCAGGAAAAGACTGTGCAGGAGTTGACCGGAGCGGCTATCGTTGTGGGAAAGAAACCAGCCGGCTTGAATGACTGCACTCAGCTCGATTCAGGACCTGTGGCTGGTAGCGACCCTGCAATGAAAGGCGCGCACTTGGCCACTGATTCGTCTCCCACGCTTGCCCTGGTCCACACCAGCCCCACGCTTGCACCCATGTTCGCGGCGCTGTGCCGGCAGCATCTGCCCGAGGCGAGGTTCTTTCACATGGTGGACGAGAGTCTGATTCAAAACACGATTCAGAGTGGCGGCCTGCGGAAGCTGACCATGCGCCGCCTGCTGGATCAGATTGCCTCAGCCGAAGCCGCCGGGGCCGACGCGGTGCTGGTCACCTGTTCGTCGATAGGGCCCGGCGTGACGCTGGCCCGCGCGTTCTTTGACATTCCCGTCCTGCGCATTGACGAAGCCATGGCCGAGGCCGCGGTCGAGTTCAGCAGGATTGGTGTGCTGGCCACGCTACGCACCACGCTCGACCCCACGACCGCGCTCTTGCGTGAGAAAGCTGCGCAGGCCGGCCGCGACGTCGAACTCGT
>Ga0302278_10001352_pt1 | contig 30381 bp, 26 predicted proteins | sample III_Bog_N3_2_FD_194543 | JGI IMG/M metagenome (GOLD analysis project Ga0302278, IMG submission 194543) | Peat permafrost microbial communities from Stordalen Mire near Abisko, Sweden - III_Bog_N3_2 | ecosystem: Environmental > Terrestrial > Soil > Wetlands > Peat | place: Sweden: Abisko... | reverse complement strand
GGGGGGGGGGCGGCGGCCCCCCCCCCCCCCCCCGGCACTGCCGGCAGGCGGCCCAGCGGGCATGCCGGGCATCGGACGTCCTCCGGGCATACCACCCATGGGCGGGCGAGCAGGCATCGCCGGCATTTCGGTTACGTCCACAAGCTCGACATCGAAGATGAGATCGGCCTTGGGCGGGATGCCGGGATTCTTGGGATCGTTGGTGGGACGGCCGCGGGCTCCATAAGCAAGCTGCCAGGGGATAAATATGCGGCGCTTGCCACCGATCTTCATTCCTTCAAAGCCCTGATCCCAGCCTGGGATCACGCGGCCCATGCCCTGGATGAAGCGAATGGGCTGGCCGGCCTCCTGCTTCGGTTTACCATCCGGGCCCATGACGGGCTTGCCGGTGCTGTCAATTACCGGGGCTGCGGGGTGGTCGTGAGATGAGTCGAACTTGCGGCCATCGGCGGCAAGCCAGCCGGTGTAATGCACCTGGTAAACCTTGTATGGCTCGGCGACTGCGCCGGTGCCGATCTTTACGTCTTGATATTTCTCGGAGAAGGCAGTCCTGAGGATCCCCCTGACCGGGGGAACGCCGGGCGGGAGCTTGATGCCGGAGGCGGCCGGGGCAGCGGCATGGGCCATAGGTTTGGCTGCGGTTGTGGAGGCGGGCTTGGACGCTGTTTGCGCGGCGACGCCGGCAGCGGACACAAGGAGAGCGGCAAGAAGGGCACGTTTCATGTGAATGGACAACTCCAGTACTCTCAGACGGATTTATCGAGACGGGTGTTTCTAGACGGGAGTTTATCAGGGGACAGGCGGGTGCTGGGAGCGGGATCGTTTCCCACCCTTTTCACAAACAACGTGAAAAGGATGAAGCACGCTATTTTTTCTTACATAGAAGATCGGGCCATCGCCCTTGATAGAAGTCCTTATGTTTCTTTATCTGGCGTTTCGTACACTGACGCATGGCCCCCGTGCTTATTCACATACTCAGGATCTGTTGGCTGCCTGTGGCCTCGTTCTTTGCAGGCGTTTTGAACACCATAGCCGGCGGCGGATCGTTTCTGTCGTTGCCGGCGCTTCTGGCAAGCACCACGGCGGCGGGAGTGGGGGCGGTGACGGCGCAGGCCACGAATACGGTGGCGCTTTGGCCGGGGCAGCTTACTTCGCTGGTGGCATTCCGGCAGCAACTGCGAGCGTATGGGTGGAAGCTGGCTCCGCTGGGCATTTCATCGGGGGTGGGAGGCTGGATAGGTGGCCAACTGCTGCTGCATACGGGGAACAAGTTCTTCAGGGAATTGCTGCCGTGGCTGCTGCTGTTTGCCGCGGTGATGTTTGTGCTGAGCTTTCCGCTTGGGAAGTGGCTGGCCACGCTGTCGGGCGGGAAGCGCTACGAGGTTGCGCTGATTGTGGGGATGGTGGTGGTGAGCGTGTATGTGGGCTACTTTGGCGCGGGCGGCGGTTTTCTGGCGATGGCGCTGTTTGGGTTCTGCGGGGTGCACGACATCCACGAGATGAATGCGCTGAAGGTGCTTACGGCCGCGGTATCGATCGGGATTCCTTCGGTGTCGTTCATGATTGCGGGACGCGTGGCATGGCAATTCTGCCTGGTGATGGCGGTGCTTGCGGCAGTGGGTGGATACCTGGGCGCGCACTACAGCCGCAAGGTGAACCAGACGGCGATGCGGCGGGCGGTGGCGGCGATCGGGTTTATTACGGCGGGGTATTTTTTCCTCGACAACTATCTGTATCACCCGTAGATGTATTCCTGGATTTGACTGGTTGATCGGGTCCCCCGCAGGGGCTAAAGCCCCGCATAATTCTTGGGGGTGTTGATGGCCCGGCTGAAGCCGTGCCGTTGTTACAAAGCGAGAACGCTTGCTGGGCTCCCACCCATTCCGCAAGGTTATCAAGAAGCAGGTCCTTCAACTCCGGTCACCGAGGCGACCTTCGCTCAGGAGGATGGGGCGCAGCCCTTCAATGACTGGGAGCGGATTACCCGGATGGGTCGGGCGCGTCAGTTGGCTTTGACGCGGGTTTCGGTGCCGTGGGCCATGGCAGTCCAGTGGACGCCGTCGGTGGAGAACTCCTGTCGGAAGTCGATGCGGTCGGCGGAGAGAAAGACATTGACAACGCGGAAGAAGGTGGTCTTGTCGCCCTCGCCGGTCTGCCAGGGGAAAGTCCATGTGTTTCCTTCGAGGATGAGCTGGCCTTTGCCGGGCTCATCACCGAGCGGCGGAATCTGATAGCTGGTGTAGATGCCGTTCTTTCCGGTGTAGGTAAAGACGATGAGCACCTTTGATATGCCGTCGACGTATTGGTTGCAGGCCAAGTAGCCGCCATCTTTCCAGCAGGCGTTGCGAAGGGTGGTCTGCTCGTGCAAGGCCTTGCTGTGTGCGGTGTCGAAATGGTCGATGGTCACAGTCCAGGTTCCGGCATAGGCCCAGAGGGGGTCGATGTCGGCGGTGGGGGAAGGCAGGATGGCAGTTTGAGCGGGAGCTGAGACGGCGAAAGAAAGGACAGCGAGGGAGACAGAGCAGAACAGAGCGTGGACCGGGACCGGGTGTTTCATTGGGGGACCTCTGGAATTGGGCCCATGGCGGAGATTTGCCATTTGCCGGAATGGGGCGATGGTAGCGGAAACGGGGCGGGGATGACGATGAAAATCAACCGGCCAGCATCCCGGCCAGCAACGCTGTGCGCGGGGCGAGGTGGTGGATGAGGATGGACTCGTTGGATGCGTGTGCTCCTTCACCAACCGCGCCCATGCCGTCGAGGGTGGGAATGCCGAGGGCGGAGGTGAAGTTGCCATCGGAAGCTCCGCCAACGGCAGCCTCAGGGAGTGCGTAGCCAAGCTCGGCGGCGAGGGCCTGAGCGCGGCGGTAGAGCTGGACGGTGCCGCGGGTGCGCTCCATGGGAGGGCGATTGATGCTGCCGGTTAGGGTTAGCGAACAGCGCGGGTCGGCTGTTTTGAGTGACGCGAATCGACGTTCGATGCGCGGGCCGTCGGTCTTGCGGGCGATGCGGACGTCGATTTCGGCCCAGGCGTGGGCGGGGATGACATTGGTAGCAGAGCCGCCGCCGACGGTGCCGACGGTGACGGTGAGGCCTCGCGGGAGATCGGTGAAGTTGGAGACAGATTCGATGAATCGGGCGAGCTCGCGGATGGCGCTTGCGCCTTTTTCAAAGTCGAGGCCGGCGTGGGCTGCGACACCGGTGACATCGATGCGCCAGTTGCCGGTGCCTTTGCGGGCGGTTTTGTAGGCGAGGCCTTTGGCTGGCTCGAGGACATAGACAGCGGCAGATTGGGCGGCGAGCCGCTCGGTGATGGGGCGCGAGACTGGGCTGCCTACCTCTTCGTCGGGATTGAGCAGCAGGATGATTTCGCGCTGAAGCAGGCTGGCTTCGGCGAGCATCTCGATGGCGGTGAAGGCCATGGCGACGCCGGCCTTCATGTCGAGGATGCCGGGGCCTGCGAGGCGGCCATCGGCGATGCGCCATGGCATGGAGCGGAGGGTGCCGATGGGCCAGACGGTATCGAGGTGGCCGAGAAGGAGGAGCGGTTGGGCGGAGGGTGATTTGGAGCGTGGACCGAAGCGGGCTTCCAGTACGTCGCCGAATGCGCGTTGGCGATGAAGCTTGATGCGGCCACCGAGGGCCTTGGCTTGCGATGCGGCGAGGGCCATGCAGCGGTCGACGGCGGCTTTGTCGGCGGAGGGGGATTCGGATTCGACGAGGCGGCGGAGGAGTTTGAGGAGGGCCGGTTGCTTGCGGCGTGCTCCGGCGAGCAGGGCGCGCATGGGAACGGACGAAGCGGGAGAATTATCCGGGGAAGTATCCGGGAAGGTATCCGGGGAAGAATACAAAGGGGGTCACCTCGCGGGCTGGTGGGTGGAGTTTGTTGCAGGCACGGACTGATTCTACGACGGTTAGGGATGTGGCTGGGTGGAATGCAAGGGAAATGGCCGGGATGAGGGAAAAATGAAGACCATGGTGTGGCAAAAATGCCACAGGTACGGAAGGGAGGGTTGCGTCTAATCTAACGTTTCCGTCATTTTTCGGATAATTTTCTCGGCAGTTCTTTGGAGCGCATTCTTGGCCAACCTGGCTCACCTGGAGCAGACGATTGCAGGGCCTCTTGAGTTTTCAGGGGTGGGGCTGCACTCCGGCGCTCCTGTGACGATGCGGATGCTGCCCGCGCCGGCGGGATCGGGGATCGTTTTCCGGCGGACGGATCTGGACAACTTTGAGATTCCGGCCAACGGGCGGAACGTGGCGAAAGTGAGCTACGCGACGAGCCTGATGCGGCAAGGCGTGCTGATACAGACGACCGAACATTTGCTCTCGGCATTGATTGGCATGGGCGTGGACAACGTGATCATCGAAGTGGACAACCTGGAGTTGCCGATCCTGGACGGGAGCGCGCTGCCGTATGTGCAAGCGTTCCTCAACGTGGGGATTCGTACGCAGCGACGCAGGCGCGAGACGATTCGCGTACTCAAGCCGGTTGAGGTGCGCGAGGGGAAGAAGTTCATCGGGGTTTATCCGGGATCTGGATACAGCATCCAGTACACGATTGAGTTTCCAGCGCCGATTGGGCGGCAGAGCGCGTGCGTGGATCTGGCGACAGAGTCGTATGGGGAGTTCATTTCGCCGGCGAGGACGTTTGGGTACAAGGCGGACGAGAAGAAGCTGCGCGACATGGGCTTGATTCGCGGGGCGTGCGCAGAGAACGCGATCATCCTGGGAGCGAAGGGGCCGGAGAACGGGCCGCTGCGGTTTGACGATGAGTACGTGCGGCACAAGGTGCTGGATTTGATTGGGGACCTGGCGCTGGCGGGGCGACGAATTGAGGGACACGTGGTGGCGGAGCGTGCGGGGCACGCGATGCATACGGCCCTGGTGTCTCGGCTGATGAAGGACCGTTCGGCGTGGGAGCTGGCGAACGTTCCGGTTCCGGAGGCTCAGATAGAAGGGCCGGAAGCGGCTGAGCTGACTGATAGCGACTTATCGGGGGCGGCGCTGCAAGGGGCTTAAAGGCGGGGAACAGGGGTTAGTGATTAGGGAATAGTGATTAGGGGTTAGTGTCTGGGCGCGGGTGCAGATGGGCGAGATCTGGCGCCGTCCCGACGGGACTCAATTCAATCCAGGCCAGGTATCCCCCGCGTTGAAACGCGGGGGATACCAATGCTGCGCCTACGGCGCGATGAAGGTGCGAAAAATCAATTCACAGTGAGGGTGCCGACGGTGGTCAGGTTGGACTGGACCGAGGAGTTGCCGAGATAGACGGTGTAGATGCCGGGAGAGACGGTCCAGGTTTCGGTGTTGGTGTTCCAGTAGGACATGGGGTGGGAGGAGTCGTTCTGGTCGACTTCGATGGTGACCTGCTGGGAGGCGCCGGCGTTGAGTGGGACTTTCTGCCAGCCGACGAGGCGCTTGGGTGGTTCGTTAAGCCCGGCGGGCAGGCCGAGGTAAACCTGGGGGACTTCAGCGCCGGCGCGGGCGCCCGTGTTGGTGAGGGTGAAGGTGACCTGGAAGTTGGGGTTGGCCGCGGAGTTGAGATTGCTGACCAACTGGGCTTTGGTCATGGTGAAGGTGGTGTACGAGAGGCCGAAGCCGAAGGGGAACCACGGGGTGAGGTTGTTGGCGTCGAAGTATTTGTAGCCAACGTTGAGGCCTTCGGTGTAGTTGACAGGGAAGGTCGAGCCATCGGCTGGCGGCTGCGGAACGGTGGGGCGGGGGAGCTGAGCGTCGCTCATGGGGAAGGTGACGGGCAGCTTGCCGGAAGGGTTGGTTTTGCCGAAGAGCAGATCGGCGATGGCGGGACCACCGTTTTGGCCGGGGTACCAGGCCTCGAGCAGCGCGCCTGCCTGGCTGGCGGATGGGACATAGACAGGGCCGCCGTTTTCAAGCACGACGATGGTGTTTGGATTGGCCGCGACGATAGCCGCAACGAGCGCGTCCTGCGATCCGGGGTATGTAATCTGGGCCTGATCGATGGTGCGGATATCGATGCTGGGCTGGTCCATGCCCTCGCTTGACCATACTGTGACGAAGACGATGGCCACTTGGGAGGACCGCGCCAGCGCGGCGGCGTAGGATGGATCGCTGCCGCCGCCGTTATTGAATGTGACGGTGGCGTTGGGGGCCATGGCTTGTATGGCCTGCAGAGGCGAAGAAGGATCCCAGATAACCGAGGACCAGCAGGGCGGGCAGGGCGTTCCTGTGGAGATTTCAACTCCGTTTGTAGATACCTGTGCTGAACCGCCTCCAGTAAGCACATACGAGTCGGCGTGGTTGCCGATGACGGCGATGGACTTGATGGTTGAGGCGTTCAAGGGAAGCAGGTTGTTGTTGTTCTGAAGCAGGACTGCGCCGGACTCCTCTAGTTCCTGGGCGACGGCGGCATCGGCGGCGAAGGGAACGGGCTGGATGTTTTGAGGATTGTCAAAGAGGCCGACGGCATACATGGCGCGGAGGATTCGCGTAACCATGTTGTCGAGGCGCGACTGCGGGACCTGGCCGTTGGTGATGGCGGCGCCAAGCGACGCGAAGTACTGCTGGTTGGGCTGCTCCTGGTCGAGTCCGTTGAGGGCCGCGTTGACGGTGGATTGAGTCGCCCACCAATCGGACATGACGAAGCCGGGGAAGTTCCAATCGCCTTTGAGCACCTGGTTGAGTAGATACTCGTTCTCGCAGTCGTATTGCCCGTTGGTGAGGTTGTAGGAGCACATGACGGACTGTACGTTGGAGTCCTTGATGCCGATTTCGAAGGCGAGCAGGTCGGTTTCGCGGCCGGAGCGCTCGTCGATGATGGCGTTGGCCAGGGTGCGGCCTGACTCCTGATCGTTGAAGGAGAAGTGCTTGATGCCGCCGATAACGTGCTGCGCCTGGATTGCGTTGATGTGGGCGGCGGTGATTTTGCCGGCGAGGAAGGGATCTTCGCCCTTGGTCTCAAAGGTGCGGCCGTCGCGCGGCTCGCGGCCGATGAGGTTGATGTTGCCGCCGAGGTTGACGTTGATGCCGTAGTCGGCAAGCTCGGTGCCGATGATGTTGCCGTACTTGGTGGCTTCGTTGAGATCGAAGCTGGCGGCGTTGGCGATGGAAGAGGGAAGTGCAGTGGCGGGACCAACGCCGTTGCCAACGCCGACGCTGCCGTCGGCGAGGTAGAGCTCGGGGATGCCGAGACGCGGAATGCCAGGAACATAGCCGGCTGCGCCGAGTGGGACGGTGTAGCCGTAGGTGAGATTTGTGGTCACGCCGCCCTGCACGAGCTGGAGTTTCTCAGCCTGGGTCATGAGGGTGAGCATGGCGGCGGCGCGGGTGTCGGGCGTTTGGCCGGCGCCGAGTCCGGGCGTGGCTGGGCCGGTGAGCGCGATGGTTTGGGTGGGCGTTGCGGAGTTGTCAGTGACGGTGAGCGTGGCGGAGCAGTTGGCGACGGTGGATGGATTGAATGTGACGTAGATGGAGCAGGCCAGGCCGGCGGCGAGCGTGGAGGCGCAGGCGTTTGCGCCGGTGGTGACGGCGAAGGACGAGGCGTTTGAGCCGGAGAGCGCGATTGACGAGATCTGGAGCGGGGCGGTGCCGATATTTACCAGTTCAAATGGCCATGCGGCGCTCGTGGTCCCAGTCATCTGGCCACTAAACGTGTAGGAGGTGGCATTGAGCGAGGCGATGGGCGCAGAGTTCGAGCCACCTGAGCCTGATGCGGGCCTACCGCAGGAGGAAAGCAGAAGAGCGGCTGGGAGCAAGCAGGAGAGTGCGGTCCGCACTGTGATCAAGTTGAGAGAGATGCGACTGTGGCTGGAATCGTTCCTCGGAAGGAGAAAGGCGCGAAGAAAACAACAAAACATAGAGCCCTCACAGAAACCCGGAGTGAATGAACCCAACATGATAGCCCCTGGAGAGAGCGAGTGCATTGTGATGCACGTATCGAGATAGTGAACTTTTTGGCTATTTGTTGATGGGGGCGGGATTGACGGCGAGAGGGGATGGCGCTAGAGTCAGGGGCAGATACCGGATTTGGTCGCCTACACCATCCCGCGTTGTCGTCCAACAGCCCAGAGCTCCGGCTCGGCCCTCTGGAACGCGCGGAATGTCCCAGCAAAACAAAGAGATATGCACGATGGTCGTGCGCGGCTTTCTGTGTTTTTTGGCCTGCCAGGTTTTGCGGGGCAAGGCGCGTTGATGCCTGCTAACCGCAGTGCCGATGAAGTTTTGTGTTTCCGCCCGGAAGTTGCCAGCGACTGCAGCAGCCGGAATCTAATCAACGCTTCATAACGGAGTGGAGGCTACCGATTCCTTTGAAGATTGCCCTCGAGATCACGCCCAACCTTGAGCCGCTGTTCGGGACTCGCGATGAAAACCTCAGGCTGATGGAAGACAAGCTCGGTGTGCGGATCGATCTGCGCTCCGACGCTGTGCACGTAGAGGGACCGGACGAGGGAGTGGCGCGGGTGGAGCGCATCTTCCAGGATTTTGAGGCGCTTCGAAAACAAGGGATCAATCCGCACAACGGCGAGCTGAACGGGATGCTGCGGATGGTGACGGCTGATCCGCTGACGACGCTGAAGTCGCTGGCCGACAGCGGCAAGCAGCGCTCGGCGGGTGTGAAGCGGACGGTGCAGCCGCGGTCGCCAAATCAGCGCAAGTACATTGAGGCGATCGAACAAAACGATATGACGTTTGGCGTGGGCCCGGCGGGTACCGGCAAGACGTACCTTGCGGTGGCGATGGCCGTGTCGGCCTTCAACGCGAAGAAGGTGAGCCGGATAGTGCTGGTGAGGCCGGCGGTGGAAGCGGGCGAGAAGCTGGGCTTCTTGCCGGGCAGCTTGCAGGAAAAAGTTGACCCATATCTGCGTCCGCTCTACGACGCGCTCTACGATTTGCTGGAGCCGGAGAAGGTGGACAAGATGCTGGAGAAGAACGTGATCGAGGTTGCGCCGCTGGCGTTCATGCGCGGGCGCACGCTGAACGACGCGTTCATCATCATGGACGAGGCGCAGAACACGACCATCGAGCAGATGAAGATGTTCCTGACGCGCATGGGCGCGAACTCGAAGGCGGTGATCACGGGCGACATTACGCAGATCGATCTGCCGAACCCGCGCAAGTCAGGGCTGGTGGACGCGATCAACGTGCTGGATGGGGTGGAGGGGATTCAGTTCTGCCACTTTGCGGATGTGGACGTGGTTCGTCATGCGCTGGTGCAGCGGATTGTGCGCGCGTATGAGAGCGTGAAGCCGCAGCAGCAGGAGTTGCCGCTGGGCGTGGGTGAGGCGATCGAAGTTGGTGGGCAAAGCCGCGATGAGGGGCAGCAGGGGCAGGCGGTGCATGTGGCGAAGCCGCAGTAAAGCTACAGCGCGGTAGAACTCCAAACTCCGAAGAACTTGTGCGGCCACCCGTGCAAAGCGTGGTGATGCGATGACCGATTATTCGGGAATGACCGTCAACGAGCGTCTTCACGTTGCCGGAGTCGTCGGTGCGTGGGATCAAGCGGCCAAGAATGAGGATCGAGAGAAGCTGACAGAGATTATGAATCTGGTGGGGCTAGAAGACCAGGCTTCGATCATCATCGAAGCGGAGATCGGGCGCTGGCGATCCCACAAGCCGAAATGAATGACATAATCTGATCTGGCGGAGCGCGAATCGTTGCCTTGTTCTCCCATTGGACGTACGCTAGGTCAGGGACAGAAACCCAGGGAGACGCTCCATGCCGCAACTTGTAGCCATCGATCTCCCTCAGAGTCTTCCCCTTTCTGAACGCGACCGCGCAGTCTTCTTCGAGGCACTGGTTCACCCACCCGAGCCCAACGCGCGATTGCGGCGTGCATTTCTCTCGGCGCGGGAGCGGGTCATCCGTTAAGGAGGCTCTGCGCAACCGCGGGGCTACCGCCTGGTGATTTTTGCAGGGGCTAAAGCCCGGTCATCTTTTTGGGCCTTATCGGCACGACTAAACAGCTCGCTGAAAAAGTCCGAAGGAAAAGCGAAGTCGGCTAAAGGTGGGTTAGCAGGGGCTGAAGCCCGACTCGTTTTGCTGACTTTATTGGCCCGGCTAAAGCCGTGCCGTTGTTACAAAGCCGCTCGGTTGAGTTTTTCAGCAAGCTGTAAAGTCGTGCCCTGATACAGTGCAGGTTTTGCCGATCGTGGACGCGATCGACGCGCGTGCGGCAAAGTTCTACGCCGCACATGGATTCATTTCGCTTCCGGAGTCGATGCGGCTGATTCTGCCGATGCGGACGATCGCTGCGATGATTCAGGCTTAGCGTAGAATTGAAGGTGAATCGGGGCAGTCCGCCACGGCGGACTGCTCCGAGCACGATGATCATCCTCGACCCAGATCTGGAACCTGACCCCGCGACGAAAATGGATTCGCGGAAGCAGAATCCTGCGCGAGCGAGTGAAAGCAAGGCCCCCATCAAAAAGAAGAATGAGATCGATCTGCCGACGGCGCGGACGTTGTCGCGCTATTTGAAGACGGCGCAGGAAGCGGTTGGGCTGATGGGCGAAGTGACGGTTCTGCTGACGACGGATGAGGCGATCCGGGGGCTAAACCGGCGGTTTCGCGGAAAGAACAAGGCAACGGATGTGTTGAGCTTTCCGGCGGAGGATCAGCCAGTCAGCAGGTCAGCGAGTCAGCGGGTAAGTAAGTCAGCAAGTCAGCAAGTCAGCGAGTCAGCGGATGAGCGTGTGGCCGGGGATCTGGCGATCAGCGTGACGACGGCGCTGCGGCAGGCGAATGAGCAGGGACATCCGCTGTGGATGGAGATCAAGGTACTGATTTTGCATGGGCTGCTGCACCTGGCGGGATTCGATCACGAAGTGGATGACGGGAAGATGGCGCGGCGGGAGTTGAAGCTGCGGGCGAAGTTGAAGCTGCCGCAGGGGTTGATTGAGCGGGCGGAAAACGAAGCAGCGAGTCAGCAAGCCAGCAAGTCAGCGGGTCAGCGAGACAGCGAGTCGGCAAGTCAGCGAGTTAGCAAGTCAGCGCGAAGGCGCAAGGCGGTCGCAACAAAGAGGCGGCAAATTTGAGCGCGGCGGCCATAGTCATGGTGCTGGTGTTGGCGGCGGTGTTGACGCTGGCGTCGTATATTCGGCGCGTGTATGCGGAGTTTGGAAAGATTCTGACGCGAGAGATTGAAGAGAATCTCGACGCGTGGGAAGAGCTGATTGAGCCGCACCTGGGGCTGACGCGGGAACATGCGGCGATCTGCGCGGGTGTTCTTGAGCAGCTATCGCTTGCAATCATCGCACTGGAGTTTGGTGCGGTGCTGTTTGATCGCGGGCTGCACCTGGGACGGCCGGGTTATGCAGAGATTGCGCAGGCGGTGCTGGGCGTGGTGCTGGTGGTGGTGGTGTGTGACCAACTGCTGCCGGAGATGCTGTTCAACCGCACGCGCGGGCGGTGGGTGCGGCGGATTGCCTGGGCGATACGCATACTGCTGTGGCTGATGACGCCGATTACGGTGTTTGTGCGGTTCTTCTTTTCTGTGGGCTCATTGAATGAGGTGCCGGCGAGCGCGGAAGAAGAGACGGCGGGTGACGTGGAGGCGCTGCTCGAAGCTGGCGAAGAAGAAGGCATTCTGGAGGAGAGCGATCGCGAGCTGGTGCGGTCGGCGGTGGAGTTTGGCGACATGCTGGTGCGCGAGGTTATGACTCCGCGGCCGAAGGTGTTTGCGGTGCCGGGCTCGCTCACACTGGAGGAGTTTCTTGTCGAGTTGAAGTCTAATAATTTTTCGCGCGTGCCAGTGTATGAGGATTCGTTGGACAACGTGACGGGGATTGCGTTTGCGCATGATCTGCTGCAGATATCGGACGAGGATGCGCGGACGCGTACGGTGAAGGAGATACAGCGACCGGCAGTGTTTGTGCCGGAGACGAAGCGCGGATACGAACTGCTGCGGGAGATGCGCAACGAGAAGCAGCACATGCGCATTGTGATCGACGAGTATGGCGGTGTGGCTGGTTTGGTGACGATTGAGGATTTGTTGGAGCAGATCGTGGGCAACATTCGCGACGAGCACGAGGTGGAGACGCCGATCGAGGAGCCGCAGCGCGAGGCGGACGGTGTGTGGGTGGTTCCGGGGAGCTTTCCGGTAGACCAGTTGCCCGATCTGTTTGGCGAAGAGGTGGAAGTGGGTGATGCGTACGAGGCCACCACGCTGGGCGGGCTGGTGAGCGAGGTTGAGGGGCGGATTCCGCATGCGGGCGAGGTGGTGCTGCTGGACGATGGACTGCGGATTGAAGTGGTGGCGTCGACGGATCGCAGGGTGGAGCGGGTTAGGGTGTTTCCGCCGGTGGAGAAAGTGCAGGGAACAGGGAACAGGGAGTAGGGCGCAGAGAATCGAGATTTCAGCCGAATGCACATCAGGAATGGGGCTAGAATACGGATATGAGCACGCTCCTTCGATTTGAATCCATCTCGTTGCCGCGTAGCATGGCTCTGGACCCCGTCCTGTCAGATGAGGAGTTCGAAGCCTTTTGCATCAGAAACGAGGATGTTCGGGTTGAACGCACGCGCGAAGGAGCGATCCGCATGAATCCTCCCACAGGGGTACTTACAGACGACGGCAACTCCGAGATTAACCACCAGCTTCGTAGTTGGTGGCATACGCACAACAAGGGTCGCGTTCTGGGATCGAATGCGGGGTTCTTCCTTCCTGACAGCTCGATGCTGAGCCCGGATGCCGCTTATGTCACTGGCGAGCAATTGAAGGGCGTGACGAAGCAGCAGTTGACTGGGTTTCTTCGGGTTTGCCCTGCATTTGTAATTGAGTTGCTGTCCTCGTCCGACAGCGTGGCTGCAACCGGCGAGAAGATGGAGCGCTGGATCGCGAACGGCGCGCAACTGGGCTGGCTGGTCGATCCTTCCCGGCAGATGGTCACGATTTACCAGACCGGGCGGCAACCTGTTGAGAGTTCAGCGCTCAAGGTGGATGGGTGTGGGCCCGTCGAAGGGTTCTCGCTCGACCTAGCCAAGGTTTGGCGGTGCTACGAGGTTCCTGAAGAGTAGTTCCTGGAGTTGCCCCGACCGCCAATTTACTCCACCTTCTGCGCGCGCCACTCTTCTGCGGTGAGTTCCCAAATCTCTGAGGGTTGGCGGCCGGAGACGTAGCTGGCTTCTTCGGTGCCGATGACGCGCATGGCGTGTTTGAGTGAGATGCGACGCGAAGCGGTGTTGGCGATGGCTTTGCAGACGCGCAGGTTGGGCTGACCAAGTACGTCGAACCAGAAGTCGTTGGCCCAGGCGCAGGCTTCGGTCATGAGGCCGTGGCCCTGATGGCGCGGGTCGAGCCAGAATCCGCGATTGTGAGACTCGCCGAACTTGAGGCCGAGAAAGCCGATGATGCGATCGGGATCGATGGCGAGGCGGAGGGTCCAGTTGAAGGATTCGCCGCGTGCGGATTCGGGGAGTGCGATGTCGCGAACGTACTGGAGCGCGCCGCCGGGCGGGTAGGGCCAGGGGACAATGTCGCGCAGGAACCGAACGATCTCCCACTGGGGAAAGAGCGCCTGGATCTGGCCGGCGTCTTCGAGCGCTAGCGGGCGGAGGATGAGACGCTGGGTGCGGCCTTCGTTTTTTGTGGGATCAGGCGGCATGGGAAAGATGATAGCAATGGGGCGGGGATTGGGTTGAGTTTGCCGGTTGTTTCGTGGTACGAACTTGTTCCGTCCCACCCTTGGCGCAGGAAACAAAGATGCGCCAAGGATGGGCCCGCTAGATTTGCAGGGGCTGAAGCCCGTTGTTCTTGTGAGTCTCTTTTGGCCCGGCTAAAGCCGTGCCGTTGTTACAAAGCAGTTGGCGGGGTTGGGTAAGCGGATTCCGACCCTTGGCGCAGGAAGCAAAGACGCGCCAAGGATCGGGCACCCTCACATTTTGGGTTGGTTGAGAAGGGCGGGTAGAGAGTTGTCGGCTCCCACCCTAACCGCGAAGAACTGCGGTTAGGATGGGGCACCCGACATTCCGGAGAGGCTTCAGGCGATAATGAAAGATAGGAGCAAGAGACTGCATTGAAATCTGGATTTGTTGCCATACTGGGCCGGCCGAATGCCGGGAAAAGCACGCTGTTGAACGCACTCACCGGCGAGAAGGTTGCTATTGTTTCGCCCAAGCCACAGACGACGCGGAACCGGATTGCGGGCGTGGTGGAGGTGGCGGCGAAGAAGGGCCAGCATCCGGCGGCGCAGATTGTGTTTGTGGACACGCCGGGGGTGCACAAGCCAGGGACGCAACTGGACCGGCGCATGCTGCAGGAAGTGTACGAGGCGCTGGAGACGCGCGACCTGGTTCTGGTGCTGATGGATGCGACGCGGCGGGTGCAGTTGGCGGAAGCGGACGATCAGGAGGAAGAGAAGAAGCGCGATGTGTGGACGAGCGAGGATGATTTTCTGTTCGGGTTGATCCGCAAGCTCGACTGCCCGGTGTTTCTGCTGCTGACCAAGATCGATCTTGTGTCGAAGGATCGGCTGCTGCCGCTGATCGAACAGTTGACGCGGCAATACGAGTTTGCGCAGGTGATTCCGATCAGCGCGCGGAAGCGAGACGGACTCGACCTGCTGATGCGCAGGATTGTGGACGTGTTGCCGATAGGCGAGCGGTATTTTCCCAAGGACCAGTACACGGATCAGCCGCAGCGGTTCATGGTGGCTGAGCTTATTCGCGAGAGCATTCTGACGGAGACGGGCGAAGAGGTTCCTTACGCGTCTGCGGTGGTGATTGAGACGTATGAGGAGCCGGAGATTCGGCCTGAGAGCGCCAAGAAAAAGAAGAGCGCGGCGCCGGTGCGGCTACCGTTGACGAGGATTGCGGCGGCGATCTACTGCGAGCGGGATGGGCAGAAGGCGATTCTGATTGGCAGGGCCGGGTCCAAGCTCAAGGAGATTGGCACGACGGCGCGGCGGAAGATTGAATCGCTGCTGGGGACGCGGGTTTATCTCGAACTGCATGTGATTGTGGAGCCGAACTGGCGCGAGTCGAAGGTATTTGTTGAGCAACTGGACTGGCGCAATCAGTTGGAGCGGATTGCGATGACGCAGGTAACGGAGCGGCCCGATCTGGGGGAAGTTGAGGCAGGCGGGGAAGTAGCTGGCGAATAGGTCCGGGAATCAGGTTCAAGCTTGAGTGGCGACCGGGCGGGCCGCTAAAAGAAGCTCAGGCGCCGCGAAGTGAGCCGCGGCCGCTGGATTTGACAGCGTACATGCGGGAGTCGGCTGCGCCGATGATGGCGTGGACGGTAGCGCCGTCGGCGGGAGCGGTGGCGATGCCGAGACTGGCCATTACGCTCAGCAGGATGCCGTTCTTCATGCGGAAGCGCGTCTCCATCAGAGTGCCCAGTACAGACGAGGCCTGGAACGCGGCGACAGCGGCGGAGGTGTCGGGCATGAGGATGACGAACTCGTCGCCGCCATAGCGAAAACAGAGGTCCTGGGGACGGCTTAGTTGCTGGAGGCGGCGGCCAGTATGGGCGAGAAGTTCGCTGCCGATCAGATGGCCGTGGATGTCGTTGACTTCCTTGAAGCGATCGAGGTCGAGGAAGGCGAGGCTGACGGGTGTGCCCTTGGCAATGCAACGCTTAAGTTCCCGATCGAGCACATGGTAGAGGTGGCGAGCGTTGAAGAGGCCGGTGCAGTCGTCGGTGATGGTGAGCTGCTGGATGCTGGTGACGTCGTGGGCGTTCTCGATGGCGATGGCGGCATGGTCGGCGAGGATGTGAAGAAAAGCGATGGTGTAATCGGTCATCTGATCGGCGCGGGGATTGATGATCTCGATGACTCCATGGGTTCCCTTGCGGCCACGAAGAGGCAGCGCGATGACGGAGCGGACGCGGCCAGCGTGGGCGGCATCGTTCGCCTTGAGGCGCGGATCGTCATCGCCTTTGGTCACGATGAGGGTTTCGCCGTGTTCGGCGACCCAGCCCGCGGGCCCTTCTCCAACCTTGACGCGCAGGCCACGGAGGGCCTCCTGCTCGCCCCCGGCGGCGATGGCGTAGTAAAGCTCGCCGGCCGATTGGTCGAGGATGAGCAGAGTCCAGAGATCGGCCTCGATGATGCGCTCCATGTGCTCGAGGATGGTGCGGAGGATGGTGTCGAGGTCGAAGCTGGATGTGAGCGAACGCGCCAATTGATGAAAGACGAGCAGATCCTCAAGCGGGATTCGGCCTTGCGTGTTCTTCGTCATCCAGGGGCCCCAGCGAGCGAAATCCGGTGTGGTTTGCTACACAAGAATACGAGATCGTCATGGGGATTGTTTCGTTGTTTCGCTGGAAAGACACGGAGGATGGCAGGGCGCGCGGGAATAGCCCGGTTTAGCCGCCGATGTGGACCATGGAACGCGAGGGCTTGAGGAATCCGGGCTCGCCGATGTGGTGGCGCGCTTCCTTACCCTGGACAATGCGGTGGATGTAGCTGCTCAGTTCTTCATCGGATTCGCCGGCGCGCATGTGGCCGTAGAGGTCGTGCTCCACCTGGGAGAAGAGGCAGGTGCGGACCTTGCCGTCAGAGGTGAGCCGTACACGGCTGCATGCTCCGCAAAACGCCTGGGTAACGGGGGCGATGATTCCGATCTCCCCCGGGCCGTCGGAAAAGCCGTAGCGGCGTGCGGTCTCAGAGGGTTCATTGGGGGCGAGCTCAATGAGGGGCAGGATGCGGCTGATCCGCAGGACGATTTCCTTGAGGGGGACGACGATTTCGGGGGTCCAGAGGCGGCCTTCTTCGAGGGGCATGAACTCGATGAAGCGGACGACGACGTCTTCGCGGCGGGCGAAGTGGGCGAAGCCTTCGACCTGGTCATCGTTGAAGCCGCGGAGCAGGACGCAGTTGATCTTGACCGGGGTGAGCCCGGCCTCGCGGGCGGCGCGGACGCCGCGCAGAACTGTCTCAAAACTGCCCGGGATTCGGGTAATGCGCTCGAATGTGGGTGCATCGACGGCGTCCATGCTGACGGTGACGCGATGGAGGCCGGCGTCACGGAGCGGGACCGCGAGGGACTCGAGGAGGTGGCCGTTGGTGGTGAGTGCCAGGTTGAGCGGTTCGCCGTGAATGGTGCGCAGGCTGGCGAGCTCGCGGACAAGATCGATGAGGCCGCGGCGCAACAGCGGCTCGCCGCCAGTGAGGCGAACTTTGGTGACGCCGAGAGAGACGAAGAGACGGATGAGGCGGAGGTACTCGTCGATGCCGAGTTCGGGATACTGTGCGCCGACTTCCCCGGTTCGGCAGTAAACACACTTGTAGTTGCAGCGGTCGGTGATGGAGACGCGCAGGTCGTGGATGACCCGGCCATGGCTATCAGTGAGGCGGGGCTGCGCGGCTACTGAATCGGCAATTGGGGAAATGGCGGCCATCAGCAGACATCAGTCTACAGCGAAGGAGACGAAATGGGTTAACGAACAGTAGCGACGCGCTTTATTGAGGCGCGGCACTTTGAATCGAGATCAGTCGAGGCGCGGGGTGCCGCGGCGGAGAACCATGCCGGCAATGCCGCAGACGATGATGATGAGCACGGCAACGGCGAAGTAGTAGGCGATGGGGTGCGCCCAACCGGGGGAGTAGGTGAGATCCTGGCCGACCCAGAGCAGCAGGATGGTGGCGATTACGGCAAACTGGCCAGCGATTACGAGGAAAGTGTGGCCAAGGTCGCGCCGCTTGTCGAGAGCCTCGACCTGGTCGGGTGTGAGGTTGCGCTCTTCGGGGGGAAGCAGGGGGTTGGCCATCGTACACTCCTCAAGTTTTGTTGCGGGGAATCATTAGCGGGCGCAGGGCGCGCCGCATTGCATGATTTTAGAGTATTTGTGGCCTTTGCCGCCACCTCGATATGAGGGCAATTACGGCGGCACTTTGGAGAGCGGCGGAGGGCGGTTGGTGCCAAATGGGGGCAGCTGCTGCTAATCCGTCAGAAACGCGATCGACTGGAGCTGTGTGATTTCGAATGGCTTGCGGCAGCGGACGTTGGAGCAGGCCAGCTTGTCGTCGCGGCGAACCATATAGGACTGTGCCTTGGCGAAGCGGGCGCGGTCGCGCTCATCGGCGTTGCGGGGCAGTTGGGCGCGCTTGCGGCGGACGATCCAGGTGACCTTGTATTCGCCGGCCTGACCGCATTTGGGGCAGGTGATGGTGTGGTTTCTCGACTCGGTGGTTTCGTTAAAAAACTCTCGCTCTTCCATGGTTCCAAGCCTTCCCAGGGGTGCTGCGGGCGTGAGGCGGGGCAAGTGGTGCGAGCCGGGCCTTTCGCTCGAACTCAATCTCATCCATACTCTTCCTTGGACTAAGGAAACGCAAGGGATGAGGAAGGCCTGAAGGACCAGAGTGCGGGATCAGAATTGGGGATCAGGGAAACGGGCGAGATTAGAGGAAGGCAATCGGAGTGGAAAGAGAACCGAAGGCACAGGTATGAAGAAGCGGAAGAAGGATGTATTTTCGGCGACGAAGGCGGTGAAGGCGCTGGCGCGGGAACGTGTGGGCCAGCCGAAGGCTTCGCGGGTGATAGTGCCGAAGGCGAAGGTGGAGCGGGAGCCTGGGGCGGAGGCGGCGAGAGGGGCAAAGCATAAGGAGAAGCTGGAGACTCTGATCGAGCGGGAAGAGTAGAGGCCTGCGCCCCGGCGCATAAGCCCAATGAAGCGAGTATTCTGGTGTTCGATTTCGAGAGGGGATCGTAACCCGATGACTCTTCATGCTCATTCAGGGTCAAATTCCGAAGTGAAGTTGCTGGTTTTGGTGGCTGGATTGATGGCGTTTGCGGTGCCGTGTGCGCTTGGGCAGGCGGGCGCGGCTGTACCGGCAGCATCTACGCCTGAAAGCGTTCAGTATGTGCCGACGATGACGTTCGATGTGGCGTCGGTACGGGAGAACAAGGATATTGACATGCGCGGCTTCACCATGACTCCAGGGATGTTTGTGCCGCATACGACCACGTTTCACGCGTCCAACACGATGATCGAGAACTTGATCAGCACGGCGTATGGGGTGGATTTTTATCAGATTGTAGGCGGCCCGAAGTGGGCGTGGCCGACGTTGTTCATGATCGAGGCCAAGAGCGACAGCGAGGCGGATGCGAAGCTGGCGGCGCTGACCAGGGAGCAGCAATGGGCGGAGCAGAAGCACATGGTCCGGGTGCTGCTGGAGGAGCGTTTCAAGCTGAAGGCGCACTGGGAGACGCGGGAAGGCGACATTTACAACCTGGTGGTGGCGAAGGGAGGGCCGAGGATGGGCGCGGAGGGCTCGATGCCACCATCGGAAGAGGAGAAGAAGAGGGCTGGGGACCATCCTTTGCCGGCGCTCGACCAAACCGGGTGCGGTGAGCATGGGTGCACCTATTTTGCGCACGGGTGTTCGATGGACGAGTTGGTCAGGACGCTGACAATGCAGTTTGGGCGACCGGTGTTCGACAAGACGGGACTAACAGGCAAATACGATTTTGTGTTGACGAACAAAGGCCGATGGGACCGTGACCGGGCCGCCGACGACATGGACCCGACACCGCCGCTGGATCGGGCGCTCGATGAGCAGCTTGGGTTGAAGGTTGAGGCGGTGAAGGGACCGGTGAAGGTGCTGGTGATCGATCATGCGGAGAAGCCGTCGGCAAATTAGGGGAGACGGAGTTGATTTTGGGCTGGTGATTTGGGCGGGGGGGCGGGAATTTGGCGGCTGAATTTGGCGGCTGAATTTGGCGGCTGAATTTGGCGGCTGAATTTGGCGGCTGAGTTTGGCGGCTGAGTTTGGCGGCTGAGTTTGGCGGCTAAGGGAGGTGGGGTCAGTGGAGAGGGGTGTTTCGGGACGGTAATCAGAATCCCCAAATGACTTCTCCGGGGTTCTAATGAGCGATATCCAATGAGTCTTGTCTAGCGGGCGGGTGGAATTCGTTGTGAGACCGGTGAGACGGGGCGGGGTGTTTGTTGGACCTGACGCGGCGGCTTGCGGCAGAGCTGGAGGTGCTGTCAGACCGCGTAGGACGCATTTCCTGATTGCAAGACTGAATCGGAGGCGGCTGTGGGACGCCTGGATGGCAGCATTGGCCGTTGTATTCCATGGGGGACGGGCGGATGTAAGACAAACAAGGGGGTTTTTGCCGCCCTGTAAGACCGTAAGACGCTCCGTGAGACAGGAATTGTTCTCGAATTGGGACAATCTTGCGAAGTCGTACGTGCGCATGACCCGGCAAGACGTCGAAGTACGTCGGAAACTCGGTCAGGCGCGGAACCAGTGCTTGTCTTACGCGGAGCGAGCGAAGCGCCGAGAAAATTGGGCGAAAATAAGTACGAAAGTCGCCAAGATTTTCTTGGAAAACGTACGTTGCAAACTTTTATGGCTTGGCCGGCAAAGAGTACGGGCCGGGCAGAGCGGGCTTCGTCTGCTGATCGGGTTTAGAGGTTGCTGAGGTCAACTTTGAGTAGATGTGGAACTGCACATCCAGATCGAGCACAACAGGGACGGGCTTGCCGTCTTTCATGGCGGGCTCAAATGTGGCTCTTTTAAGAGTGTCGACCGCATTTTCGTCCAGACCGAAGCCGATTGGTTGTCCGATAGCGATCTCGCCGGGTTTGCCGTCGGGGCCGACGACGACGTGGTAGCGGGCCATGCCTGCGACGCCGTATTCCTGGGCGTAAGGATTGGAGGGTGGGTCGACGACGGAGATGAGGCGGGGCTTTTTGTCGACCTGGCTGGGGCGGAGCACGGCGGGGTCGGAGGGGTGGTAGCCGGCTTTGTCGGCGAGGTTCTTGTAATAGAGCTGCCAGAAGGTCGGCATGGAGCCCACGAAGCGATCATCCAGAGCTGGGGTGAAGAGGCGGGAGAGCGTCTCTTTTAGGCGCGCAACGGCGTGCTCGGGCGAGGTGGTGGTTGGTTCGTCCTTGAGCGGTTCGTTGTTAGCTGCGTCGGTTTCAGTGGTGTTGGCAGCCGGAGCAGTCGGATTGGCAGGCGCGGCTGAGGGGGTCTGTGTACCGGCAGGCGCATTTGGGTTGGTGGCAGACTGGCCGGGCTCACCTTTTGCAGGTTTTTCCTTTTCCTTTTTGGGAGCGACGACCTCTTCGCGCTCGATGCGGATGCGGAGCACCTTTTTCCTGGGAGTGATCTTGATCCGCTCCATGTCATCGGTGGGGTTGTTGCCGGGTAGAGCGCCCAGGAAGCGGTAGCCGTAGCGGTCGCCTTCGAGGATGAGTTCCTTTTTGGTAAGGCGGAGGCTTTCGATCTGGACTCCGCTGAGGGTAAAGGAAGCGTGCGGCGAGGATCCGTAGAGGCCGCCGCGCTCGTTGAATCGTAGATCGTCAGAGAGGTAGCAGCCGCGCAGGAAGAGGGGCTTGCCGACGAGAAGCGTGCGGAGCTCCGATTCGAGGATGGAGTCGGAGGCAGAGGGCGCCGGGCCGGAAGGTGTTGCGGCGGCTGAAGGTGGCACGACAGTTGTGGTGGTGTTATATGTCGCGGGGGCGGGTGAGGACTTTTGCGGCTCGGCGGGGCTGGGCGCCTGGGTTTGCAAACCGTCCGGGGCGGCGGAAGCTGGCGCAGGCGGAGCCGGGGTTTGCTGAGGGGGAGCTGGCTGGGCCGTGCCGGGCTGAGAAGCGGGTTGTGCCGGGGTTTGTTGTGCTGGAGGTGTTTGGGACGCCGGTTCCTGAGCTGGTGACAGGGCAGCCGAGGCCATGGCCAGCCCCAGGACCAGTTCGAGGGCCACGGCGAGCGCCGGGAGTTTTGAGGCGGACGAACGGGATACGGAAAAGAGGGATGCGGTGTCGCGACGGAGGGAGAAGGGCATGCGCGTATTTACCTTGAGCGAACTTTATCAGGATACTGTCTCATTCTCTCCCGAATCGGACAAAGTTTCATTCCGGAAGTGCTGGTACTTTTGTTGGATTCAAGAGGGATAGCGTTTGCGGGCGGGCTGTGCAGGGCAGTTTGCAGGGGTTGGGGAGTGCGGTGGGGGGAAAACGAGGCGAATAGGTGAGTCTGCTCAAGATGGGATCAGTCGGCTGGCGGGTGGCTGAGGCGCCAGAGGATGCGGCGGAAAAGGCCGAGGATGCGGCGGTTGTCTTTGGCGTTGGGTGCGAGGCGCCGCAGCAGGAGGCGGAGATCGTGGCGGTTGGCGGCCTGCATAGAGCGGGGGGAGTATCCGGCGGCGAGCATGGTTTCTTCGATGACGCAGGCGAGGAGGTCCAGGCTGGAGGAGGTGGCCGCGAGGGCGGGAGTGGGTACGGGCGCTGCCAGGTCGAGGAGTGATTGGGCCGATGTCTCGGGCTGGGATTCGGCCTGAGTTTCGAGCTGTGGGAGGCGCGAAGCCAGTTCGTAGAGGCAGACGGCAACGGCCTGGCCGAGGTTCATGGAGGGCTGGCGGGGGTCGGTGGGGATGGTGAGGAGGCGGTGACAGAATGAGAGGTCGTCGCGTGTGAGGCCATGCTTTTCCGGGCCGAAGACGATGGCGATGCGGGCTGCCTGGGCGAGTTTGTCGCGGACAAGGGGAGCGACGGCGGGGAGTTCGATGACGGACTGCTCGGGCCTGCGGGGTTGGAGTGTGCCGGTGCCAAAGACGAGGGTTGCGGAGGCGAGGGCTTCGGGGAGTGTTGCGCACACCTTTGCGTTTTGGAGGATATCTTCGGCACCGACGGCTGACTGGGCTTCGCGCCAGTGGGGCTCGTAGGGAGCGACGACGGTGAGGTGCCGGAAGCCGAAGTTGGCCATGGCGCGAGAGACCGCGCCGATGTTGAGGGGGTTGCGCGGAGAGACGAGGACGACGTCGATGCGGTCGAGGTCGATCAGCGAGGGCGGTGCGGGTTTGTGCGCTGAGGGCAAGCAAACATTGTAGAAGCCAGGCGGCATCGTGCGATGAAAGAGTCTCAGGGCGCGAAGAGCGGATGCGGCGCGGAGCCGCTTCGAATTCCCTTGCTTAGGATCTGAGGGTTGGGGGAAAATCGCGGGGAATCGGGGTTCCGGAAGAATCGAAGCGAAGAGGGGGGCGCGCGGGATGGCGACAGACCAGAAGAGCCAGAAGATACGGGTGGGCCCGCTGAAGGCGAGTGAACTTAAAGAGGCCGATCGCATTGTGCGGCTGGCGTTCGGGACCTTTCTTGGAATGCCGGATCCAATGGCGTTCATGGAGGACCGGGACTTTCTCAGGCCGAGGCATCGTTCGAAGAACGTGAAGGCGCTGGCGGCATGGGATGGCAAACGGCTGATCGGGTCGAACTTTGTGACGCGGTGGGGATGCTTCGGATTTTTCGGACCGCTGACCGTGCTGCCTGAGTACTGGGACCACGGTGTGGCGCAGAAGTTGCTGGAAGCGACGATGGGGGTGTTCGATAAGTGGGGCATCCGGCACACGGGGCTTTTCACATTTGCGAGCAGCGCGAAGCATGTTGGGCTGTATCAGAAATTTGGATATTGGCCGCAGCACCTGACGGCGGTAATGGTGCGGACTCCGGAGGCGAATCCTGCGCGGATGCCGGACTTGTTGTCGGCGCTCATAAAAGCAGAGCGTGAAGAGGTGATTGTGGCGGCGGCGAAGCTGACGCACCGGATCAGCAAGGGGCTGGACCTGACCGCTGAGATGAGATCGGTGCTCGCGCAGAAAACGGGCGATGTGGTGCTGGAGCGGCGGCGCGGCGTGTTGAATGGATTTGCGATTTGCATGACGGGCGCGGGGTCAGAGGGCGGGAAGAAGATCTGCTACATCAAGTTCGGTGCTGCGCGCGACGGCAAGGCTGCGGAGACGCACTTTGGGCGACTGCTGGATGGATGCGAGGCGTATGCGGCTCTGAAAGGGGCAGTCGTTGAGGCGGGCACGAACCTGGCACGCGGCGAGGCGTTCCGGCACATGCGCTCGCGCGGCTATCGCGTGACGACGCAGGGGGTGGCGATGCAGCGGCCGAACACTGAGGGCTTCAACCGCACAAACTGCTGGGTGATCGACGACTGGCGGTAATGATTTTCCAGTGCGGGGGCGCCAGGATGTGAACCCCCAGTCCGAAGTGCGACAATTCTCACGGCTTGTTTTGATGGTCCCAGTTGCATCGGGATATTTGGAGATAGCGTGATGAGAATTGCACATCGTTTGGCGTCAGTCGCACTGGTGGTAGTTGTGTCCGCTGGATTGGCGCAACAAAGCAACGTTCCGGCTTACAAGGATCCCAAGGCACCGGTTCCGCAGCGAGTCCGCGACCTGATGGGACGAATGACCCTTGAAGAAAAGGTCGCGCAGTTGCAATCGCAGTGGACCCTGCCGGCAATGGCGCCGGGGATACCTGTTGTGTTTGAGAAGGACCGCCTGAACGAAGCTGTAGTCAAGCCGATGCTCGCGAACGGGCTCGGGACGTTTTCATTTCTCGATGAGTTCCTCGGCATGAGCGCAGGGGGGCCGCGTGAAGGTGCAGAGAGACGCAACCTGCTGCAGAACTGGGTGCTCAAGAACACGCGTCTGGGCATTCCCATCATGTTTCACGGAGAAGCGCTGCACGGGCCTGCGATCAAAGGCGGAACCGCGTTTCCGCAGGCGGTAGCGCTGGGAAGCACGTGGGATCCGGATCTGCTCCGCGAGATGTTCACGACGGTGGCGCAGGAGTCGCGCACGGCTGGGAACAGTCTTGTGCTGGCGCCAGTTCTCGATCTCAGCCGTGACCCTCGGTACGGGCGTGTGGAAGAGATGTACTCGGAGGACCCATTCCTGGTGGGGCAGCTTGGAGTTGCGGCGGTTCGCGGTTTGCAGGGGGAAGCGCCGCTGCTGGATCAGGAGCACGTTTTCGCCACGGCGAAGCACTTTGTTCATGGGCAACCGGAGAACGGCACGAACGTCGGTCCGAACGATTATTCCGAGCTGACCATGCGGCGGGTGTTTCTCTATCCGTTCAAGCAAGTGGTGGAAAAGGCGCATATCGCGGCGGTAATGCCCTCGTACAACGAGAACGATGGCGGAATTCCATCTCATGCGAATCCCTGGTTGCTGAAGCAGGTGCTGCGCAAGGAGTGGGGATTCACGGGGATCACAGTGTCGGACTACACGGCAGTGGAGCAACTGAATACGCTGCAACACGTGGTGGCCGACAACTCGGCAGCCGGAGTGCTGGCGATCAATTCGGGCGTGGATATGGAGTTGCCTGCGCCTTCGGGCTACGCCGATCTGGCGGCTTCAGTGAGAGCGGGCAAGGTGTCTATGAAGGATCTGGACGCCGCAGTTGCGCGCGTGCTCACGATCAAATTCCGCGCTGGCCTGTTCGAACATCCGCTTTCTGATCCTGACAAGGCTGCCGCGATTGTGGGAAGCAAAGACCATATCCAACTGGCGCGAAGAGTGGCCAATGAAGCGATCGTGCTGCTGCAGAACAAGAACAACGCGCTTCCTCTCGATGCCGGCAAGATCAAGACGCTGGCTGTGATCGGGCCAAACGCAAACAAGAAGCGGCTGGGTACATATAGCAGCACGCCGCCATACTTTGTAACTGTGCTCGACGGCATTCGCCAGCGGGTTGGCGCGGGGACGAAGGTGGTGTACGCCGAGGGTTGCAGAATTTCAGAGCCGGACTCGGCGCCCAATTTGAACGACTTCATGCCCTATCAGGCGCCTAAAGAAGAGACGGATCAGAAGCTGATGAAGGATGCTCTGGACGTGGCGGGATCGGCGGACGTGATTGTGTTGGCCCTGGGGGGAAACGAGGTGGTGTCTCGCGAATCGATCGGGCAGATGGCGCCGGGATCGGCCTCGATTCTTGGCGACTCTGACACGCTGGAACTGCCTGGCCGCCAGAACGAGCTGGTGAGTGAACTGTCCAAGCTCGGAAAGCCGATGATCGCAGTGTTACTGAACGGCAAGGCCTACTCCATTGGCAGGCTCGCCGAGCAGACCCAAGGGATATTGGAAGGCTGGTACCTGGGGCAGGAGACCGGGAATGCGATTGCCGGCGTGCTGTTTGGCGATGTGAATCCTTCGGGGCATCTGCCTGTGAGTTTCGCGCGCAACGTTGGACAGTTGCCGGTGTACTACTACAAGAAACCGGCAGCGCGGCGCGGGTATGTCTTCGACGACAACTCAGCGCTCTATCCGTTTGGCTTCGGGTTGAGTTACACCACGTTCAGCTACAGCAAACCGGTGGTGGATCATGCGGAGATCGCGGCCAGCGGGAAGGCTATGGTCTCGGTCACGGTATCGAATACTGGCTCACGCGCGGGAGACGAGGTGGTGCAGATGTACATCCATCATCCAGTCAGCAGCGTGGTGCAGCCGGTGATCGCACTGCGCGGATTCAAACGCGTACACATCGATGCGGGCAAATCGGAGACGGTCACCTTCGAGGTCGGTCCGGACGAGCTTTCGATTTTGAATGCACAGATGAAGGGTGTTGTGGAGCCGGGTCCGGTGGATGTGTTGATTGGCGCGAACTCAGCGGAGACGGCGGGTGTGCGGCTGAACGTGCGGTGAGGATAGTTGCGGATTGTCGAGTCCCACAGGAGTCCGAGTCAATACATTTTCGGTGGAGGTTGACCGGACTTGTCAGGGAGGGTGGCGGCTGGCGGAGTTGCGGCCGATTGAGCTGGGGCAGGGTGGAGGGGAATTTCGAGGGTGCCGGCCTTGTTCGAGCCCCAGTCGTAGACGCCGGTCTCGAGAAAGACGTCGGTATTGGGCAGGTCGATCTCCATGTGGGCGGGGACGCCGGATTTTTGAATCGCCGCGTAAACGGTGGGCTGAAGCTGCATCTGCTGCGTTGCGCCGAGCCAGTTGACGGCTTTGCCGGAGCGGTCGTATGCCATGAGACCGAGTTGAATCTTGCCAAGGTGCGTGTCGCCAGCGCCGGGGGTGAAGTCGACGTCGGTCCAGCGGATGAAGAAGTCGACGCTGTAACGCGTTACTGCTCCGGTGAGGGCTGGGTTCTTGCCTGCGATCTTGGCGTCGGGTGCGGGCTGAGGACTGGCCGGAACGACACGAACCGCGTAGAGGAGCTGGGTTGCGCTGGGCAGTCCTCGCATGAGGAGTGGGCGGAGCGGGTCGGGCTCCGGCTTCTGGGGCCCGGGCTTCTGTGAGTCAGGGTTCTGGGCCTGGCTGGTGGTGTCGTCGGCGTTGTAACCGCGGCGATAGCTGAGCTTGTAATGGCTGTCGGTGAGCTTTACTTCGATGCGGCGATATTTGCCGTCGAGCTTCTTGTTGGTGGGCGTGTAGACGATGGAGTAGTAGTGTGCGCCGTCGTTGATGGCATGGTTCAAAGCGCCGTTGATGTCGTTGGTGTTGTAAAAGGCCTTGCCACCTGTGTCGGCTGCGAGCTGGTTCATGGCGGCGATGGTGTCGGCGCGCTCGACTGCATCTTGCCCATAGGCGGCGATGCCGCCCATGCTGCCCTGGCCGGGGTTGTCGGCCTCCATGCCGTGTTCGACCATCATGCCCTGCGCGTTGATGGGATAGACAGCAACTTTGGCGACGGTGAGCAGGTCGGCTGTGCTTCGGACGGAGCTGGCAAGGACGCGGAGCTGGTTCATGGTCTGGCTCTGTTGGGCGCTGGGAAAGATGGTGACGGGGTATGAGGTGGCGAACCAGATGAGGTTTTTTCGGCCCGGGATGCCGCCCAGGTAGCGGGCGAGATAGTTGAGTGCCTCGAGGGTCATCATGGCGCGATCGCCGTATTGATAGTTGGCAAAGTCGGCATCTGCCTGGCTGAGCGAGACGATGCCGGCGTCGGGCCGGCCGCCAAGCATGGCCGAGAGCTTGGCGATATCCGCAGCATCGTCCGCCTTGTCTGACAGCGATTTGTAGGCGGTGTTCTTTTCGACAGAAAAGCCGTTGTTCTTGTCGTTCAGTGCGGCGACAAGGGCAGAACTATCGGAAGTGAAGCCCTGGATGAAGCGAAGCTTGGAGCCGAGGGTGAAGATGGCGGCGCGGGTGTTGGGCTGCATGTGGCGCAGGAAGTCGAGAATCTGCTTGTGCATGTAAACCTGGTCCTGCTTCTCAGTGTTGAGCGAGTCGAGCAGGAGGACGTTGACGGCATCATCGGTCGGGACCACGGGCACGTTGGTGTAGACGTCAGGCGGCATCTTGGGCAGCGATGGAAGAGCGCCGGGGAGGTTGTGGACGGTGTGCTCTTCAAAGAAATCGATCGACTGCGGCTTGCCATCTTCGTAGATCTGAAAGTCCTCTTTGCGGAGCGTGGTGACGGGCTCGTCGTTGCCGTGGGTGACGACGACATCCACGGCGACAGCGCGGGCACTGGCTTTGAGAACCACGCCGGAATCCGCTGTGGGCTTATTGGTTTGGGCGGAGAGAGCGACGAAGGCGCAGAGAAGAAGCGCGGACGGTAGAAGACTGAGGGAACGCAGATGCAAGCAGTGCCTCCGGGGAGTTAGATGCAGAGATAGAGAGTCGCTCATAGACTCGTCGCCAGAACAGGAGGATTCTAGTCCAGTGAGGGCATTGCAAGTGGGGACGCGGTTGGCGGGGTTTGGTGAAATGTTCTAGCCTCATGAGGTGATGTGGACGAATCCAGCGCAAGAGGCATTCAGCCAGTTGAGCCAGGCTCCGCTGGTGCGATTCAGCGTGCTGGCGCTGAGCTCGATCTTTTTTCTGGTAGACCCATTCGCGACTATCCCTTCGTTTTTGGCAATTACCGGGAGCATGACACCGGAGCGGCGCAAGCGGATGGCGCGGAAAGGCACGCTGACGGCCTGGATTGTGCTGACGCTGTTTGCGGTTTGCGGGCAGCTGATCTTCAGGATGTTTGGAATTACTCTGCCGGCGTTTGAAGTGGCAGGCGGGCTGATTCTGCTGCTGATCGGCCTTGACATGCTGGAGGCCAAGCGGTCGCCCACGGCTGAGGCGCATGGCGATACCGAAGAGGCCACGGCCAAGGAAGATGCGGGGATTGTGCCGCTGGGGATTCCCATGCTGGCCGGGCCGGGCGCGATTTCAAGCGTGATGGTGCTGGTGGGGCAAGTGCCGTCGCTGTGGCACTGGGAGATGGCGGCGATTTTAGGGTCGATCACGATTACGTGCCTGGTGAGCTACTGGGTGCTGGCCGGGGCGGGGCGGGTGCGGCAGTTTATGGGGGAAACGGGGATTCGTATCCTGGTGCGCATCATGGGGCTTTTACTGGTGGCGCTGGCGATGCAGTTTTTTGTGAACGGGCTGACGGATTTGGGACTGATTCCGAAGCATTGATGTCAGGTTAGTAGGCAACGCTGCGGTCGATGGCGTGGTGGAGCTGGTCGGCTAGCGGGGCCGGAGCCCCGTCGAGCAGGCGATCAGAAACGGCCTGGCAACATAGCACTTTCCCACAGAAAACGGGGCTTTCCACAGGGGTTGGCGGTTGCATTCGAGCTGGGTGGTTGCTATTCTCGGGAGGTTGCAAAGAGCAGTCTGGCCGGTATCGGAAGTAGTTTCCAGGGAATTCGCAGGAAATTTGCAAACGAACCGAGCCTGTGCTACTCTTTGAGAGTTGGACAAGAGCAGTTTGCTTCCCCGTGGCCTTCGGGCCTGCCCCAAGCGGGAACGGGAGGCTGGATGTAATGCTGGTTCGTAGGGCCGGGCGAGGCAAGAGCCCCTGACCCCTGTAGGGAAACCCTCAGAGAACAAGCCATTGCAAGACCCAGGGCTTATCCCCCTGTGAGCCTTAGCGGCTCTGGCGCGTTTGCGCCGGTCAATCTTTGATATTTGTGCGTTGCGCGATGCCTTTTGGGCGGATCCTCTGGATTGAATCCAGGGAATTCCAAACTCTTGTGATTCTTCGCTCGGTGAGCCCTGAAACACCATGCCGTGAGCGGTATACCGGTGGTTCTGAGGGGTTTAAGAGGCGGAGAAAAAAGAGCTTGACTTAGAGGCTGAACTTCGATACTTTTGAAAAGTTCGCGCAAAAACGGCGGTGGATGCAGCCAGACAGAAAAAGTCAGGCGCTGAAATTGGCCGAGCGCACCAAGTTCGAGGGCAGTCAGAGGTAAAACTCTGACCCTCGATCCCAAGAGCACCGCTCAGGCGGATCGTTCTTAAGGATCTTTGACAAATTGGTTGAACGTGCCAGTCGTGAGATGCGATCAGGTTTTGGCTTGATCATTCTCACAAGGTAAGAGTACCTGCGCCGCTTTCGTGAGAAAGCCGTGCGGGTGCCGTCGAACCGACTCCGACCTCCGTCGGATAGGGGAGACAAACAGTTTCAAACGAGAGTTTGATCCTGGCTCAGAATCAACGCTGGCGGCGTGCCTAACACATGCAAGTCGAACGAGAAAGGGGAGCAATCCCTGAGTAAAGTGGCGCACGGGTGAGTAACACGTGACTAACCTACCCTGGAGTGGGGGATAACTGAGGGAAACCTTAGCTAATACCGCATAATACCTACGGGTCAAAGGAGCAATTCGCTTCAGGAGGGGGTCGCGGCCGATTAGTTAGTTGGCGGGGTAATGGCCCACCAAGACAGTGATCGGTATCCGGCCTGAGAGGGCGCACGGACACACTGGAAC
>Ga0302278_10001349_pt1 | contig 30448 bp, 31 predicted proteins | sample III_Bog_N3_2_FD_194543 | JGI IMG/M metagenome (GOLD analysis project Ga0302278, IMG submission 194543) | Peat permafrost microbial communities from Stordalen Mire near Abisko, Sweden - III_Bog_N3_2 | ecosystem: Environmental > Terrestrial > Soil > Wetlands > Peat | place: Sweden: Abisko... | reverse complement strand
CAAACAGCAATTGCGTCAACCGCTCCACGTCGGCCGATTTCGCCGCAGCCTTTTCTTTCTGACCGGGCGCGGCTTTTGCCGCCGCCGTCTTCCGTCCGCGAATCAACTCATACAGGCAGACTGCAACTGCCTGCCCCAGATTCATCGAACCATGCTCTTCCCGCGTTGGAATCCGCATCGCCCAGTGGCAATGGCTCATCTCGTCGTTCGACAGCCCATATCGCTCCGAACCAAAAAGTAGAGCCACCGGCCCCGTCTTCAGTTGACGCTTGATCGCCCGCGCGCCCTCCTCCAACCGCAGCAGCCGATGCTGCAAATCGCGCGGCCCGGCGGCGGTTGTCCCCACCACCAGCCGGCAGTCCGCGATCGCTTCGGCGACGGTCTCGAACTGTTCCGCCTTTGCCAGCAACCCCGCCGCGCCCACCGCCGACCGCGCCTCCTGAAACGCCACTTCATAAGGATTCACGACGCGCAATCGCATCACTCCAAAATTGCTCATGGCGCGCGCCGCCGCACCAATGTTCAGCGGATTTCTCGCCGCGACCAGTACCACGCGAAGATGGTCAAGAACACCAGCCATGATTTGAGAATTCTAACGGCATTGAGTCATTGAGTCATTGAAACATTACCTCAATGTCTCAATGCCTCAATCCCCCTGCGACCATCCGCTCTTGCCGAGCATCCAATTATCAGTGCTGGGTTGTCAGTGCTAGGATAGAAGCTCCGCCTTTGGAGACCAAACGGTCCACGGCGCGAGAGTTTATATTTCACTCAAAGTCTACTGAGAAAGCTGGAGGATGAATGGCAAGCAACGCCCTCGTCGAGGTCACCGACGCAAATTTCGATGCCGATGTGTTGAAGTCCGATAAGCCCGTGCTGGTCGATTTCTGGGCCGCCTGGTGTGGCCCCTGCCGCGCCATCGCTCCCATCGTCGAAGAGCTCGCCGGCGAATATCAAGGCAAAATCAAGGTCGGCAAAATGGACGTCGATCGCAACGCCGCCACCCCCATGCGCTACAAAGTCACCGGCATTCCCACCCTGCTGGTTTTCAAAAACGGCCAGGTCGTGGAACAGCTAGTCGGCTACCGCTCGAAAGACGACATTCAGAAGGCGCTCGACAAGGCCCTGCTCTAGGCTAAGCGGTCGTTTGGAGGTCAGAGGTATGAGGTCAGATTGCAGAGGTAAAAACCTGTGAATTCAGCCACGCGGTGTGCCAAAGGGTTTTAACCTCTGCAATCTGACCTCTGACCTCTGACCTCTGCAATCCGATCCACCTCGCAACGGTCGCCTCAGTACTTCCGCAGCACCCCAATCACCCGCCCCTGAATCTGTACCGAAGCCGCCGGCACGATGATCGGCTTCATCGCCGCATTCGAAGGCTGCAAGCGTATGTTCTCTCCCTCGCGAAAAAACCGCTTCAGCGTCGCGTCGGTCGATTCGATCAGCGCCACCACAATGTCTCCGTTGTGCGCCGTTTTCGTTTTCTCGACCAGCACGTAGTCGCCATTGAGAATCGCTTCGTCCTGCATCGATTCCCCGCGCACTTCGAGCACAAAAACTTCCTTCGAACGCACAAAATCCGCCAGCGAAATCGTCTCGTTGTGCTCGACCGCTTCAATCGGTTGCCCTGCCGCAATCCTCCCCACCAGTGGCAAAACCACCGCCGTATTCACCGCCATCGACACCTTCAGCTTGCCCTTGGGAGGCAGCAGATCAATCGACCGGCTGCGGTTGTAGTCCCGCGTCAGCAGCCCCTTCTTCTCCAGATTGGTGACGTGCTTGTGAACCGTGGCCAGGGAAGTCAGCCCCATGCCCACCTTGATCTCTTCAAATGAAGGAGAGTACCCATTCTCCGCCACGAAGCGCGAAATAAAGTCATACAGCTCGCGTTGCCGCCGAGTGATCGCCATGCCGGCAGCATAGGCGAATGCTTGGCGAATGTCAAGAATCCGTACCTGGATCGCCAAGAACTGAATCGCGAAGAACTGGATCGCCAAGAGAATGATCGCTAAGGGATGATCGCCAAGGCAGTGATTGCCAAGCGAATGACCGCTAAGGCAGCGATCTCGCAGGGATGAAATATGCTCCGGGAATCTTGCCGTCCAACGTGGCAAGAACGGCTCCGTGGCTGGCGGCAAGCTGCACCAAATGACCATCGGTCGTCTGCCTGGCGGTCTTCACCCAGGCCGGAAGGCGAGAGATGTCCTGATCGTCGGCAACAAACAAAAAACGGGGTTTGGCGCCCTGCTTGATCCGAAGCAAAAGAGTGCGGGCCTGGTGGACCGTGAAACCATAGGCCGGAGCCTGCACCAGCACCCTTACAAATCCCAGTTCCGTGATCGAACACGTAGCCAGCGGAGGGAACTGTTGGGACCGCAGCCAGACGCCAACCCGATCATGGAATTCATGATGCGCCAATCCCAGCGCCACCAGCGCGTTCACGTCGAGAAGATATGTCATCGGCCTAGGGCGGCAGGCACTTTAGCGCGAGGATTAGGGAAACTCTGCCAGGATTTCCGCTACCTCTTTGCTGCTAAGCGTGGGCGCTCCGCGACCCGCACTCAGTACCGGAAGCCGGGTTAGAGGGTCGCGCACGATACGGGCCGTGAGCGCGCGCTTCTGGTGCGGCGTCAGCACAATGCGCCCCGCCTCGATATGCGCGTCCAGCGGGTCCCCGGCGCGAATGCCCAGGCGGCGGCGAATCGGCCCCGGAAGAACCACCTGGCCTTTGGTCGAAACCTTAGTCACCATAGTAAGAATATCTTACCACAACTAGCGTCAATGGCTGACGCGCTCGGCGATGAGTTCCCGTGTTATGACAACAACCGAAGCGGCTGAGACCAACAGTGCGGGCTACCTCAAGTTAACTTGGTTGGGCCTTAGGTAACTTTGCCCGCCGACACATTGAGAACATGATCCTATTACGCACTCGACCCCAACCGAGCTCGACGCGGGTGATTTCATGAAGTGGTCAGAAGAGTACGTTACGGGCATCAAGCGCATTGACGATCACCACAAGGCGCTGTTTGAGATGTCGGAAGGTCTTTCGGGATGCCCTTAGTGAAAGACGCGGAGAACGCGTCTATGGCCTCTTCCTGAAGTCGCTTCGCGCTTATGCCTGTGCCCATATTGGCTTCGAAGAGGGCTGTATGGAACGATGTCAGTGTCCGGCGGCCCAACAGAATACTCAAGCGCACACAAAGTTTCTCCAAGGCCTGTCGCTGTTCGAGGAGCGTTACACGATGGTCGGCTTTGAACGCGCGGGCGCTTACCGCGTCGTGGACTTCGTGGACCAGCGGCTGGCTGATCACATTTGTCGCATCGATACGCAACTCAAGCCGTACGCGCAGGGCTTATAGATTTACATCGTTTAGCGGATTTCTGCAGGGCGCTGCATTGATTTCACCCCTCACCAGCCGGAATGACTGACGAAATCAGCCAAGCGCTCATTGACCCTCAATGCAGCCGCCTTGCGCCCCCCACCGCCCCCCATCGCCCCATCCCTCACCCCTCCAGCCGCCCCAGCAACTTCCGCCCCCGCGCCTTCATCGCCGCCGTACCTGTTCGAGTAGCCTGGCGCAGAATCTCAATCACTCCCGGTCGAATACTCGGGTCGTCTTCCGCCAAGTCAGCCAGCCCTTGCAGCGCGAATGTCTTCACAATGGAGCTGCGGTCTTCCAGATATCCGACCAGCAAAGCAGTCGCCAGATTTCGTTGCTTGGGGTTGAGCGCCAGCCTCGGAACCATCGCCGCCAGATGCCATCGCAGTTCCTGTTGTTCGGTCTCCGCCATCAACCCGAGCAGTTCCCCCTTGTAGGGCTGGAGTAACTCGCCTTTCTTCCGCGTGACCTTCTCGGCCGCGTCCGCCGCCCGCATTCGCACCAGCGGATCTTCCGACCACAGCCCCGCAATCAGTTCGGAGAAAAGCTCCGGCGCCTCGGCGACCATCGCCGCCACTTGGTCCGAGCGCCCAATCATCCGTCGATCTCCGCCTTGCAAGAGAGAAAGGATCTGTTTTCGAGGCATTGCGTCCTACTCCGCCCGCGCCCAGCCCTAACCACCTGTTGACACCGCTGCTAAAATAGTAACTAGGTCAAAGACCGCGAACTAACAGTTCCTTGACAACTTACTCCGGGCACGAAGAGTGGCGAAAGTGCCGCCAAATTAGCTGCTAAGTCTATTGTTATCAAGATTTTGCCTCTAACCCTAGTCCGCTCAAGATTTTAGCGGGAATTGTTCTCTAAAATCTTGATTCTAATAGACCGGCATAGGGGGGGGGTACCCCATCTGGGATCGCAACTTACTCCGCTGTAACTCCCTTTAAGAACGCATGGTAAAAATCCACGCCCCGGGCAAACGACTCGACGCCGATCCGCTCGTCTTTTCCGTGTGCGCGAATGTCGTCGCGGTCATATTGTTCGCCGGACACGCAGTAAGTCGGCATTCCCGCGGCGTTCGTGTAGACGCCGTCTGACGCTCCCGTGGCCATGGTCGGAAGCACCGGAATCCCCGGCCACATTTGCGCCACGACTTTGTCGAGCGCATCGAACACTTCTTTTCGCGGAGCGGGCGGAACGAAACTGTGCCGGTCGGACCCGTGATCGAGAAGCTGATTGTCGTTGTCGCGATACTGCACTTTAACTTTCCGATCGGCCACAACTTTTTCCAGCGTCAGCCGGATCTCCTCCAGCGAATGTCCGGGCTCGATGCGGCAGTTGATGTTGGCCTGCGCCATCTGCGGCAGCGCGTTGTTAGCATGGCCTCCGTTTAAGCGCGTCGCCACGCAGGTGGTGTGCATGGTCGAGTTGTCCAGCGGATCCTTCGACAGCCGCGCCACCGCCTCCATATCGGGAGGAGTTTTCAGCATCGCCTTCAGATCGGCCGCGCGTTCCGGCGTTGCGATCTTTGCCTGCCGCTCGTAAAACGCGCGCGTGATGTTGTTGAGCTCGAAGGGAAACTGGTAGTGCTGGATTCGCGTCAGCGCATCGGCGAGTTCGTAGATCGCGTTCTCCGGCCGGGGCAGGGAACTGTGGCCGCCGGAATTGGTCGCCGTCAGCACGAAGTCGCCGTACAGTTTTTCGGTGGCGTCCACTTCCATCATCACCGGCTTGCCGTGATCGGCGAGCACGCCGCCGCCATCGTGATTGAGCACAAACTCGGCATCGATCAGGTCGCGATGATTCTTGATCAGCCAGTCCACGCCATTGGAAGTCCCGCCTTCCTCATCGGCGGTCAGCGCGAGAATGATGTCGCGGCTGGGAACGTATCCTTCTTTTTTCATGCGGATGAGCGTGGCCGACATGATCGCGTCGCCGTCCTTCATGTCGCTGGAGCCGCGGCCGTAGTAGTATCCGTCTTTTTCGATGAACTGAAATGGGTCGGTCGTCCAGTCTTCGCGACGCGCTTCGACCACGTCGAGATGTCCGATCAGCAGCATGGGTTTGTGCTTGCCCGATCCGTGCAGGCGCACGACGACGTTCTTCTTACGCTCATTCGGTCCGAGCACATGAATGTCGCTCTCGGGAAATCCCGCATCGCGAAAACGCTGCGCCATCGCTTCCGCGGCGGTCGTTACATTGCCCACCGAGTCCGTCGTATTGATCTCGATCAGCTGTTTGAAAATGTCGAGCGCCAGCCGTCGCGTTGCTTGGTCCGCCGGCGACAGTTGTTGCGCCTGCATCGTGACGACAAGTACCAGACAACAAACCAGGCCCAGCCACATTTGCTTAGATCCCACGCCCAACCTCCACAAGAATGTTTCCGCAAAAAGCTCTGGCCACGCTGAGGCTGAAAGCTAACAGATTCGTTGCGCAAAAGCCAAATTTTCGCGGGTGAACGTGACCGGAGGATTTGCGTTGCAATGTCCAACTCCGGACGCTACCTTGCCCAGTACACTATTGACGAGCATGGATGGCAATCGGACGAAACTCGCGATCCCGCGGCTGGCGCTGCTCTTCTGGATCTTCTTCCTGATTGCATGCGGCCTGGGCTATCCCGTCCTCAACCGCTTTGACCCGCGCCAGACGCCGGGGCTTTCCGACGTAAAGACCTATGCCTCGCTGGCCACCGGAGCCGCGATCCTCGACCCCGAAGACATGCGCTTCCGCCGCTTCCGCGTTCTGGTGCCGTGGATTGCCCGGCCTTTTTACCGGATCGCGCGAGGACGAGTTGGAACCTGGGATCCGGCGATGTTCGGCCTTCTCGTTGCCGACTCGCTGTTCGTCGCCGGAACCGCCGTTCTGATTGTCATGCTCGGAGCCGTTCTCTGGAAGCGCCAGACGGCCAGTCTCGCGGTTGGCTTGGTGGGCGCGTTGCTGTATCTGGTCAACTTCGCCGTCCCGAATGCCCGGCTGGTTGGGCTGGTCGATGCGGGCGAAGGCCTCTTCCTGCTGGCCTTACTCTGGAGTTTGTCAGAGTCCAAGCTGTGGGTGTTGCCCGTGATCGCCGTGTTGGGAGCCCTCACCAAGGAGACGTTCGTCCCGTTCAGCATCGTGCTGACGACGGCCTGGTGGTTCTCGACCCGGCGCGATCGCGACCACGCTAGTCATCACGTTTTGCCCGCTGCCGCTTGGATCCTGATCAGTTGGCTGCTAAGTCTCGCCACGATGACCGGCCTGCAATGGTCGGTTACCGGCACATTGGTGAACCCGCTGCAGTTTGGTCTCGCACTACACCACGGTGGCGGCTACCTATTCGCCGCTTCGCTTCGCGATCGCAGTCTCTGGTATGTGTTTTTATGGCTGCTGCCTACGGCCTTGCCGAACCTAAAGCGCCTGCCAAAATCGTGGCTGGTTCCGGTGGGCGCGACCTGCGCCATGGCATTTGTACTGGACGCCTATTTTGCGGGCGTGCCGGGGGCCATGGGCCGAGCGCTCTTCAGCATCGCCGGGCCGGTGTTGAGCCTGTCGTCCGCTATGTTTTTGTTGCGGATTTTGGGAGAGCGACTGGATGTTTCAGATTCGCCCACGTGAGGCCGGCGAACTGCGTTCTGCTCTATTCTTCCACCAGTTCCCGCTCCTGGCGTGTGTTCCACAGCGGCGCAAGAATGCTGGATTGCAGAACTTCGGACTCGGCCCGCACCCAGTCTTCCACGTCCTGTCCCTCCGCTTGTCCGCGTTCATGGTAGATCTGGCGCGCGCGCATGCGTATTTTTCTTTCTAGCAGTTCCACCATCAATTTCTGCCGTTCACGAGTTCTGGTAATGCTATCCACTGCTTACACCCCACATTTCATTGATTTACTAACATTATAACTGGTGAACTGTGAAAGAGTTGTTAAGAGGGTTGGTTACCAAAGTGCAATTCAGGGGAGAGCAGGGTAGCTTCTTAGCAGGCTGCGGAAAAACTCCGACTCGCGCCGATTTTGGGAAGGGCACGAGTTCCACTCGTGCCGTAACTGCCGCGAAATCAACAGCGGCTTCCAGCCGCTGGGGGAATGTTGCGTTGGAAAAACCCGACGGTGTACTTGCTTTTGGGTGGCGCAGCGGTTTACCGCTGCGATAACTGGCTTGTTCTCAGTGCGGCTTCAGCGGCTGAGGTCACACAGTCCGCCCAAGAACGAGTTTTTCCACAGCTTGCTAGTGCGCGGCCTCCACCACTACCACCACGAAGGAATCCGGCTCAATTTTTCTCTCCTGCCGAGTTCCTGTCACATTTGCCGTGACGGTGAACAGTCGATGCGTCTTCGGATCGAGCGCCATGGTGCGTGCCGCTTTCTGGGTGGTCACCGTCTGGGCGACGCTGAACTTGTCAGCGCCACTTTCCTGAATCACCGTAATCGTGCCGTCTCCGGCCGACGCAAAGGCGAGGCCGCGATCGGCGTCAAATGCGGTCGCATCGCATCCTTCTCCGATGGCGGGAGTCGCCAGCACTTTCCCGCTATCCGCGTCGACGATAGCCATCTTCTTGTTTCCGCCACAGCCGACAAATAGACGGCGGTTCTTCCGGTCGATCGCCAAGCCGGTCGGTTCTTCGCAGTTGGCCAGTTTCCAGCGCGACTTCACCGTCAATTTTTGCGGATCGAATGCCACCAATTCCGACGTGTCTTCGATATTCACGAACACGGTGCCCTTTTCGTCGGTCGCGGCAAATTCCGGCTTCCCGCCCAGGTCGATTTTGCCCACGACTTCGCCTTTCGACGCATCCACGGCGGTCGTGTCGTGACTTTTGGCGTTAAAGGTGAACACGCGCTTCGAAAACGGATCGTAAAGAATCGCGTCGGGCCCGCTACCTACCTTGATCTTCTTCTCGACCGCCAGCGACTTCAGATCGAACACGCTGACCGAATCTTCACGGCCGTTGCTGGTGAATCCGCGCCCGATCTCAGAGTCCAGCGCGATTCCATGGACGCCCGTCGTCTCCGGAATCTCGCCCACCTGCTTGCCTGACTCGGTATCGATCACCATCACCCGCGTGGCTCGCGCAATGAACAGGCGATGCCCATCGCTATCCGCAGTTAAATAATCCCACCCGCCATCGCCGCCCAGTTTCCAGGTCGCAACGACTTTGTAGTCCGCGCCCGCCGCAATCGATGCCAGCGCAGTTAGGGTTGCCAGCAGGATGAAAGAGACTCGTATCGCGGTCCGCATTTTCATGTTTTCCCCCTTGTTGAAAGTACTGCCAGAAATGGCGTAAAACCGCCCTTTGGACCGCGCCTCCAGTCAAATTCCGGGTCCGCACGGGCAATCCAAGCACTCTCCACAAATATGCAAACAATTGCCGCTAGTCCCGGAAAATGCTGGCAAGCGGCTATTTTACACCGTCAAAGTTTGGTACAGGGCTTGCTTCTACCATGCATGGAGGAACGCACATCCGCCACTTGGTTCTCGGATGTTCCCTCGGCTTCTCCAGAACCCGGAGACCCTTGCGATGAAAAACATTCTGTTGGTGCTCTGCCTATTCTGCACCGCCACCGCGTTTGCGCAATATAACAACAACGTTGGCGGGAACTCGATCAACAATCAAGCGCAGGTGTACCAGTTTGAAAGTCATACGGGACACGCCGCTTATGCGCCCATGTCGGAAGAGCGAAACATCCTGCCCGCGACCACTTATTTGTCTGCCCAGGGAAGCAGGCCGGCATCGGATTTTGCCCAACCGGACGCAGTTTCCCTCGGCGTCGCCGCCCGCGAACTCAGAAAACAGCACGCCGCCGTGGCGAAGAAATCCAGCGTCGTTTGGGTCAACAACTAAGGTCTGACGCGGACTCTGTCAACCGGGCGGCTTCGGACTCATTCCGCCTAGCGGTTCAACGTCAGCGGCAGTTCTGCCAGTTTTCAAGACAAGGGAACCCTCGGTTCCCTTGTTGTTTTCCTTCCTATAGAATTCCCCGACTGCGCGGCATCTCACCGTTCCTCCCCGCCGCTCTTCATTACCAATCTCAATCTCCCCATAAATGATTGCACTCCCACGCTTGTAAGAAAGGGAATGTTACCCTAAGAGAAATTCACTGGCCGTCATTCCATGACGATTGAACAATGACGATCATTCAAATGACGATTGAGCAATGACGATCCTGCAATGACCATTCTGGAATTCACCGCCGTTGTCGCCAGCGTCTCCTTCGTCGCGGGGCTTCTCGGAGCCCTCACCGGCCTTGGCGGGGGCGTTGTCCTGGTGCCTTTGCTGACCATCCTGTTTCACGTGGATATCCGTTACGCCATCGGAGCGTCGCTGGTTTCCGTGATCGCGACTTCCTCCGGCGCCGCCGCCGCATATGTGAAGGAACGATTCTCCAACATTCGTATCGGCATGTTCCTGGAAATCGCAACCACGTTCGGCGCGTTGCTCGGAGCTTTCCTCGCCACCCGGATTCCGACCAGCGCCCTGGCGATCATCTTCGGGGTGGTCCTGCTCTACTCGGCGTATCTTTCGCGCAAGCCGCGCCCGGCGGCCCAACGCAGCCTGCCGCCCGATCCGCTCGCCACCCGTCTGCGGTTGAACGGCAGTTTCCCCGACCTCGAAGGCGAGCGCAGCTACAACGTTCAGAACGTCCCCACCGGCTTTAGCCTGATGTTCGGCGCGGGCGCTCTTTCGGGATTGCTCGGCATCGGCTCGGGCGCGGTCAAAGTGCTGGCCATGGACCAGGCCATGCGCATCCCGTTCAAGGTTTCCACCACGACCAGCAACTTCATGATCGGCGTGACGGCCGCGGCCAGCGCCGGCGTATACCTCAGCCGCGGATACGTCGATCCAGGGCTTGCCATGCCCGTCATGCTGGGAGTGCTCGCCGGCTCTCTACTCGGCAGCCGCATCCTGGTCAGGGCCGAAACCAAATCGCTTCGACTGGTGTTCAGCCTGGTGATTCTGGTGCTCGGCCTGCAAATGCTCTACCAGGGACTCTGGGGGAGAATCTGATGCCCGCCGCGCAAGCGCCCGCCCCGCAACGGCAACCTCGCAAGGCCTCACTCGGGGAGGGTCGCTGGGACGACCACCGCATCGAAGTCATTTTGGGCAACTTGCTTCGCGCCGGGGTTCTCCTCTCGGCGGCGGTGGTTCTCGCGGGAGCTTGCGTCTACCTCTCCCGCCACGCCCACGAGTCCGCCGACTACCGTATCTTTCGTGGAGAGCCCTCCGATTTCCGCACCATCCCCGGAGTCATTCGAAGCGTCATCAACGGCCGCGGCCGTGGCTTGATTCAGCTGGGCCTGCTTTTCCTCATCGCCACGCCCATCGCCCGCGTAGCTTTTTCCATCGTGGGATTCGCCATGGAACGCGATCGCATGTACGTCGCTTTCACGCTGATCGTGCTTGCCATCCTGCTTTATAGTTTGCTGGGGTCGGGTGTCGGAGTGTGATCTAGCGAGAGCGTCGACGGTGATTTAGCCACTCCTCATTGACGCCACAATTTTCGCCGTTGTGATGGCTTGTCCCACGTGCCGTTGCGTGTGGTCGGCCACGTGGACCAGCAAGCCTCCCAGCGTGGTTGGCAAGCGCTTGCTTCCCACCGTTCGCGGCTCTTCCAGATTGCAACTCGCCAGCGCCCGGACCCGCGCCGTTGCATCCGCCAGCGCCGCGCTCAATTCCGCAAACAGCTCATCGCGGGTTGCTCCCGGATCGAGTTCGGTCCGCAGAGCAGCCCTCTGCTCTTCGCTTAAACTGCGACCCTCGCCGTACGTCAGCAGGCGATCCAAACTCCGCGCCAGGTGACGAATGTGGAACGCCACCGGTGCCATTCCCGCCGGCCGCTCGTTCACCTCCGAATCGGAGAGATTTCCGCACCACTTCCGCAGGTCCTCGTCGGCCAGTTGCAGCGCATGCAATACCGCGCGCCCGACTCCTGGAACATCGGGCTCGATGCCGCGCAACCACGGTTCGACGGTGGGCATTCAATCCCCGCTAGGCCGCCGGATGTTCATCGTGGCCAAAGCCAGCCGAAGGTGCCGGCGGTCAGCAAAGCGTAGACGAGCCCGTCGACCACTTCTTTAAAGGTTACCGACCAGGTCTGCCCCTTCCAAATGCCGTTGCTCAGTTGCCCCACACCATAAGCGAGGAACGCAGCGGTCCCGGCAATGCGAAACACCACTCGATAATTCGCGCCGGGCGCAACCGCATGGAAGGTCAGATAGGCGACAAAGAAACCGATCACGAGGCAATAGCCGAACCACGGGATCAAAAACTTCGGCATGGCGGGCGGGCCGCTGGGCATGATCGTCATGAACCCGACCGGTCCCTGTTTTTGCTTCTCGACCAGGGCCGGCGACTTCATGTCCTTGTGGGTGCAGAACGGGAAGACGTACAAACCCCGCGTGAGGCCGGCTCCGCGCAGCGCGGCGAGGACCTTGTCCTCGTCGGGAATCTGCCGGTAGTCGTTGCGATGATAGGGCAGCACCATGTGCATGATGGAGCTGGCGACGAAGACGAAAACCGCCGACAGCAGGATGGGGAGCCAAAGCGCAGCGAGAAAAGCCATGTGCAACCTCCTTACGGTGACCAAGGCTTAGCACGCGAGGCTACGACAGCCGCGAGGATTCAGTCAAGAGGGTGCCCAGACAATGGGGATGCGAGGTTCCACTTCGATTTCGCCGAAACTCTGCAACCCTGCTTCCGGCTAGATGACGGAGGTTAGACTTTTCTCGCCGGCTTTAGCTGTCGGCACCGCGCATGCGGGGCGCGCCGTGACGACGCGGTCTCGACCTGCGCGCTTGGCTTGATAAAGGGCCTCATCGGCGAATTTGAGAAGCAGATCGACCCGGTCGGTGGTTTCAGGGTAGGCGGCGACGCCGATCGATGCGGTCAGAGCATCCGCAGGCTGGCCGTCGTGTTGGGAGCGGTATTCCTTGAGTCGGGTGCGGATTTGTTCCGCCCGCCCGGCCGCCTGGCTGAGAGAGCACTCCGGCAAAATGACAGTGAATTCTTCGCCGCCGTAGCGGCAGGCCACGTCTTCGGCGCGCACCGAGCGCAGAAGACCTTCCCCGACCGCGGCGAGGGCCTTGTCTCCGGCGGCGTGGCCGTAGTTGTCGTTGTAGCGTTTGAAGTGATCGAGATCGATCATCAGGACGGCAAGGGGGCGGCGTTTGCGGCGAGCGGAGTGGAGTTCGCGTTCCAGGAACTCTTGCATGTAGCGGCGGTTGTAAAGGCCGGTGAGGGGGTCGCGAACGGCTTGCAGGCGAAGCGACTCACGGAGGCTGAGGTTCGCCACCGCCAGCGAGAGATGTTCGGCGACTGCGGCGGCGAGGTGGCGTCGGCGAGCCAAGGCGTTCGAGTCGAACTCTGGGTCGGGACCAGGATGCATAAGACCGTTGTCCTGGATGGACAGCGTGCCGATGGCTTCGCCGTTCACGATGAGGGGAATGCACACCGAAGGACCTTCTCCAAGCAGGTGAGCGCACCGCGGTTCCGAGTGTCCTCCGGAGTGCACATGAACCGTTCCCCGTCGCAGCGCCCAACATTGCTCGGGCGCGAAGATCCCGTTTGCCGTACAAATGCCCCATTGAGCGACCGATTCGAGGTGGTTCTTGGAGGCGCTCAAGAGTGCGATGCAGCCCGATGCCCCGGGAAACAGACGCCGCAAACGCTCCGGAATAAGGCGAAACACTTCTTCCTTGGATGTGCAGGCGTGAAGCAGGCTTCCCAATTCGCTGATCTGGGTTATTTCCGCGGTTTGGCGGCGGGAGTCGTCCAGCAGGCGGCCGACTTCCTCGTGCGAAGCCGTTGCCTGCCGCTGCGCCGCCTTACGCTGGGCAATTTCCTGTTGCTGGTGAAATTGCGTAAGGGCCAACCGGAAGGTGAACGAGAGGAGCGAGGCGCCGATCGCCACGTCCGTGAGCGTTGCTCCGGTTGCTTGTTTCCATCGATCCATGAGCAAAGCGACGCAGGAAAGCATGGCAACCAGAACCAGGTTGATGCCGAGAAGACCGAAAAAACTGGCCTGCTGGGGAGCGGGAGCGGAAGCGGGATCGGGCGAAGGCGCCCAGGTGATAGCGATGAGGGCCGCGGCCGCTTGAGGAATGGACCAGAGCAGATCGATCCAGGCCGCGATGCCGGGATCGTTCTTCAAGTAGAGCCAATCGCCGATGAAGGTTGCCACCGCACAGATCATCAGGAAGAGCCCAAGGCGGATCAGCAGGCTGCGGTTGCGACCCGCTCGGACGAACTGCAGGCGTATGAAGGCTGCGATCAGCAGCAATAAGCTTTGCGCGTCGCTGATGCTGACATCGCGCGTCATCGCATCGGCGGGCAACATCACCCGCATGGGGACGAAGAAAAAGGCCGAGTAGATCAGGCCGACGACGATCGCGACCTGAAGCAGATCGAGAAATATTTCGAACTTTACGCGAGTGCGCCAATGGGTGTCTGGAAGGAAGAGCATCATCAGAACCGGAGCGCCATAGAGGGCGTAAAGCAGTCCGCGCGTCGGTTCCGGCAAGAGGGGTTGCCCGAACACCGTGCCGAAGATTTGCAGGACTGTGGGAACAGCCAGGACCACCAGCACGACGCCGAACAGAAACCAAAACAGCGCGGTAACGCCTTGGGCGCGACGGAATGCAATCCATGTGCAAGCGATGGCGATCAGGCCCTGCAGCACGATGATGGATTCGGAAAGGCTACAGCCTGCCTGTCCCGTGCCGAGCACGAGGAAGCCCAGCCCCTGAACCGCGATCACGGCTCCGAACAGAATGCTCACGACCCAGGTTCGGTTTAGGCTCGCGAACGCGCGCAAGCGGGAGGTGCGGTGCAGCCCGAAATTGGCAGCCGTACTCATTTTCGACGCGGAGAGACACTCTCGCTCAAATTTTAGAGATCGGCGGAAACGCCGGAAAACTTCATGAACTCGCCGTTCGGATTTGAAGATCAGCGGCCTGGGTAGTTCCTTGCGGCCGGAACCAATAAGGTGAACAAAGGTGAATGAACAAGCCCATCGAGAAGGGCTGAGACAATTCAAACACAAGCGGAACCTCGTCTAACCCAGGAACGCTGCCGCCCCATGACTTTCGTAACCGCCGATCCGGCGAACCGCGTTGCTGGTGCCGGGGGCGAATCCTAGAATTGAAGCGGGCCTCTCCGTCCCACCTCATGCCGGAAAATCCTAATCGTGCCGAAATCGCCCGCCGCGTGGACAAGGCGGAGAAGCTCTTGCAAAAAGGCAAGACGGCCGACGCGCTGGCGGAATACCTGCAAACTCTGGAAGCCGACCCGCAGAACGACAATGTGCGCCAAATGGCGGCGGACCTGTGTCTCTCGCTGAATCGGCGGGAAGAGGCGGTCCGGTTGATCGGAGAGTTGTTTGAGCGGCAAGTGGCGGCCTCGGACGCGACGCGAGCCAGCCTGACCTATAAGAAACTGGCGCGCTACACCAACCCGATCTGGGAACAGAAGGTCCGCTTTGGCCAACTGCTGGAGCATTCCAATAAGAAGCTGGCAATCGGCACGTATGAAAATGCGCTGGAGGACTTGCAGCGTCAGAACAAGAAAGAAGAGGCGCTCCTGGTCTTGCGGCGGATTGTGAGTCTGGAACCCTCCCAACCCTATTTTGTACGCCTCGCCGAATTGGCGGCGGAACTGGGCGAGCATGGGATGGCGTCGCAGGCTTACTTGCGGGTCGCGGAACTGGCGGAAACTGCGGGGGCAAATCCCGGCCAGTGGTGCGAGAAGGCTTACACCGAGAATCCAACCGATTCGAAAGCCGCCGTGGCCTATGGCAAGAGCCTGCTCTCGCAGGGCGAATCGGGAGCGGCAATCTTTATTTTTGAACCGCTGGTGCAATCCGGAGATGCTTCGCCGGAACTGCGCGATCTCTATGCGCAGGCGTTGCTGGCCGCGGATCGCTGCGTGGAGAGCGAGCCGCTGATCTGGCACATGTTCGAGCAAAACCCCGCGCGCATCCATCAGGTGGTGACCCTGATTGGAAAGATGATGGACGCGGAGTTGGATCCGGAAGCGGTGGCCCTGGCGCGGAAACTGGAAGCCTTCCTGCGGCGGCGCGGGGAACGGCGATCGTTTCTCGCAACCATGCAGGAACTGTTGGGGTCGCACCGACCTTCGGCCGAAATGCTGGAATTTCTGGCCGAGCTCTTCAACGCCTCGAACCGTGAAACCGACTACGCGCAAGTGCTGCTGAAACTCTTCGATCTCTATTGCGCGAAACACGATTACCAGAAGGCCGGCGAGTGTATGGACCGGGCGGCGGAAGTGGATCCCTACGAGCCGGGGCACCGGACTCGTCTGGAGGCACTCCGCGGCAAGATTGACGATCGGCGCTTCCACGTCATCGCATCGCGCTTCGCCACCACCGAAAAAAAAGAAGAGGCGGAGGTAAAAGTCGAAGAGCCAACGCTCGGAGCGGCCGCACTGCAGGACCTCATGCTGCAAGCCGAAATCCTGGTGCAGTACGGGATGCGCGCGAAGGCCGTCGAGCGCCTGCAGCGCATTCATGAACTGTTTCCGCGCGAGGAAGAACGCAATCCGGAACTGCAGAAGTTGTACATAGCGGCCGGCATCGAACACAAATATGCGAAGCCGGCTCCGCCCCCGGCGGCGACTCCGGCGCCCGCGCCTGCGAAGCCCGTCGCGGTGAGCGAATCGGCCGACGTCAGCAGCCTGGCGCGAGTGGCGGATATCACCCGTAAGCTTTACCACCAGGGAAATGCCGAAGGAGTTTTGAAAACTGCAGCCAGCGAAATCGGACAAAACTGGCGCACGACGCGTTGCTTTGCCGCCTTGCGCAAGCCCGGCCTGCCGCCATCGAGCCTGCAGGAATATCACATGGATGGGCTGATTCCGGCCAGTTCCGCGGCGCTGGTGAGCCTGGTGGAAATCGTGCAGGATCTGGCAGTCGCGCGCGGCACGGTGACCATCGGCGATGCCAGCAACGCTCCGGAGTTGCTGGGCGTGCGCCATGCGGTCGAGGAGTTGCAGATCGAATCGCTCCTGGCTCTGCCGCTGACCGAAGGCAATGGCCATAACAGCAATGACAAGGACAATGTCGACGACCAGGTCGGCGTACTGATTCTGACCCAGGAAACCAACCGCGTGTGGAGCCCCTCGGAGGTGCTCGTGATCCGCACCCTGAGCGACCAGGTGTTGATTGCGCTCAACAACGCCGGGTTACGGCGGCTGGTAAAAAATCTTTCCGTGACCGACGAAAAATCGGGCCTCCTGAAGCGGGCTTCCTATCTCGATCTGCTGCAGGCGGAAATCCGCCGCGGCTTGCAACAGGGAACGACGGTGACCGTATTGCTGATGCAGTTTGGGCGGCATCACGCCCTCGTCAAGGATTATGGCGAGCCGGCAGTGGCGGCGGCCATGGAGCACGTCGGGCAGGTGGTTGCGGCAAATATCCGCACCAACGATTTGGCCTTCCGCTATGAAGCCACGACGGTCGCACTCGTGCTCGGCGATACCGGCGAAAAAGAAGCGCTGCTGGCGGTCGAGAAATTCAAACGGCTGCTGGCGGAGGTGCGCTTCCCCGGCCACGACGCGCCCATCGAGTTCAGCGCCGGAATGGCCCAGGCCGTGATGCGCCAGCATTTCGACCCCGTGGACATCGTGACCGAAGTAGCCAACCGCGCCGACCACGCGCTCGATCTCGCCATGGTAGAAGGCGTCGGCAAGGTTGTAAGTCAAGCGCCGCAGTTGGCCGCAGCCGTTGCCGTGGCGTAACTTTTTCACCGCCGAGACGCCGAGCGCGCCGAGAAAACCCCCAGATCTTCAACCTTGAAACCCTGAAACCTTGCAACTTTGAAACCTTGCTTTTCCTGTTAAACTCTCCAGTTGGCCTCAAGCCAGCGAACTCTTCCATAGAAGTTGGTATTCATGCTTATGCCTGGAGACATTGCCATTGTCAGCGGGGCGCGTACGCCCTTCGGACGCTATTGCGGAAAGATCAAAGACTACACGGCGCAGGAAATGGGCGCGGTGGCGGCGAAGGCTGCCATCGAACGAGCGGGAGTTGACCCGAAAGAGTTCGATCACTGCGTGTTTGGAAATGCCCAGCAGACCACGGGCGACGCACTCTATGGCGCACGCCACGTGGGTTTGCGCGCTGGCTTGCCGATCGAGACTCCGGCGCTGACGGTGAACCGGCTGTGCGGGTCGGGGATGCAATCAATCGTCAGCGCGGCGCAGATGATTCAGACCGACGAGGCGAAGATGGTGCTCGCGGGCGGCATGGAATCGATGTCGCAGGCGCCGTTTTCGATCCGTGGGCGCGATGGATTTACGCTCGTGCCGGGCGGCAAACTCGAAGACTCGCTCATGGTCGCGCTGCTCGATTCCTATTGCGGAATGCAGATGGCGGCCACCGCCGAGCGTTACGCCGAGCAGCAGGGCATCACCCGCCAGGCACAGGATGAGTTCGCGCTGCGTTCGCAGCACGCAGCCGATGAGGCGTACAAAGCCGGTCGCATCCAGGAGGAACTGACGCTGGTGCCGCTGCGAAATTCAAAGGGCGAGCCGACCGGAGAAATGCTGACCGAAGACGATCATCGGCGTCCGCAAACAACGATGGAGGGCCTGGCGAAGCTGCGTGCTTCATTCGGCAAAAACGGGACGGTTACGGCGGGCAATGCCAGCGGCATCGTCGATGGCGCTGCGGCGGTGGTGGTGATGTCGCTGGAGCAGGCGCAGAAAAGAAATCTCAGTCCGCTGGGACGGATTGTGAATTGGGGAATTGCAGGAGTCGATCCGAAGATTATGGGCAGCGGTCCGGTTCCGGCGACGAAGATTGCGCTGCAACGCGCGGGGATGACTTTGGATTCTATCGATCTGATCGAAGTGAACGAAGCGTTCGCGGCGCAATATCTGGCGGTAGAAAAAGAATTGGGACTTGATCGCGAAAAAGTGAACGTGAACGGTGGAGCGATTGCCCTGGGCCATCCGCTGGGCGCGACCGGCACGCGCCTAGTGATCACGCTGCTGTATGAGTTGCGGCGGCGGAAGAAGAAGTACGGGCTAGCGACGGCATGCATCGGCGGAGGGCAGGGGATTGCTATGGTGGTGGAGAGCTTTTGCCGGTAACCCGTCACTCAGATTTGTCATCCTGAGCGAAGCGAAGGACCTGTGTATCTCGTTGGCGCCGTCAAGTGCCATCGAGCGCTTGCCACCGCGAAAAAACCGCGCTAGCGTTATAGGCGTATGAACGATTTGCGAAGCCAGATCAGTAGCCTGTCTGCGGCGGAGAAGGCGGAACTGCTGGATACCGTCTGGGAGAGTCTGGAAGCGGACGCACTCTCGCTGACCGATGCGCAACGGGCGGAGCTTGATTTCCGAATCGCCCGGCATGACCAAAATCCTTCCGATGTCATCCCGTGGCAGCAAGTCAGGGCGGGGATCAGGCGCTGAAGCGCCGGTGTATTTAAGCCGCTTACGGCACGACTAAAGTCGTGCCCTTCCCGTTCACGATTCAACTCGACATCCGCACAGCCCATTGTGACATGTCCAAAACAGGCATTTTCCTTGGTCTTCACGAGCGCTTCTCTAGGACTTCTTTCAGGTCGCGCTTTCCGTGCAGAATGGCGACCACTTGCAACGGGACGGTTTCTGGACGGTAGACGATCACGTAGCTGGGGAACTTGGTGATGGTCCAGAACCGCACCGGCAGTGCGGTGATATCTTGCCGCTTGATTCCCATGCGGGGATATTTCGCTAGACGGCGGCAGGTGTCGAGAATCTCCCGCTCAACATTTTCGGCGGCATCCCGGTTGTCTTCCGCGATGAACCACCACAGGGTATCGAGGTCTTCGGCAGCCTGCGGCGTTAATTGAAATGGCGCGATCGTATTGGTCACTGCCTCTGCGACTACCTTATCCCTGAGGATTGAGTCGCTCGGCGCGCCGGCGCCGCAATTGTTCTACTGCCGCGTCGCCGTCGATCAGTTCGCCACGCTCGGCTTGCGCGAAGCCGGCCGCGATGTGGGCGGCCACTTGCTCGCGTTGGCCCAGCATCCAGTCTTCGAGGTCAAGCTGCTCGCGGATGATTTCGAAAGCCTGATCCAGGACTTCACCGGGATCCAGATACGCGCCAGACTGGACCGCCAAGTCGATCACACGTTGCTGTTCGGGTTTCAGGTCAATCGTCATGTAGGCTGTTCTCTAGCTCGATTGTAGCGATTCGTCTGCCGTGGTCAAACAGGAAAAATAATCTGGCGGTATGATCTTCTTTTACATGCAGCGTGCTTGTACAGCCATTTGGGCTAGAAAATCCGATTAAGAATTGAGCGAGAAACGTAAATGGAAATCAAAAGCGTCGGTATTCTCGGTTGTGGCCTGATGGGTTCCGGCATCGCGCAGGTCTGCGCTACTGCTGGGTTTGAAGTCACCGTGCTCGAAGTCGAGCAGAAATACCTCGACAAGGGTTTTGCCGGGATTGAGAAGTCGCTCGCGAAGTTTGCCGAGCGGCCGGTGGAGAAAGGCGGGATCACTCCGCAGCAGAAGGACGAGATTCGGGCGCGGCTCAAGGGGACCACTAAGAAAGCGGACCTGGCCGATTGCGACATTGTTATTGAGGCCATCATTGAGAACGTTGAAGAGAAGAAGAAGATGTGGGCGTCGCTCGACTCCATCGTGAAAAAAGACGCAATCTTTGCCTCGAATACTTCTTCCATCTCGGTGACCGAGCTTTTGACGGCGGTGAAGCGTCCGGAACGATTTATCGGGCTGCACTTTTTCAACCCCGTGCCGCTGATGAAGCTGGTGGAGGTGGTGAAGACCATCGCCACCGCTCCCGCCGTCTACGACGCGGCTTACGAGTTCGCGAAAAAGCTGGGCAAGGTTCCGGTGCGCACTTCGGATAAGACCGGGTTTATCGTAAACCGGCTGCTGGTGCCGTATCTGCTCGATGCGATCCGCGCCTACGAAGAAGGCGTGGGCTCGATCGAGGACATCGATAACGCGATGAAGCTCGGCTGCGGCTATCCGATGGGTCCCTTCACGCTGCTCGATTTTGTCGGCCTCGATACGACCTACTACATCACCCACGTGATGTACGACGAGTTCAAGGAGCGCCGCTTCGCCTCGCCTCCGCTGCTGAAGCGGATGGTGATGGCGGGGTGGTATGGGCGGAAGTCGGGGCGCGGGTTTTATGATTACTCGGACCCGGCGAAGCCGGTGGCGGGGAAATTTTGAGAGGTCAGAGGTTAGATTGCAGAGGTTAAGAGCGGGCCAAATCGGATTTTCATCGGCGCTTCAACGCTTGTAAACTTCGCGGCGATGGCCGACGCGAAGGACTAGCACTACTAGCTGGTTGTTTTCGAGGGAACAGATCAGGCGGTAATCTCCGACACGGTATTTCCAGAGGCCGCTCAGGGTGCCTTGAAGTCTTGCTCCAATCTGATGCGGGTCGTCCAATTTTGCGAGGCGCTCGCGGAGGAACTTCAGAATTCGTTGCTCGACAGGTTTGTCGAGTTTCTTCAGCTCCTTGAGCGCTGCGGGATCGAACTCAATCTTCCAAGCCATGGCGCCGCATTACTTCTTCGATGGGGATCGTTTTGGTGCGCCCCGAGCGAATGGCCGCCAAGCGCTTCTCGGCGAGGTAGATGTCTTCGAGATCGTCGAGATGTTGGAGGATGGCTTCGCGGGCGTAGTAAGTCTTGGTGCGGCCAGTGCGCTTGGCAAGTTTGTCGAGGCGCTTTTCGATGGTCTCGGGAAGGCGGATGGCTAGCATGGATTACCTCTTGCTATACAATTATAGCAGGGCTGTCTTCTGAGAACGTGAGGGCTATAACGAGCGAAGAAATCGACAATCCGTTACCTCGCAACTGGCCGAACACGATAAGGCGGCTGGGCTGGGGACTCCTGGTAGGAGCGGTGGTTGCCTCTCCGCCCTGGTTAGCTAGCAAGCTCAATAATGTAGTACTGCTGCTCATTGGAGAGATTCTGGGATGGCCCGGAGCCATCTCTGCCTTGGCCCTCGGCGGGTGGGATGCCCGCCCTTCACTGTCATTTTGTATTATTCGACGAACCTGGTCCTCTATGTCGGGTTGACTTATTTGCTTCTGAGCGTGCGCGAAAAACGGAAACGACGAGATCAGGAAAAGCTTGGCCCAATGGCGTAAATTCGTCACAGGCTCTAAATCTATGACCTACGAAAACATTCTCCTCGAAAAGAAAAACTCCATCGCCTACGTCACCGTCAACCGTCCCAAGGTGCTGAACGCGCTCAACGGGGCCACCATGGACGAACTCGGGGCTGCTTTTAACGAAATAAAGACTGACGCCTCGATCCGCGTAGCCATCTTGACCGGCGCGGGCGAGAAGGCCTTTGTCGCCGGCGCCGATATTGGCGAGTTGGCGAAGCAAGATCCGATCTCCGGCAAGGAGATGGCCCACCGTGGGCATGCGGTGCTCGACCTGATTGAAAATCTCGGCAAGCCGGTCGTTGCCTGCATCAACGGCTTCGCGCTCGGTGGCGGATGTGAACTGGCCCTCGCCTGCACCATGCGTCTCGCCAGCGACAACGCGAAGCTCGGCCAGCCCGAGGTGAAGCTGGGGATTATTCCGGGCTATGGCGGATCGCAGCGCCTGCCGCGACTGGTGGGCAAAGGGCTGGCGATGCAGATCGTGCTGGCCGGAGAAGTGATCACGGCGCAGGAAGCCTATCGCATTGGTCTGGTGAATGAAGTGACCACCGCAGCCGAGCTGATTCCACGCGCCGAAGCGATCGCGGCGAAGATCATCGCCAACGCTCCGCTGGCCGTGCAGTACGCCATGGAGGCGGTCAACAAGGGCATGGAGATGACTTTGGCCGAGGGCCTGTTTCTGGAGGCCACTTTGTTTGGCGTCTGCTGCGCGACCGAGGATAAGAAGGAAGGGACGACGGCGTTTTTGGAGAAGCGTCCGGCGGTGTTTAAAGGCAAGTAAGAGGTCAGAAGTCAGATTGCAGACGTAAGAACCATTGAACCGCGCAGACACGGAGGCACGGAGAAGATTTTGATTAAGTCGATTGAAGTCACGGCGATCGCCAAGTCCATTGAGGACTTTAAAGCACTCGTGAAATTGCTGGAATCGCTGGGAATTCGTAAGGACCTGCAAGGCGGGGACGGAAGCTATCTTTATGCCGATTTCTTTCCGTCGTCGCTTCAGCTTACTGTGACCTACGGGAAGTGGCCGCCGGATCCACGCGCGGATTTATTTTTGACGGTAACCGACCCAGACTCGGCGTTTGAAGTAGTCAAGAAGCAAGGTTTTAAGCTGCTCGGCGATTTTCCCACTAAGCAGCCGGACTATTTCAGATTCTTCGACGTCGAACTTCCCAGCGGCACACGCGTGCGGATTGGGGGCAAACGAGTCGACGTAGTGGCGGACCCTGATCTCATTACGCAGCTTCAAGGGAACTTAAATGCAGCTGGCAAACGTTTTTGCCTGGTGGTCAGCAACTTCAATTCATTTATCACCGAGCGGTTACTCGCGGGCGCTGTCGATGTGTTGATACGATCGGGGGCGGGGATGCGCACCATTGTGCGGGTTCCTGGCGCCTTTGAAATTCCGTCGGCCGCGCGCACCTTCGCCGAAACCAAGACATATCACGCCATCATCTGTATTGGCTGTCTGCTACGCGGCGACACGGCGCATTACGACGTGATTGTGAACGAAGTGACGCGGGGCATCGGGCAGTCGGCACAAGACACAGGCGTGCCTCACGCATTCGGCGTGTTGACTTGTGACACCCTGGAACAGGCAATCGACCGCGCCGGATTGAAGATGGGCAACAAAGGTTCTGAAGCGGCGCTGGCGGCTATCGAGATGGCGAACTTAACGAAATTTGTTAAAGATCTATCGGCAGCTGACAGTAAGAAGGGGCACAGGTCGCAGTCCTCAGCAGTTCGGAAGGGCACAGCAAAACCAGCCGTAAGCAATCAGCCATCAACCTTCAGGAAGAGCAAAACAAAGCCAACTTCTCGAAAGCGAAAGCCTCGTTCCTGACTTGCAATTCTTTCGTTCCACAACCGTCCTGTAAACTGTGTGTCAGCCTCTCCGCTTAAAGGCTTTACTGATAGCTGATGGCTGAGAGCTGACAGCTGATTTTCCATGGGCATTCGACGCAAATCCCGCGAACTGGTTCTCCAGATGCTCTTTCAGGCGGACATGGGCAAGCAGACGCCGGAGCTCGTCCGGAAAACGTTCTGGGCGGAGCGTTCGAATGTCGAAGACGATGTGCGCGGGTTTGCCGAAGACCTGTTTCGCGTGGCCAGCGACCGCATGACGGAGATCGACGCGCTGATCGAAAAGCATACGAAGCACTGGCGCATGGAGCGAATGGCGACGGTGGACCGGAACGTATTGCGGGAAGCGGTGGCCGAGTTTCTGGGTTATCCCGAGACGCCGCACGCGATCGTGATTAACGAGGCGCTCGAAATCGCGCGCAAATTTTCTTCGCCGGAGTCGGTGCAGTTTATCAACGGAGTGCTCGATAGCGTGGGAAAAGAAGTCGGGCCGTAGGAAGTCCGTTTAGTTCAAAGTAAGAAATTCCGTGGGTCCTCTCGCTTGTGCGTCATTTCCTGGCGCGCACTCAGACAAATCTCCTGACGAATCCGAACAACGAAAAGTTTGCGACGCGCTCGCTCTCGAAGATCACTGTGGCCGGATGGCCACCAGGTTCGGCAGGCAGAGCGGCGCATTCGTGCCCAGTCCATTGCACATGTTGTCGTTGTTCTGGTCGTTGATGTTGAGGTAGGGCACCTGCTGAATGTCGCCATACGGCAAGTTGAATTGATTGGTTGTGCTGACGATGTGCACCGAGCCGCGGGTGCAGACTCCGCTCTCACTTTGATCGCAGACTGCGACGAAGACCTGGCTTCCGTCGGTGGAAGCGGTGGCCGAGAGCGGCACGGGCGTGTCGGCGATCTTGGTGAGGGGAATGGAAGTGGTGGTTCCATTGCCCACGTTATAGATGAGCACGGCCGATACATTTGGGGATACTACGATCATCTCGTTGCCGTCGTTGACTAGTTGCGCGTAGAGCGGAGTGAATGCGCCCTGGCCCAGGCTGGTGGGCTGCGCTCCCGCTGCAAAGCTCTTGAGATTTGGGGGATTACACGTGAACTGGAGCGGATTCTGATACGGGATCGGATCCTGCGTGAACTCGGCCGTCAAGGTCTGAATCGAAGTGCTTTCGCCCGTGCTTCCCGCTGCCGGCACTTCGAGAGCGAGTACGTTCTGCGTGATCCATTCGGAGCCGGGCTGAACCTCCGGCATTACGGGCGACGGAAAGAGTTTCCACGGCGGAATCGACGCTGCGGCCGTTGCGGGGAGGTCCACGCTGGCAATGCCGGGTTGGGAGCAAGTCGAATAGGCGGACACCGAGCCTGCGGGCGTTCCCGCCACATAGGCGAAGCTGCCATCTGCCGAGAAGCTGACGTCGACCGCCGATGCCAAAAGCCGAACCGAGGCCAGCGCGTCGACGGCGGAAGCGACATACATATTGCCGGCACTTGTGAGGATGAAAAGTTTCAGCTGATCGGGAGAGAAGGCGGCGGCCGTGGCGTACTCTCCAGGGAAAGCGGGGTTGTCGAAAACGAGGTCCACGGGGGCAGTGCTCGCGCTGCTCCCGTTGTAGATGTAAACCTGTCCGGGAATAGGAGGTGCGGCGGGGTCCGAGACTACCGCCAGTTTGCCATCGTTTGAAACCGTGAGCACCGTTCCGCACAGGGCAATGTTGCAGGGTGTCGAAGAGTTGGAGACCTGGTTGACCGACAAGGTGGTGCCCCCAACATCGACGTACATCAGACCCTGATCGCTGCCGATGTAGAGGCGCGGCGCCGACTGATGGTTGAACACCAGGGAATTGGGCGTGCGGGGCAACGCCAGAATGGTGCCGATGGGGTTGGTTTGCTTGGTCTGATAGGTCAAGGAGAACAACGCGCTGGTGCAGCCAATTTGGTCCTGGCAGTCTGTGGTCGCGGCCCATGCCGTATAGGTGGGCTCCTTGGTGGTAGTGACGTCGACAGAGATCGCTCCATATCCCTGCGTCTGGTTCGGCAGGATTCCGTCGCTGGCATAGATGGGAAGACTCGGGACCAGCGCGCCGGATGGCGTCACGCCCGGCAGCCCAATGTTGCAGGTTGGAGGAGTGCAGGAAGCGGTGAGAATCGCGCCGCCGGCATTGGCACGAACGCTGGCGCTGTTGGCTCCGGTGGTATTGGTTGTGGTGCCGAAGAGCGAGACCTCGGGATTGCTCGTGCTCCAGGTAAGCGGAGGATGGGGAATGGCAACTCCCGTGTATTTATAAAGCGTATCGATGGCGGTCGCCGTAATCGAAACGCTGCCTCCGCTGCTTACGGTGATCGAATTTCCCGCCGTGGCCTGTCCCCCGATCTGCAGGTAGATGGCTTGGATGAGGCACGTCGTGTATGGGGACGGGATGCTGTTGGTTCCCGATGAGTTAGCCACCAACTGGGTGATGCCGGGCGTTTTGGCGGTAACCTGAACCTGGTTGAGCACGGTAGGTTGCTGCGGTGGTATGTACGGCGTTGCCGTGAGAACGTTGCTGTTCGTCGACGACCAGTTGAACGGGCCGACCGTGTTGGTGATGTCCAGGTTGTTGCTGTAGGCGACAGCCTGGAACAGCCAGTTCTGCCCCTGGGAAAAGCAGTCGTACTGGTACGGCTGCGGCTCGGCTTGCACAATCTGGATGCTGTCGATGTGCTGGTGGACGTAGACGATGGCGGGCGCGCTGTAGATGCCGTTGGTGACCGCGTACACGGTGGCGATGCCGGAAGTGCCGGCGCTGCAAATCGCGGCGGCAGCATCCCAGGTACCGGCGCAGCCGTTGCCGTTGGCGGCCACCGAAAGTGGCGCGGGCAAATTCGAGGGGTTGGTCGGAGTGCCGCTGCTCACTACATATTGAATGCTCACGCCGGGCACAACGCCGCCACTGGCGTTCCTGGCGGTGGCGCTGAATACCTGCGTGCCTCCCACGTCGAGCGATACGTTGCTGGCGGGACTCAGCGTGACGCTCGACACGCCTGCATTGGCGGGGTTGCTGCTGCTCTTGCCGAGGCAACCGGTGAGGATGGCCGCGAGGACTAGCGTCAAGGTTAGAACAAAACCGGAACTGCAACGATGCATGAATCCTCCTCGCGTCCGTTTCCCAGACGCGAGCGAAATGATTGTAGGGCGGAAAACTGCTAGTGTAGCAAAAGTTTCAAGGTTGCAAAGTTCCAAGCCGTCCAACGATGCTGAACTCTGAATCCTTGGAACTTTGCAACCCTGAAACCTCGCTTTTTTTGAGATGCGTCGAACAGTGGTTGACGATGTGCAGGGTAGTTGTTATTATCAAACAGTTCCGCGAGTTGGAGAGCTTTGAAGAAATACGTACCCGGTGGCAGGTTGGGCCGGGGACGCCTCGCTGAAACATCCTGCGAAAACCATCGCGCCCAGGATAAGAAGACGTAGATGTCTGGGAATCACGCGGGGCTATGCAGGAGGAAGCAGACGAAACGGAACGCCTCCGAACCTGAATCGAGGTAAGGCGTGGCGTCACCGTCGTCCGCGATTTAGTCTGAGTGGGAATTGAACGAATTCTCGCCCGCGTGGTATTGCGGGGCGGAGAGCATGGCTGGGCGTAGGTGCCTGTGCCAGACTTGGGGGTCAGGGAAAACCCTGTCTTCCGGGGCAGAGCGCCGTTAGTCGCTGTCGTTTAGTTGTTCGTGAGCGGGTTTTGCCAACGGCCAACGACTATCGACCAACGACTTTGAGGAGTTTAAAGAGTGCCTACTTTTAATCAGCTGGTGAAATTCGGCCGCGAGCGGACCAAGTACAAGACGGCGAGTCCGGCGCTGCAGTCGTGTCCGCAAAAGCGCGGCGTGTGCACGCGCGTCTACACCCAGACGCCGAAGAAGCCGAACTCGGCCTTGCGCAAAGTGGCGCGCGTTCGCCTCACCAATGGAATTGAGGTGACGACATATATCCCGGGTGTCGGCCATAACCTGCAGGAGCACTCGATTGTGCTCATCCGCGGGGGCCGCGTGAAGGATCTCCCGGGTGTGCGTTATCACGTGGTGCGCGGAACGCTCGATGCTACCGGCGTCGCGGGCCGTAACCAGGGGCGCTCGAAGTACGGAACCAAGCGCGCGAAAAAGGCTTAGCAAGTAAAAATGGAGACGCGGTTCGCCGCGTCTAAGGCTCTAGCTAGAAGCTAGCAGCCAGGAGCTAGAAGCGGAATGCCTCGTAAAGGACATACACCAAAGCGTACGGTTGAGGCTGATCCGATCTACGGATCGGATCTGGTGACCAAGTTCATCAACTCGATGATGTGGCAGGGCAAGAAATCGACTGCCGAGGGCATCTTCTATAAGTCGCTCGAGAAACTGAAGGAAAAGGGCGGCGACGAAGCTCTGAAGCTGTTCACCAAGGCGGTCGAGAACGCCAAGCCGCTGCTCGAAGTGAAGACCCGCCGCGTCGGCGGCGCGAACTATCAGGTGCCGATCGAAGTCGGCCCCGACCGCAGAACATCACTCGCGATCCGCTGGCTGGTGAGCTATGCCCGTGGACGCGGCGAAAAAGGAATGGTCGACAAGTTGACGAACGAGTTGCTCGATGCCTCGAACGGCAAAGGCGCCGCCATCAAGAAGAAAGAAGACGTTCATCGTATGGCGGAAGCCAACAAGGCGTTTGCGCATTACCGCTGGTAGAAAGACGCCGCTAGCTTCTAGCTACTAGCTAGGAGCCAGCAGCTAGAAGCTGAATTTTAGAGCCCAGAAAGAGTATAAGAACCGTGCCCAGAACAGTCCCATTAGAACGTTGCCGGAACATCGGCATCATGGCCCACATCGACGCCGGGAAGACCACGACGACGGAGCGCATCCTGTTTTATACGGGAAAGACGCACCGCATCGGCGAGGTCCACGAAGGCACCGCCATCATGGACTGGATGGAGCAGGAGCAGGAGCGCGGCATCACCATCACCTCGGCCGCGACGACCTGCACCTGGCGCGACATCCGCATCAACATCATCGATACCCCCGGCCACGTGGACTTCACCGCTGAAGTCGAGCGATCCCTGCGCGTGCTCGACGGCGCCGTCGCAGTGTTTGACGCCGTCCACGGCGTGCAGCCGCAGTCCGAAAAAGTTTGGCGTCAGGCCGATAAATATGGCGTTCCGCGCATTTGCTTCATCAACAAGATCGACAAGATGGGCGCCGATTTCGAGCACGCCGTCGATACTCTCCGCAAGCGCCTCAATGCCAAGCCCGTCGCCATTCAGATTCCCATCGGACAAGAAGATAAGTTTCACGGAGTCATCGATCTGGTGGCCATGAAGTCCATCGTCTGGCCCGACGACACGATTGGCTCGGAGTACGTAGTCGGCGACATTCCCGCCGACCTCCAGAAAAAGGCCGAGGCCTTCCACACCCAGCTGGTCGAAACCGTTGCCGAAAACGACGACCACATTCTGCACAAGTTTCTGGAAGGCGAAGCGATTTCAGCCGAAGAGCTCAAGGCGTCGCTGCGCAAATCCACAATCGGGCTGAAGCTGTTTCCGGTGGTGGTGGGAACGGCGTTCAAGAATAAAGGCGTGCAGCCGCTGCTCGATGCGGTGGTCGATTACCTGCCCTCGCCGCTCGACACCAAGGAAACGCGCGGCCTCGATCCCGACAACGGAAAAGAACTCGTGCGCAAAGCCGACGACAAGGATCCTTTCGCGGCGCTGGCTTTCAAGATCATGGCCGACCCGTTTGTCGGTCAGTTGACGTTCATCCGCGTCTACTCCGGACAGTTGAAGTCGGGCGAGTCGGTAATGAACTCGCGCACCCAGAAGCACGAGCGCATTGGCCGCCTGCTCAAAATGCACGCCAACAAGCGCGAAGACATTCAGGAAATTCTGGCCGGCGACATCTGCGCCGTAGTCGGCCTCCGAAACGTCGGCACCGGCGACACCATATGTGAAGAGAAGCATCCGATCACCCTCGAGTCGATCGTGTTCGCGGTGCCGGTCATCTCGGTCGCCGTCGAGCCGAAGACCAAGGCCGATCAGGAAAAAATGGGTATGGCGCTGGCGCGGCTGGCGCAGGAAGATCCGACCTTTAAGGTTCACACCGATCCCGACAGCGGGCAGACCATCATCAGCGGTATGGGTGAATTGCATCTCGAGATCATCGTCGACCGCATGATGCGCGAGTATAAGGTTGAAGCGAACGTCGGCAAGCCGCAGGTGGCGTATCGCGAAACGATTCGCAAGCATTCGGAAGCGGAAGGCAAGTACATCCGGCAGACCGGTGGCAAGGGACAATACGGTCACGCGAAGATTTATCTCGACCCTCAACCGCCGGGCCTGGGATACGAGTTCGTCAACGATATTACGGGCGGGTCGGTGCCAAAAGAATTCATCAAGCCGATCGACCAGGGCATTCGGGAAGCGCTGGAAGGCGGCATTCTCGCGGGCTATCCCATGGTCGATGTGAAAGCCACGCTTTACGACGGCAGCTACCACGACGTCGATTCCAATGAAATGGCATTCAAGATTGCCGGTTCGATGGCCTTTAAAGAAGCCGCGCGCAAAGCTTCTCCGGTGCTCCTCGAGCCGGTGATGGCGGTCGAAGTGGTGACGCCGGAAGACTATGCGGGAACCATCATGGGCGACCTCAGTTCGCGTCGCGGACGCATCGAAGGCATGGAGCACCGCGCCGGTTCGCAGGTGATCAAGGCCATCGTTCCGCTGGCGGAAATGTTTGGCTACGCGACGCACATGCGGTCATCAACCCAAGGTCGAGCCGAGTACTCCATGCATTTTGCGCGCTACGAAGAAGCCCCGCGCCACGTGGCGGAAGAAATCATCGCCAAGACGCAGGGCAAGGCGGCGCCTCGGTAATTCGTATCAGGGCGTGGCTTTGGCCACGCCGAATCGTGAACGCTAGGTTCGGGGCTTTAGCCCCTGAGGAAAACGGAAAATGGCGAAGCAAAAATTTGAACGGACGAAGCCGCACTGCAACGTAGGGACGATCGGACACATCGATCACGGGAAGACGACGTTGACGGCGGCGATCACCAAGGTATTGCAGAAGCACAACCCGAACA
>Ga0302278_10001346_pt1 | contig 30493 bp, 33 predicted proteins | sample III_Bog_N3_2_FD_194543 | JGI IMG/M metagenome (GOLD analysis project Ga0302278, IMG submission 194543) | Peat permafrost microbial communities from Stordalen Mire near Abisko, Sweden - III_Bog_N3_2 | ecosystem: Environmental > Terrestrial > Soil > Wetlands > Peat | place: Sweden: Abisko... | reverse complement strand
TGTGAGAATGATCAAGCCAAACTCGATCACTTCTCACGACTGGCATGTTCAACCAATTTGTCAAAGATCCTTTAGAGTTGACCGCCTAAGCGGGCTCTTTGGATCGAGGCCCGGGCTGTTACGCCAGGGTGTCCTCGAACTTGTTGCGCTAGCAGACTGCACTCTTCCGAGTTGCCGTCTCCATTTTTGCGCGAACCTTCTAAATCTATCAAACTTTCATCTTCATGTCAAGCTGAATCTTTTCCCCCGCTTCAGGACCGCACAAACTCGTTGTTGGCGGTTTAGTCCTGCTTGCGAAGTTCAGACCAGCCGGGAAGAGATCAGCTCCTTCTCGAAGGTGTCGCACAGCGCAAAATATCAATCAACGACCAGCAATCTATGCTAGAGCCACTAGGGCTCACGAGAGAATACTCTCGGGTCTTGCAATGGCTTGTTCTCTCTAGGGATTCCCTACAGCGGATCCAGGGGCTCTTATCTCACCCGATCCAGCGAACTCAATCCATTACCTTGCTTCCCACTTCCCTCATCGGGCAGGCCCAACGGCCACCGGGAGGCTACACATCCTGTTGCTTACTGCCTTGCTGCAACTTTCAAAGAGTAGCACAGGCCACTCTCTATTGCAACTGCTGCATGAAGATTTATCCGGCTGAGCCGTGTCTGCCTCGCTGCAACTTCCCAACAATAGCAACCATCCGCACCGATTGCAAGCTCCCATCCTGTGGAAAGCATGCGAAACTGTGGGAAACCCACCTAAAGCTGCCGCTGAATTACTCCTAAGTCTGTGAGCCCATTGACGAAGAACTGCATTGCCAGCGCCACTAGCAGCAAACCCATAATTCTCACCAGGATGCGAATGCCCGTCTCCCCCAGCACCTTGCGCACCCTGCTGGCCCCGGCAAGCACCCAATAACTAATCAGGCACGTCAACGCGATCGATCCAAGAATCGCCCCCATCTCCCAATTCCAAAGCGTTGGAACCTGCCCCACCAGCACCATGACCGACGAAATTGCTCCCGGACCGGCCAGCATCGGTATACCCAGCGGCACAATGCCCGCATCTTCCTTGAGCGACGCCTCTTCTGTATCCCCCGACGCCTCCTGCGTGGGAGACCGCTTGGCTTCCAGCATGTCCAGCCCAATCAGCAGCAGAATCAGTCCGCCCGCAATCTCAAATGCTGGCAGCGTAATCCCGAACATCCTGAAGATGAGCTGCCCGCCCAGCGCGAAGCTCGTCAGCACAATAAAGCAGGTCAGCGTCGCCTTGCGCGCCATGCGTTTGCGGCGCGCCGGGTCTGCGCTTTCCGTAATAGCCAGAAACGATGGGATTGCCGCAAATGGGTCGACCAGAAAGAAGATGGAGCTAAGCGCAAGCACGGCAAAGTGCACCCAGGGAACCTTGGTCAACTCCGTCAGCGCCGCCGTTGCTGGATTCGTAAGGATCACCTGTTGAGGCTAGCGGATTTTTCTTCGCGACGCCACCCTGAAGAACTCGCCCCGCTCCTGCTGCTCGGAAAGCCGCAATCAGGTTCGAAGCCAGCCTGGTCCAAAGCTCTCCACGCCGATTGATCCTAACCAGGCTTAGAATCGGAGCGTCCAATCAACGCTGCAATTGGCTGAGTCCGTCTCACCAGCGAAGGAGAATCCATTGCGACTGCCAAGCTCATTCTTCTGCCTGCCGGCCCTGTTCCTCTGCTGCTCGGCCTCTCTGCTTTCCCAGCCCGGTTCGGCAAGCCAGGCCCCGCTCATCAAGACCAATGCCCGCGCCGTCGTCGTCGATGTTGTCGTCACCAGGGGCAATGACGAGCCTGTCACAGGACTGAGCAGGCAGAGCTTCCACGTCAGCGAAGACGGCAAGCTGCAGGCCATCGACTACTTCGAAGAACACACCTCGAAGGAACTGCCGCTCGATAAGCTTCAACCGCTGCCGACTATGCCACCCGGCGTCTACACCAACGTGCCCACGGTTCCCCCCACCGATGCCGTGAACGTCATTCTGCTCGACACCCTCAACTCCGAAGGCCAGGACCTCAGCTATGGCCGCGCCCAGGTCCTCGAGTTCCTCCGCACCATGAAGCCTGGAACCCGCGCCGCCATCTTCCTGCTCAATGACAAGCTCAACTTCGTTCAGGGATTCACTGCCGACAACGCCCTGCTTGCCCAGGCCATCAATGACACGCGTAACAAGGTCACCCCCGCCAAGAGCTCCCAATTCTACTCTAGCTCCGACGCCGCCGACGATGCCGAAGCCATCGCCATGTTGACCTCAATGATGGGTAGCTTTGCAACCGCAGGCGGAACAGCGGGCATCGCCACCATGAGCTCAGCGCTGGGCGAGTCCGCCTCGTTCCAGTACTCGCGTCGTGTGGCAATGACTCTCGAGTCTCTCAGTTACCTGGCCCGCTATCTGGGCAACGTCCCCGGCCGAAAAAACCTCCTCTGGTTCTCTGGCAACTTTCCCGTCAACATCTTTCCCAGCCCCCAGCAGTTGGCCTCTCTCAACGACAGCCGTGTTTATGAGTCCCAGATTCACAGGACTGCCGACCTGCTCACCGCCGGCAAGGTTGCCGTCTATCCCATCTGCATCCAGGGGATGATGGTCGAACACTCCATGGAGGCCAATGTAGCCGGTACAGGCTCCGGCCTTGCTACCGGTTCCAGCGCGATGGGCGACATGGGGTCCTACTCCCAGGATGCCAACGAGCGCGCCGACAACATCTTCGCCATGAACGAGCTGGCCGCAGACACCGGCGGGCACGCCTTCTACAACACCAACGATCTGGCCACCGCCGCCGACCATGCCATCCGCGACGGCTCCCACTACTACACCCTTGTCTACGCGCCAACCAACCCCAAAATGGACGGCAAGTTCCGCAGCATCGGCGTCATGCTCTCCAGCGGCCACTATAAGCTCAGTTACCGGCGCGGCTACAACGCCGACGACCCGGCAAAGCTGGCGGCTACCGGCTCCACCGGTTTTCTATCCGCCGCCGCGAGCGGAGAGAAGCAGGCAGCAAGCACCGTCTCCAATGACCCGCTCCGCCCCATGCTCATCCACGGCCTTCCCTCCAGCACCCAAATCCTCTATGGAGTCCGTGTCGTGCCCATGAATCCCCAACCAGCCAGCTACACCCCGCGCGCCGGCCAGAACCCCGCGTCCATCGGCCCCGTCACCCGCTACAGCATCGACTTCATGATCCGCTGGACCGACGTAAAATTCGACGTTGACCCGGCAACGCCCGGCCATGGTCAAACTCTTCAGCACGGCAAGCTCCAGATCGGCCTCATCGCCTATGCTCGCGACGGCCACGCCGTCAACTGGACAGGTGGCACGCAGGAGATGCGCCTGCAGCCGGATGTCTACGCCTCCATCCAGAAGTCCGGCATTCCCGCGCACGCCGAGATCGACCTGCCCACCACCGAGGTCAATCTTATGACTGGCATCTACGACTGGGCCACCGGAAAGGTCGGCACCCTGGAGATTCCGCTGCACCCAGCCACCGTCTCCGCGTCCGTCCAATCCCCAGGCAATATCAACTGAGCCGGCAGCGAAGATGCAGCGTTTACTCATTCACTCATTGGCTCACGGAGCCCCATCCAGCGAATCAATCGCCATGTGTCCCTTCGCGTCCTCAACCGGCGCGTTCCCTTCCCGCACCACCAACCGCGTCTGACAGCCGGCATCCCGCGCCGCGTCCAGCTCCTCCACAACATCGGAGAAGAACACCATCTCGCCCGGCGAAGCCTTCCCCTCCGCAGCAATCGCCGCATAGCTCCCTCTGTCCCGTTTGGGCCCGGTCCGTGTATCGAAGTATCCGGCGATCCGCGGCGTCATATCGCCAAACGTGGAATAGCGAAACAGCAGCCGCTGCGCCTCCACCGACCCTGATGAGTAAATCATCACTCGCGCCTTCCCGGCCCACCGCGCAAGCGCATCGGGCACATCGGCAAATAGCGTTCCCTTCAACTCTCCACTCTCAAATCCGGCCTTCCAAATCTTGCCTTGCAGGCTCTTCAGCGCGGTCGATTTCCGGTCGTGCTCCATCAACCAGTCCAGATAGAAAAGGGCGCGAACCTGAAAATCCGGCGTCCCCACTGAATCGATCGATCTAGGCTTTGGAATTCTTGGAGCATTTGCATCCGTCTCCGCCTGACACTCCTGGACAAGCAGCAACAAATCTTCCAGGACGGCGGCATCTCCGATGCACTGCCCCAGAAAATCAGCAAGCCGCGCCCGCGCATATGGAAACAACACTTCGCTCACCAGCGAAATCGGCGCAACCGTCCCCTCAACGTCCAGCAGATAAACCCTCGGCTCCAAAAAGCTCGATGCGCTCATACAGTCAGGCTGCTCGTAACGCGCTTGCCCAAATACGCCGGCCCAAAACACAGCGGCTGGTAGCCCTGGTCGACACCCGAACCGGTATAGTGCGGAGTCCAGCCCGTCGTGTCCTGAAACCAGCGAATGGCGCGGATGCGCCGTTCCTCGCACAGCGTAAACCAGTGCGTCGTCCCGCGCGGCACTCTCAGCATGTCCCCCGGACCAACCTCCACTGAGACCACCTGCTCGCCAAGCCGCAAAAAGAATATCCCGCGGCCCGCCAGAATGAACCGCACCTCATCCTCCGAGTGCGTATGCTCCTTGTCGAAGCGCGCCAGCATCGCCTCCAACCCCGGCGTCTCGGCATGCACGTCGATCACGTCCGCCGTCACATACCCGCCCCGCCGCTTCATCTCCGCAATCTCCGCGTCGTAGGCCGCAAGCACCCCATCCGCCGAAGCGTCCGCCGCCACCCGCGACAAATCCCAGCGCTCATAATCGATGCCCAGCGCCGCAAGCTCTGCTTGAATCGCAGCCTCGTCCACTACCACCCGCTCATGCTCTGGAAAACGAAGAACAGCCATACAAACCCCTTAATAAGATTTCCAGCCTTACGCTCTTCCGCCCAGCTTCCGCCGTCCCTCAACCTCAAACAAAAACTCCAGCGCCTCCAAATGTCTCCGCGCCTCCCCCACCGATTCTCCCCAGGTATAAAGTCCATGCCGGCTCAGCAAGACTCCATGCGCCTTCCGGCTTTCACTCAGTGATTCCGCCAGTTGCGCGCTCAATTCCGCGTAGTCCTGCGTATTTTTCAGAACCGGCACCCGCTCCACATGCTCGTGCGTACTCACGCCCGAAAGCCCCTTCAAAAGCTCGTACCCACTCAGCCCCACGTAGCCCGCTTCTTCGTGAATGCCGGACATCAGCGTATTCCACACCGTATGTACATGCAGAATCGCCCCAGCCTCCGGTCGAGCCTTATAGATCTCCACATGCAGCGCTGTCTCCGCCGACGGCTTGACTTCGCCCGAAATTACGCGCCCGTCTAAATCCACTTCAAGCAGCCCGGCCGGCGTCAGTACGCCCTTGTCCAGCCCGCTCGCCGTTACCAGTATCCGCGCACCTCGCCGCACACTGAAGTTACCGCTCGTTGCAGGAACCCACCCGCGCGCATAACACCAGCGCGCCGTAGCGCAAAGCAATTCCGCCTCAATGGAAAGAACGTCTCTCTCAGCAACCATGCTTGACAGCAGTGTACCAATCCGCGTTCGGCCAGCCCTCAGCGCCAGTCGTCCATCACCCAGCAATGCGGCCGGTTGAATCCCTCCACATGTGGGCGCTGCATCGCCACGCCCTGCGTAGTTACGCGATACCCGCGTCCGCGCAACTGGCAAAACGCCTCGCCCCGCGCCAGGTTCACCCCCGCCTCAACCACTGCGCCGCGCTCCGCCGCAAATCCCTCGCACCCATCCACAAGCCGGTCAAAACGCTCTGCCGCACCTGGCCCGCCGCGCACCGCGCCGAACTTCACATAGCAGACCTTCTCGCCGCCCTCTGATCCCGCGCCCGTCATGCACACCGCAAAGCCATCCACTTTGCCGCGCTGCTCCAGCAGCAGGACATCGCCAATCCCCTGTGCCATCACCGCGCTCACCTCTGCCCTCAGATCCAGTCCCTTGCTGATCCGATTCGTCAGTTGCGCACACCCCGCAATCGCCTCTTCCCGCTCTGCTTTCTTCCTCTGCGAAAGCAGCCCCAGGTCCACCATCCCGGCCTGTGGCATCCGCGTCAAAATCGCCGTCAGATGCTGCGGCCAATATCCGAATTTCTGATAAAGACCAACATGCTTCGCGCTCTGCGCAAACGTAAACAGCCCGCTGTGCCGCACGCCCCAGCCGTCGAACACCTTCATCGTGCTCTCCAGCAGCAGTTGCGCCACTCCGCGGTCCCAGTACTCCGGCAACACCGTCAGCGGTCCAAAAAAACCAAACGAACCCCACCGCGTCACCAGGTTCGTGCCAACCAGCCGCCCTCCATCCCGCGCCGCAAACGCCTTCACATGCGCCGCCCGCACCCGCGGACGCATGAACTCGCGATCCCCCATAAACTCCGCCGGATTGGGCGCGCCAAGAAAAGTACCGAACGCCAGCCGCATAATCTGGTCCGCCTCGTCCACTTCGCCCGCCTGCAGTTCACCAACCCTGATCGGGTCCTTAATCGAGGTCTTGCTCGAATCATCTTTAGGCATTGCGACTCTCCTCAAGCGAAGGCCAGGTCCGCGCTTCAGGCACTGTTTCTTGGGGTATCAGGCAGCACCAATGCGGGATCGATCGCGATGCCCAACATCTTAACGATGGCCAGTGCATTTGTCTGCCGCAAAATTCCCGGCTTCAATCGATAATCGAACGCCAGCGGCTCCTCCGGGTCTTCGCTCTGCATGTGCACATTCACGCCGTGCAACTCCGCATTCTCCGCAATCTCAGTCAGCGCCAAATCGTGCGTTGAAAGCGCTCCCACCGCGCCGCCCGCCACCAGCGCCGCAATCACCGCCTCAGCCGCCGCCCGGCGGTCCCGCGAGTTTGTCCCGCTCAATATCTCATCAATCAGAAACAACACCGGCCTGCCCCCGTTTCCACTCGAGTCTTGCCCAGGTTGAGAATCCTGCGCCGCAACAATCGCCGCACGCAGCCGCTCCACCTCCGCCAAAAACTTTGACTTGCCCTCAGCCAGTGAATCCGCAATCGAGATCGATGCGCACACATTGAACACCGACACACGAGCCTGCCTCGCACACACCGGAGCACCCGCTGCGGCCAGCACAGCGTTCAACCCCACCGCCCGCAGAAACGTGCTCTTCCCCGCCATGTTCGATCCACTGATCACATAGAACATCGTCACCCGGTTCAACCACACATCGTTGCTCACGCACCCTTCGCGCGCCAACAGAGGATGGCGCAATTGCTTCGCTTCAAAAATTCCTTCCCCCTCCATCAACTCCGGAAACACATCCTCCGGATGCTCATGCGCATAGCATCCCAGCGCATTCAGCGCCTCAAACTCGGCCCACGCATCCAGCCACTTTTGAAAATCCTCCCCGTGCGCCGTCCGCCATCGCTCCGCCGCCAACACCAGTTGCGTCCCCACCGCCAGCCACAGGCAAAACGCATAGAGATACACATCCTCCCTTCGTTCCACCACCGTCAACAGCCGCTCCAATTTGCGAATGCAACTCGCCGCATTTCCCCCGCGCAGCCGCTCCACCAGTCCGCTCAATTTCGCTGATTGGAATCGCTGCCGCTCCATCAGTTCCACGCCCTGCCGCAGCGCCACCACATCCGCGCCCAACGTCAACAGCGTCTTCAGCCGCTCCCGAACCTCGCCCATCAGCCACAGCCCAATCAACGACTGTGCCGCAAGGGTCGCACCCAAAAACGGAAATACCTCCGCCCACGTCAAGATCTTTGCGTAGCCGCATACTCCCAGCACCAAGCTCACCGTGCCTGAGAAAAGCAGAAACACCGGGATAACCCCCATCACGGAAAACGGCTCCATGCTCAGCCATTCGCGCAGGTGCTTGCCTTCGCAGTTCTGAAAGCGATATTTGCCCAGCAGCGCCACATCTTCCCGTAACCCTGTGGCCGCGCGCAGTTCCTTCACCGCAAGTTGCCGTTCCCTCGCTTCCTCAATCGTCGCCGCATCCAGCAGAAACGCAGCCAGCCGCTCCGCACCCACCTCCGAGCGCGTCGTCGCCAGCAACTCAAACAGCGATCCCTCGCCCACAATGTCCAGGTCCGCCTGGTAAAGATGTGTCGCGCGCGCAAACTCTCTCCCGGTATTCCCCTGCCCGCGCCACTTGCCCTCAATCCTATTCATTCCCCGCTCGCAATACGCCGCACGGTGCGCCAGTTTGAGCGCCCGTCCCCGCAACTGCATGTAACTCCGCAGCGCCCACCCCATAGCCACCAGCAATGCCGCTGCCAGCGCCAGCAAAGGCCAGCCGCCGTGCATCCCCGCCTTCAGCAGCAGCACACACCCAGCCCCGCCGCCAAGCATCAGCATCCGCATCCATCGCTGCCGCGCCTGCACCCCGCCAGTCTCCATCCGCAACTGCTCAATGCGCAGCCGGTATGCGTCCATCGCCGCACCGGCCTTCGATGGCCCACCACCCATGCTCATTCAAACCCTTTCCACCCAGGCCCCTGCCCCAGTTCAAGCCAATGCAATACGCAGAACACTCAGAATAACTACTGCCGCTCTGCAATGCGCGCCCACCAGCGTTGCCACTACAATCGTTTCTTGTCCGCTTCCACCCATCCCGTCCATGTCGTACTCGTTTCGCCGCGCAATCCCCTCAACATCGGCGCCGCCGCCCGCGCCATGGCCAACTTCGGCTTTGACCAACTCACCGTCGTCGCTCCCTACGCCCCCCACTGGCGCGAAGCCCGCTCCGCCGTCGGCGCCCCCGAGCTTCTCCTAAACGCAACCGAGTCCTCCACCATTTCTGACGCCGTCGCCGGTTGCACCCTCGTCATCGGCACCGGAACCCTCACCCATCGCAAAGCCGAACAGAAGGTCGTCTCGCTGCCCTCACTCGCTCCACTCCTTCAACATGAGATAGCCCGAGGCGGCCGCATCGCCCTCATCTTCGGTCCGGAAAAACACGGCCTCACCCGCCAAGATCTTTCCTGGTGCCACCTCCTCGTCGAGGTCCCCACCGACGCCCGCCAGCCCTCCATGAACCTCGGTCAGGCTGTCGCCGTCTGCCTTTACGAACTCGCCTCGCGCGCCTTCTCCACGCAACCCGAAGCCCCTGCCGAACAAGCGCCCACCGCCGCCCGCTCTGGCAATTTGGACCTGCTCGCCCAGGTCATCGAAGAGACCATGGAAGGCGCCGGCTACTCGCCGCGTTCCATGCAGACCGCCAACCGCCACGACCTCCGCCTGCTGCTTCGCCGCCTCGCTCCCAACGAGCGCGACACCCGCCGCATCCTCGGCCTATTCCGCCGCATTCTCTGGCGTTTGAGCAACAACGCGAATTGAAGCTGACCGGATCAGCAGACCGCCTACAACTCCTGTGTCATTCCCCCAAAATCTCCGCGCCGGTCCAATAACTTTCCTGATACAGTGAGGCCAAAGGTTTTCCATGCCCACGGCTTACGGCCCACCAACCAACGCCCTGTTGCGCCCGCAAACAAGCACCGTACTTTTGCTTTGCGCACTGCTCGCCTTTGCCGCGGCCGCACCGGCACAAACGCCCCAGCCGAACGCGCCCCAACAGCCGGCCACCACCTCCACCCCAGCGCCCGAACCAACACCAGCGCCCGCGCCAACCCCAGCCGCCACTCCAGACGCCGCGCAACCCACGCCACAGCCCGCCACCGCTGCAACAACTCAGACGCCGGCAACTCCAGCGCCTGCCCCCCCGGCGCCAGTCGCCGCCCCTGCAGCCGAGCAGCCCACAGTCCAGCCCGAGCCCCAGCAACCGCAAGTCGGCGCCATCACAGAAGACGAGCTCAAGCGCCAGCTCATCGGCAAGCAGCTCTACCTGCGCTCGGGCTACCTTGGCGACTCGCTCAACTTTGACGAGCACGGCCGCATCGTCGGCCACTCCCCGCAAGGCTCTTACACTCTCAGCGTCCTCCAGCTTGACCATGTGCGCCTCACCAAGCACAAGGTCGAATTCGAAGGCATCCGTTACGGCCTCCACTTCAACGAGCAGTTGGCCTACGAGGACTCCGAAAAGGCCTACGACAAAGTCCGCATCACTCCCAATAAGAAGACCGTCAAAATCACCATCGACCGCGAAATCGTGGTCAATCCAAAGAAAAAGAAAGAGCCGCCCAAAGAAAAAGCAAAGCAGGCAAAGCCAGCCGCCGCTCCCAGCCAGACCGCCCCCGCATCCACTCCCCAACTCGACGAGCCAAGCGAAGCCGACCAGCTCAAAGCCTCCATCGCCGCCGCCCCCCAGGCCGAGCGCCCAGCCGACCCCAGCTCCGTCACCACCACCACCTCCCAGACCCACGCCAACACCCTGCTCCGCACCGCAATCGACGCCATCTTTGCCCAGGGCCTCGATCAACGAATGATGGCCGCCATGCCCGACTTCTGGAAGCTCTACTACCAGGCTGTCGCCGCAAAAACCGACTACAAGCCCTCCGACCCTTCCGTGCTGCGGCAGAATATGGTCGATCAAAAGGCCCACCTGCTTACCAGCTTTGAGCCCGACTCCAATGACTTCGCCCAAAACGCCGGAGTCGCCGGAATGTCCCTTTATCACACCGTCATTGGCGTCGATGGCAAACCCGGCGAAGTCGCCGTCGCCCGCCCCATCGGCTTCGGCCTCGACGAAAACGCGGTAGCCTCCATCCGCAAAGCCAAATTCTCCCCAGCCATCAAAGACGGCAAGCCCGTACCCGTAATGCTTGACCTCGTGGTCCAGTTCCGCATCTTCTCCCACCTCACCAACTCCACCGCCAAAGCCGGCCCCGCCGCCCCCTCCGAACCCAACAACAAAGAGCCGGAAAAGCCCGCCCCCGTCCTCCCCGGCCCCTACAGCATCCAGCATCCCTAGCCCCGCCGCGTTACCCTCTTTCCATGGCCACTCCCTTCCTCAAACTCATCCAGACCGGAGCCACCGCCGATGTCGCCTCCGCCGTCCACGACGACCCAGCCCTGGCCGCCTGGCGCGATCCCCAGGGCGTTTCCGCTCTGCTCTGGTCGGTCTACTGCGGCCAGCCGCTCATCCGCGACTTCCTCCTCGCCGTCCTCAAGGCCCAATTTCTCTCGCTCGATATCTTTGAGGCTGCCGCCGTCCCAGACATGGTCCAGTTGACCGCCCTGCTTCATGCCGCCCCCGCCAGCGCCGCAGCTTTTTCCGGCGACGGCTGGACCGCCCTCCACCTCGCAGCCGCTTTCGGCTCACCCCAGGCCGTCTCCGCCCTCCTCGACGCCGCAGCCAGTGTCGATGCCCTCAGCCGCAACCCCCAGCAAAACCAGCCGCTCCACGCCGCTCTCGCCCTTGGTCGCAATATCGAGACGATCCACCTCCTGCTCCAGCACGGCGCCAACCCCAACGCCACCCAGGCCGGAGGATTCACTCCCCTCTTCTCTGCCGCCACAGCCAACCGGCAAGATCTGGCCGAACTCCTCCTCGCCCACGGCGCAAACCCGAACCAAAAAAGCGACGCCGGAAAGACCGCAGCAGATTTCGCTCGGGAGCGCGGCCACGCCGACCTGGCCGCCTGGCTCGAATCCCGGCCCTCGGCTTAGCAAACACTCACTATTTGAGCCGGAACACATGCCGCAGAAAGCAGCGAAAAAAAGCCCCCGTGACCGCCCGGGAGCCTTCTCTGTCTTACACATCTCACAAAAACACCAGAATCATCCGCGCCAGGCAAGACAATAGTCACACGCCCGCACAACAAACCTGCTCGTTTGTCGCGCATCCGTAAGACTGCCGCACAAATTCCCGTAAGACACCGTAAGACAAGGCCAGATCTGGCCCGAAAATGACCTTAACAAGCCGTAAGACTGTCTTACCGCATCCCCGCGGAGTCGCCGTCCCCGTCCCACACGCCACTCAGCCATGTAAGACGAGACAGAACAGCGGCACAGCCTGTAAGACACAGCGTTACATCTGCCTCACTCCCCCGACGGCTCCCACAATTCAACCCGGTTCCCCTCCAAATCCCAAATCCATCCGAATTTCCCAAACCCGCCGTAGTCCTCCACCTTCTCGTCAACCTTTACCCCAGCGGCTGTCAAATCCGCCAGCAACTGGGTCAGATCGTCCACCCGAAAGTTCACCATCGCCGGCTGCGCCCCGTCGCCAAAATGCTTCGTGGCTATCGGAAAATACGAAAATGCCGTCGTCCCAAATGACTCCGGCCCCTCAAAAACCATCGATCCGCCTTCCACCGTCGCAATGCCCAGATGCTTCGCATACCAGGCCGACAGCCCCTTCGGATCCTGCGCCTTCAAAAATACTCCACCCACACCCACTGCCTTCGCCATACGCCCCTCCAAGTTTCCGTGCCCCAGTTTACCCCAGCCCCTATTCCTCGCTTCGAATTATTTCTTCGAGCTTCGGCTTGTGCTTCTCATCCCGCCCCGTCTTCGGCTCCGTGTCCAGCACCCGCGCCGGCTTGGGCTGCCCCACCCGGTCCCGCGCATTCGACTTCACCGCCTTGGTGACCGAAAACTTTCCCGGCTTCTTCTTCGTCATCACCCCACCTGCTTCCCGCTCCCGTCCCATTGCGGTCTTGCGTTCCGTTGCCGCAAGTACGACTATGGACAAGTACGAGTATTGATGAAACCCACCCTTGAGGGGAAGAGCCAACGACCATGGAAGAGCGGGAATTTTTCAACGAGACCACTGAGCAGCGCAGCCACACCATCACCTGCCCCAAATGCGGCCAGCCAGGCGAGTACAAAGTCACCTGGGTCGTCCGCCGCAAACGGACACAACTGCCCCGCAACGCCGACGAGCGCGACCGCGCCCGTTTCGCAAAGGCACAGTCCTACATGGTGCGCCGCGACGACAAGCTGGCCTGCGCCAACATGCGCTGCCGCAAACCCTTCGAAATCACACAACTCCAGACCATCGCCTTCCTCAGCGAATAAGATCGGGCATCCGCCTGGGAATCTGAAATCGGAGGCCAGCGCCACTGGCGCTGCCCCCGCACTCTGTGATTGAATCGAAGATGAAATCAGCGGCCGCCGAACCCCAAAACCCGGCCCTATCTCAGGAGACACAATGGCAAATTCCCTGCTTCCCCCCGAAGAACGCAACCTGACCCCAGACCAGGTCGAGGCGCTCGACAAGCGGCGCGACCTCGGACACACACTGCTCGTCATCGCCGGCCAGTTCGCGGTCATTGCCACCATCCTGCTGCTCTGGATCGGCCAGGACCTCACTTACTCGCCAGGCTGGGCCCACCCCATGGCCTACTACTTCGCCATCGCCGTCGGCATCATCCTCGTCTGCGGAACCACCGGAATCGTCCTCCGCAAGGGAACTCCCCGCCTCGACTAGTCGCCAAATTGAGGCCCCGGGCGGCGCACATCCCCGCCCGCGCGTGCACAAATGCACGATAACGGTATAGCCTTGAAGGTACCGATGGCCGCAGCTCAGATCCATCCTTCCCCGGCAACCCATTCTGACCGCCTCACCGACAGCCACGGGCGCGCCATCCATGACCTGCGCGTCTCCATCACCGACAGTTGCAACTACAAGTGCGTCTACTGCCGCACCGGTGAAATTGGCGCTCAATTCCCTGAGCTACCAATCGAAACCTACCTCCGCCTCATCCGCCTCTTTGTCGGCCTCGGCGTCACCAAAGTTCGGCTCACCGGTGGCGAACCCCTCCTGCGGCGCGGCCTGCTTGATCTGGTCCGCGAACTCGCCCGCACCACCACCCTCACCGGCGACCCGCTCCATCTCGCCCTCACCACCAACGGACACCTTCTCGAATCGCTCGCCGCTCCCCTCAAGGCCGCCGGCCTCAACCGTGTCACCGTCAGCATGGACGCCGTCGACGCACCCCCCTTCGAGCGCATCACCCGCGTTCCGGGCAGCTTTGCCAAGGTCCTCGCAGGCATTCGTGCCGCCCGCGCCGCCGGCCTCAACCCCCTCAAAGTCAACTGCGTACTCATGCGTGGCTTCAATGACGACCAGGTCGAAGGCTTTGCCCATTTCGCCCGCCACGAAGATGTCGCCGTCCGCTTCATTGAGTTCATGCCTCTGGAAGAAGGCCGCCTCTGGACCCCGGAAATCGTGGTCCCGCTCAAGGAGATCGTCGCCCGCATCAGCCGTGTCCTGCCTCTGATCGAGTTGCCGCCGCGCGAAGCAAGTGAGACCGCCCGCCGCTACGGCTTTGCCGATGGCCGCGGCGAAATTGGCATCATCGCCCCCGTCACCCAGGCCTTCTGCGGCGCCTGCAGCCGTGTCCGCCTCACCTCCGACGGCAAAATCCGCACCTGCCTCTTCTCCCAGGTCGACCACGACCTCTACGGCCGCTTGCGCGACGGCGAATCGGACGCCGAACTCAGCGCCTACATTCACCGTACTGTCCAGGGAAAGGAGGCTCGCCACCACATCGGCGAGCCGGGATTCCTCAAGCCTTCGCGCTCCATGGTCCACATCGGTGGCTAGAATCTCAAGCAGATTTCTCTTTTGATGCTGCAACGCTTGCCCTCCAAAATCCCTCTATGTCATGGACGGATCGCCCGCTTCACCCCGCCGGCCCGCGCTTCCCTGTCATCCATTCGGCCCAGTGTGAAATGATGTCTTGAGACCTCCCCCACATACAGGTCCACCCATGACGAACGAGACGGAACATCGTATCCCGCTCGCAGATCTTCTTGCTTTTCACCAGTTGACGCGCTCGCTCACCTCGAGCTTCAACCTGGATGCAATTCTGCGCACCATCCTCGACCACATGGAAAAGCACATCGATGCGGACCTCTGGACCCTGCTCATGCTCGATGAAGACAGCCAGGAGCTCTACTACGCCATCGCCGCCGGAGGAGAGCAGGACAAATTAAGCGGCTTGCGCGTAAAGGTAGGCGAAGGGGTTGCCGGATGGGTCGCCAAACATGGCGAAACCCTCATCGTTCCTGAGTCCGAAAACGATCCACGACTCTCATCGGAACAGGCCGGCGAACCGAAGCGAATTCGCTCCGTCATCGCCCTCCCTCTGCGTGGACGCAAAGGAACCCACGGCGTCATTGAAATCTTCAACCCCCGTGCGGAACACATGTCCGACTACACCATCGCGTTCCTCCACATCCTCGCCGACCACGCCGCCATCGCCATTGAAAACGCGCGCGACGTAGCCCGCATCCAGCAGCTAAGCATCACCGACGACTGCACCGGCCTCTACAACGCCCGCCACCTCTACGACGTCCTCGGCCGCGAACTCGAGAACTCCTCGCATTTCGGCCAGCCCGTCAGCCTCGCCTTTCTCGACCTCGATTGCTTCAAGCGCGTCAACGACCAGCACGGTCACCTCGTCGGCAGCGAACTGCTCGCTCACACCGGCCTCCGCCTCCGCGAGTTGAGCCTGGGCCGCAAGCACGACCTATGCTTTCGCTATGGCGGCGACGAGTTCGTAGTCTTGATGCCGCACACCAGTGCGGATGCCGCAACGGCCCACTGCACCCGCCTGCTCCGCTCGCTCATGGATACACGCTTCATCATGGGCAACGGACTCACCCTCTCCGTCAGCGCCAGCGTGGGCCTGGCAACCGCGCCCGCCGACGGCTTCACTGTGCACTCCGTCATCGGCGCCGCGGACACCCGCATGTACGCCGTAAAAACCAGTGGCCGCGGAAGCGTTCGCGGCGCCTGAAAATCGCTCACGAGCATCATCGCATGTGGCGCAAGTTGGTTCTGCAATGAACGTACTTTCGGACCCGCCAAAGAATGTACCGTGCCCTCACACCCGCTGCGGCGCCGGCTCGCGCGCATGCACCTTTGCCCGCGCCGCAAAATAGAGCGAGACGACAGTAATATCGTCGTTCTGCCCAAAGTGTTTCGCCGTCTGCGCAATGTAGCGCGCCGACTCGTTGCTCACCTGCTGCGTGCGTTCAAACCCAAACAGTTCGCCCTGCGCATTGGTCGCTTCCACCACGCCGTCCGAAAGAAAAATCAGCCTGTCGCCCACCGCCAGCTCGAACGTAGCCTGCGCATATTGAATGTCCGGAATCACACCCAGCGGAAGGTCAGCCGCCAGGTCCAGTTCCCGCCCGTCGCGGTAGGGATGCAGATGCCCCGCGTTGGCAATCGTCATCGTCCCATCCGGATAAACACGCGCACACACACAGGTCGCAAAGCTCGCGGCCGCCTTCAAATTCGGAAGCGCACCTTGTCCCTGCGTCGCCCCCAGCAGCACGTTGTTCAGCCGGTTCAGCACCGTCGCCGGATCGTGCGAAAGCTCATTCCGCAGTGCCCCCACAAGCGTGCTCGCATTCATCGCCGCCTGCAACCCCTTGCCGCTCACGTCGCCCACCACAATCAGCATCGAGTCGTCCTTCAGCGGCAGCACCTGAAAGAAATCTCCACCCACGCCGTTGGCCGGCAGATACGCGCTTTCCAGCATGAAACTGTGGTTCGACGGCAACTCCGTCGGAATCAGCATCGCCTGCACGCTGCGCGCCGCTTCAATCTCCGCGCTCGATCGCTGCTCCTCCCGGCTCACATGAATAAAGCGATAGAAAATCACCGCCAGCAGGCTGAAAAGGAACACCAGGTAAGATGCGGTGCTGATGGGAAATTCGATGGGCCCGATATGAACCGTGTGAAAAGCAAAACGGCTGCTTATCCAGTGCTTCCATGCGGCATAGTCAATGATCGTATCGATGTTATTTGCCGTTGAAGCCAGAAAGAACGGCAAGAGCAGCACCCCTGAATCCGGCCGCCCCTTGCGCCATGCGCGGAACAGCATCACAATCGCCAGCACGCTGAAACCCACTTCGGACGAAACACTCACATACTCATACGCCAATTCCAGGTGAACCAGCGCCAGAACAGGCAGCAGCAGAACGATCGCCTGGAAGATGCGAACCAGCTTGCGATACTCGCTTCCAGTAAATCGAAGAATGAACTCCAGCGTCACCGCCATGAAGATGCGGCCCGCCCAAAGGCTCAAGATTCGAAACACTGACCACGGCAGCATCTCCAGCGCCCACGCGCTCTCACTCGCCCCCATCGAGGCCACTGACAGACAAAGCAGTCCAAGCCACAGATATTCCGAGTGTTTCCGCTGCGCCCGGTACAGCACCGCACCCAGGATCGCTACGCAAAGAAACAGAAAGCTCACGGCCAGGCCGCCAATCAGTTGGTGGTCCCAAAGCAGATCGGTAGCCACACCCAGCCGGTCTGAAATGTCCGCCGGAGCCCCCAGTTCAACTTTGTCCACCAGCCCGCGGCCAATCGTAATTCCGGCTCCCGCCCAGCTGCGAATCGCAACCACAACCGTTCCATCCGCGCCGGGCCGCGACAAGTGCACCACCAGCGGCGGCGACATATACATCGATGGATGCTCCGTCATCCCCTTCGTATGTCCCGCTTCGACACCGTCTAAAAATACGGCCAGCTGCCCAACTGAGTCACTCGAAACCATCAGATCGAGTGATGAGTTGCCTGAACCGCTGCTCAACTGCGCAAACTGCTGCGGCTGCAACCGAAGCCGATACCAGCCATATCCCGTATACGCATCAAAGCCCTGCTCTGTAATCGGCTGGTGAATGCTTACCTTTTGCCAAGTGGAATCATCGAACCCGGGATCTGCCCAGCGCGCATCGTCCCCCACCTGAAATCGCCAAGGCCCATCCAGGTCAATGGTGCTGTGCACCCCCGCAACCACCTGAACATTCGTCGCAGCAGCCGCAGGCGCGCCCACCCCTTGCGCGGCCATCGGAAGGTCGCCCGCAAAGTGCATCGCAAGCGCCACCAGCGTCATGCGCCAAAAATGCTTTGCCACTCGTCCAAGCTTGTTCATGCGATTCCCAATTCTAGTGCGGGGACGGCAAGATTCTTGCCGGAAATCGTGCGCCAATCCTCACCCCGGCAGCGCAGCTATTCCTCTTCCTCAGCTTCCTTCTCCGTGCTCTGTTCTACGCCCAGCCGCTCCAATTGGTTCCGCCAGTCCAGCGACTCGACAAAACTCTTCGACTCCCGCCAGTTCGGCTCCACAATCACATGCAACTCCAGATAAACCCGCGTGCCCAGCAGGGACTCAATCTTGCGCCGCGCCCCCGTGCCAATCTCCTTCAGCTTCGAACCGCCCTTGCCAATCAATATCGCCTTCTGCCCATCGCGCTCGCAATAGATCGCAGCGGCAATTCGTGTCAGCGGAGCCCGCGCGGGTACTGCACCCTTCTTGCGCGGCACAAACGGCTTCGGCTCCTCGAACCGCTCAATCACCACCGCTGCCGCATACGGAACTTCCTCACCCGTCTCAACCAAAATGCTCTCGCGAATCAGTTCCGCCACCATAAACCGCTGCGGCTGATCCGTGTATTGGTCGGCAGGATAATACCGCTCGCCCTTCGGGAGCGCATCCACAATCCTGCGCACCAATATGTCCAGCCCGTCCCGCTTGCGCGCGCTGATCGGAATCACCTGGGCAAAATTGAATTGCTTGGTCAGCGTGTCAATCAGCGGCAGCAGATGATCCTTCGGCACCAGGTCAATCTTCGTCAGCACCAGAAACACCGGGCAATCCACCTTGCGAATCAGACCAAAAAGAAACTCATCCTCGCTGGCCCAGTTCGTCCGCTCATTCTTGGCAGGCTTGTCGGAACCTCCGAAGGTACCGCCGGTCTCCAGACCGGCTGTCGTGCGGGTCTCAAGACCCGCGCTCGAAGAAACTGCTTCTTCCGTTGTCGTCTCCGCGGGTGCCCCCGGTCCGGGGTCCCCAAGGACAGGTCCAATTCCTTGAGGTGGAGTTCTCGCTTCTGAGACCGGGGTTTCGATCGCCGCCTCAGCAAGTTGCACTCGCCGCGTCGCATCCATCAGCACCAGCACAACATCCCGCGTCTCCAGCGCCTCATACACTTCCTGCAACATGCGCCTGTCCAGATGCGACCCTGGCTTATGCACCCCCGGCGTATCCACAAACACAATCTGCGCCGCCGGGTGTATGCCCTTCTGCGCTTCCACCTCCACCACCCCCGCAATGCGATTGCGCGTGGTCTGCGGCTTGGCCGAAACAATGGCCACCTTCTCGCCCGTCAGGGCGTTCAACAGCGTGCTTTTGCCGGCATTCGGCCGGCCCAATATCGCAACAAATCCAGATTTCAAAGGGTCTTTTGCTCCTGACTGAGTTTACGGCATCCGCGGCTGGCTAAAGAAGGCACTCATCCCAATTGCGCGTCCGCTTCCCCCCCTGCCGGAGGAAAAACCCTCAACCGCTCCACCCGCCGATCCGTTGAACCCACAATCTCCATCCGCAGCCCCACCGGCTCCAACAGCACTACTTCGCCGGCCAGCGGAATGCGCCCCTCAATCTCGCTCACCAGCCCGCCCACTGTCGTCGCCCCATACTTCTCGCCCAACTCCACCGGTTCGCCAAAAAGGTCTGACAACTGATCTACCGGAAAGCTCCCCGGAACCAGCCAAACCCCCTTCGGCTCGCGCTGCGGCTCTTCGATCAGCACCTCAACCTCGTGCTCATCGCGAATGTTGCCCACGATCTCTTCGAGCAAATCTTCAATCGTCACCAGCCCCGAAACGCCTCCGTACTCGTCGATCACCACGCGCATGTGCTGCTTCTCGCGCTGCATCTCCCGCAGCAGTTCGTACCCGCGCTTGGTCTCCGGCACAAACTCCGCGCCGCGCTCTATACTCGCCACTGTTCGCGTCCCCGCTTCCTCATCGGCAATCTGCAGCAGGTCGTGCGCAAACGCAATCCCCGTCACATTGTCCAGCGAATCCGCATACACCGGCACGCGCGAGAAATTATGCTCTTTCAACTGCTCCAGAAACTGCTCCAGCGTCATCGTCCCCGGTACCGCAAACACCTCCGGCCGCGGCGTCATCACCTCGCGCACCAGCTTGTCCCCAAACTCCACCGCTGAGCGCACCAGGTCGATTTGGCTCTCTTCCAGAATCCCTTCCTCTTCCCCGGCTTCCAGCAGCGCCTCCACATCCACCGCCGACTCCTCTTCGTCGCTCACCGGCTTCTCCGCCAGCGACGCCACTGAGATGAAGAAGCGCACAAACACCGTAATCGGCGTCATCAGCCAAAGCAGCAACCGTATCGGCCACACCAGCCGTCCCGCCCAGCGCCCCTTGGTGCGATTGAACAAAAGCGATGGAATCAGTTCGTTGCAGAACACCACCGCCAGCACCACGCCCAGCACCGCCTGCGCAATCTCCGCAAAGCTCGGCCGACCCATCCGCGGTCCGCGATCGAACAGAACCGCCCCAAACTCCAGCGCAATAATCCCCAGCGAAAGCTGTTGCAACACCCGCGCCGATATCGCAGCATGCTCCCGCGTCAGCCCCAACTGCGGCTCAATCAGCTCTTCCCACGCATCCAGGTTCTCTTCAATCTCATGCGTCAGAATCTTGCCGAACTCCGCATAAACGCGACTGATATACGAAGCCAGCGTCTCCACCGCGGCCAGCAGCAAAACCATCACGATTGCCAGCGCGCTCATGGCCGCTTCGCCCTGGCCGCCGCCTGCTCAAGCGAAGTCTCAGAAATGCTAACTTGATCGGCTTTGTAACTGGGAGCGGCAAGACCAACTTGATCAGCTTTGTAACAGGGCATGACTTTAGTCGTGCCGAAGACGCCCAAAAGAGACTTGGGCTTTAGCCCCTGCTGAACTGATCTTCCAGGGACTGAAATGCTCGCCAACCTGGCCCTCACATAACCACTCGTCAAAGGAAGGGTACGGGCTTTAGCCCGTACATTCACCCCACCCAAACGAGCCCGGGCTTTAGCCCCCGAGGGACTCTCAACGCCAGCCCCCTCCACCCGCTCAATCAGCCCCTGTGGCAGCTTCAGCTTCGCCCGCAGCAGTTTCTCCCGCCGCGCCATCTTCCCCTCATCCACTTCATGGTCATACCCAGCCAGGTGCAACAGTCCATGCAGCACCAGCACCTTGATCTCCACCGAAAGCGAGTGCCCCTGCTCCGCCGCCTGCGCCAGCGCCGTTGTTACTGAGATGGCCAGATCCCCCGCCATCCCTTCAGCCCCAATCCCGAGAGCCGGAAACGACAACACATCCGTAGCCTTGTTCTTGCCGCGAAATTGCTTGTTCAATTTGCGAATCGCCGCGTCAGTAGTCAGCAGGACAGTAACCTGCCCCTTCAGCCGCACCGCCGCCTGCGCAGCAGAAAGAAACCGCGCCAAAGTACGCGCCGAAGGCAGCGCCACATCACGGGATTTCTTCTTGGAAGGTTTGCTAAGTCCGGACGCGCCAGTCTTCGTCGCCTTGGCAGTCTTCGGCGTAGGGTCGGGGTCCAAATCTGGGTCTAGGATAATCATCTTTCTCGGGGCCGCGATATACGGAGCCCCGATTCATCTTCAATTCTACGCTAGAACTGGAGTTTGCTTATTAAATGCTCTGTCATCCTGAGCATCCGACTCGCCTTCTATGAGTTACCAAAGAAATGTCTGTCATCCTGAGCGAAAGGGGCCCCAAACGCACTTCATTTCCGGGGTCCCCGGCGACAGGTCTTCGTCGCTGGGGTGGAGGTGGGGGGTGGTGAGTCGAAGGATCTGCGGTTCGGGCCCTTACCAACTCAACATCCACGAGCCAACCTGCGCCGCGCCCACTACGCCGAGACTCGCTCTTTAGCCAAGCGAACAGCCCGCCGCAGCCGCGCATTAGGCTTCGGAGGATGAACCAGCGCGTCGAAGAAAGCTGCGCGGTCCCGCTCGCTCAAGATCAGGCTTTCTTGACGAGCGAGGGTTTCGAGAGCACGGCGTTCGGGGTCCGTTGCGTCGGTTGCGGACTGTGGCATGGCGGCTCTCCCGGTGATTCCTGTGATCTTCCCATCGTGCGTCCAATGGAAGAACAAAACAGCCTTGGTCATTTGAAGAGATAGTGCTTGATGCGGAACTGGGTGGATTGCTGCGTTTTCGCGGCCTGTCTTCCTTCGAATACGAGACGTGCCCGAACCCAAACCTTGTTACCTGACAGGTGATCGCCACCCGCCAACGTTAGGATTCAAGCCTCGCCAAAATCATAGGCGTCCTTTCCGCGTCCCATCGTGCCCATATGCTTATAAGGATTCAGACCGACAATCCGGTATGCATTGGCAAACCCTAACTCATTCTTCCGGCTTGGAACTTGCTCGACGTAGACGAGCGGAATCGCGGCCAGTCGACTAATCGCGGCCTTGATCGTTGATCGGTCAATGGCGGTATATTCCACAATCTTGTCGTAGCCAATGTTTGCCATATTCGTATCTCGTCCGCGCTGCCCCACAAAAAGGAGAAACAACTTCAGCGCATTTAGCTCGGTCGCATTCCGGAGGTGGAAGTGATCGAAGGCAGATATCCTACTCGAGGAATACATACTTTCCGCTGGGAGCATCGCCCACCCACCATCAAGACTGAATTTAGATAGTTTATAGCTGCTGCGTCCTTCAGGGGTTCGTTCGACGACACTGATGTGCTCTAGCACATCTAAACCGTTCGACAATTTAGCCCGGCTGAGACTTGTCACCGAGCAGAGTGCATCGTAGGTGAGGCTGGCAACCCCGCTTTCCGGGCTCGCGTGGTGAGCGATAGCGATCAGCGTCATCAATGCCGCCGTATTGTCGGACCCCCTGCCGTCTCCATCCCAGTGAAGTACTGTAAGCCCTTTCTGCAGTATCCAATTGGATGGCAAACGTACCCACTTTCGCAATTTCATCAGCGCCGCCCTTTTACCACGGTTAGAACTGCGTAAATCGCGTAAGCCGCCAACCCAAACGCGCCCAGAATTACGAATGTAATAAGGCCTTCGAAGGGCATTGCTCCGAGGCTTTTCAAAATTTCGTTGAGATCCGGCATTGTCAACCCCTCTGCCCCCGCATTACTCGACACCCGGATTGGGGGCACAATTTGAGATTACGCGCCGTACGTAATCTCTATATAGAGACAGTTGGAAATACTTGATAATACAATGTACAGTAACAAGCACATAATCAATGACTTATACATCCACAAACAATCCATATAATAACCTAAAACAGTTCATGAGCAATGCTCGGCGAACTGAATGAGCACCACTGACTGCTTCTTCGCCCGTGTCGGCATCCCAGGCCCCGATTTCGAGACCTGGGATTCCAATCAACACAGCACTCGCCGTCCTTGGTTGCCGTTTATTGCGGTTTCTGCACATGCACCGCCTGCCCCTACCCCCGCCTCTCCACCCACTCCGCAGTCCAAGCATCCAAATCGAAACCGAATCAGATGCCCTTCAGAACATCTTCCTTCGTCACGCCCTTGTGCGAGGCGACGGCAGAGAGGATAGCGTTCAGCGTGCCCACTCGAAGCGGATGATGTTCGGGAACGGCAATGCGCTGATGACCGGGCTGGTCGGTCTCAAGATTCACATGACTCCCGACCTGATGCACCTGCCGGTACTCCCAGCGTCGGCAAAGGTGCTTCACCAACTCCGCGCCGCTCAGGTCGCGCGGCAGCTTCATGCCACGGCCAGCACTTCATCGCGCACCAGCCGCAGCCGAATCGAAGCTGGCGGAGCCGAGTCGAAAAAGTAGGCGCGAACCGCCTCCTGCGCGTTGGCCTTCAGTTCGTCCCAGCTATCGGCCTGAGTGAAGATACCTTCGCCAATGGCCTCGGCAACGAACCCGCCATCCGCCTCCTGGACAACATCGAAAATCAGCTCTTTCATGCCGGTCGTGCCTCCGTACACTCGATTCTAGTGCCTGAAAAGCCGAAATCCCAGGTCCGAATTTCGGGACCTGGGATTCCAATCAACCAGGTGCTTGCGATTCTACGTTGGCTCTTATTGCGGCTTCCCCGCATGCTTCTGCTGCACGTTCCCCCGTTCCTCCCGCCCCTGCGCGCCAACATCAATCGGCTCGCCCAGCGCCAGCGGCAACTCCTGCTGCTGCGATTTGACGGTCTCGTAAGCCCGCACAATCCGCTGCACCAGCGCATGACGCACCACGTCTCCGTCCTCGAAGTGGCAGAACTGAATCCCCTCTACCCCATCCAGAACATTGATCGCGTCAATCAGCCCCGACTTCCGCGGGTTCGGCAGATCTATCTGCGTGATGTCCCCCGTAATCACCGCCTTCGAATTCGCGCCCATGCGCGTCAAAAACATCTTCATCTGCTCGACGGTCGTGTTCTGCGCCTCGTCCATGATGATGAAGGCGTCATTCAGCGTGCGCCCGCGCATGAACGCCAGCGGCGCAACTTCAATCACGTTCTTCTCCAGCATCTTGTCCACCTTCTCCGGCTCTAAGAGGTCATAAAGCGCGTCGTAAAGCGGCCTCAGATAAGGGTCCACCTTTTCCTGCAAACTGCCAGGAAGAAACCCAAGTTTCTCGCCCGCCTCCACCGCCGGCCGAACCAGGATAATGCGACTCACCTTCTTCGCATTGATCGCCGCTACCGCCATGGCCACAGCCAGGTAGGTCTTGCCCGTACCCGCCGGACCCACGCCGAACGTCATGTCGCTCTGCTCAATCGCTTCAACATACTTCCGCTGATTGATCGAGCGCGGCTGCACCGTTCGCTTCACCCCTGCCGAGCGCTGCTTGCCGCTATCGGCCAGTGCGCGCAACGTCGTCGCCGGGTCTGCCACCACCAGCCGCAACATCCCGTTCAGTTCTCCATTGTGCGGATTGATCCCCTGTTTTCGCAAAGCCTCAAAGTCCTGGAAGATGCGCTGTACGCGCGTCACGCCCTCTTCCGGTCCCTGCACATGCACGGCATCGGAGCGAAGATCGATCCGGACGCCAAGTGAATCTTCCATCAGCCTGAGGTTTTCATCGCGGGTCCCGAACAGGGGCTCAAGATTGGGCGTTATCTCCAGAGCGATCTTCAAAGGAATCGGCTGCCTCCAATGCGGCGGGTTGAGTGGGTGGATGTCATCCGGTCGCCACCCCGAAGGGAAACTCCCGGTCCGATTACATGCAGAATAACGGCACCCTGCGGCATCCCCGCAAGCACTGCCGTGTGGACAAAAACGATAGAATTCCAGCCCGGCGCAAAAACTTGCCGCCTCGCTCCGTCAACGAAACAAGATGTGCTTGGGGTGTGCAAACGCACGATAGGCGAACCCATGCGGGAGCCCTGGGCTCTCTGGCGAAACCGCGGATTGGCGTGGGCGACCAAATCGGGTATCTGCGATTGAGACTAGCGCCTACCTCGCCCGCCGTCAATCCACCCTGCAAAAATATTCCGTGACAACGGTAACAAACCGGTTACCCAGACCGCCGACAGAACCAATTCCAAGCCTTTTCCAAAGCCCCTTGAAGGGTACGGGCTTTACAGGCTGCGGAAAAACTCGTATCGGCAATCGATTTCAAATGCTTTGTAACAGGGCCTGACGTTATCGGCATGCGACCCCGACCCAGAGGGTTCCCCGGTACCCCGGTCATGCCCTGATACAAAGCGTTCAAGAATGGGCTCCACAAGGAGTTTTTCCGCAGCCTGTAATGCCCAGTTGATTTTGCGGCGCTTGCGGCACCCTTCGACTTCGCTCAGGGCAGGCTATTGAAGTCGTGCCCTTTCAAAACTTCGACATGATCAGAGGTTCCCTAGCTCTTGGGCGCGTTACTCTGAGTGGCAGGAGTAACGCGCTGCAAACCACCCCAATCCTCCGCTACCTGGGCCTTGACGTCGGCAACCGGCGCATTGGGGTTGCCGTGTCGGACGAACTGGGGCTGACGGCGCAGCCGGTGCTGACGCTGGAGCGGCGACGCAGCGTGCGCGAGGACCTGCGCTCGCTGGCGCGGCTGGCCAGGCGGTTTGGCGTGGTGGGGATTGTGGTGGGGAATCCGGTGCATCTGTCGGGCGATTTGAGCCCGCAGGCGGCGAAGACGCAGGCGTTTGCGGCGCAACTGGGCGAGCTAAGCGGCTTGCCCATACACCTTTGGGACGAGCGGCTGACTTCGCGCGAGGCGCATCAGATTTTGTATGAAGCAGGGCATGCAAGGCAGGAGCATCGCAAAGTGGTGGACCAGGTGGCGGCGGTGTTGATTTTGGAGTCGTTCTTGGAACAGAGATCAGCCAACAGAGATCAGAGATCAGGATGCGGACATCATGGATCAGAAAACGAAGGAGCGGAAAGCGGAGAGTAGGAGCGTAGGTGAGTAGAGCATCTGCGTTTTCAGCGCCTGAGAACCTTATTGAAGCACAAGGGGATGGGGTCCGCACAATTCGTTTTGCCGATCTCTGATTTCTGAACCCTGATCTCTGGCTCTATAATGAGGAGTCAAGCTTTTCTATCTCTCGCGGATGAGGCGTGGTCGCCTCCCGCAACGGACAACGAATGCCCGAGCACATCAAAAAGCAGCTTCTCGCCGAGATCGACATTCTCGAGCACGAGCTTTCTCACGAACTCCCTGCGGAGATCAAGAAGGCTGTGGCGATGGGCGATCTGTCAGAGAACGCCGAATATCACATGGCCAAGCAGCGCCAGGTGTTTGTGAACGCGCGGCTGGGCCAGTTGAAGAAGCGGATGGCGGAGCTGTCGCTGGTGAACCTGACGAACATTCCGCGGGACCGTGCTGGTTTTGGGTCTACGGTTGTGGTGTTCGATTCGACCAAGGACGCGGAGATTGTGTACCGGCTTGTGACCAGCGAAGAGTCGGACGTGACCAAGGGTTTGATTTCGACCACTTCTCCGATTGGCCGCGGACTGGTGGGGACGCGCGTGGGCGATGTGGCCACCATTGTGACGCCCAATGGCAAGCGTGAGCTTGAAGTTCTGAAGCTGATGACCATTCACGATGAAGCGGATAAGGCAGCAGCGGAAAACGGGGCTACCCCTCCACAGCAGTAGCAAGGATTGATGGAATGACCTGGACCAGCGCATTTGGCCGCGGTTGCGGCTGGCTTCTCGACCGAATCGTACACGGCCTGGCGCTGACTCGCATCTCCCCGAATGTGCTCACATTTATCGGCCTGGTTATCAACATTGTGGCCGCATTCCTGTTTGGGCACGCCAACGCGACCAACTCCGGACGCATGTTTTTCTATGCCGGGCTGGTGATCTTCGGCGCGGGCATCTTTGACATGGTGGACGGGCGAGTGGCCCGGCGGAATAACCAGGTGACGGTGTTCGGCTCGTTCTTCGACTCGGTAATCGACCGCTATTCCGACGTGGTTCTGTTCTTCGGGCTGCTGGTTTACTACGGCCGCATCAACCGGTTCAGGTACGTGGTGCTGGTGGCGTTTGTGATGGTGACGTCGCTGATGGTGAGCTACACGCGGGCACGGGCAGAGGCGCTGATCGGGCAGTGCAAGGTGGGTTTCATGGAGCGGCCGGAGCGGATTGTGCTGATCCTGCTGGGCTCGCTGTTTAACTGGGCGGGGGTGATGGCGCCGGTGCTTTGGGTGCTGGCGGCACTGTCGACGATTACGGTGGTGCACCGGATTCAGTACACCTACTCGAAGACCAAGCATTTGGCGCCGATTGGGTGAAGCACCTTTGCAGCGGTACGGCTGTGGGGCTCCTGTGACGACGCCTGGCTCGAAACTCCTGCAGCACTTGCAGTTGAGTTAAAGTGATACGGTACAAGCATCTTCCGAATGAGAGGAGGCGCAGCCATGGCCCAACATCCGTTTTTGAAGTCAATTCGTCCTGTGAATCTGCTCTCCTTCGGGCCGAATACGGAAGAGATTGAGCTGCGCCAGCTGAATATTCTGATTGGAGCGAACGGTTCGGGGAAGTCGAATTTAATTGAAGTAATCCGACTGCTATGGTTGCTTCCCGAGAAGGAACCATGGTCGGTTGTATTGGAGACGGGGGGTGTCGATGAGTGGATTTGGAAAGGTGTTGACGGGAAGAACCCACACACCACAATTGACGCGAAGCTTTCCCTCGGTTCAATTCCTCAATCGAATTCTGTTCTTGATTATGATTACTCGATAAGCCTTGAAAGATTTCAAGCGTCATTTAGGGTTGGTAAAGAAATCATTCGCGCAGCGAAACAGGCAGACGGAAGAGTGTCCAACGATAGCTGGTTCGAAAGCAATGGGATGCAGGGGGAGATTCTTCCGCGAAGCTCTGCTCCCGGAGCAGCGCCAAGGTATCTCGGCCTGAATTCGGATCGATCTGTCTTGTCGCAACTGGCACAGGTGCAGATACAACTGGCTGGCTCCGGATTTTTTCCGCCTGAACTTTATGAAATCGAGAAATTTTTTGACAGTTTCGATTTCCATCAGGATTGGGAGTTTGGAGCCGATTTAACTCCGCGTGACCCGATCCCAGCGGGGCAGCCGGTTGAACGACTGGAAGAGGATGCGCGCAACCTTGCGCAAATTCTCGCGCATTTCAAGGATTTCCATCGCCTGGTTTATGAAAAGCTTAATGACCAAATGAAGAAGTTCTACGAGCCCCTCAAAAGCGTAGACGTGCGGCTCCTTGGAACACATCTGCAGGTCGTCATCCACGAAGAGGGCGGTTTCTCAATTCCGGCCTATCGACTCTCCGACGGTACGCTTCGTTGGCTTGCATTACTGGTTATTCTTCTTAATCCGACGCCGGCTCCGGTCACATGCATTGAGGAACCTGAGCTAGGTCTTCATCCAGATATGATTTCAACCCTAGCCGATCTTCTGCGCGATGCTTCTACGCGCACGCAGCTGATTATCACCACGCATTCCCAGTCGCTCGTTGAGTGTTTCTCAGACGACCCGGAGAGCGTGTGCGTGTGCGAAAAGGTCGATGGCGCGACCCAGGTTCAGCGTCTCGATAAGGGACGGCTTTCATCCTGGCTGGAGGACTACACACTAGGACAACTCTGGGCAAAGGGTGAGATAGGCGGGAATCGCTGGTGAAAGTCCGACTTTATGTGGAAGGCGGACCGAAGGGAGCTCATGCAGACGGCTTGCGGAGCTTCAGGAACGGTTTCAAACAGCATCTTCTTCGCCTCGATTCACGCCTCGACACGCTCGTCGTTTCTCCTTGCGGCTCTACCGATGAGACAATCCGTGACTACGCCCGCGCTCTTCGTGAAAATCGTCCCGATTGCATTGTCGTCCTGCTAGTGGATTCGGAAGCGCCGGTTTCAGCTGCAACTCCAGCAAGGCACCTGCAAGCCAAGCCGGACTCCGCAAACGTCCCGGCGAAGGCGCGAGAAAGTGTCTTTTTGATGGTCCAATGCATGGAATCGTGGCTGGTGACCGATCCTGACGCTCTGGAGAAGTGCTTCGGCAGGAAACTTAAGAGAAGTGTACTTCCGCCCAACCGAGATATCGAAGCGGTCCCCAAGAAAGATGTTCTTGACGCACTGGCGTCCGCAGTCAAGCTAACGCCAAGCGGGTCCTACCACAAGATTCAACACGGGGCCAAGATACTGGCTGAACTTAAACCTGACCTTGTGGCCAAGCGGTCTAGCCACGCGCGCAATCTTTACTCCTTCTTGCGTGGTTCCGCGCAAGCTTGAAGATGCCAGCTAGCAGTTGACCATGACGGCGGAGCAGCCTTCTTTGGCGGGCTTCCACTGGACCAGGAACGTGGTCACGGAACTGGCTTCCATGCGGCGCATGCTCTCAAACTCGCCGCTTTGCTGGCTGTAGAGCAGCCCGCCTTTTTCGTTGAGGACAGCCAGCGCGGGAACTCCTTTGTCAAGAGGAACCTGATACCGGGCGGCGATGTCCTGGTTCTCGTCCATGTGGCCGATGTTGACGTGGACAAGGACGAAGTTGGATTCGAGCAGCGGCAGGTTCCGCGGGTTGTGGAAGTAGATGTCGAGGACCTGGCAGTCGCCGCACCAGTTGCCGCCGAAGTCGAGAATGACGCGCTTGTGGGTTTGAGCGGCTGTCTTGAGAGCTGCGGCGAGGTCAATTTTGGCCTGCGATGGTTCGGGATAGATGTCGCGGCCGGCGGAGCGAGCGACGGTGATGCCGAAAACGAGAAGAAAGACGAGAACAATCAACTTGAGGGACTTCAACGGGGGAACCTCCGGTATTTTGAGTCTGTCATAGAGATGCGGGGAAGTTCCACTTTGTAACATTGTTTCCGCAGGGGCGGGATGTAGTCTGGAGGCTGGATGTCAAGTCACGGTGATGTGCGCAAGCGGTTGGAGTCGGCTACCTATTCTGATTTGGGAGCCATGATGGAGGGCTACGCCCAGGCGGCGGTGGAGTGTGCCAAGCGGGAGTTCAAACAGAGGCTGGATTTTACGGCGGAATCGATTGACGGGCTGGACGAGATTCTGGTGCTGGTGGGAGAGAGCCCGGAACTGGATGTGGACTTTGAGGCTCGGTTGTGGGGCAGCTACCTGGGCGAAGTTCTGCGGCAGCGCTATGCGGGAAGCTGGGAGATGACCCAGTATCCGGGCGGGATGGTGGCTGTACCGGCCGTGGATGTGCGCGGCTCGCGGCTGTTTCCGCTGATGAAAGTGTACCGCAGGCTGACGGTGGGCGAGGAAGATGATCTGCGAGCGTTTTACGCCATGGTGACGGAGCGGCTGGGACGGGCGGCGCAGGTGAATTGACCACCTGCGGTGGGCCAGACGGCGCTTTC
>Ga0302278_10001344_pt1 | contig 30521 bp, 14 predicted proteins | sample III_Bog_N3_2_FD_194543 | JGI IMG/M metagenome (GOLD analysis project Ga0302278, IMG submission 194543) | Peat permafrost microbial communities from Stordalen Mire near Abisko, Sweden - III_Bog_N3_2 | ecosystem: Environmental > Terrestrial > Soil > Wetlands > Peat | place: Sweden: Abisko... | reverse complement strand
CAGCGACTTCGACATTCCCGGCAAGAGCGCCCGCATCAACGTTGAGTCGCAGGTGCGCAATGAAAACAGCGCGCCCACGGCGGTTGATTATCAAATCGAAATCAAAGACCTCGACGGCAAGATCGTAAGCCGCTTCGACGGCGGCACAACAACGCTCGCAGCCGGAGAGACGCGCACACTGACGGCTTCAGCCGTAGTGCACGATCTGCACTTCTGGAGCTGGGGCTATGGCTACCTGTATACAGTGAAGACCAGTCTCGTCGCCGGCCATCGCACGATGGATGCGGTCAGCACGCGCACCGGATTCCGTAAGACGGAGTTTGCCAACGGAATGGTGCGGCTGAATGATCGCGTGATCGACCTGCACGGCTACGCGCAGCGCACCACCAACGAATGGCCGGCCGTCGGCCTCTCCGTTCCGCCGTGGATGAGCGACTTCAGCAATCGGCTGATGGTCGATGGCAATGCTGCCATCGTGCGCTGGATGCATGTCACTCCGTGGAAGCAGGACGTTGAGTCCTCCGACCGCGTGGGCCTGATTCAATCCATGCCTGCCGGCGATGCGGAGGGCGATTCAAAGGGCAGGCAGTGGGAGCAGCGGGTCGAGTTGATGCGCGACGCCATCCTCTACAACCGCAACAACCCAAGCATCCTCTTCTATGAATGCGGAAACAAGGGCATCAGTGAAGAGCACATGCTGGCGATGAAGCAGGTCCGCGACCAATATGATCCGCACGGCGGGCGGGCCATCGGCGCGCGCGAGATGCTCTCCAGCAAAGCAGCCGAGTACGGCGGAGAGATGCTCTATGTGGACAAAAGCTCGACCAAGCCGCTGTGGATGCACGAGTACTCCCGCGATGAAGGCTCGCGCAAGTTCTGGGACCAGTTCTCGCCGCCCTTCCACAAGGATTCGCCCGACTACAACCGCAATCAGGATTCGTACGCAATTGAAAATGTGCGCCGCTGGTTCGACTATTATGCGGCTCGTCCGGGCACCGGGACGCGCGTGAACGCGGGCGGCGCCAAAATCATCTTCGCAGACTCGAACACCCACTACCGCGGCGACAACAATTACCGCCGCAGCGGCGCGCTGGACGCCATGCGCCTGCCCAAGGACTCCTACTTCGCCAACCAAGTCATGTGGGACGGATGGGTGGATATCGAACATCCGGGGCTGCACATCCTCGGCCACTGGAACTATGCGCCGGGCACGGTCAAGCCGGTTTACGTGGTCTCCACCGCGGCCCGCGTTGAATTGAAACTGAATGGCCGCTCCCTCGGCGACGGGGCTCTCTCCACCGGCTTCCTGTTCACCTTCGACAAGGTGGCCTTTGAGCCGGGAAATCTTGCAGCCATCGGCTACGACGCGCAGGGCAATCAGATTGTTGCCGCCGAACTGCGCACTGCCGGCCCGCCCGCGGCTCTGCGCCTAACGCCGCACACCGGACCCGGAGGCCTGCGCGCCGATGGAGCCGACATGGCGCTGGTCGATGTGGAAGTAGTGGACGCAGCCGGAAATCGCTGCCCCACTGCGCTCAATCCGGTTCACTTCACGCTCAGCGGCGCAGCGGAGTGGCGCGGCGGAATCGCGCAAGGCTCCTCTGTTCCCGTGCCCGTCAACACAGTCGCCATCGAAACCAAGGGAATGTCCCCCACGCCGCCTACGTTGTTCCTTCACGAGGACAACTTCATCCTCTCCAAAACTCTGCCAGTCGAGGGCGGCGTGAACCGTGTCATTCTGCGCTCTGTGCCCACAGCAGGAAAGATTACGCTCCTTGCCGAGGCCGATGGGCTGAAGCCCGCGCAGATTGAACTCACATCGCAGGCGGTTCCGGTGCAGGACGGGCTCTCCACCCATATGCCGGCCGCTGCCCTGCCTTCCAATCTGAGCCGTGGTCCCACGCCGGCTGGTCCATCCTTCCATCAGACCAGGTTTCCCATCGCCGTCGCCTCGGTTACCGCCGGCTCCAACGCAGACCATGCCGGCCTCAGCCAGGACGATGATGATTCCACCTCCTGGGCTAGCGAGGGACCGATTGAAAACGCCTGGATTGAGTATGTCTTTGCCAAACCGGAGACTCCGGACCAGATCGACTTCAAGCTCGCCGACTTCCGTATGCTGCGTTATCCTCTGCGCATCACGCTCGACGGCACAACGGTCTGGGAAGGGGTAACCCCAACCAACTACGGGTATTTCACTGCGGTGCTGAAGCCCGCGAAAGGTACGCATCTGCGCATCTCTCTCACCGGCACCCCCGTACGCGAGTTCGATCGCATCCGGGAACTCACTGCCGCCGCTCCCCCGCGCGCCTTTCCGCCAGTCAAAACCGTCCTGACTGTCTCGGAGACTGAAATCTATAAGGTAGGGCCATAATTTCCCACTTCCGTTTTCGCTGCGGGCCGGGATTGGTGATGGTTGGCCTTCAATCAATGTGACGCAGCTCACTCGCCCTCACGGGTGCCATCACCCGTGAGGTAAAGATAGTGGAGTCCGGCTCACACCACCTGTCGCAGGTCTCCTTTATAACTCTTTTTATATGAATAACAAGAGCCATGCTAAATGCGGCTGATTTCGGATTGTATATGTCGCCATTTCCCCGCATCCGGCTTAAAGAGAGTATGTGCTGGATTATCTGCCCGAATAAATCGTTCTCTGCGTGAAATATATAAATTATTTTTCTATTGACATTTTATCTGCGGCGGGAGTACTTTCTCATTGAATTCGAACAATAGGGGATTGGTGTTGCTGAAATACGAACAACACTTAGCCCCACTTTCAAGGAGGCTATCCAAGCGGACATATGATGACATTCATGACGCGATTCGCGCGCAGCGGAAGTTGTGCTAGCGCGGCAACACTTGTGCTTGGGCTGTTGATTTGCCTGAGCTGGCCGGCCCATAGGGTAATGGCGCAAACCGCCGGTGAAGGTACCATCTCTGGTATCGTCACGGATTCATCCAGCGCGGTCATCCCTAAGGCCAAAATCACGGCAATCAATGCCGCCACAAAAATTGCCACGACGCGCTTTTCTACCTCCGCTGGTTACTTCTCCGTTGCTCCTCTGCAGCCGGGCCAGTACTCCGTCGAGGTATCAGCGCCTGGATTCAAGTCGCTCTTGCAGGAAAATGTGGTTGTAGACGCCATGCAGACAGTGACGATCAATGCTGTTCTGAGCGTCGGCGCGGAGTCGACAACCATCACCGTGACCACCGCCCCTCCTCCGTTGGAGACAGAGAATGCATCTCTGGGCATGGTCATGGAGAACGAGAACTACTCCAACCTGCCAATTTTGATGAACGGCCAGCAGCGAGATCCGACGGCTTTCGCTCTTCTCACCCCGGCGGCGCAGTCAGCCAATAACGGCGGGCGCATGCCCATCGTAGGTGGTACCGGAAGCTATCTTGGCCAGCTCTATGTAGAGGGCATGCCGGCAGAGACCGTCACCCAGCAGGGTGACAACCGGCTGGTCTCCTTGACCATGGACATGGACGCTGTCGATCAGTTCCAGATCATCACCAGCGCGCCTCCGGCGGAGTACATCGGCGCCGGCGCTGAAAACTTCACCATGAAGTCCGGCGGACTCAAGTATCACGGGCAGGTATCGGATTATGTGCGCAATACCATCTTCGATGCCTGGGGTTTTACCGCCCCTGCCCTGACCACGTATAACTCGTTGGGCGTGAAAATTCAGGCTCCCAAGCCCGTGGAGCACCAGAATGAGTTGTCCGCGTCCGGAGGCGGCGTTGTTCCTCATACAGGGCATAAGGTGTTCTTCTATGGCGCCTACCTCAAATACCACTACCGCAATGTAAGGACCCCCGCGCTGTACACCATCCCCACCACCCTGATGCAGACTGGAGACTTCACCGAGTTGGGCACAGGCGCTGTCCCCGGAACGGGACTCACCGGAGAAGTATTAACCGGAGCAGGAGCCAATCCGCCTTTCCTGTACGATCCCACGAGTAATAACTGCATTGGCGCGGTTTGCACCCGGCAGCCGTTCGCGGCCATGAAAAACAGCACGTTGACCTACAACGTGCTTCCCCCCGGCGCAATCTCTCCCATCGCCAAGTACATGGCAAGTTTTATGCCCCCGCCAACCAACACGTCCACTCTCACCAACAACTACCTGGGGAGCGAACCGGGTGGCTATGACAACCACGTAATCAACTGGCGCGTGGACTACGATATGAGCTCCAAGAATCGGCTCTTTTCAGAGGGCATGATGGGCACCCAGAATTACGTCAATAACTTCGCGGGTCCCTATATCAACTCACCCACAGGAGCTCCAACTCCTTATATCGGCGGCGACCTGGCAGCTGTCTTCCCCAAGAACTTTGTAATGGGGGATACGTATACCATTTCGTCGAACCTGGTGAATCAGTTGAAGGCCTCCTTCACCCGTTTCTTCCAGAATATTCAGAATGAAACGCAGGGTGTGACGGCGTGGGAGCCGGCCGCCGCTGGAATCACCAACCTGCCCACGGGCCAGGCGGCCCAGGAGTTTCCCAGCGCGCAGTTCGGCACATCGACGGCATTCGGCAACGCGCAGCAATACTGGACAGGCATAGGTACATCAACCACCAACAACGCGAACTCCACTCAGCTGACAACACCAAACAACTATGCCTTCACCGACAACCTCAAGTGGCTGAAAGGAAAGCATTCGTTCACCTTCGGCTTCACGTATGAATTCCAGCAAGACAACAACGCCAATCCGGCCACCTCTTCCGCAACGATGAACTTCACCTACAACGCCTACTCGACAGCCAATTTCGGGGCAAACTCGAATGCCCTCAGCACAGGCGGGGCCACAACACCCTCCGGATACGCATATGCCAGTTATCTGCTGGGTGCGGTCGGAGGCTCGACTGCTGGTGGTGGTTCTCCATCCCTCGGTCTGCAACCCCTCAGCGAAACAGGCGGACGCTTCAAGCCGTTGGCGCCCTACGCTGAGGACATCTACAAACTGACGCGCAAGCTGACCCTCGATATAGGTATTCGCTGGGACTTCCTGCCGCCCTTCCACGAGGTACAGAATCGCTGGACATTCCTCAATCCCGCACTCACCAACCCGCTTACCGGCACTCCGGGCTTGTTGCAATTTGCCGGCAACTGGGGCGGAACTGGCGTAAGCTGCAACTGCAAGACACCGGTGCAAACCTACATGAAAAACTGGGGACCGCGCGTGGCGCTGGCTTATGAGATCAATCCCAAAACGGTCATTCGGGCCGGCTTTGCGCAGGTCTTCTCCCAGGCCGGCGGCGTCGGCGGACGCGGTGGCGCAGCCAATGGCACCGGATCCACCGGCTTTAACATGACTGCCATCGGGCCTGCCGAGGTTACCACCGGCGCGTCAGCGGGACCATCCTTCTATCTGAACAACAGCGCCTACTTCGCCGCGGGCGGTTATACGGGCGGCGCCTCACTCTCCAACACCTCGCTCTTCGGCCCCGGCTATACCTATCCGGCAGCCCCGACCCCGAGCGTTGCAGCTCAGGAACTGAACACCGGCTTCTTCGTCTGCCCGGCATCGGGAATCGGCCCTGGGGGGAACCACTGCACGGTAGGCGCAATGGTCTCCGCGAGTTCAGTCGCGTACGCTGACCCCTATATTTCAGGGCGCGCACCGACGATTGAGATGTTCAACGCGGGCTTCCAGAGGGCGATTACCCCAAACATGACCCTCTCTGTTGACTACATGGGCAATGAGAGCCACTTCATCATCAACTCCGGCACCAACGGATCTAACCCGCGCGGATACTGGGTCAACCAGTTGGATCCCAAGTATCTTGCCGTTCTCGGTCCGGTCAAGGACAGCTCCGGCACTAAGCCGGTCCTGATTGCGGCGGCGACACCGGCCAACGCGGCCATCGTCCAGTCGTATTTCCCCAGCGCGCCGGCTCCCACATTCTTCACAAATGCCGCGCAAGTGAACACTGCGGCCACCATTACGCAGATGCTGGTTGCATTCCCGCAGTACTCCGGCGTAACCGATACCTGGGGAACGAACGTGGGCAACTTCAGCTACCACTCGCTGCAGCTCATCATCAACCAGCGTGTCAGCAATGGCCTGACCTTCAACGCAAATTACACCTTCTCGAAGAACCTCGGCGATGACGGCTCCTTCCGGAGCGGCTATCCAATTCCGCAGGCCGCAATGTCCAGTGGAACCCGTGCATGGGGTCAGGACCGCTACGATCGTTCCTGGACTCTTGTCTCGATCCCCCAAAGCATTCACGCCTACGGCACCTATGACCTGCCCTTCGCGAAAAATGGCAACAATCCTTTGATCGTGAGAGAGGTATTGGGTGGATGGAAATTTTCAGCCATCTACACCTACGCAACAGGTACGCCGGCGGTAGTCACCTGGAGTGGTAGCACTGCCACAACCTATCCAGGTCAAGGCCAGGCCCAGCCGGACTTGAATCCTGCGTACGCCAACAAAACCGCGCGCATCAACGGACATTACGGAAGTGGGGCAAGCGGATACACCACTTGCAATTTGGGCATCAACGCACTCGGTCAATCCGGCTGCACCGCAATCGCATACTGGGACAGCACTGCTTTCAAGGCTCCCGCAAACGTTTCTACAACCAGTACTGCACAGTATTTGATTGGCAACTCGCCTCGGACAAGGCCGCTGTTCCTGCGCAATCCAAATACCTGGAATGGTATTGACGCTAACTTGCGCAAGACTTTCACCATCCACAAGGATCTGGCCTTCCAGTTTGAAGCCAGTGCAACGAATGTGTGGAACCACGTAACCTTCGGTGGTCCTGGCGGCTCTTATGGAGCCTCCTCCTTCGGCCAGATTACCGGCGTAGCCAGTAGTCCCGCTCCGCGCGACTTCCAGTTCGCCGGACATTTGAAGTTCTAACCGTTCGATTGTTTCTCAAGCCTCGGAGCCGGGTGTGCGGTTTTCAGCTCATCCGGCTCCATTTTTTCTCGCCATTTTAAAGATGACGCCGAGGTGGGGCCATGTCATATCGAGAAGTGAATCGCATGCTCGCCGGCGCGGCGGGTATTTTTTTGTTCGGAATCCAGCTTCAGTTCGCCGGCGCGCAGCGTCCGCTTACCCCTCAAGAGCAGGCAATCATCGCCAATAACGAGATGCGCCACTTCGGCGACGCCCCGGAAAATCCCGGTCCGCTGGCCACAGACCTGTCCACCTCGACCAGGCCAAAAGACGTGGCCAAAGCCATGCGCAAGGTGGCCGACTGGCAGCTCAAAGTTGCTCAGCCTTATTTCGATCGCATCTGGACATGGAGCGCTCTCTACGACGGCTTCATAGCCGCCTCCGATTCGCTCGGCGACCCCAAGTACAACGACGCCATGATGGCCATGGGGAAGAAGTTCGATTGGAAACTCCGCGTCAATCTCGACGATCACGTACATGTGCCCGACGCCGACAATCAGAGCCTGGGGCAGGCGTATCTCGATCTGTATCTGCAAAGGAAAGACCCGGTCATGCTCCAGAATACGCAGCAGGTGCTCGACTTCGTTCTGGCCGCGCCGCGCACCTCCACCATCCCCGGCAAGGAGATCGCCTGGTGGTGGTGCGATGCGCTCTTCATGGCCCCTCCGGTGTGGTCGCGCATGTATGCCGCCACCAGTGACAGAAAATACATCACCTATCTGGATGAGGAATGGGCCAAGACCTCCGCGCGCCTCTACGACACCCAGGAGCATCTCTATGCCCGCGACTCCACTTATCTGACCCGCACCGAGGCCAACGGAAAAAAGATCTTCTGGTCGCGCGGAAATGGCTGGGTTATGGCCGGCATCATTAAGACGCTTCCCTACCTGCCCAAAGACGATCCGGCGCGCGAAAAATACATCAAAGAACTCCAGCAGATGGCCGCGCGCGTAGCGAAGCTGCAAGGTCAAGACGGGCTTTGGCCGTCCGGCATGTTGGACCCCGACAGCTATGACCAGCCGGAGATCTCCGGCTCAGCTTTCTTCACCTACGCGCTCGCAGCCGGTGTCAATCAAGGATTGCTGGATAAAAAAGTCTACCAGCCGGTTATCAAGAAAGCATGGGCAGGGATGATTCATCATGTCTATGCCGACGGGCGATTGGGCTGCATCCAGCAGACCGGCGCGGAGCCAGCGCACTTCAGGGCCAGCGCCAGCTATACCTACGGCGTGGGCGCCTTTTTGCTGGCGGGAAGCGAAATTCGCAAAATGAAATGAAGGAGCTGTCCGGCGTTCTGTCACAATAGACAGTTCGTCTCTCTATCGAATACGATGAGGATGTTTTTCTTGTTGCTGTTCCGCTGACTTTGAGGCAACCATGCGCGCTTCGCTGTTTATCACGTGCTATAACGACACGCTCTTCCCGGAGACTGGCCGCGCGGTGGTGCGGCTGCTCGAACGGCTGGGCGTGGATCTCGACTTCCACCCCAAACAAACCTGTTGCGGCCAGATGCACGCCAACACCGGCTTTCGCGGCGAAGCATTCTCCCAGGCCAAGCGCTTTGTCCGCCTCTACCAGGATGCGGAAACCGTCGTCATTCCCTCCTCCTCCTGCGTGGCCATGATCCGCGATCAATACCCCGGCCTCTTCGCCGAGTTGGGAAACGAAATTCTCCGCAAGGATTTCGAAGCGCTTCTGCCCAGGGTCTACGAATTAAGCGAGTTCCTTATCGACAAGCTGGGCGTGGAGGATGTGGGAGCGACCTTTACTCATCGCGTGGTTTACCATGCCAGTTGCCACGGCGTCCGCGCGCTGCATCTGGGCGAGCGTCCTTACAAGCTGATGGCCAAGGTGCGCGGGCTAGATCTGGCGACCCTCACCAACGTCGATCGCTGCTGCGGCTTCGGCGGAACATTCTCGGTAAAGAACGCCGAAGTCTCCTCCGCCATGCTTACCGTCAAGCTGCAGGATGTGCTCGCCACCAAAGCCGAGTACTGCACCGCCCTCGACAACAGTTGCCTCATGCATCTGGGCGGGGCCATGCACCGCGAGTATGCCGGAATGAAGACTATTCATCTGGCGCAAATTCTGGCCAGCACGGAAACGGAGGCCACGCTATGAGCCACGCTACCCCCGGACGCGTCAGCCTCGACCCTCGATTCGCTCCGCCGTTTCCTGAGGCCGCCTTGATCATGCTGCGCAACCCGCAACTGCGCAAAAATGTGGGCCACGCCATCGACGTCATCCAGGCCAAGCGCGGAAAACTCGTCGTTGAAAAAACCGATTGGCAGGAGCTGCGTTCGGCGGCATCGGCCATCCGTTTCCATGTGCTCGACAATCTGGGCGCATACCTCGAGCAGTTCGAAGCCCGCTGCACCGCTGCCGGAGGACACGTTCACTGGGCCGCCGACGCCGCTCAAGCGCGCCAAATCATCCTCGACCTTCTCCGCCAGGAAAACGCCACCGAGGTCATCAAGATCAAGACCATGACCTCGGCCGAGATTCAGTTGAATCCCTTTCTCCAAGCTTCGGGCGTCAACGTCTACGAAACCGATCTTGCGGAAATCATTTTGCAACTAGGCGATGAAGACCCTTCTCACATTGTCGTCCCCGCGCTGCACATCAATCGCAGCCAGGTGCGCGAAATCTTCGCCCGCACCATGGGACTCAACAACCTCTCCGATGATCCGAAGGAGCTGACCAACGCCGCCCGCACCTATCTCCGCCAGAAGTTCTTGACCGTCCCCACGGCCATCAGCGGCGCCAACTTCCTCGTTGCGGAAACCGGCACAGTTGCCGTGGTTGAGTCCGAGGGCAACGGCCGCATGTGCCTGACTCTGCCGCAAACCATGATCAGCCTGGTGGGCATCGAGAAGGTGCTGCCCCGCTTCCAGGATCTCGAAGTCATGCTCCAGCTCCTGGCTCGCTCCGCCACCGGCGAGCGCATGAACCCCTACACCTCGCTGTGGACCGGCGTCACGCCCGGCGACGGCCCGCAGAAATTCCATGTCGTCCTGCTCGACAACGGCCGCTCCTCCATCCTCGCCAAAGAGAAAGAGCGGCAGACACTGAAGTGCATCCGCTGCGCGGCCTGCATGAACGCCTGCCCGGTCTATCGCCAAACCGGCGGCCACGCCTACGGCTCCGTTTATCCCGGCCCCATCGGCGCAATCCTCACTCCACAGTTAATGCAGATGAAGTACGCGCAGACGCTGCCTTTCGCCTCCTCGCTCTGCGGCGCATGTTACGAGGTCTGCCCGGTCAAAATCAACATTCCCGAGGTGCTGCTCGAACTGCGCTCACAAGTCGTCAATCAGGAGCGCAAGCAGGCCGGCCGCGTCTTCGATCTCATGTATCTCGGCCTGCGCATCGCCAACCTCATCTTCGCCACCGCGTGGGGCTTCCATGCAGCGCAGCGCATGGGACGCATCGGCCTGCGCTTCTTCACTCGCAAAGACGGCTGGATTCACTCGCTGCCCAGCCTGGGCGCTAAGTGGACCCAGACCCGCGATCTGCGCGGCCTTCCTCAACAAACCTTCCACCAGTGGTGGGCCACGCGTGCCAAGGAGGGAAAATGAAGCAGCCCGTCGAATCCCGCCAACTGATTCTCGACCGCATCCACGCAGCCACACCCGCCGCAGCCGGGGATGCATCGCAACTCGCCGATGCCTATGCGGCTCTGCCTCGCACTTACATCCGTCGCAGCTCTTTATCCACGTCCGCCCGCATCAAACTGATGATTCATCGCCTGCGCGAGTACGACGCTGAAGTCGTTGAGTCCACCCCGGCAGACCTGCCGGCCGCGATTACCGCCCAGCTTGCGGCCAGCGGCAGGCATCTATTTGTTGCGCCGCCCGGAACTCCGAACAAATGGATGGTCACGTCAGCGCGGAAGATCACCGGATTGAAATGGACCATCGACCACGGCCTTCCCATCGGCGAAATCGAGAAAGCTGAAGGCGTCGTCACCGCCGCTACATGCGGCATCGCCGATTCAGGCACCATCGTTCTTCACCACTCAGCCACCGAGGGCCGTCGCGTGCTGACCCTCCTGCCCGACTATTATCTCTGCATTCTGCGCGCCAGCCAGATTGTTGAAACCCTGCCCGAGTACTTCAGCCGCTGCCAGCAGCCTCCGGCATTAGCCACTTACATCTCCGGCCCCAGCGCCACCGCCGACATTGAAATGACACGCATCAAGGGCGTCCATGGACCGCGCATTTTAGTTGTGATTGTGGTGCGCGACGACAAGTAGAAATTGCGTTCAAATTTCGGAATAGGTAGCGCCGGCCTCCTGGCCGGCTGTCGCGTGGACCTCCCGGTCCACGCCGCACTTTACACAAATAGGAGAAATGCCTCAGCCTTTGCCCCACCCGCCGCCTCCGGGCGTCTCAATGCGCAGCACATCTCCCTTGCGAAGTTGCCGGCTGCATTTTTCAGGAAGCTCAATCTCTCGCTCGGCCCCTGCCTGCGTAACCTGAAGTGGTCCCGGTAGTTCGGACAGTTTTTGCTTTTTCCTTAAGTGGAAGCTCTTGCTTTTGGTTTTAGGGCCAGGCCCTGCATAAACCGGCCGGGGCGACGAAGGCGACTTCCGAGGCTCCCTTCGCTATGTTTCGGGACTTGCAGAGAACACAAACTCAATCTTCTGCAACGGCCTGCGGGCCTGAGACTGCAAATGGATGTCCGGTCCTGCTGACTGCATGGATCAATCGCCGAGAGGCGCAAATGCGCAGATGAATCCTGATTTCATCGGCAGCAAATTCAGTCTTGTCCTTGGATCAATCGCCATTCTTCACTTCAAATGGTATCGTCAGTTGGGACCGGTCTCCACTGATAGTGGTGGCCGTGATCGTCAGTTTGTAACGGCCTGGAGACGCTACCATCCTGCCACTGTTCGTGAAAGAATCTGTGGAGATGATGAGGATATCCTCTTGTGAGAGCGTATTCGTGAAATCAACGACTGAAGTGGCCAATGTGCATCTGGCTGTGGCAGGCTCCGTGGAGCAGGCCAGATAGACATGGCCAGAGTTGCTGCGTGCGCGCAAGCTAATGCTGCTAGCCACGGACGCGCCGGCCTTTACCTGGACAGGCTCCCATTGAATGCTGGGTGCGGGAACGGTTGGGATTTTGTACACACGGACATAGTCCACTAACACGTCGGCCGGGTTTGGCGTGGTGGCATCCGGATCGCCCGGCCAGATTCCTCCAACCGCAAGATTCATAAGAATGTAGAAGGGATGGTCGAACACCCACTCCCCACCCTCGGGAACATCACTGGCATCCTCTATAAAAAATATGTTCGCCGGGTCGTCAACATAAAACTGGATCATGCCCGGCGACCAAATTACGCCGTAAGTATGGAAACTGGCATCATCGACCCTGGCGCCATTGGGGAGCTTGAAATCATGCCAAAAGCCGTTCCCCTTGGAGTATCTCGGACCGTGCACCGTGGAGCGAATCATATACGGTCCAAGCCCGTTGCCAGCCGAGGTGACGGATACGTTTTCGACAATATCCACGGAGCCGGAGGAAGGCCAGCCCACCTTATCAAAATTCTCACCAAGCATCCAGAAGGCGGGCCAGAGACCGGCGCCTACGGGCAATTTCATTCGAGCCTCGATGCGTCCATACTGAAAGTTCTTCAAACCTCTGGTCGTGATCCGGGCCGACGTCCAGGCGCCGTCGGGGTTCTTTTGCGCGCGCAGCACAAGATGGCCGCTTCCGTCCAGAAAGGCATTGGGTCGATGCGGATCGCAGTTCTTCATGTTTCCGCTGGCCGGAGAGCAGTATGTTTCCACCTCCTGGTTTCCCCATCCCTCTTGGTTGCCCGTATCGAAGGTCCACTTTGAAGCATCCGGCGAATGTTGCGCAGGTCCGTCGAATTCATCGCTCCACACCGGATCGCCCCATTTGAAGGAATCGCTGATGACAGGGGAATGCTCATCCACACGCCGTCCAAAGAAGAATCCTGCAAGAAAAACCGCCGACAAGGAGAGCACAATCAAGCCAGGTTTCCACATCGTTCTCCACTTGGTCCATGTGAACCAGGCAGCGGCTGCGGCTTGTGATTCCTCCCCGTGGACGTCCCGTTTCCAGGCGGAGGTAATCAAGCTCTCGCGAGGGTGTGCGCTCTCCGTTGAGTCCGTATGGATAAAGGCTGAGCCCGCCGGGGTCTCAACTTCCTCCACTCGATCCTCGCGGCGCACAAATTGTGGTATGTAGTGCCCCAGTGGAAGCACGATCTGGAGAGGGTGGCTTTCTCCTTCATTGTCATAGAATTCTCGAAGCTTGTTGCGAAGAGCCCGAGCGGTTACTCGGACAATCGGATCCGCCTGAGAATCGAAGTTGGATTCTTTGCGCCCCAACGCTTCGACAGCGATCGTATGTTCGCGAATCTCGTTGGATTCCCCATCGAAATATTTATTGCAGATGAAGGAGAGGAACTTGACGAGGCTTGTAGATCTGCTGATTTTCGGATGGCTAATGACCTGCTCAAGTTCCTCCCTCTCCTCCTTGAAATTGGAGGGGGATGCAGGCACGTTGTCGCCTTCAAGACCCACAGGAAACCCCGATACTGACCTCGATGCTGAAACGGGCCATAATCGATCTGATATGAACGCGTAGCAATTCTATCATTTTGAAAGGTCGATGAAAACCGGGAATCCCCGGGAACAGAGTGGATGCAGGTAAATGGTTTGGAATCAATAAGAAGTCGCTCTGCGAGGCGGATTTTTCACGCCAGCCACTCTGCGCGCCTGAAGCGCGGCGGCCTTCACCGGCGAATCGATGGCTAGCCGGGAAAGCCGCTGGTCGGTCCCTCCTGGGCCGCGTTACTCATTCTTGAAATTGCGCTACTGCTAGACCGGCTTCCAAACGACCGTTGATCAGCGCTCATCCTTTTCCCTGTGATCGTCCTTGAGCTTATACACTCGCACGTAATCCACCAGCATGTTGGTGGGAAAAGATGTGGTGCTATCAGGATTCCCCGGCCAGTAGCCGCCGACAGCCACGTTCATCACCAAGTAGAATGGATGGTCGAAAGCCCAATGCCTATTGGGCGGTACGCTGTTAGCAGTCTGAGTTTTATACAGAATATTGTCCACATAAAAGCGGATAATCTGAGGTCCCCACTCAATCGCAAATACATGAAAGTCATCACTGAATTGAGCTTGATTGGGTAGTGCAAAGACGGCGCTCAATGGGCTGCCGCCCGAGTAGCCAGGGCCGTGCAGGCTGCCGTGAATCTTCGCGGGCTCGGATCCTATATTCTCCATGATGTCAATCTCGCCGCAGTTTGGCCATTCGATCTTATCGAAGTTGCTTCCCAGCATCCAGAATGCCGACCAGATTCCTTGTCCTTTAGGCGCCTTGATTCGAGCTTCTATTCGGCCGTATTGCTCCTGAAAGTGACCTGCCGTTTCGAGTCGCGCCGAGGTGTATTCTTTTTTGACGCCATCCGCACCGGTGTAGTCTTCCTTCCTGGCAGTGATAACCAGGTTGCCCTTCTCCACATGCAGATTGGCAGGCCGATCGGTATAGTATTCAAGTTCGCGGTTTCCATAACCTGAACCGCCCTTGACGATTGTCCATTTGCCCGGATCGGGCATGCTGCCATCCGGGCCATTGAACTCATCGCTCCAGACCAGCGTCCAGTTCTTGCTCTCAGTCTTCCCTTTGCCCTCCTGTTTTGCGCCGAGGCCACAAGCGTTCGCGGCAGCGAACAACAATAACGCCAAAACAGCGAATATCAAGCCGTTAAAACGAGAATTCAGCCGGATCATTGCTTCCTTTCTGTTTGTATGCGGGCGGCTCACAATTTTGCCCGCCCTGATCGATTTGGAACCACTCAAGCTCACTTGCAGTACCCCAGTCCACCGAATGACAGACGAGGCGGCCAAAGAGAGGCGAACCGCAAGCCATCTCTCAATTGGTGTAAATCCGTACATAGTCCACTAACATCTCCGACGGGAAGGGAGTCGATGAATTTGGCGAGCCGGGCCAACTGCCTCCGACGGCCAGATTGAGAATGATGAAGTTTGGCCCGGAATCGAAGGGCCACACCGAGCCGCTGAAGCTGCTGATGCTCGACGGCGTATAGGTGATGTAAGGGGTGGCGGGATTGTCGATGTAATACGCCACGCTGCCCTTGCTCCAGATCATGCCGTAAGTGTGCCACCCGGACGCCGTCTGACCGCTGGGAAAGTCGTACTGAGTGCCAATGTTGCCGCCGGTAAAGCCGGTTCCATGAATTGATCCCTCGTTCCAATCCGGCGATCCAGCTGCATTGATCCGCTCCAGCACATCCATCTCGCCGCAGGCCGGCCAATTGATGGTGGCGATGTTGTTGCCCATCAGCCAGAACGCCGGCCAGAAACCCTGCGCCTCCGGCACCTGGGCGCGTACTTCAATGCGGCCATACTGAAAGCTGAACAATCCCTCGGTCTTCATCCGCGCCGAGGTGTACACGCCGCTTGATGGCTGCTCGGCCACAATGTTCAGGTAGCCGCTCGTGTCCACAAAAGCATTGGGAGTTGTGGTGCTGCATGGAGACGTGGACGAACCCCAGGCGCAATAGTCTTCCAGCTCACTGTTTCCCCATCCGCCTGCGCCCGTGTCGTAGGTCCAAACCTGTTTGTTGGGCTGAGCGTTGGCGCCCGTCGTGTTGGCAAACTCGTCACTCCACACCAGCGTCCCAGAGGCGATGTTCGGCGTGAACGCCTGCGTGGAGACGCTGCTATTGGTGTCTCCTGGGGCCACGGCAATCGCGTTAACCGTCAGATTCGACGCCACCAGAAACGGCGCCTCGTAGACCTGCGAAGAGGTTGACGGAGTCGTTCCGTCCATCGTGTAGTAAATAGTTGCGCCGGATGTTGAAGATGCCAGAGACACCACCACAGCGTTATTTTGCGCGGCAGTTGTGGAGATTGTGGGCGCAACAGCCTGCGTTGTTCCTCCCCCGGAATTGGTGCTTGTTGCGCCGCTGCCGCCGCAGCCGGCGAGGAAAATCACACTCACACACAGCGCAAAATGTAAGCCTGACTTCATCGAATCTCCCATACAATCAGTCGCCCCTTCGGCTTGATTCATCCCGTTCCGTTCCCCGCATGGTTGTACGGGGAACAGAATTTGAGATGGAAAAGTGAATCAAGACTCCAGGCAGCCGGAATGAAGCTGCCCAGAGTCATGAGTATTGTGAGTTAGAAGGTGAAGCGCGCGCCAAACTGGCCGACACGCCCGCCGAGGCCACCGTAATTGAGTATTTCACCGAAGGTCGCATCCGCCTTGTTCGTGTCAGGTCCGCCCAGAGCGTCGCGGTTGAAGACGTTGAAGAACTCGATGCGCAGTGTCAGGTTATAACGCTTGTCTGCCCCCACGGACAGGATCTTGTGCAAAGCAAGATCCTCGGTGGCGGTGCCGGGATTGCGCACCTGCTCCTGATAGTTCCCCGCCGTGCCCAGTTGGTTCGCGGCCGGATCTGCAAAGCAGGCCTTGTTCAGCCAGACCTGGCCGAGTTTCGGCTTGCCATTGGTCAGCTTGCAGCCGGAAACCAGATTGACGTAGATCGAGTTGAATCCCGGATAGTTGTTCAAGGAATGTACCGAGATCGGCGTTCCGGTGCTGTAATGGAAGTCGCCATTCAGCGTCCAACCGCCGATCAGCTCATCCATCACTGTGCTGACATCGGACAAAAACATCTTGCCCCGGCCAAAGGGCAGGTCATAAATCACGTATCCCTTGACGATATGCGTGATGTCGAAGTCGGCGATGTCCTTGGCTTCGGTTTTCAGGTCATACGTATTTTGCAGCGGGCCGCTCCACCATGGCTCCTGGAAGTCCGAGTCAACATCACCGTGGGAGCGCGACCAGTTATAACTGGCTTGCAGCGAGAGTCCCTTTGCCGAGCGGCGTACGACGCTGAATTGCAGGCTCTTGTAGTCGGCGTTGCCCAGTGGCGTTCCCACGGAAAGCAGCGGTCCGGTATAGCCGGCAAAAACCTGCGGGTAGGGAACAAGTGCGACCAGCGGATACTGATCTCCGCAGGAACCCCATGCAGCGCAGATTGTGGCCATGCTTTGCGGGGTGTTTCCCGTGGCAACATAGTTCTGCCAGTCGGAGATCTTCGGCTGATCGTGCTGGAAGAATCCGCTGTGCAGGTGCGTGCTCCAGCTCTGAATCCAGTTCACGTCCAGCTTGGTCGCCTTGTCCAGCTCACGTTGGATACCAAAGTTGTACTGCCAGGTGTTGCCCGGGGTGAGCGAGCGCGGATCGATGCTGATCACGTCGGAGGTGATGTAGTTCGGGCTCTGCGCTCCAGGCGTGGTTGGAGTTACCAGCGTCGGGTTGTAGCCGTTATCCCAATTGAAGTTGGCCTCCTGGGTAATGTTGTGGAAGCCCACGTCGCCGGCTTGCTGATAGGGAATGCCGCCCCAGGTGTTCATGTTCAGCGGCGTAAAGAACACGCCGCCGTTGCCGCGCGCCACTGTTTTGTTGTCGATCTTGTAGGATACGCCGATGTGCGGAGCGTAATTGTAGTAGTCCTGGCGGCGCTCAAACGACTGTTTGCCGCTGGTCAGATACTCATACGTGCCCATCAATTTGGAGGATGGATTCAGGTCATTTAGTTCGAAGCTGGACCAGTGACCGTACTTCTCCTTGTAAGGATTGTTGTAATCCCAGCGCAGGCTCACGTTCGCAGTCAGCCGAGGAGTCACTTTGATGTCATCGCTGGCATAGAACGAGAGTGCCTTGCGCCGCCCGTACTCGTTGTCCGGGTTGTTGCTCTCGGCGTTGTAAACATCGCCCAGCAGGAAGCTGGCGAAGGCGTTGCCGGTTGTCTGCCATCCGGCGCCGGCCGTCGTGGACGGATCGAAGATGATCGGATAACCACCCATGAAGGTGCCCACGTCTGTGTGGTAGTTGAACTGCATGGCGCGGAACTCTGCGCCTGCCTTCACGTTGTGGTGTTTATGGCTCCAAACCAGTTGATCGGAGTAGATAAAAGTGTTGCCGGCATAGTAGTCGTTGTATTGGCTGCCCAAATTTGAGAAGTTCCAGCCGTTCTGGTAGTTGGCGCCGTTGGTGTACTCGCCGGTTTCAAAGTAGATCAGCGGGAAGTTGCCCGCGGGGTCTGTAACACCGCCGGCCAGGCCCAGCGCGCTGTCCCACTTGCCAGTCTCCGAGGTAGCGATGCTGGGATTACGGAAGCGGTTGAAGGTGGCGTAAACGGTATTCAGCAGATTTGGCGTGATGGTGATCGCGTCGCTCAGGCGTACGCCCGGAGCTGTGGTGTTATGCCAGTAGGAGTTGGCCAGCGCACCGCCATACTGGGCCGTTGGAGACCACGCCCCGCCCTGATCGGCATTGATGCGCGGATAGTCATCCCAGTAAAACGACCCGGCGATGTGCTGCTTCGGGCTCAGGTTGTAGTCCATCTTGATGAGGCTCTGTGTATTGTGAAACCAGGGATCGGGCTGGTAGGCCGGACCGGCATTGTTTTGGGTGTTCGCCGTCTCGGGCGCATAGTTCTTGTTGTAGAGCTGGAGAATCTTTGCCGTGGCCTTGCTAATCAAGGTGGTGGGAATCTGGTTGTTGGCAAAGACGCAACCCGTCCCCGGCAAATAGATCGAGCCTTGATACACATTCACCATGGGGCCGCTCGTGGGGCACACGCCGGTGTTCGTCACGGGGTACGCAGTGCCGACCACATTGCTGGTCGTCAGCACCGGGCTCATATCGGCATAGCTCAACACACTGCCGCTTGAGCTCAGTCCCATCATCGCATTGGTGGGGACGGTGCGGCCAGGCGCTCCCAGATTCCACATCGACTGCATGTAGCGCTCGAACGAGCCAAAGTAAAACAGCTTGTCCTTGATGAGCGCGCCGCCAAAGCCGCCGCCCCAGTCGGAGAGCGTCTCGTTCAATTTCAGATAGGCATTCTTGTTGGCGGGATCATTGATAGCATCGTATTTGTTCCATGCGCTCTCGGCATCCAGGCCGGCGGAGTGCATGAAGCCGAACAAGCTTCCGTGATATTTGTTAGCGCCGGACTTCAACTCATATTTGAAAACGCCGCCGCCCGAGCGGCCTGCGTCGGCGCTGATGCCAGACGTGTCCGCCTCGAATTCCTGCACGCCTTCCATGGGAGGCTGTGACTCGCTGATGTAGCCGCCCAATTGCGATACCGCCGAGGTGCCGTCGATCAGAACTTCCTTGGTCATCGCCATGCCGCCGTTGATGTGCGAGCTGTAGTCGCTGCCTTCAACGCCCGGCAAGTAAGCAAACATGAAGTTGGACAGATTGCGGCTGCCTTGCACGTTCAAGGGAAGCTCGCTCACCGCTTCGTTGTTCAGGTTGGCGGAGAGCGTGGAATCCTCGGTTTGCAGGATGGGGGTGGCGCTGGTGACTTCAATGGTCTCGGTTGTCCCGCCTATTTGCAGCGTGGCGTCGATCTCCGCCACCTGGCTGATCATCAGCGTCAGACCCTTGCGCTCCATCGTTTTGAAGCCGGTCTTGGAAAAGCTGACCGTGTAATTGCCAATCGGCAGATTGCCGGCCCGGTACTCACCAGCGCTGTCTGTAGTTGCCTTCACAACGGCGTTGGTGCCCACATTGGTTACGCGGACCTGCACGCCAGGCATCAATGCCGACGATGCGTCCTTGACCGTACCCACAATGGTGGCGCGGTCCGATTGCGCGAATATGGGCAACGCCATAGCCAGCGCAATCAATACGAATAGGGTCAAAACCCTCTTTGGCGTCATTGAAACTCCTCCAGTAAATCAGCCGCACAAAACGTGCGGGCCAGTGCGCATCGCGCTTCTGCGTCTTCTCTTTTGCCACTCGCCAATGGCAGATGCGCCTTGATCTTGGTGCGGCGACAGTCTATCTTCAACGTGTTGAAATCGATGATCCGCGGAGCTGCTCCAGTCTCAGCCAATCTGCTGTCACTCCTCGACGATTTTTGCGTGGGCATGATCGCGGATTATTTTCAACGTGACAATTTCAATTGCGCCGCAGAACACTGACAAGGTAAGTAATTGATAAGTTTACAGGTTGCTCCGATGACACAGCGTAAGCAGCGCCTGGCGCTGACGCGAGTTATCCCCCCTGCTGGAAAGCAAATTGTATTCCTGGCCAAGGCCAATGCCGCACCGCCTGGTTGAGTGCAGAAATCCCTTCGGTCCGCCGGAAGGATGGAAGCTGGTAGGGGTTAATCGAGGAATTTACGGTAAAAAGCAGCGATAAAATCACGTAAATGGAGCGGATCAGAAGGCCAAGGGCAGACAGACGTCCCCGCTGGGAGCATATCGACTTCAAGGATGAAGCATGAGGCTGCCTGATGATGGGTGGCAGTCCGGTTCTTATTGTGGGGTTTTGTGGGGTTGAGTTTTACTGTATGTCTGTTAAGTTATTGGTTTTATGGTGGACGCGGTAGGAATCGAACCTACAACCTGTCGGTTAAGAGCCGAATGCTCTGCCAGTTGAGCTACGCGTCCAGACCACCAGAAAAACCGTGCGGCGCATTGGCTTGCACACGGCACGAGCACACAGAAATTTCTTCTGCCACTTGAAAAATATAACACAGTTGCGGGGCTTGTTCAAAACGCGGAATCTGTGCGTACTGTGTGCTTATTCTAGAAGTTGAAGGCCAGGCCGGCGCGGATGCTGCGCTGCTCCTGGGCAAAGATCAGCAGCGAGCCATCACTCAGCAGATACGGGCGGTAACCCTGGGCCATCAAGTTACCCAGGTCGAACAGAGCATTGAAGTCGCCGCAACCGTTTCGGCAAAGATGGATGGGTTGGCGAAGGTGCAAGTTGAGCCAGGGCGCGGCAGCGTCCACGGCAAATGGAGCAACCTGGGTGACAGTATCTTCCGGCTGCCAGCGGTAGCTGGCCCTCCAGCGGGTCTTCGTGCCTTCAATGGTGCCGGAGAGCGATAACGCATACGTCTGTGCGCGGTGGGGCTGGGCGCTGGCCAGCACCTGGGCCAGGGATGCGGCCTGCGGCGAAGAGGGCACGGCAGCCAGTACCAGTGCATTTCCACTGGCGTAGCTCAGGCTGAGATGGTTGCCTCTCGGAAGGCGGTGACCAAAGACCGCCTCCACTCCGGTGGTGGAAAACCCGGGACCCGCAGCGTGGAGCAGGCCGCTGAAGGGGTCCAAAAGCACTGCGGACGAGGTGGAATTGCCCGCCGCAAAGTGACTCATGGACTCGATGACCGGGTTGTCGATTCGGTCGGTAAAGACCACAACCGCGACGCCGGACTGATCCGTGCGCCGCTCCCAGCCGAGTTCCTGGTGCAACCCGTGCTCAATGGCCAGCTTGCCGTCGCGGGCAGAGAGGCCCGGCAACCACGTGCGCGCTTCCGTATCTTCCGCATCCGGCGCTCCGGGCAAAAAAGTCGTCATGCGATAGCGAACAACGGAGTTGCCGTCCCGCCAGCCTGCGGATGCGAAAGGCAGCATCGCAACCACGGTTTGCGGAGAAGTCGAGAAGAGCCGCGCCAGCACCTGGCTGGAGCCCGCTTCGCCCTCAAACTCGTCGCCCAGATGGATCGTCTCCCAACTGCGCATAGCGGCCTCATCCAGTCCCTCGGCCCCGCCTGCGGATACCTCCGGATGGACTGCAACAGCCGCCACCGACTGCACCGAGCCGGCAAAGCCCAGGTCCTGTCGGAAACCCAGCATGGACTCCATGTCGGCAGCAGTGCCGGGAGCAAAATCAACGTGGGCCAGCAGCTCGCGGCTATCGGACGGCGTCTCTTCGACCGCCGCTGAAATGCGCTCGCCACTTTCGCTGAAGCTGCCTTCCTGGCCAGTGGCCACCAGGCGAGCCTTCAGGCGCGGATGCGAGCCGGGGCCATCGGCCACTACCACCAACGGACCGTCCTCCAGCCAGCGCAACAGGGGGCGGTTGGCGGCCGTGCGCAGCGTCCAGGCCCAATCGTCCTTCTGGGAGTTGCCGTTGCGCGGCTCTGCCGGAAGCCACTGCATTGCCTCGTAAAGGCTGTTCAACGTGAGATTGACGACCGTGTTGGTGCGCACGCGAACGTTCTCGCGCAGAGAAGGAAGAAACCAGGCGCCCATGGCTTTGACCGCATAGCGCCCCGGCAGGATCGAAGAAATGGCATAGCGGCCGTGCGAGTCGGTATAGACGCCGGAGATGACCGTCAGGTCAGGGCGTAACAATTGCACCTGGGCGCCTATTTGCGGCACACCGGCAGAATCACTCACCTGGCCTGAAACCGTCCCCAATGCGACTCCCGAAGCCGATCCAGATGCAGCTCCGCTGACCGGCCCAATGCATGGGGCCAGCAGCACCGCGAAAACAACGAGATGGACCCTGCGCGTCATCAATTCATTGGTGACCTGGCGGCGTCCCTGGCAAGTTGACTGCAATCAAACCCGCGCGGGCTTCCGGATCTTGCGTCCGCTAACCCTCTTGTACGGGATACATACATTATTCCACGACAAAAGGCGCCGATTGCGCAACCTCTTGTTTTGAGATTCCGTCATTGATTTTGATCGTCACCTTGTACTTCCCTGGTTCCAGCCCCGCGATGGGCAATGTCTTCTCCACCGTCATCTGGTCGCTATGCGTGCCCAGATCCTTGGAGTCCATTTGTTTTTCAAAAATCACCGTCTCCGTGGCCGGGGTGGTGGCCGTGACTGCGCCGGTCTTGACGATCTGGTAGGTTACCGTAGCCTGGTTGCTCTTGGTTGCCTCGTCGATTTGCAAATTGTAGACCTGCATCCAGAAACTGAGCTGCTGGTTGCGATGGAACTTGGCCGGGGGATCGGGGTTGCTCGGGGTGGAGGTGCTCACCCGAGGCCGGATATAGGTATTGCCGATGACAAAGTTGCCGCTGCCAATCGAGTGGGAATCGACCGTGTTCATCTGGTCGGCCAGAATCAGTGAGGAGGTGCCCAGCTTTTCGTCGCGATAGGTCGGGACATTAAGACTGCGCGCGTAATAACCCATATGGTCGGGATTGTTCACATCCTTGATGGCGATATCCAGGCGGTAGAGCCCGGGAAGAAGGGGTAGCGCCTTCCAGTAGACCGACTGGCGGTCAAGGCTTTTTTCAAGCAACTCCGCCGGCTGCGTAACCTCCACCGTGTCCTCGAAGGTCTGCACCGTCTTGTTGGTGAGGGTGGTGACCTTGCCCAGGATGTTCACCACGCCCTTGGCTACTCCGTCCTTGGTCAAGAAGGTGATGTCGCGGTTCTTCATTTGTATGGTGACCGGCACCAGATCTGTGCTTTCCGTCACCTTCACGTAATCGGTGCGAACGTCAAACGGGAAGACCGGGCCGGAGAATAGTTTGTGCTCGGACATGAAGGCTTCCAGGTCCTTGAACTGGACCGGAGGCGGTGCGAATATCTTGGCCATCAGTTCGATGCGGTCAAACTGCTTGCTCTGCTGTCCTTGCCCCTCCGGACCCGCGCCCAGGCTTTCAATGCCGTTCTTGAAGCGGTCAGCCTTGCTGCCCTTGCCCATATCCTCATACATGGTCCCGCCCGCTCCGGGAACGTGCAACAGCGCGTCCTTCTCGCTGCGGTCGATGGTGAAGTGGTAGTCGCCGCACATGCAGGTATCCACAAACTCCAGGGTGACGTTTTCGCCGATGGTCTCAAGATACCGGTAGTGCCAGGTCTCAAAGGGGAAGGTCGAGGTGGAGCCGCCGCCTTCTTCCATGGGCCGCTGGTAGTTGCCCCCGGATGGGTGCGACTCAATGTCGTCCGGCTTGCCCCAGGAGATGTAGATGCGGCCGCGGTCGGTCTTCCAGCCGGGCTTGCCGGCCGCAAAGTGCTCGTTGGCATATGCGATGCGACGGTAGTGCTCTTCGCGGAACTCGTTCTCCGGTGAATCCGGACTGGGATTGCGCCGCAGCCAGAAGTTCTCGATGAACGCGTCGCGCTCCTCGTCGTTGCTGAGCGTTCTGAAGGCCTTGCGCTCCTCATCGGAGATGATGTAGGTCACGTCCTGTTCCAGCCAGGACTTGTAGGCCCCCTTCAACTCCTGTTTAACCGCCTTCTGGGCGGCAAACCTCTCCTTATCCGAGCGCTGGCGCTTGAGAGGGTCTACTTCCTGATTCTGGTCGTTGGATGGTTGCGCCTGTGCCGGCGGATTGCCCGTCTGCTGGGCAAAAACTTTGGCGGCGGGGATAGTCATCAGGCCGCAACCCAGTGCGGCAAAGAGAAAATGAGAACGGTTGAGCATCATGTGCCTTGAAAACTCCTGCGATTCCCTATTCTACGGGTCCGGAAAGGGCTGAGCAAGATTCCTTAGGGAGTCGGCTCCCCGTTGGACGCGGAATCGCCGCCAGGGTAAGCAGGGAAAAGCCCCCATGGAACTGCTAAACTGTTTGCAGGATGGGTGTTGACACCCGTTGGGCCGCGCCACTGGCCAGAAAACAGGCGCTAGGTTTCTGCCATTTTATTTTGAAGCACTTGCAACGCAAACACCTCCTTCGCACTGGCCGCGTGTTCAGGGTGTTCATTGATCCGGTTCCGGCGGGCCGGTTGGCTGCCGCCGGGAACTATCCCGGCGCCGTTTGCGTACACTGAAATTGGGCATTCATGGAGCACGTACCCGCATGAAAAAGATACTTTTGATTATCCTCGCCGTCGTAGCCGTCGCTGGACTTGTAGCCTTCTTCATTTACAGGCAGCAGGCCGGCTACACCAAGGTTCTTACCGCCAAGGTCGCGCGCCAGGAGCTGGCCACGGTCGTCAGCGGTACCGGCCAGATCAAGCCCACAACCTATGCAAACTTGGGCGCCAACGCCATGGGCCGGGTCACCCACATCTACGTGAAAGAGGGTGACCTGGTGAAAAAAGGCCAGACGGTGGCCACCATCCAGAACGTGCAGCAGCAGGCCGGTGTGAATGGCCAGCAGGCCGCCATCTCCGCCGCCAAGACCGATGTTGCCGCCGCCGTTGCCAACGAAAAGACCGCCGAAGCCAACGTCGAGAAGGCCAAGGCCGATCTGGAGCAGAAGCGGCTGGACTGGGAGCGCGAACAGCCGCTTTACACCGCGGGCATTGTCGCCAAATCGGATTATGACGTCAAAAAGGCAGCTTACGACACAGATGTGGCCTCGCTGAATCAATGTGTCGCCGCACTGAATCAGGCTCGCGCGCAAACCGAGTCCTTGCGCGGCCATCTGCAAATCCAGGTAGCCACACTGCGCTCCAACCAGGACCTGCTCGACCAGACCATCCTGGTGGCGCCCTTCGACGCCATCGTCACCAACGAGCCCGTCCGCGAGGGTGAGTCCGTGGTCCCAGGCATTCAGAACACAGTAGGCTCAACATTGATGACCCTCGCCGACATGAGCGTGGTCACCGCCGAGGTCAAGGTGGATGAGACTGACATCGTCAACATCCGCATCGGCCAGCCCGTCGACGTCACCGTGGACGCCCTGCCCAACAAAGTCTTCAAGGGGCATGTAACCCTGGCTGGCGATCAGGCCCTGTTGCGCTCCACCGGAGTGGCCACCTTGCAGTCCACCACCGGCACCGAGGAGGCCAAGGACTTCAAAGTGATTGTCACCCTCGACGCGCCCACCAGCGAGCTGCGCCCCGGACTCTCGACCACTGCCAAGATCACTACGGCGCACAAGCAGAACGTGCTCGCGTTGCCTATCCAGGCGCTGACCATGTTTACGCCCGAAGCCGATGCCGCCAAAAACGGTGCACATGCGGCTTCCTCCTCATCCAGCTCCTCCACCGCCAAAAAAGAGCCGCAGCAAGGCGTCTATGTAATTGAAAACAAAAGTGGCAAGCTGCGGGCCAGGTTCGTGCCCATCACCACCGGCATCACCGGAGCCACCGACATCGAAGTGCTCAGCGGCTTGACCGAGGGCCAGGAAATTGCCATTGGCCCATACAAGACGCTGCGCGGCCTCAAAAACAACGCGCCGGTCAAGCGGGATACTGCCAAACCGGTTACTCCGTCTACCAGCGGAAATTCTTAACACTCGACCAGAAAAGAGATGCCGATGGCTCTACTCGACACCAACACCGAAACCAGTTCTGAAGACCTGGTCCAACACGTGGCTCCGCCCAGCGACGACCTGATCATTGTCGAGGATCTGTGGCGCACTTACGACATGGGCTCAGAGCAGCAGGTACATGCGCTCCGGGGCGTCAACCTGCGCATCAAGCAAAACGAATATGTCGCCATCATGGGCCCCTCCGGCTCCGGCAAGTCCACGCTGATGAACCTCATCGGCTGCCTCGACACTCCCTCCAAAGGCCGTTACTGGCTCAACGGCCAGTTGGTCAGCGAGCTGGACGATGATCAATTAGCCCGCATCCGCAACAAGGAGATCGGCTTCGTCTTCCAGACCTTCAACCTGCTGGCCCGCGCCACTTCCCTGCACAATGTGGAGCTGCCGCTGATTTATAACGGCACCCCGGCCGCGGCGCGCATCGAGCGGGCCAAGGAATCACTGGCCGACGTCGGCCTCGCCTCGCGCATGTACCACAAGCCCAACGAACTCTCCGGCGGACAGCGTCAGCGCGTCGCCATTGCCCGTGCTCTGGTCAACCACCCCTCCATCATCCTGGCCGACGAGCCTACCGGAAACCTCGACTCCAAAACCGGCCTCGAGATTATGGCCCTGCTCGATTCCTTGCACGCCAATGGCAACACCATTGTGCTGGTCACCCACGAGCCGGATATCGCCGAATACGCGCATCGCGTGGTGCATATTCTCGACGGCCAAATTGACTCCGACAAGCCCTCCAAGCGCTTCCGTTAGGCAGAGTGCTTCCGTTAGACAGAGTGCTTTCGCTGAACAGACTGTAGCGCCGGCCTCCCAGTGTAGCGCCGGCCTCCCAGTGTAGCGCCGGCCTCCCAGTGTAGCGCCGGCCTCCCAGTGTAGCGCCGGCCTCCCAGTGTAGCGCCGGCCACCCCGCCGGCTGTAGCGTGGACCTCCCGGTCCACGCCGCACTCTACACAAATAGAAAAAATTCTCTAAAACACCCAGCCTGCCGATTCAGGCTGCAAATCCCGCCCCTCCCGAACCGGAAAGATCCCCTCTCTTTCCGGTTCATGTTTTTCCCCCTCCCGCCGATGAAACTTCTGTAGGCCTTTGGAACCGTCGTTGGGGCCATGGAGGCGAGGCAAATTGACAGCCATGCAGAGCGCCGCTCAGTACCAGCCTTCCGTCTCCCGCCTCACCCTCGTCGATGCCGAAGCGCCTCTTGAAACGCAGCCTGTAGGAGTCAGCGCCGCATGGCGCAAGCTGCTCATGCAGGCCGACATGGCCGCGCCCCATCTGCAATTAGCCGCCATCGAGGGAGAGCACGGCGTCGGCAAGTACACGCTGGCGCACTATCTCTTCAGCCGCTCCCCTCTGGCCCGCGGCGCATTTCAGCGGCGCGACGCGCGCGAATGGCTGGTATCCGACGCTGATCCCGCCACCATGACCGGATTCACCTATCTGGACCGCGTGGATCTGCTCGCCCCTCCCGGCCAGGGCCTTCTGCTGGGCGTGCTCAAATCACTCCAGGACCGTCCGCCGGGACGCGCCGTCCTGCTGGCATCCTCCCAAACCTCCCTGCGACAGATGGCCGCTCAGGGCCTATTGCTCCCCGACCTCGCCTTCCGTCTCACCGCCGTCCGCTTTGCCATTCCACCCCTGCGCCTGCGCCGCGAAGACATTCCCGTGCTCGCCCAGTCCCTGCTGGACCGCATCTGCGCCCGTTACCAGCAACGTCCTGTCGTGATGGCTCCCGGAACCCTGGCCCGCCTCCTCCAGCACACCTGGCCGGGAAACGTCCGCGAACTCGCCTCGGTGCTGGAAACCGCCCTGCTCGAGGCCGTCAACGGCATCATCCGTCCCGAAGACCTTTCCCTGCCCTCCGGCCTGGAATCCCCCTCCGCTCTGCGTCAGGAAGGCCGCGCCGACACCCTCAATCTCGACGCCGTCATTCAGCAGCACGTCCAATACGTCCTCGACCTCAACCGCAACAACAAGCTCCGCGCCGCCCGCCAGCTCGGCATAAGCCGCTCCACCCTCTACCGCATCCTCGGCAACGAAAACCTCCTCACGAACTGACCGCCGCGCGTTTTCCACGCCTGAAAATCGCCGCCCGCTGTAAACTCGTGTTACGCCATGACCCTGAGCCTGCCAGAGTTTATCCGCCGATGGAAAGACAGCGAGTTGTCCGAGCGCGCCGGATCGCAGTCGCATTTCATCGATCTGTGCGAAATTCTCAATGAGCCGCATCCGGCCGCCGCCGACCCCACGGGCCATGATTACGCCTTCGAAAAACACGTCAGCAAAACTGGCGGCGACGAAAAGGGCTTTGCAGACGTATGGAAGCGCGGCTTCTTCGGCTGGGAGTACAAGGGCAAGCACAAGAACCTCAAGGCTGCCTACCAGCAACTCTTCAATTACAGCGCCGACCTCGACAATCCTCCTCTGTTGGTCGTCTGCGATTTTGAGCATTTTGAGGTTCACACCAACTTCACCAACACCCGCCCGCTGGTCTACAAGTTCACCCTTGACGACCTGATGTTGTCCACGCCCATCCCCGGCTTTCCAGGCTTGGACCTCTCCGCGCTCGACATTCTGCGCGCCGTATTCCAGGAGCCGGACAAGCTCAAGCCCGGCGCGCTGGAGGTTCGCGTCACTGAGGAAGCGGCGAAGAAGTTCATCGACTTGAAAAACAACTTGGCCGCTCGCGGCTGCAATTCCGAGGAGATCGCCCGCTTCCTCATGCGGATTCTCTTCTGCCTTTTTGCTGACAGCGTGGGCCTCCTTCCAGAGAACCTTTTCCGCAAGATGATCGAGACCGATCGCCGGCAGCGCACAGCTCGCCAGTTCACGCGCAAGCTCAGCAATCTTTTTGAAGCCATGGCGCAGCCCGGAGACTTTTACGGGCCTTACCTCATACGGCACTTCAACGGCGGACTCTTCGCCGACAATGCGGTCCTCGATCTCGAACCAGAGGACCTTGCGATTCTCGGCGAGGCGGCCAAGCTCGATTGGAGCCGCATTGAGCCGGCCATCTTTGGCACCCTCTTCGAGCGCATTCTTGACGACGGCAAGCGCGCACAGCTTGGCGCGCACTACACCAGCCGTGAAGACATTCTGCTGATTCTGGAGCCGGTCGTCATGGTTCCGTTGCGGCGGCGTTGGGAGCAGGTCAAGGCCGGAGCGGAAGAGATCGCGGCAGCCATGGAGACGGCCAGCGGCGGGACTCGCGCCAAGCTGCGCGTCCAACTTGAAGACAAGGTACTCGGCTGGATGGAGGAGCTTGCGCGCATCCGCATTCTCGATCCAGCCTGCGGCAGCGGAAATTTCCTCTACATGGCCCTCTGGCTGCTTCTTGATTTGTGGAAAGAGGCTCAGATTTTCGCGGCAGATCTTCGTCTACCCACCTTCCTGCCCTGCAAGGTCCACCCCTCGCAGCTCTACGGCATCGAGACCAACGTCTACGCGCATGAACTAGCCTCGGTCGTCGTCTGGATCGGTTATCTCCAATGGCAGCGCGAAAATCGCCCGGAAGACACCAGCGAACCCATCCTGCGAGTGCTCGAAAACATCCAGCATCGCGACGCCATTATGGAACTGGACGCCGATGGCAACCCCAAGCTGGACAGCGAAGGCAATCCTATCGAACCGGCCTGGCCCGAGGTTGACTTCATCGTCAGCAATCCGCCCTTCCTGGGCGGGAAGCTGCTGCGCCGCAATCTCGGTGACGCATACGTGGACAATCTGCTCAAGCTCTACCAGGACCGCGTCCCCGCCGAAGCCGATCTGGTCACCTATTGGTTTGAGAAGGCGCGCGAAATGGTCGAGCTAAAGCAGGCGCACGCCGTGGGGATGGTAGCCACGCAGGGCATTCGCGGCGGAGCCAATCGTGAAGTTCTCAAACGCATCGCCGAATCCGGCAATATCTTCATGGCATGGAGCGACCGCAACTGGATCAACGAGGGCGCAGCAGTCCACATTTCCATTGTCGGCTTCGATGGAGGAGGGGAAGCGGAACGCACATTGAACGGCTCCGCAGTGGATGCGATCAATCCCGACCTCACCTCCGGCGTGGACGCTACCCGCGCCCGTCTGCTGCCCGAGAACGCTGGCCTCTGCTTTATGGGCACCACTAAAATCGGGGCCTTTGACATTGATGCGGAAACCGCCTGCAAGATGTTAGCCGCGCCGCTCAATCCCAACGGAAGGCCCAACTCCGACGTGGTTCGTCCCTGGGTCAACGCCCGCGACATTACACATCGCCCGCGCGGAATGTACATCATTGACTTTGGCGTGAATATGCCGGAAGACGAGGCAGCGTTATACGAAATGCCGTTTGAATATTTGCGCGAACACGTGCAGGCCAAGCGGCTGGAGAATAATCGGGAGGGTTATCGCGCCAAATGGTGGATTCATGGCGAGCCACGGACCGATTTCCGCTCGGCAATTGCCAGGCTTAACCGGTACATCATCACTACTCGTGTCTCGAAGCATCGTCTTTTTGCATGGCTGGGAACTGAAACGGTTCCAGACTCAGCAACCTTTGCCATCGCTCGCAACGATGATTACTTCTTCGGCGTGCTGCACTCCCGCATGCACGAAGTTTG
>Ga0302278_10001341_pt1 | contig 30636 bp, 27 predicted proteins | sample III_Bog_N3_2_FD_194543 | JGI IMG/M metagenome (GOLD analysis project Ga0302278, IMG submission 194543) | Peat permafrost microbial communities from Stordalen Mire near Abisko, Sweden - III_Bog_N3_2 | ecosystem: Environmental > Terrestrial > Soil > Wetlands > Peat | place: Sweden: Abisko... | reverse complement strand
CGAAGGCGTGGTTGAAAAGACACGGCACGCAGGTTTGGAAACCTGCGTGCCGAAGCTCGGCTTGCCAACCGCAGGCGGGGAAGCCTGCGCTACGACGTTGGAATGCCGCTGTGTCAGCAGAAGAATGGTTGCGCGCTTACAGCGCTTGATGGCAATTATGGCATCAACACCCAGGGCGTTGCCCTGGGCTGTCCTGTGGCGGCCTTTCAGGCCTTGGATTCGCACCGCCATGCTGGAAGAAGAAAGCCATGGATTTAGCATTGACGGAACGGCTCAGGGGTTGCGATACGGCAGGCGGGGAAGCCTGCGCTACAAGGGTTTGCCATGGTTTTGCCGGTTTCACTATGAAATATCCGGGCTAGAGCGCCCCTGGATCGCGCCGATCGCGCCTTGTCGGATGGATTTTAAGTTGAGCTTACGCCCGGATTGCGGCACTATTCCGGCAGCAGATGGGGCGTTTCCAAAACCCCAGGTTGCTGACCAACCTCTTCCGAGCGTGATACCAAAACCGACCCTGTTACGCGTCTGGCCTGGCCGGAAGGACTGCATCATCAACTGATTATGAACAAGAATGTGAAAAAAGTGGGAATTCTGACGGCGGGCGGCCTGGCTCCGTGCCTGAGCGCCTCCATCGGCTATCTGATCGAAACCTACACGCGCAAAGCGCCCGAGGTGGAGATCATTTGTTACGTCAACGGCTACATGGGCCTGCTGCAAGGCAACAGCCTCAAAGTCACGCCCGCCGCGCGCCAAAACTGGCAGGCGCTGGTGGACCATGGCGGCAGTCCCATTGGCAACAGCCGCGTCAAGCTCACCAACGTGAAGGACTGCGTCAAGCGCGGCCTCGTGAAAGAAGGCCAGGACCCCCAGAAAGTCGCTGCGGACCAGTTGGTCAAGGACGGCGTGCAAGTGCTGCATACCATTGGCGGCGATGACACCAACACCGCCGCCGCCGAACTCGCCAAGTTCCTCAAAGCCCACCAGTACGATCTCACCGTGGTGGGCCTGCCCAAGACCATTGACAACGACGTCGTCCCCATCCGCCAGAGCCTTGGAGCCTGGACCGCCGCCGAGGAAGGCGCGCATTACTTCGCCAACGTGGTCTCGGAGCACAACGCCAACCCGCGCATGCTCATCATCCACGAAGTCATGGGCCGCAATTGCGGCTGGCTCACCGCCGCCACCGCCTTTGAATACCGCAAGCTGATGGGCCAGATGGTCTTCGTGCCCGAACTCGGCCTGAGCTGCGAACGCCGCGAAGTCCACGGCGTTTACCTCCCCGAACTCGCCCTGGACATTGCCGCCGAAGCCGCCCGCCTGCGCAAAATCATGGACCAGCACGACTGCGTCAACCTGTTCGTTTCCGAGGGGGCCTGCGTCGCCTCCATCGTCGCCCAAATCGAAGCCCGCGGCGAGGAAGTGCCCCGCGACGCCTTTGGCCACGTGCGGCTCGACAAGGTCAATGTCGGCGCCTGGTTCGCCAAACAGTTTGCCGAGATGATCGGCGCGGAGAAAACCCTCGTGCAAAAAAGCGGTTACTACAGCCGCGCCGCCGCCGCGAATGCCGCCGACCGGAAGCTGATCCGGCGCTGCGCCGTCAAGGCCGTGCAATGCGCCTTCGCCGGCAAAGGCGGCGTGGTGGGCGAGGATGAGGAACGCGGCAACCAGTTGCGCGCGATCGAATTCGAGCGCATCAAGGGCGGCAAACCTTTCAACCCGCACCAGGATTGGTTTGTGCAACTGCTCCAGGACATCGGCCAGCCCATGGGCGCCACCGTGGAAGTGAAGCACTGATGGCCACGGCTTGACGCTGCCATGCGGGTGCGGCAAGCTCGCACCAGCATGTTGACCAAGACCATTATCAAGCCGGCCAAATCGCCCGCCGCCGTGGGTCCCTATAATCACGCCGTGCGCGTGGGGGACCTGCTGTTCTGCTCGGGGCAAATCCCGTTGGACCCCAAAGACGGCACCCTGGTGCCGGGCGACATCAAAGCCCAGACCGAGCGCGTCCTGCAAAACATCCAGGCCGTGCTGGACGACCAGGGCCTGACCTTTGCCCATGTCGTCAAAAGCACGGTGTTTTTGACCAGCCTCGGCGACTTCGCCGGCCTGAACGAGGTTTACGCGAAGTATTTCCTGGAAAATTTCCCCGCGCGCTCCACGGTGCAGGTGGCCGGCCTGCCCAGGGGGGCCAGCGTCGAGATTGAAGTCATCGCCCATTTTTAACCGGCGGATTATGGCGTGTTTTCCAAATGGCTTTGGGTGGCACAGGCCACTGGCCTGTGCCGTCCGGCCACCCGCCGGACGGAACGGCGAGCCGCGTTTTCCTGGCAACGGTGCCTCTCGAAAACACGGAGCGCATGGCCATTCCGGTTGGCGGGTCGCCCGTTCCACCCTTGAACCCACGCGCTAACGAATGCCCGCAGGAATTCAAATTCTGATTGCTTTTGTCGTGGGCGGCGGCTTGGGTTTGCTGCTGGGCTGGCTGCTGGGCGGGCGCCGTTCCGCCCCGGCCGACCCGCGGCTGGAAAACGAGTTGCGCGATCAACTCACGCGGCGGGAAGCGGAGGCCAGGCAGTCCGCCGACCAGCTTTCCGGGGCCAAAGCCGCGCTGGCCACGGCCCAGGCCAACCAGGCGGCCGCCGAAAAGCTGCTGGCCGAACAACGCCAATGGCACGAACAAAACCTGCGCGAAGCCAAAGCCGCCCAGGACAAGGGCGTGGCCGATTTGCGCGAGGCCTTCAAGGCCTTGAGCGCGGATGCCCTGAAACAGAGCGCCCCGGAATTCCTGCGGCTGGCCGAGCAATCCTTCGGCAAATTCCAGGAAACGGCGAAAGGCGACCTGGACAAGCGCCAGGAATCCATCAAAGTGCTGGTGGAACCCCTGAAACAGCAGCTCGAAACCTACCAGCAGAACTTGCAGCAAAACAGCCTCTCCCAGTCCGCCACGCTGGGCGAGGTGCGGAAACAACTGGAGCTGCTGTCGCAACAGAGCGCCTCGCTGGCCAACGAAACGCAACAGTTCCGCATGGTGCTGAAATCCAACCCCGCGCGCGGCCGCTGGGGCGAGGAAACGCTGCGGCGCGTGGTGGAAGCCTCCGGCATGAGCGCCCATTGTGACTTCACGGTGCAGACGGGCACGACGGAGGGCCGGCCAGACATGGTCGTGCGGCTGCCCGGCGACCGCGTGATCATTGTGGATGCCAAGGTGCCCGACTTTGATTTCTTGAGCGCGGTGGAAACGGCGGACCCCGCCCGGCGGGCGGATTTGCTGGCGGCGCACGCGGCCAAAATGCGCGCCACCATCAAGGCGCTGGCGGACCGGGAATATCCTCGCGAATTTGCCAATGCGCTGGATTACGTGGTGCTGTTTGTGCCGGCGGAATCGCTGTTCAGCGCGGCCCTGGAAGGCGACCGCGACCTGATTGTCTGGGCGGCGGAACGGCGGATTCTGCTGGCCACGCCGGCGTCGCTTATCGCGCTGCTGCGGTCGGTGGCGGCGGGCTGGCAGCAGCAGGCGCAGACGGAGAACGCGCAAAAAATCGCGGCGGCGGCGCAGGAGTTCTATGAGCGGGTGGTGAAATTCGCCGATCATTTCGAGCGGGTCCGGTCGGGCCTGGAGCGGGCCAATGCCGCGTTTAACGACGCGGCGGCAAGCTACCAATCGCGAGTGCGGCCGGCCGGGGAACGGCTATTGGAGTTGGGCGGCACCAGTTCGTCCAAGGAGCTGCCGGAGGTGCCACGCCTGGGCCAGCAGGCGCTGTTTCAACCGCGCTGAGCGCGGCCAGATTGGTGGATTGGTGGATTGATGGATTGATGGATTGATGGATTGATGGATTGATGGATTGATGGATTGGTGGATTGATGGATTGATGGATTGATGGATTGGTGGATTGGTGGATTGATGGATTGATGGATTGGTGGATTGATGGATTGGTGCAGCCTTTTGCGACGGGTTTAAGCTTCTTTCATTTCATGGTGCCAACAACGTGACACAGACCGGAATGCGGGAATTTTGCTGTTTCGCAGGTTGGCAACCTGCGGGGTGTTCATTACCATCAATCCATTCATCCATTCATCCATTCATCCATTCATCCACCAATCCATCAAATTGGCAGCCGGCTCATGCCCGAAAGGAGCTGCTGATGGTCCCGCAGTCGCTCGCTCCAGCGCTTCAGGTGGTCCGGGGACAAACCCAGCAGGGCAAGGTATTCCTTGAACTCCGGCCGCTCAAAGACCTGCGGCTGCTCCGGGCCGTGGGTGATGAGATTGCCCAAAGCGACACAGGCGGCGATGCGTTGGAACTCCTGTGCCTGCCCGGGGTCATGATGATGTCGCGCCGCCACAATGATGCCCATCGGCAGCTTCCACCGTTCCAGCAAGGCCGCCCCCACTTCAGCGTGATGGCAGCCAAAAATGAGCCGCTCCTGCGCCAGGGAATCGGCGTCCGTGGGCCGGCGAAACAGGTGTGCTGCCGCCGGTACTTGTTCCTGCCCCAGAATGACCTTGCCCAGATCGTGCAATAATCCGGCGGTGAACAGCAAATTCCCATCCTCCCCGGCGGATTCCCCCACGAATTTGCAGTTAAAGGCCGCCGTGACGCTGTGCCGCCACAGCTTGCCCATGTCCACGCCGGCGGGTGAGGGACAGGGAAAACAGCCGCTGCCATTGATCATGGCCACCAGCAGATAAACCGACTGGTAGCCCACCTGATTGACGGCATCCGCCACGGATTTGACTTCGGATTCATGGCCGAAATAGGCGCTGTTGCAAATCTGGAGCAGCTTGGAGGTCAGGGCGGGGTCATAGGCGATGAGTTCCACCACCTCGTCGAAATTGGTGTCCACGTCGCTCAGTTTGGGCAGGAGTTTGGGCAGCAACGTCGGCGACATCGGCAACACGTCAACTTTTTCCAGATGCTTGCGAATGTGTTCCATGATTGGCATTTGCGCCCGGAGACGCAACGTTGAAACTTTCCGTTAAAAGTCGGGCATTATCAATATATTTAACAATTTTTTTAAAAGTTTTCAGCCGGGCTGCCGGTCCGGCTTGTGCCCGGGTGGCGGAAATAATCCGTTAAAACATTTCAGTAATTTTTCGGGCCGCCGATGGTGAACTGTTGTCATTCGCCCGTAATAACCGGCGGGTGCATCCTTATGAGCGACCGCAGCAGACTGTTAAAATTGGCCGGCCATTTGCGGGCGGAAATCCAAGCCGCCCGCGCCGGGGACACCCAGGGGCAATTTCCCATCCTGGATCTGATTGGCAATTTGCGCGATGAGGCGGGCACGCATGCGGAGTTGACCGCGCTGGTGACGCTCTGTGGCGAAGGGTGGGAGCGCGCGGTGCACATCGTGGAATCCGGCCAGGCTTACACGGCGGATGATATTGCGTGGCTGCATGATTTACTGGCGCGGGTGCAGATGCTGGCTGGCCTGGCGGAATCCTCCACCGACTGGGGCATGCCCGCATCTGCCCCGCCGCCCGCCGCCCCGCCCCCGGCGGTGGCAGTCGTTGCGGCCCCGGCCGTCCCCAGCGCCCCGCTGCCGGATCCAGCCGGGGAACCCAGCATCCCGGCCGAAGAAGCGCCGTTGATTTTAAACCTGAACGAGGACGCGGATTTGCTGCGCGAGTTCATCACCGAATCCCGCGAGCATCTCGACAACATTGAACAAGGCGTGCTGGTGCTGGAGAATTCGCCGTCGGACGCCGAGATGCTCAATACAATTTTCCGGGCCTTTCACACCTTCAAGGGCGGGGCTGGCTTCCTGAATCTGATTCCCATCAACCGGCTGGCCCATGTTCTGGAATCACTGCTGGATCTGGCGCGGCAGGGCAAGCTGGCCATTGACGCCACGGTGATTGAGCTGATTCTGCGCGGGCGGGACGTGCTCAAGCAATTTCTGGATGAAATCGAAGGTCAACTGGGAGGCAACCGCCCGCAAATCCCCATCACCATCCCCACCGCCCTGCTCAAGGCGGAAGCCCAGGAAGTGATTGAAGGGCGGCACCAGTTGCTCGCACCGGTCGCCCCGCCCGTTCTGGCCGCCGCCGAAATTTCCGCCCCCACCCCCACCCCTGCCGGAGTGCCTGCCAGCCCGCCCGCACCCCTGGCCGAAGCCGCTCCGGTCGAGACTGTTTCCTCGGAACCAGTCTCTTCCGGCAGCGCGGCGGTGGATGCCGCTGCCGAAGCGGCCCGCATGACGACCCCGGTGGCCCCGGCCGCGATGGTCAAGGTGGACACGGGCAAGCTGGATGGCTTGCTCGATCTCGTGGGGGAAATGGTCATTGCCCAGTCGCTCGTCGGGCAAAATTTCAGCGATCTGGCGGGGCTGAATCCCCAGGCGCTGCGCAACATCGCCCAACTTGGCCGCATCACCAAGGAATTGCAGCGGGTCAGCATGGCCCTGCGCATGGTGCCCATCCGCGGCGTGTTTCAAAAAATGTCCCGCGTGGTGCGCGATATTGCCATGAAACAGCAGAAAAAAGTCAGTTTCACGACCAGCGGCGAAGACACCGAACTGGACCGCACCGTGGTGGAGGAATTGAACGACCCGCTGCTGCACATGATCCGCAACTCAATGGATCATGGCATTGAGCTGCCCGAAAAACGGGTGGCCGCCGGCAAGGCTCCCATAGGCAACCTTTCTTTGCGGGCCTATCATCAGGGGGGCAACATTGTGGTGGAGATCGAAGATGACGGCGCCGGGCTGAACCGGGATCGCATTTTGCAGAAAGCCATTGAGCGCGGCCTGGCCCGCCCCGGCGAACAACTGAGCGAGGAGGATATTTTCCGGTTCATTTTTGCCGCCGGTTTTTCCACGGCGGACAAGGTCACCGACCTCTCCGGGCGCGGCGTGGGCCTGGACGTGGTGCGCCGGAATATCGAGCGGCTGCGCGGGCGGGTGGAAATTTCCTCGCAGTCGGGCAAGGGCACCAAATTCAAAATCAGCCTGCCCCTGACGCTGGCCATCATCGATGGCTTCATCGTCAAGGTGGGCGAGGAACGCTACATCCTGCCCACCCTGTCTGTGCGCGAATCCTTCCGGCCCCAGCCGGGAATGGTTTCGCGCGTGCAAAACCGCGCGGAAGTTGTGAATGTGCGCGGCCGCATCATCCCGCTGCTGCGCCTGAACGAGGTCTTTGGCATTGCCAGCAGTTCCCGCGAGCCCACCGACGGCATTATCGTGGTGGTGGAGGCGGGAACGGATCTGCGCTGTCTGCTGGTGGATGGCCTCCTCCACAAACAGGAAGTGGTGATCAAGAATTTGAACGACATGATGGTCCACAAAAACCCCATGCTCGCCGGGGCAGCCATTCTGGGCGATGGCCTGGTGGGGTTGATCCTGGACGTCAACTCACTCGTACATCTGCAAGTGCAACCGCAATTCGCGCAGACGGTCTGAACCGTATCCAAGCAGTAAAGGATTGATTCAACCACAGATGGACACAGATAAACGCAGATGAAGAAATGTCAGAACGGCGTTGCCACCAGTTTTCTGCCGGTCACTAACAGCCTGATGAAATAATCGCCCGGGGAGGGCACCGGGCCTACAAAATCGTTCATATCCATGGAAATCCTGTTGGCCGGGTGCCCCCACCCGGCGGTTTTTGGAATGTTCAACAGGCTGCTAATGTACTGTCGCTTAAATAACTTTACATATGACGAAGAGCCTCCAGCGAGAGATTATTCATAAGATTGGCCATGTGCGTGCCAAAATGGAGCAAATGTGGCCTGCTCAGAGCCAAAAACTGTGGCTGATACGTAAACTTATTTGCGAGACACTACACTAACTAAACGGGGCGCTGGATGAGCTGCTTGAAAGTCACGTTTTTTTATCTGTGTCCATCTGTGTCCATCTGTGTCCATCTGTGTCCATCTGTGGTTGCAATTCTTTTTTTCTGAATCGTTACGGTTGAGCCTTGATTGAGGCGGGGAGTTGGCTCGCTAAGAAAATTCCGGCCAGGTGATCGTGGAATTCCCGCAGGCAGCAGGATCGTCGCGGTTTAGCGCCGCTTCCACCAACTGGTCTTCGAGGCGCTGGGTGCCGGCGTCTGCGTTTGCTGCACCAGCAGTTGGGCGCGGGCCGCTTCCAGGGCCATCACAAACTCATCGTAACTCCAGAAGCGATCGCTGGGCTCCTTGGACAGCGCGCGACACAAGGCGTCACTGGTGGCTTGCGTCACATGCTGCGCCCCGGCCACCTGGTTGGGCGGCAGCAGCGTGGCATAGACATGCGCCTGCACGACTTCCTCCGGCGTGGGCGCATCATAGGGCACCTGGCCGGTCACCGCGTGATACAAGGTTGCGCCCAGGCTGTACATGTCCGACAAAAAGGTCTCCGGCTCGCGCTTGATCTTTTCCGGGGCCACATAATAGGGCGTGCCCCGCGTGAATTCCGCGGTTTCCACTTCCGCCGTCGTCTTGCGCGCCAGGCCGAAATCCACCAGCTTGGGCTCGTTGTCCGCGTTAAAGAGAATGTTGCCCGGCTTGATGTCGCAATGCAGCATTTCGTGCTTCAAGGCGGCGTTCAATGCCTCGGCAATCTTGACGCCCACATCCAGCACTTCCAGTTCCGACAGGGCCCGCTGTTTCTCGATGCGCGAATCCAGGCTGCCGTGATCGGCCAGTTCCATGACCAGATACGTTTCGCCCTGCCACTCGTCGAAGGTATAAATATGAATGATGTTGGTGTGATTCAGCTTGGCCACCGCCCGGGCTTCACTCACAAAATTTTCCAGGGCGTTGGGCTCCGAAAGGATTTCCTTTTTGGTCAGCTTGACCGCCACAAAACGCTCCAGCATGCGATCCCAGGCGCGGTACACCGTGGCCATGCCGCCCGACCCCACCTTGGCCCGCAACTCAAACTGCCGCAACTGCATGGGCATCATGATGGAATGGCCGCATCGCTTGCAAGACTCGGTGGCCAGCGGCGGCAGATCGCCCGGGATGAACGTCTTGGTGTCGCACTCCGGACAGGTGACCATCTTCAAAGACTTGCTAGGTTCGCTCATGTGAGTGAATTAAATCTAACACCAACCACCAATCGCACAATAGGGAAAATGCGCGAGCCAAAGGTTCTTCCATAATTCCGTTGACAAATGCCCTCAAATACGGTTTCTTATCCCCGACGAAATGAACACAACGTTCACCAAACAAATCAAGATGATGGTGCCGGCCAACGGCTGTCTGACCCGTTGGCAGCATAAGTCCCGTCAGTTTGGCGTCGTGGGAATGAAAACATAGGCAATTATAGCTAAAGATTTTTCCAAAACCCGCGATTGCCAAAGCAGTCGCGGGTTTTTTATTGCCAGCAGACCAAAGAACAAATATGAACATGCATCAACACAACCATAAAGTCCGGGCCAAGTTTGGTCCGGAGACGCGCTTCGAGGTGCGGCCCGCGCCGCCGACCCCGTTTCGCGCCACCCAGGAAACCGAGTTCGAGCGGCTGAAAAACCGCTTGCTCACCGAAACGCTGCTGGCGGTTGGCCGGCCGGAAATGAACGCCGTCATCCGGCGGGCCGCCAATGAAGCCGCCGCGCTCGCGTGGGTGACCTTCCATCCGCTCCTGCTTTTCCCGAGCCTGTTTGAGGAGAAGACCCGGACCGCCATCCGCCAGGCCCAGCGCCAGGCGCGCATTTACACCCCCAACCGCGAACTCGCCATGGTGGAATGAAAGCGCACCTCCCGCAGTTGATCGGCCAGCGGATGCTCCCGGCTGCCAACGCCGGACGGACCGGCCCCAGCCTCATTTTGGCCCAACCCAGGCAGGCGGGCGGTCGTGGCTGCGCGCGAAATTCACCCGCGCGCACCCCCGACCGCCCGCCGTGCCCGGGAGGGCTGGGCAACTGATTCGGGGCGCGGATGGCGGCGGTGGCAAATCCAGGGTTTTACCACGCCGTCCGCGCCCTCACGCTGTTATTTCCGGTGCCCACTGGAAAGGCGCTCGCCGGCAATGGGTTGCGACCGCCGGTTCATGGCCCATCCCGGCATCCGCAAAACGGCCCCGGTTGACAAAAAATCTTGCCTATCGGCCGCGCTAATTTAAGGTCTGTACCCCATGAAGAACCTGATACAAAGCATGCTTCGTCCGCTGGGTTACGAATTGCATGACATGCGGAAAATCGGACGGAATCCGTGGCGGGATCTTCAAATCCTGTTGCAATCGGTTCCCGCGCCGGTTTGTTTTGATGTGGGAGCCCACCGGGGAGAGACCCTCCGGGGTCTCCTGGCGAAATTTCCCCGGGCCATCATTTACGCCTTCGAACCCGATCCAGAGAATTTTGCCGAATTGCAGAACGTTGCCAGACCGTTCCCCCAAGCCAGCTTGCAGGCCATGGCGCTGGGCGACTGCCAACAACAGGCCAAACTGCAGAAAACCAAGTTTTCCATGTGCAATTCGCTTTTGGCCGCCAACCAGAACCTGAACTCGACGGCCCACCAGAAAATCGGCGAGGTGGACATTACGGTCACCACGCTGGATCTGTTTTGCCAGGAGAAAAAAATCGAAAGCCTGGATCTGCTCAAGACCGATTGCCAGGGATTTGATCTGCGGGTTTTGCGGGGGGCGGAAAAAATGTTGTCAGCGGGCCGCATCAAGGTCATCCAAAGTGAAAGCCTGTTCGCCCCGGAATACGACGGCCAGGGCTGGTCTTTTGAGATCCTGCACTTTCTCTCCGACCTCAATTATGCGCCGGTGTCATTTGGCGAGCCGATGCGCAATGAACGCCACGAGGTCATTTGGTCCGATGTCATCTTCAAGCATCGAAACTTCAAGCCTTAGCCCGCCAAACCTGATTGCCTATGAATAACCGGGTTGACAAGCCGGGGCGGCCGGGAGCTTTTGCGATGGATTTTCCGTCTGGACGGCCATGAGATTCTTGCTTAATCGTGCTCACCGGTCAGCGGCGGCGTGGAGTTTTCTCACGACCTTTCTCCGCATGGGAGTCAATGTTTTTGTGCTGCCGCTGCTTTTGCGCAAGCTGCCGAACGTGGATTATGGTGTCTGGATGGTCTTTGGCTCCATCGGGGCATTGGCGGGTTTGCTGGATATGGGTTTTGAGTTCACCATCACCCGCATGACCGCGTATGCCTGGGGCGGGGCCACCAAGTTTCTGGCGTTTGGCCTGCATCAGGAGCCAGCCCCGCAGGGCCAGCACCAACCCAATCTGCCGCTGCTTCGCGACCTGTTCGCCACCATCAAGGCGTATTACCTGTACGCCGGCATCGGGGTGCTGCTCTTGCTGGGCGGCGGAGGGACGTTGTGGATCTGGATCGCGACCCGGGATTTGGTGGATGCGGGATCGTTGCGGCTGGCGTGGGGCGTTTACGCGGCCGGCTGCTGGTTGAATTTTGTCGTCGGTCGCTGGCCCGCCTTGTTGAGCGGGGTCGGTGCGGTCCGCCAGGCGCAGCAGGCCACTATTCTCTCGCAGATCGCGTATTATGTGATTGTTGTGGCCGGCCTGCTGGGCGGCCTGGGAATCTGGGCGATGGTGTGGGGTTCGGTGGGGATGGGGGTGATCGCTCGGCATCAAGGCAAGGTGTATTTTCTGCGGACGGTGGTGTTTCCGGACGGGATGCCCCGCGCGCATTTTCATCGGGAGATTTTTCACGCCATCTGGCCCAATGCCTGGCGCACGGGCATGGTCATCATTGGCGCTTATTTGACGGTGTATGCCAACACCCTGGTTTGCAACGCCTTTCTGGGACTGGGACAGACGGGTGACTATGGCTTGAGCTTCCAGTTGGTGACCATACTGTTTAGTCTGTGCAATGTCTGGCTGGGGGTCAAGTTGCCGCATATCAACGCGCTCCGGCAGCAAAACCGGACGGCTGAAATCATTGAGCTTTTCGCCCGCCGGATGCGGCTGGCCCTGTTAAGCTATGTCGCCGGAGGCCTCGTGATTATTTTCATCGCCCCAACGGCGATCCACTTCATCAAATCCCATACCGCCCTGATTGCCACGGGGCCACTCGCGGCGTTGGCCCTGTTCCGGCTTCTGGAATTGCATCACTCGCTGTATGCCAGCCTGATTTTTACGGAGAACCAAAACCCGTTCGTGAAATCCTCATTGATCTCCGGGGTGTCCATTGTGGTGGCCTCCGTGATCCTGACCCCGCTCATGGGGTTGTGGGGCATGATCCTTTCCATGGGCGTGGTCCAGTTGTGCTTCAACAATTGGTGGCCGGTGTTGCGGGGGCTGAAGGGGCTGGGCGTGAAACCCGGCGCCTACTTCGCCCATCAATATCTGCGCCCCAAGGCCTGGCTGGAATTGTTTTAATCCCGAACTCCGAAGTTGCCCCGGGGAGCACACGCGCTCTATGGCGTGTCGTCAAAATGGGTGGAACGGGCGACCTGCCCGTCCCGGTTGGCGACCCGCCAACCGGAATGGCCAGACGCGGCGGGTTGCTCAAACGCGCCGGGGTCTGAAAAACGCGTCCGTTCCGTCCGGCGAGTCGCCGGACGGCCCAGGCCAGTGGCCTGGGCCACCCAAAACCATTTTTAAACCACGCGCTAACCCAAGCGGATGATCCGGCTGGCATAGGTGTTGATTTGCGCCGGGGCGGCAAAGCCGGCGGGCACCACGGGGATTCTGTTTCCAGGCACCGGGTGGGCCGGCCCGATGGGATATTCCACTTCGAAATGGAACACGTTGGCGTGCGGTGGCGCGCTCTGTTTGCGGAAGAAAAACACATGCTGTCCGCCGGCCATGCGAACCCCCTTCTCGATTTCATATTGCGCCCCGGGAATGGGATGCCACGTGGCCCCGTCCGCCGTGTATTCATAGATTTGGTCGGCAATGACGGAGCCCACCCCCAGCGGACGCCGGACGATGAGGGCCGGATTGCCGGTGGAGTGGTCATCGTAATTCGATCCGCCCTGGGCCCCGGCATTGGTGAGGGCACCTTGCGTGAAGGCCATGGGAATATTCGCATTGATCAAGGCATCAAACGGCGGCCCGGCCGGATTGGTCCGGTGCGTCACCCGTTCGCGCGTCCCGACCTGGGCCAGCGAGGCCATGCGACCATTGCTGCTCTGCCACGTGAGCCGGTGGACATGATAGAACCGGGCGGGATAACGGGCATTCCCGCCGATGGTCATGAACATCACCTTGAATTCCATATAGGCCATGCGGGGCAAGGCGGGGATGGCATCGGCCAGCGTGGGCACGAATTGCTTCAGGTAACCGATCGGGGCGGCATACTTTTGCTGCTTGTCATAAGGCACCACCGCCCACAAGGGTTGGATTTGATTCAGCACGGCGGGCCCCACCGTGGCTCCGAGGATGGCCAGCCGGTTCTCCAAGGGCTGGATCGAACTGCTGGTCAATCGGGAGTAAGTCGGATTTGCGGTGTGCAAATACTGCCTAAAGGTAGCAATATTGAATGGCATGATGATTCCTTGGATTCCACCCCACCCCGAGCTGTCTTAAGGTTTGCTTCGGGATTGGTTTAGATGTTTTCATCCTACGTCGGGCGCTGGATGGCGTCAACGGTAATTTCCCGGTTGGCCGCGGTTTGCGCGGTTTGCCTGGGGCGCTCTGAAGTCCGGCATGATCGAGCGTCTGCAAACAAGGGTGGTACGGGCCACCGGCCCGTACCGTCCGGCGACCCGCCGGACGGAACGGGTGAGGCGCTCTATTTGCCAGCGGAGACCGTTTCCCCCAGTCCGCCCCGCTCCGCTCAGCCGGGCTTGTAGCCCGGCAGGACGGGCCAGTGGCCCGTTCCACCCCAGCCTGTCCACGCGTTTGCGATGTTCCTAACTTGCGGCCAGCAGCTCGTTGACTTTGCGGATCACCTTGAAGGCGTCGGCCACATAGAGCACGTCGGTTTTGCCGCGCGCCCAGCCGCAATTGGGGTCCAGGCTGATGGCGCGGCGCTCGTTGATGAAACGCCAGCCGACGGTGTGCGGTTCCTCGCCGTGGCAACACGTGCTCAGTCCCTTGGCGTGGCGCGGCGTGGCCCCGGTCTGGCCAATCTGGTTGAGGTGCGAGAGGAAAGGCAGCACCGCCTGGCCTTCGCCGCTCAAATCCACCAGCGATTTGCTGCTGCCCAGCGAGGCGCGCGCTTGTTTGAGGAAGCCGAGGATCAATTGTTCCGCCTCGGGCAGATGGGCCTGCCCATCGGCCTGTTTCTTGGTCCAGCCAGCCCCCGTGACAAACAGCAGCGAAGCGTCGGGGCGGATGGTTTGGGCGTCGGCCCTGGGCTCGCGAATGCCGGTGACGGTGGTGCGGTTGGCGGTCGCCGGCAGCGATACGGGCACGATTTCCACCGTGGCGATGCCCGCGCCGCAATCGCAGGGGGTCTGGCTGCCGGGGTCCACGCCAATAAACCACGGGCGTTGGGGGCGCGTCAGCGTGCCTTCCATGCGCTGCCGGTAATACCAGCGGTTGAGGGAAATTTTCCCATCGGCGGCGGCCACGCCGGTGACGTGGGTGTCGGCGGTGCCGCCCAGGCGTTGGGCCACACCGGCGAGCACGCGCGCCCAGCGCGCGGTGGCGGGCGCCACCACGATGGTGGCCTGGGCGGCCTGGCACAGGGCTTCGGCCGCCGCCGCGTCCGAGGCATAGCGCGATTGGGCAAACTCGGCGCCGCTCACCGCCAGATAGCGGGTGGCCGGGCAGGCGGCGATGGAATTGGCGGCCGGCTGGGTATTTTCTCCGACCAGACCGACGATGAACTTCGCGCCCGCCAGGGCGCGATGCAACGTGGCGGCCGCGTGCAAAGCTTCACGAGCCGAGGGGGCAAGGGTGCCGCCGGTTTCGGTATGGGCGAGAACAAGGATGGTTTCCATAAGCTTATTTCTTGATCCACTCCACGATTTCCCGGGCAATGACTTCGGGTGATTTATCCTTCACGATTTGCGTTTCGCGCATTTGTTTGGGCAGCGCGACCGTGGCGAAATGGAGCCCGGCCCCGGTGAACTTCACCGGCCTGGCCTTTTGCAGCGCGGGCATGACGGTGCGCATGTTGACCATGCCCACCTGCGGATTGTTTTTGGGTTCGGGCAGGTTGCCGGTGGCCCAGCCCAGCACGGCCGGCGCCCCGGCGCACCGGGACGCCAGGTGCCTGCCGCCTTCGATGCGTTCGAGAATCTCCAGCGATCCGTCCGGGTTGACCTTCAACTCATCCACCCCTTGGAATTGGTCGCGAATGCCCAGGCGTTCCCCGACCATTTGCATGGTGGTGCCGGCCCCGCGCGAGGCGGACTCCCACCCGCCAAAAACCAGCAGCCGGGAGGGGTCCAGTCCGGGCAGGGAGGAAATCGCTTCGGCGAGCGCGGCCGCCGTTTCGGAGGCATCGGTAAAACCGCTGGCCGGCCCGTCCAGCGCGATCAATTCGAAGGGCACCTTCTGCGCCACGGTCATCATGACCTGTTGCAGCTTGGCCTTGGGGCCCAGGCTGACCAGCCAGACCTTGCTGCCGGGCTGGCTTTTGGCCAGATTCGCGGCTTCGTACAGCGCGTGGCCCGCCCAGGGGTCCAGGACGGCGGGCAGCATCATTTCATTCTTCAACGCCGGGCCGGCCGGCGACGCGACGGGTTCCAGGGTTTGCAGCGGATCGGGCACGATGCTGCCGCAGACCACAATTTGATACGCAGTGCTCATGGGGAATAAGATTCTAATTTTCACGACCATTTAAAAGTCTGAAATACTAAAAAATATAAATAATACATATTAATTGTAAAAATTAACCCGCATGGCGGCCACCGACGCCGGCACAAAGGGTCGAACGGGCCACTGGCCCGTCCAGCCGGGCTGCCAGCCCGGCTGAGCGGAGGGGGGCATGAAATCGAAAAGACATGGAGCGAGCCCATCGTTGGTGGGGCGCGTCACTCCGTGCGCGCCGCGCCTGCAACCAGCGGGCGCAAGATTTCCCTGGCGTCGCCTTCCCAACCCGCAGCCGATCCAGACCTTTCTCGCGGTTCCCGCACCAACTTCGGAGTTCGGGTTTAGCGTTCCCCTGCCGCCGACCGCCACTGAAAACTTGAAACTCCCGGCGTATCCGCCAAACTTGCCCCATGGCCTTTCGCAATTATTCGGCACAATCCCAGGGCGTCCAGCTGCTGCAACGCTCGCTGGCACGCGGACGGCTGGGCCATGCCTATCTCTTTACCGGCGATGAGCTGTCCGTCCTCCAGGACCTCGCCCGCACCCTGGCCAAAACCCTCAACTGCCTGCATCCCGTCCTGACCGGGGGCGTGGCCACCGACGGCTGCGACGAGTGCCTGATCTGCCGCAAGATCGATGCCGAAACCCACGCCGACATTCATTGGGCGCGCCCCGAATCCAAAACGCGGATCATCACCATTGACCAGACCCGCGAACTCATGCGCGAGATCCAGCTCAAGCCCTCCGAATCCCCCTTCAAGGTTGCCATCATCGTGGGCGCGGACCGGCTGAATCCGCAGGCCGCCAACGCCTTCTTGAAAACCCTGGAGGAGCCGCCGGCCAAATCCGTGCTCATCCTCCTTTCCACCGAGCCTTCGCGGATTCTGGAAACCATCCTCTCGCGCTGCCTCCGCCTGAATTTCTCCGCCGACTCCGCCCGCGTGCTCGACCCCGAACAGGCGGTCTGGCTCCAGCAATTCAGCGCCGCCGCCGCCGGCGAGCAAAAAAGCCTGTTCGGTCGCTACCGGCTGCTGGATTCCCTCCTCCAACGGCTGAACGCCATCCGCACGCAAACCGACGAATTGCTCAGCGCGCGTTCCCCCCTGGAGAAATACGGCGAGGCCGAGAAAGACCTGCGCGAGAAGTGGGAAACCGAGCTCACCGCCGCCATTGAAGCCGAATATCGCCGCCGCCGCGCCGAGGTGTTGCTGCTGCTGCAATGGTGGCTGCGCGACATCTGGCTGCACACCCTCGCCGTGGGCGACACCCTCCTGCATCTGCCGCAAATCGCCGGCGCGGAGGAGATCGCCCGCCGCGTCACGCCCCAGCAGGCCCGCGAAAACCTGCAGGTGCTCGAACAAACCCAGCGCCTGCTCCACACCAACGTCCAGGAAGCCCTGGCCCTGGAAGTGGGGCTGCTGAAATTGCAGCTGTGAATAATGTTTTGCTGCACGATAAACTCCTATGAGAATGCGCAGGAAAATGTCCTTGAGCGATTTGAACCTCGAGGAAACGCCGAACTAACTTGAATCCAATATGGAATCCAATACACCCCAGTTCAGTCACATCGTCATTTTTTGGACCGACCCCGCCCAGCCTGCGGCCGCCGATGCGCTCATCGCCGGCGGTCAAAAACTCCTCAACAACATTCCCGGCCTGAAGTATTTTCACATCGGCAAAATGGTGGGCAGCCCCCGCCCCGTGGTGGACCAGAGCTATCAGGTGGCGCTCAACACCGTGTTTGCCAGCCAGCAGGCCCAGGACGATTATCAAGTCCATCCGCAACACCTCGAATTTGTCGCCCAATGCGTGAAGCCGTTCGCGAAAAAAGTGCTCGTTTACGATTTCGCATAACTTGAGGGGGAAAATATGGCAGAAAATCCAATGGCAAGAAAGCGAAAGTGCCCCCGGGCTACCCCGTCCACTGCGGATTGCGCGTGGTGGCGTCAAACCTGGTGGAGATTTTGAACTGCTCGTATTGGCCGTCGGTCGCCGCTGCCGCGGTGCGCGCGAGCAGGGCGGAAACCTGCTCGGAAGTCAACGGCTTGAACGTGCGCCCGGCTTCCACAGCCTGATCCAGGATTTTCAGGCTGTCCATGCCCGTGATCACCGTCGCGGTGGGCAGGTTCAGGGCATAGTGCAGACATTCCGTGGCGGTGACCAGGCCGCTGCGCACGATCGCGCCAAAGCCCAGGGTTTTCATGCCCAGCACGCCGATGCCATCCGCCACCAGCTTGGGCACGACCTGGTGTTCGAAACTGCGAAAATGCGCGTCCATGACGTTCAACGGCATTTGCACCGCGTCGAAACGAAACTTGTGCTCGCTCGCCAGCCGGAGCATGCCCAGGTGGATGGCCGGATCCTTGTGGCCGGTGAAACCAATGAAGCGCACTTTGCCCGCCTGCTTGGCCTCCAGCACGGCTTCCAGTGCGCCGCCGGCGGCAAAAATGGGGTCGGGGTCCGTCGGCCGCACGATTTCATGGAATTGCAGGAGATCCAGATGGTCGGTCTGCAACCGCTTGAGCGATTCGTCAATTTGCCGGGCCGCCAGCGCCCTGGTGCGCCCGTCAATTTTCGTCATCAGGAAAACCCTCTGGCGATAGCCGTCGCGCAGGGCCTTGCCCATGCGCACCTCGCTGGTGCCGTCATTGTAGTCCCAGCAGTTGTCCATGAAGGTGATGCCGCGGTCAATCGCGCTGCGGATAATGCGCAGGCTCAATTCCTCGTTGGCCTGGGTGCCGACGTGGTACCCGCCCAAGCCGATGGCGGAAACCTTTTCGCCGGTGCGGCCGAGCGGGCGGAGCGGGATGTCATTCTGGGTCCCGGCGGCCCAGGCGGGCGGGGCCACGGCGACGGCCGCGCTGACGGCCAGGGTCATTTTCATAAACTCCCGCCGGCTGAGGCCTGGGAATCCCGTATTGGAAGTCGCGCCCGGTTTGTGCATGTTGAAATAGTTATTTTCATCGGCGGATTTAAGCAACTAAAATCGCGCAAGGGGGCGTGGAAATCACGGCGGCTCTAACCCGGATATTTCATAGTGAAGTCGGCCAAAAACACGCATACCCTTGTAGTGCAGGCTGGGAAGCCTGCGCCACGACGTTGGAATGCCGTCGTGTCAGCAGAAGAATTGTTGCGCGCTTTCAGCGCTTGATGGCAACGGTGGCGGCAAACCCAGGGCGTTGCCCTGGGCTGTCATGTTGCGGCCTTTCAGGCCTGCTCTTTGCGGCGTCATTCTGGATGAAGAAAGCCATGGGTTTTCCGTTGACGGAACGGCTCAGGTGTTGCGATACGGCAGGCTGGGAAGCCTGCGCTACCTGGGTTTGCGTGATTTTGGCCGACTTCACTATGAAACATCCGGGTTAGCGCCCCACTTTTCATAGGGTTTTTCGCGACTCTTTCCCCAATGGCTATGAAATATCCGGGTTAGGGCTAAAGTCCACTTTTATGGCGTGTGGCCGCAGTCACGGGTGTCCCGGAGGGACGGCGGATATATGGCGGTGGCAACCGGAGCGCAGCCACCGGACAGACGATACCCACCAGCCCCCGGGCGAATCAACAAGTGTGAAAAGTTCGCAGTTTGCGTTGACAAGGCCGCCCCAATATGCGATAACTTCACACATGGGAACCGATGCCTTGAACCCGAACGAGCTGGAAACCCTGAGAATCCTTTGGGAAAAGGGCGCCTTGAAACCCGCCCAGCTCCAGCACCATTTCGCCTGGCCCATTGAAAACGCCACCTTGCGCTCGGTGCTGCGCAATCTGGTGGCCAAACGGCACGTCGCCCGCAAGCTGCGGGGCAAGGCCTTTTTCTACCAGGCGCGCGTCAAAAAGACGGCCCTGCTCCAAAACATGCTCCACACCATGGCCCGGGTCTTTGCCGCCGGCTCCAAGCCGGAACTGGTCGCCCAGTGGGTCAAAACCGGCGACATCCAGCCCGCTGACTTGGAGGTCATCCGCCGGACCCTGGCCGGGGGCTCAGCCGACGAAACCCAGAGGTGATCATTATGAATAGGATTTGGAATCGGAAACATACCCTGGCCGCGTGTTGCCTGGGGTTGGCCATGGTGCTGCTCTCCGCAGGGTGCGACGTGACCTCCAGGAAAAAGGACCAGCAGATCCGATTGGACGAAAAACAGGCTGCGTCGCGGCCGTCCACCCCGGAGCAGCAGGGGCTGGATCGGATGCGATCTTATCGTGGAAAATTTGAGCAGCGCCAGGGATTGGACATCCGCACCCACACCAAGGCCAAGGTGGCGGAAGTGGAAAATGCATACCAGGCGACCCTAAGCAATTTCGGTTCTCCAGAATGCATTGCCGCTCACCAGAAATTCATAAAGCAATACCCAGGCTTCAACCGGGCCGGCTGCGCGCTCTCTGAGTTGGCCGGAATGTCAGAATTTACCAATCCAGAAACCGTGCAGTATTATCAGGAATGCATCCAGAAATACGACGATTGTTATTGGGGCGACGGCGTTCAGGTTGGCCCCTTTGCCCGGTTAGAACTGGCCGAGTGCTATAAGCGCACCGGGCAAAATGCCAGAGTGGAGGCGCTCTACCAGGAGATCAAAGACCAATACCCGGATGCCATTGACCACGGCGGTCAGCTGCTGGTGGACCTCATCGAGAAACAATAATCACCGTCCTTCCGCCGCTTGGAGGGTTTCCATGACCGGGGTGCCGTCCTTGCCGGCGAAAACGGACCCAGCAGGAAGGTCATCGAGTTCAACGGTCGTTTGCATGGCATTACAATGGCGTGGTCATGGCGGGTTTGCAAGTTCCCGCGCGAATGATTGGCGATCTCCTGAGTTGGCGGGCGAGCTGGTTTCAAATCCCACGTGATGCCGCCGTGGTGCTTGCCGAGGCTATGCCCGGCGGTTGCATTTTGGCCGGTTGCGGTTAACTTCCCCGCATGGAAGAATTCGCGGACATCCAGTGCCCGTTTTGCGGCCAGACGTTTGGCCTGGCGGTGGATACCAGCCTCGCCAGTCAGCGCTTTACGACCGACTGCGAGGTCTGCTGCCGTCCGTTCGAAGTCGTGGCCGAATGCGCCGGTGGCGAAATCCTGAGCCTGGAAACCGGCCCGGCATAGGCCGCCAAGGTTCATTTGTCCCTGAACGTTCCCACCAGTGGCTTGGGAAGGTGCCGCCGGCGAAAATATGCACCTGCTCGTTGCAGGCGCGGCGCGCACGGAGTGGCGCGCCCTGACGCCCGGAGCGACGCATTTGACATTCGTCAATCGTCTTTTCGATTGAACGCTTGATCGATGAACACTTTCCGGGGGTGACGATTTGCGCCGGCGCTGGTCGAAATCAAGTAATGACACCCACCAAACCAACCACGGAGACCGCGCCGACTGGAACCGCTCCCGCCGCGCCGGAAAGCCTGGCCGGATTGGTGCAGCAGGCTGAGCGCGCCGGGGCCAGCGACATGCATTTCCAGATGCGCGGCAAGGTGGCGGAGGTGGGGTTCCGGCTGGAAGGCATGATCACGCCCATCCGGGAATTGCCGGCGGAGATTGCGGAGCGCGTGTTCGGGCGCATCAAGTTTCTGGCGCGACTCAAGACGCATTCGTTTTTGGCGGGCGCGCGAAAATCTTTGAGTTGGACAAACGCAGGAAATTTGGTGATAGATGGATGAGTATTCGTACGGTGGTGAGTGCGCCCGTGAGTGCGGAATCACGTTCGCCGCCAAACTAAAATTTTTAACCGCCTGAAGTGATGATTTGCCAAGGCCCGTTAAACCGCCGCAAAGCGGCTGGGTTCAACAAGTCACCGTCCAACCGTCGTTGGCGCAGGCCGTTCCGCTGTCGCGGTTCACGCCGCGAGTCGGCGGCAGCTCAGCAGTTTTCGTTAGGCCACACGACACCACACTGAATATGAACGGCAATGATTCCAGCCCTAGACCTGACGATCCGAAACAGGCCGACAGTGCGGTTGGTATTATCCTCACCGTTGTTGGCTTATTGAGCGGCTTGTATTCTTGTGTTCAGCTGGCTAAGTATTTTCCAATTTGGTTGGCAGTGCTCATTACGCTCGTGGTGGGACTTGTCGTGGTTGGCTCCATGGCAGCATCGCTTGGCAACGAGTTGATGGACGTTGCTATCGGTTGCGTTGTCATAGCCATCGTTATTGCTGTTGTGCTGCCAGTCGGAGCCAAGGCATTCCGAAAGCATTTCCCAGCTTCGAGCAGAGTTCATGTGTCAGTAGTAGCTCTGGGGCACAACCAATCGCCGACGCCAACCGCCGTTGGCGCGGTCTGTTCCGCTGTCGGTTCACGCCGCGAGTCGGCGGTGGCTCGGCAGTTTTCGTTAGGCCTATTGATTATAGTGAGCTATGAGCAAGATATGGCAGCAATTCGTGAGCGTGTTTGCAGATGTTGACACGGCGGGTGTTGCTTTCCTTGTTGGCATCGGGAGCGGGATTGCCGCCATCACGCTGCCTGTAAATTTTATGGTGATTGGCCAATACACATCTGCGGCATGTCTTGTGGTTACGTTCCGTGGGCAAAAGGGGCTGGTCGCGAAGCGACCCCGGATATTAGCCAGACACGCCAGTGTCTGGTAATGGGTAATGCGGCCCATCGAATTCGTTCCGAAGGGACGATGGACCGGGCTGGAAATTGCGGTCCACCGTCCTTTCAGGACGCGGAATCGTTTGGGGCGCTGCCAGCCACTTCGTAGCTGGCTAATATCCGCCGTCGCTCCGCGACTGAGCGATTATATCCTCCGCTCCTCCACTCCTCCGCTCCTCCACTCCTCCACCCCGCGAACTTGTCAGTCATGCCCGGCCCCGTTACCATGGCCGCGCAGCCATCGCACCGCATGGAATTACGACACTTTGCCGAACACGTCCTGTTTGCCACCTCGCTGGAGGAAAAGCTGCGCCCGCCCGGCGAACTCGCCGACGATCAGCCCGGCCCGGCGCTGGTGACGCCTCCCCTGCCGGGCCGCCCCGCCCGTTTGCAGTTCAAGCCCCATGCCACCGGCAAAAGCGAGTTTCCCGGCCTGCACCGCCTGGAGGACGACACCGAACGCGGCAAGCTGCTGCATTTTTTCGGCAACCACGAACTCCTGGCCACCGAGCTCATGGCGCTGGTGCTGCTCAAGTTTCCCGACGCCCCGCCCGCCTTCCGCCAGGGCGTCCTGCGCACCCTCCAGGATGAGCAGGAACACACGCGCCTTTATATGGAACGCATGCGGGCCTGCGGCGTCGAATTCGGCGACTTTCCCGTTAGCGGCTATTTCTGGCGGTGCGTGGCCCCCATGCCGCACCCCATTGACTACGTCGCCGGCCTCTGCCTGACGTTTGAGCAGGCCAACCTCGATTTTGCCGGGCACTTTGCCCGCTGTTTTGCCGCCGTCGGCGATGCCCCCGCCGCCCGGCTGCTCGACAAGATTTATCATGATGAGATCGGCCATGTCGCCTACGGCCTGAAATGGTTCCGCCGCTGGAAAAACCCCGGCGAATCCGACTGGGACGCCTTCTGCCGCACGCTGAAATTCCCGCTCTCGCCGCAGCGCGCCAAGGGCTTCACGCTCAATGTGGATGGCCGCCGCGCCGCCGGGCTGGATCCCGAATTCATCGCGCAGCTCAACGTCTATTCCCAGTCCAAGGGCCGCACGCCCAACGTGTATGTGTTCAATCCCTTCACCGAGGGCCGCCTCGCCGAGGGGAGGAAATTCAACCCCACCAAGCCCCAGGCCCGGCTCGCCCGCGACCTCGAAAACCTCCCGCAATTCCTCTGCCGCCAGGATGACCTCGTCCTCACCCGCCGCAAGCCGTCCGTGGAATTCCTGCGCCGCATCAAGTCCGCCGGCTTTCCCCTGCCGGAATTCGCGGACCCGGACGCCCTGGACCCACTGGCCACCCGCAAACTCGGCGTCCTCCGCCCGTGGGCGTGGGGGCCCGACAGTCTCGAACTCCTCCACCCACTTTTCCCCCGGGTCAACGGGGAGAAACGACCGGTAGAAGCCCGCTTCAACGACCGCCTCGCCCAGCTTTATTCCAAATCCTGGAGCGCGAATTTTCTCCGCGCCATCCTCCCCGCCGCCCATCCCGACTGGTGCTGCACCGAAAACGAGATCGGCGTGCCCGTGCGTTCCCTGGACGAGGCCCGCGCGGCCATCGCCCGCATTCGCGCGCGCGGCCATCACCGCGTGGTGGTCAAACAAGCCTTCGGCGTGGCGGGCAGCAACGCCTTGCGCCTGCTGGAGCCGGAATTGAAAGCTGCCCAGTTGCGCTGGATGCAAAACAACGTTGCGCACGCCCGCGAACTGGTGGTGGAACCCTGGCTGGAGCGGTTGCACGATTTCTCCCTGCAACTGGAAATGACCGCCAACGGCCTGAAAGTGTGCGGCTTCACCGGCCTGCTCAACGACCCGCGCGGACAATTCATGGCCAACTACGCGGAAGCGCATCATCACGCGCGCCTGCCCGGTCGCGTGCTCGCGCCGCTTCCCCAGCGGGACATCTCCCGCCAATTGCTCAATTTTTACGCGACCGTGCAAACCCGGTTGGAGGCGGAGCTGCGCGCCGTGGATTTTATCGGGCCGCTCGGCGTGGATGCTTTCGTCTATCGCGATGCCAATGGCACCGCCCGGCTGAAACCGGTCGTGGAAATCAATCCGCGTTTCACCATGGGCCGCGTGCTGGTGGAATTGATGCGGCAAACCCGGCAGAACAGCGCGGGCGTGTTCCGGCTGGTCAACGCGGCCCAACTGCGCGCCGCCGGCTTCGCGGATTTCCCCGCCTATGCCCGTATGCTCGAAGACAAATTCCCGCTTGAATTGGAAGGTGCCCCCCAACCGCGCATCTGCGCCGGGGCCCTCTGCCTCAACGATCCCGCCACCGCGCAGACCTGTCTCGCCCTCTTCCGCGTCAGCCGCCACCTCCCCGACCTGCTATAGCCATCCCTCCATCCCTCCATCCCTCCATCCACCAATCCACAAATCCACAAATCCACAAATCCACAAATCCACAAATCCACAAATCCACAAATCCACAAATCCACAAATCCACAAATCCACAAATCCACAAATCCACCAATCCATCCCCTGCGGCCTACTTGGTCTGGCTGAACAGCATGAACACCCGTGGCCCGCGCGGCGTTTCCAGCTGATGCTGTATTTCCTGTGCCGTCTTGGGCACGGCCAGGCCGTCGGAATTTTTATCTGAAGTGGGCCGCCCGTTCACCAGCAGCATGTAAGTATGCGTGCAGTTTCCAGGAATATTCTCCAGGGTCAATTGCCAGAGGCCATTGAGCCGGTCATACTTCAAGGGAGTTTTCTGCCAGCCATTGAAGGAGCCGGTGATTTCCACCTGCACCGGCAGCGGACCGGGCGGTTCCTGCTTCCAGCGAAAAATTTTCGAGAAAATCTGGGGCCGTTTGGCCGTGACAGCGGATAACGCGGAATTCGAGTGAGTCATTGGGAGAAGCCGGACAACAAGATTACAGGTGCTTTAACCAGGCGACACCGGCACGCCACCTTCCACCGCGCGCTGCGGTGGAGAAGCGTTCGCGACCGAATGCCTGCCTTTGCGTTGCATAAAACGTTGCTAAAGGAAAACGACCAGCCGTTTTCCGGCCCCAATATAATGCCCCCCGCCGAAATCTCAAGCCAGACCATGTCGTTTTACGGCACCACCGTACACCGGTAAAATTGTTTTGCCGCCGGGGGGGTGGGCACGTTTTGATAGAAGATGAGCGTGCCATCCCCATAAATAAGATTCAGCAAAGGGCCGGTGGACCAATTCACCAGATTGGTGCTGGAATCCAGCGTGAATTGCTGGTCCACCGCGCCCGCCACGGAAAACAGGTTGTAGCCGGCGGATTGGTCATACTCGGTAATGTTGACCGGCGTGGTGTCCGGGATGATCTGGCTGCGCAAAATCGTGCCTTCAAAGCCCACGGCAATCAGCTGGCCGTTCTGCGTGGCCAGACCGTACAACGATTTGGTGGTGAGGGTGCCGATGCTGGTCCAGTTGGTGTAATTGGTGCTGGTCAAAACGGTTCCCTGGTTGCCCACCACATAGCAGGTGTTGCTGATGGCGATGGCGTCGTTCAGCCAGTTGGTGACGCCGGTGACGGCCTTGGTCCAGTTGGTGCCGTTGAGACTGGTCAGCAGCGTGCCGTTTTCCCCCATGGCCAGCAGCCAGCCATTCACATTCCGGAGCCGGTAAAGCCAGTTGGTGGTGCCGGACGAGCGGCTGATCCAGTTGGTGCCGTTGGTGCTGGTGAGCAGCGTGCCCAAGTTGCCGGCGGTCACCAGCAGGCCGTTGGTGGCAGCGGCAATGCCGGATAAATAGTTGGTCGTGCCGGAATTCAACGCGGCCCAATTCGTGCCGTCCAGGCTGGTCAACAGCGTGCCATTGCCGCCCACCAGGAAAAATTTCCCAGCGAAGCAGCCGACGCCCGCCAGGTCGTTGGTGGTGGGCGCCACCAGCGGCAGCCAATAGACGCCCAGCGCCCCGACCGAGTTGGTGAGGAGGCTGCCATCCGTGTTGGTTTCCTGGACGGCGAACGGCTGGTTGGGGCTGATCGCCAGGCTGCCGCTGGTGCCCGCCGCGACCAGCAGGTTACTGGTCCCGCCGACACAGAAGAAAACGGTGTTGGTCAGCGAAATGGAATTGGTCAGGTCGATGGCTTCCACGGTCCAGTCCGCCCCGTTGTCGCTGGTCATGATGCGCGCGTTGTCGCCCACCGCCACATACAGGCCGTTGGTGACGGTGACCTGCCAGAGCCAGTCGCGGGCGGTTTCGTACGGCGTGGTCCAGGCATAACCGCCATTGGTGCTGTAACTTTCCACCAACTGACCGTCGGAACCGGCCAGCGCAAAGACCCCGTTCGTGTCAGTCAACGCGGTGAAATAAGTCCAGGGCGGCACGGCGGTCAGGAGGTTCCCGGTTTGTTCCGGCCAGGTCACGACGCCGGAAACCGCCGAGCCCAGCCGCACTTCCGAATCGCCGGCGAGCAGGACGCTGGCATTGTCGGCGGCAATGGCATAGAGACAGTTGGTGGAGGCCAGCAGGCCGATTTTTTTCCAATTGACGCCGTTATTGGTGCTGTAGATGACGTGCCCCGCATCATCCACGGCCCAGAAGCCGGTATAGGGAAAATTGGTGCTGGAGCCGGTGGGGTTGACCCAAACCACTGACTCCAAATTTCCCAGGCCATTCATGAACGAGGCGGAGGGCGTCTGGTTGGTCCAATGAATGCCATCGCTGCTGTTGGCAATGTAACTGTTGCCGGTGATGCCACCGTTGTCGGACACCGTGACGAACGTGCCATTGCCGTAGGCCACACTGGTCAGCCAGCAGGGGGCGACGTTTGGCGGCTGGTTGTTGCGCAAAGTCCAGGCGGCACCATTGGGGCTGGTGTAGATCACCCCGTCGTCGCCCACCGCCACCGCCAGGGTGGGGGAGGCCGCCACGGCAACCAGCCAGTTGGTAGTGTTCACCGAGGCGTTGGTGAAATTCACCCCGTCGTCCGAATACGCAATCGCCCCATTCGCGCCGGTGACGATGATCCGCTGGCCGAGAAAGGTGACTGCTTGCAGATCGTTGGTCAGCCCGCTGGCTTGCGCATACCAGTCAATCAAGTTCGGGCTGGTATAGACGCGCCCCAGTTCGCAGACCTGCACCCCCAGGGTTCCGTTCCAAACCATGTCCACGATGTCATTGCCATGCGGTTGCGGATTCGACCAGTTCCAAACGGGATTGCCCGCCAGCACGCAAGGGGCCAGGGCGGCGGACAAAAAGAGCGGCAGCCAGAATTTCAAGCGCATGAGGGATAATCGGCGGTTTTGCCTGGAAATTAACGGGCAATCGGCAGTTCACGCCCGGCCGGGGCCAAAGGCTGATGTTTTTCCAGCGGCACGATAAACCGGAACACACAGCCAGCCGTGGAACTGCTCGTCAATTCCAGTGTGCCTCCCAGGTGCTGGGCCAGTTGTTTGCTGATGGCCAGCCCGATGCCGCCGCCGCCTTTCTTGGTGGACGTGCAGGGGGCAAACAAACTGGCCAGGACGCTGCGGGGCAGGCCAAAACCCTGGTCCATCACCTCAAAAACCAGCCCTTCCCGGCTGCGGACGATGCTCAACCGCACCTGTTTGCCGGCCGGCGTGGCTTGGATGCCGTTTTGAATCAGATTTTCCAGCACCAGTAAAATCAAATCCGCCGCATGGTTGGACAGACCGGCCTCCGCGCTGCAATCCGTGGCCAGCTCAACCCCCGCAGCGCGGGCGGCCGGACCGGCTTTTTGCTCCAGCAGGCCGGCCAGTTCGCGGGCGGAAATCTCATACTCCACGCCGCTTTGCTGTTCCTGCAGGACCCGGACCACCCGGTTGACCATTTCCTGCATCCGCTGGGTCGTGGTGATCGCCGCCTGCCAATCGGTCGCGTTGGCGGGGTGGCCGGTCTGCTGGCTGGAAACAAAGTTCGCCAGGCCGCTCAGCGGGTTTTTCAAGCCATGAATCAGATGCGCCGTGACCGCGCCCACGGCGGACATCCGCGCGGACAAAGCCAGTTCCCGGTTGGCTTCCAGCAGATTCCGCGTGCGCTCGGCGAGCAACCGGTTCGCCGTCTGTTCCCGGCGGAGCGCCCAGCCCAATCCCCCCATCAGCACCACCGCCCCGGTCAAGAAGACCAGGGAAAAGCGCAGTTCCAGATTCCGGTCCAGTTCCGCGTACTGACTGGCCACCGCGCGGCCATCCATCACGAATTGGATGCTCCCGGCCAGTTGTTTTTGGTCATCCGTGCGCAACGGCACCACCACGTACAACAGCGGCGCGGTGGCGTTAGTATCGCTGGCCAGCAAATCCAGATCCTGCATCCGGCCTTGGGCAGCGAAATGGCTGACCGGCTGGAGTTGTTGCAGCACCGCCTGATCGGGTCCGTCCAGGGCCGCCTCCGCGATGTAAGCGGGAAAGGCATTGACGAATTTTCCATTCGCCGCATAGAGCCGCACGCCGAGCACGTTGCGCAATTTGGATATTTTCAGCGCCAGTTCAAATTGTTCGCCCGGCTCGGCCAGGGAAGTGAGTGTCTCGCCGCCGGTCTGGTCATTCAGATGCTGGAGCACGGCCACCGCATCCAGCATTTCGCCATCGTGCTGGAGAATCTGCGCGCGCATCTGCGTCCGCAGTTCCCAGGCCGACCAGGCCAGCGTGCCGCCCAGCACCGTCAGGGCCAGGCCAATGACCACGCACGTCAGCCAGCGTGACGGTGGGGTCGATGCGGTGTCTTGAGTATCTTGAAAGTTCATGGGATGAAACTTTTATCTAGTTTTAATAGAGTGGAAGCAAGAAAACCATGTTTTAAAATTCATAGCGCAACCCTCCGGAAATGGTCGTGGCATTATAATTGCCGGCGCTCTCCGCCTCGTTGGAGAGGCACCGATCGTATTGCAGCCTGGCAAAGCCTTTCACTCCCCGATACAAGCGATGCTCGGCTTCAAGGGACACTTCCCAGATCGCCCGGCTGAGGGTGGTTGAAGAGTGAGTTTTCGTGCCGATTTTCTGCACGGGGTAATCTTCATTGGCCAGTTGCACGCTGCCCTGGATTTTCCAATCCTTCGTCTGCCACCGGAGATCCTCAATCAATTGATATTGAAAATAATTGAAATAGCCACTGCCGTTATCCTCTTTCCAGACCAGCACCGCCCGGGTGCTCGACCGCCAGCGCCGGTGGGCATCCCAATACTGGTGCCAAGCCAGTTCCGTGCGCTGCTGGAAGATATTCAGCAATTGGGGATTTTCCAGGGGGATTCTTCCAAACTGATCCAGCGCCACCCAAGTGTCATGCGGCTGGAAAGTGGCCCCATAACTCAAGGTCACATCCGACTGGCGGCCGAAATTGTAACCCGCCGTCGCGACCGGGCCGAACTCCCAGTAATCATCCATCGGTGCCGCCAGCAGCCAGCGGCTCACCGGCATTTCCACCTTGAGCCAAAAGCTTTCGCCCAGCTCTTTGCGCAGGGACGGCTGCACCGTCAGCGCGAAACCTTCCACCAACACGGTGGTCGGCGACCCTTGATCCAGGGAGATGTCCAGCACCTCATCCTCGTACAACCCGCGCACTTCCAACCCCGCCTGCCAGCCCGGTGAAAACATCCGTTGGATCTGAACGCTGCCGATAAATGTGTCTTCCCGGTCCGTGCCCACGTTTTGCCAATAGCGGGTGTCATCGCCGATCAGGGATCCGACAATCTGCCAGCCGTCCACGGGCACGCGCATGACCATCAAATCAATGCCATCGATGTTAAAGGCGCTGCCCCGTTGATTATATGGACTCAGCAGCACATTGTTTTTATAGCCCACTCCCGAGGAAACCGTGACCTGTTCATCCCACAGCATGGACTCGGTCCAGAGGGGGATGTTTTCTGGAATCAAGTTCGTTTCGGAAACGCCGCTTTCGGCGCATTGCCCGGGCAACCCCCATCCAGCCAAAATCGCGCCCAGCAACCACCGCCGCAAAACCGGCCGGTTGCGGGCGCAAAAAGTCTGGCTCCCGGCAAAGGGAACCAGACTTGAATTATCGCTGAAAAATGGGTTGCGCAAGCGCTGGGTGATTTATCAGGGTTTATGATGAAACGGTCCGCCTTCGGTGGCGGCGTCATGCGCGGCGTCCACGATCCGGAGGAACTCTTCATGGCTGATCTTGCCCTTCAGCGCCGTCAAGTCATCCTTCAGCGTGAGGCGGAAAGCCTTGAGGGAATCCAGGAACGCCTGCCGGTTGTCCTGCAATTGTTCCCGGATTTTTTCGCGTTCCTCGGGGGTGGTCGCGGCTTTCAGCTTGGCCAGCAAGTCCGCCTGCACCTTCAGGTAGGAATCCCGGGTCAGGTCAAAGCCCAGAATCAGATCCTTGATCGCGGCCGGCGCGCCGCGCAGATCACGGTGCAAATCCTTGTCATCGTTGGGCACCACGACCGGCGGGGTCGGCGGGGGCGTGGTGGTGGTGGTCGTTTGGGCCAGAACTGCGCGCGGGCTGCAAAGCACCACGGCAGTTACGGCGGTCAGCATCAGGT